>FTLB01045547.1_pt1 | contig 15479 bp, 12 predicted proteins | sample 1658291 | NCBI WGS metagenome assembly FTLB01 (sample SAMEA3914812, study PRJEB12502) | metagenome | biome: forest; material: soil | place: Canada | collected 2011-07-07 | depth 0.1 m
ACCCTCATCTCTTGCCGCACCTCCGAGCTGATGAGAAGACTTATAACTCCCGACCTCAAGGATGGTATGCCCGCCCTTGAGGAGCACAGCAAGACTCTTGAGCAGATCTACGAGATGTGGCATGAGGGGTACATCCAGTACACCTCTCCCTCTACCGATATCCTGGCGTGGATCGGGGTGAATGTAAGCCGTCTGGTAATAGGGAAAATGACTTTGATCCTATACATGCCCGTGCTCTTCTCATCTCCCAGCGAGGAGTTCTCCGCCGAGCTAAGGACCAAGCTCTTCATCTCGGCCATAGAAGTGGCAGAATACAATCATGCCCTCAACGCGGAGCCAGCAGCCCGACAGTGGCGATGGATTTACCAGACGTACACACACTGGTATGCTATCGTCTTCCTGCTGATTGAGATATCGCGACGCGACTATTCCCCCACCGTGGAGCGCGCTTGGGTTGCTCTCCACAGCAGCTGGCTCATCCCACCGCAGTCCAGCATGAACAAGAACTTGCGCGTCTGGATCCCCCTCAGGCGGCTGATGCTTTCGGCTCGGAAGCACAGAGAGGCAGAGCTCGAGCGCCTGAGAAACAACAGCCAGGCAGCTCGGCAGGTCGAATTGGATGACATGAACACGCCGCATCCACAGAGCTCTGGCCCCGTTTCTGTGGCGGCCGGCGTCGAGCTCTTCCGTGATCGTTGGCGCAAACTCGTAGGCCTGGCTTCCGCCGACTACCCGGCGGGATCAACAGCCACATCCAACGCCGTCTCTCCTTTTCCAGGCGGTGCTGCCAACGCAGGACACGCAGCTCAGTCTGTCTTCTCACCTACAGCGGCATACGACCAACTAGGTGCAAACTTCTCTCCCAGCTTTGCTCCCACTTATGATAGAAGTCCCAACTCAGCGAGCCAGGGTTTTGCTTCTGCACACATGGACCCGGCCCTCACCGTGGCCGGTATGGGCAGCGCTTCCATGGCGGCGAATCCATTCGATCCGTCCTATAGCGCCTTCAACGCATCATCTGCAGACTTTTCGGGCGGTCAGCCCCTGGGATCAAGCTTCACGCCGTGGCTCTGGGCCGATGCTGACCCGTCCGTCGATGTCTTTGCCAACATGAGCGCAACCGACGCTGATTTCGACATGAACATGGATGTGGAGTTGGGCATGGATTGGCAGAACTGGGTTGAGTCGGCCAAAGGGGCAGAAACCCAATGGAATGCGGAGGGTGGTGGGGATATGAGCCGGAGGTCTTGATACCAGACGAGGCCGGTTGGACACTCAATGATGCTTTTGTTTTCTTTCTACATATATTGCAATCCATTTTTTGCATTGAATCGTCAATGAATGCCCGCCGGGGGTCAGGGAGATTTCCATTCCTGTGTGTAAGACAATTCAATTATGCCCCAGGAGCCGGTAAGACAGTCAGTTAGACCTTGCCAAAGACGGCACACCGCGCAACTCAACAAACGAGCTCCTATCTTTTGTCCTATATTAGAAGAGAATTGTCATGTTTAAAGCAGAATCTCCTCGTTGGAGTACTAGCCTTCGATGGTCTTTGTGTCAGAATCCAATATCCATAACAGTGAATTGGTTGTGAAAATGCGTGAAGCTATGGTATAGGTAGCTAGACATTCCTGCGCAAGGCAGTTTGTGTCTTATATATGTGGAGCTGCCAGGGGCAGCGATGCCACATCGCCAGCAAGCAGCTTAATTCTTCCGGGAATAATCTTAGATCGACTCGGCTCCATCGTTTAGGCTCAGTCCCGTTAGTCGTTACTCTCTCGTCTCTGTGTTTTGAAGTAGAGGAATGTAGGCGTGGTTTGGGGACACTCCCGTGCGCTGAAACCAATTGGAAGTAGTTTTCCGAAGGGATCAAAGTTTGGGGCCTAGATCGTCGTCCTAGCGCTCTGTAATGTGCCCAGGAGACCGTGTGATGGACTTAAGACATCCGGAATAGGCTACCACACGACGGATACGTTTACTAACGACCCCTGATTCCGGATGTCGCGCAGAGAGACTGTACGCCGTGTGCATCCACTACTGTCAGAGACAGGCGTGGAGTTCTTCGGCCCTTTTGGCGTAGCGATTCTATGCGCTGATACTAGAAAATGTAGAAAAGCCCAAGCAGTCGGGACTGGTATACTCGCACGCTTAACACTCGTCGTCTATCCCGGACATCTGCCACTGCCTCTTCAACATGGGTGGTCTGATTCTTGCCGTCCTTGCTCTGGCTGGGATCGTCCATGCTTCTGTCGAAGGATTTGACATCTCCAATTATCAGCCCAATGTGAACTTCGAAGCAGCCAAAGAAGGGGGACAAGAATTCGTCATCGTCAAGGTCTCGTAGCACCAGCCCATCTGCGGCATCCCAGCTCCGGTGTACTGACCAAAAAAATTAAAATTTAATAGGCAACTGAGGGAACAAGATATGCAGACTCTACATTCTCGTCCCACTATGATGGCGCTACCGATGCCGGCATGATCCGCGGCGCCTATCACTTCGCCCACCCCGGCGAAATGTCCGGGGAGACCCAAGCCGAGTTTTTCCTCGAAAACGGCGGCGGCTGGACTGACGACGGCATCACCCTCCCGGGCATGCTGGACCTGGAGTCCGAGAACGACGGCCAGTGCTGGGGCCTGTCGGCCGTGGCCATGGTAGGCTGGATCAAAGATTTCAGCAATACCTATCACAAGCGAACGGAGCGCTACCCCATGCTCTACACCAGCCCGTCCTGGTGGAAATCGTGCACGAAGAACTCGAATGCCTTCGTGCACACTAACCCCTTGGTCCTGGCCCATTATAGCAGCTCCATCGGACCCCTTCCCGGCGGTTGGAAGACTTGGACGATATGGCAGAACTCGGATGAGTCCAACTGGGGCGGCGATGCCGATGTATTTAATGGCGATTTGGAAGAGCTGAAGTCATTTGTTACTCGCAAAGATTAGAAATATGTCGATAGTCCTGCCGTTATGCCACGCACTCTCTGCTTCATAGACAGTTGTCCAGGTGCTGCGTGCTGTGTTCATGTGTTCATGTGTTCATGTGTGGCTTACTATAGCGAAGTATCTACATTGCTTTGCTCCTAGACCAACCCACTCGCTATCAATTAGGTCTCTAAGCTCGTTTTGATCCACTACTTTTCGGTGAATACGCGTTACTTTGCCAAGATACAAGGTTGAGGTAGCGGCGCGCTCTCACGTTGGGACGGCGTAGGGTTAGAAGCGCGCTTGAGAGGGCTTAGGCGAATCATAAGTATCACCTGGCGGCCATGATGTGAACAGAGCTTAGACTAACTGGCTATATTATTGAGGCTGCTGGACAAGACAGCATATGACATATTATTTGTCTCCTGCCGGTTTATTTCTTTTATTTTCAAATCAGTGTACTGTTATCAAGATTGGTTATCTCTTGCGCGAGACCGTGCAAGGGCCGATTTCTTCCAAGCATCCTTATTCGCCTCCACAAGCTCTTCCCAGGTAACTCCCAGCCATTGCTGAATACCTCGCGCACCCGCCTCGACCCCAATGGTATATAAGCCCGGCATGCCACCAGGCTTGACGATGGGCACAGTCGCAGAGGCACCATTCTCTATAAGAAGCTTCATAAACTTGGCCGCCTCTTTGGTCGTCTTCTTCGCCGCGAGGGCAAGCGGCGACCTTCCCGTCCCCTTCATTCCCCTGTAATTCACGTCGACCCCGAGCCGCAGGAGCGCCGTACCTAACCTTACAGACGTAGTGGAGTTAGCCAATGCAATTAAAGCTTGGTCTCCTCTAACATAATCGCTCGCAATTTCCGGCCAGAGGAGTTTCCATATGCGAGCCAGTCTCTCTTCCGCAAGTGGATTGTCCTTGACATCGTGAAACACTCTCGCCTTCAATAGACTTCTGGCATCTAGAGGATCTCTGATGAGGAAGGTTTCCCAGATTGAATATATCTCGTCAGAGGGGGTGCCGAGCATGAGTTTGTTGAACTTTCCCGTACCCATGTCAAGCGGGTCAGCCTTTGTGAGTGCCCACTTGACGAATTCAGGGTCCTCGCTCTCTATCGCATGCGTTACGATGATCGTGGGGAGGTATGTCTCGCTCTCGCCGGTCAAGAGCTGCGTTATGGCCATGGACCCGTGTTTAGCGGCAGATGCGCGAGCTGCGGTACGAAATCCCGGCCGGACCTTGCTCCCGCTGCTCGAATTCAGGAGTCGTTGGAGGGCATCCACGTGGCCTGACCTGGCGAGATTGAACAACAGAGGCTGGACCTCGTCGTCTTGGAGAGTTTCAAAGTCACAGGCGGCTAGCTTTTCGGCATCGAGTATCACCATGGGGTCGCTCTCATCTTGGTGAAATCGATTGATGTGGATGTCCATTCTCTTTCGGGTTGAGAACCCAATTACGGAGAACTGACAGGACGTGGACGGACATTTCCAAGGCTGTCCGTGGGATTGCTCGTGATTGGCCCGATCTCTACTTGATTCGAAGCCGTGGCGGCTGTAAGGGCAGAAGAAATAAGAGCATTTGTAGAATCGAGGTCCGTAATGGCGCCGCAGAGCAGCCGAGTGACATTCGCTACTGCACGGCTTGCTATCATCGTGACCAACGTTTGCGCATAGCAACGACTCGAAAACCTCCCTGAACTTGACCAAAATCTTTGAAGTTGCCAACGGGTCTAGATTAATCCAGGTATCGGCTATTACGTCTCTCTGTCAGCTTTGCTCAAGCATGATCACTCTCTCTGAGTGTGGGGGTATATCAGGCTTTCGTTACCGTTGGTCCTCGTCCATTCCGGCTGCCGTTCATCCATTCGAAAGCGATAGGCACCGCGGAGAACGTCACGACCCTCGGGCGACAGGCACTCAAGGGAAGAGTCTTCGAATTCCGGTTGGAACGACGCTTCCTCTGGTCCAAACTCGTAGTTCCCAGCATACAAGGCAGCCCGCGACATCAAGCGGTTCAAGGTATGGAGCTTGCTATCGTCGCTGCGGATAAGCATGTTTCGTGCCGCCATTAGTGTGAGGCCAGCCCAGTACCAAGTAACGAAGGCTAGCAGTCGATAATTCCCAGCGAGGATGTTATCTTTTATATATGCAGTCGATTCTGCATAGTCCGAGTCGAGTACACTCGAACAGAGGTAAGAGATACTGGTGAGAGCAAGCGTCTCATTCGCAAACGCCACGTCAATGAAGCCTTTTATCTTGTTGCTAAATATGTACCTATGGTTCTAGTTAGAATGTGGAGAGACGCAGCTGGGGTCTACCCCGGCGCTTACTGCTGAACGGTGAAATGTACAAATTGTGGATGGTCATCCACAATCTCCACGATCGGGCCACACAATTTGATAAAGTTAGTGCTGCCCACAATCGACGGAATATGCTCATCTGGTGGTGTGGATAGCAATAGTGCCTGTTCCATCTCCAGAGTTGTCATGGGAGCGGGAGCATAGCCAATCCACGCAAGAATTTTCCTGGCTTTCTCTCGGATTCGGGGATTGTTGTTGATTCGATCGAAAGCCCGCTGGTAACTGATATAATCCTATGAGAAATTTCGCCAAGTACAGTGGAGTGAGCAGGTATATATATGGAGTCACTCACGCATCATCTAACTCTGTGGGAAGTGCCTTAAGTTCCCGCCGGATCTGCTCGATACTATTGAGCTCCAGAAGATTGTCGAGAACGATACGCGCGTACAGGAACATACCTATCATCCATTGCGTTAGCGCAGACAAACGTCATGCAAGATGAGGGACCAGCTCGTACCATTCGCTCGAGCGGCGACCGGCGAGAGCATACTGCTGACTTCAGACTCTGTGGACTGATCAAAGCCTTGGGTGGCCATCCATTCGTGCGTTTTGTAGTCAACGAATGCCTGGATACTCGCCATGTTTCTCTGGTCTACCCGGAGTTTCTTGCTCTTCATTTCCAGCTCTCTTGAAATGTCGTCTTCCGGTCGACTGCAGATGAGAATCTTTAGCTGATCGGATGCGCTTACCAAGTCATCAAGACGCTGGAGTAGGATGCGCCGTTCAGACTCATCCATCTCATCTAGGCCATCAATGATGATATAAGTACCTTCTGAGACATCCAATAAAGCTTTCAGCAGTTCCAGCACTTTTCCGCCGTCGCTAGTAAAGTCATGTTCGCTAAACTCGACTACCATGGTCTGTGTCGTACTGCTGTCTTCTGCGGCTTGGAAAACAAGGGACTGTGTGATCGATAAGGCGGTCGTGCTGTTGTGATGATTGTAAGTAGCGAACACAAACAGCGTCTGATGCCGCTTGGCAGCCTTGTCAACGGCTGCCGCAGCGAGATAAGTTTTTCCAGAACCGGGATTTCCCTGGAGCCACAGCCAGGTTGCCTCCTTGTTAGACATATCCAGCCACTCTTGGAATTCCTTGGCTTGAAACAGCCATTTCGGGCTACCTTCGTGGATTCTATTCCGAAGCCAGTCAAGCCGTTCGTCGTATCGCGCGGGATTTAACCAAGTCCGCAGGCCTTCGAACTTCTGAGACTCCTGAAAGCCCTGCCCCAGCTCGAAGTGGGCGATCGATCTCGCTCTCGCTTCGTTGGCTGCTTTGATTTCGGCAATGCCAGCCTCGTTTCGCATAAGCCCCACGTGTTCGGTAATATTCTTGACGACGACATCGACTTTCTTTTTATTCTGGTTCCACAGCATAGGCCAGACCAACTTCCATCCTGTAGCTTTGTGTCAGCCTGACAAGCCGAGATACAACGTGACCTCACGACGCAAACCTACGTGGGCTGTGGAAGATCCTCAGCATGACACTGTAAAAATCGAGAATATCTCCATAAAACAAGGCGAGCGCGGCCTGGACCCGCGCTTCCTTGGGTAATTCGTTGGCCATATCGGAAAATTGCGGCAGGGCCTGCGCAATCTTCAACGTCGCCTGGGCCAGCGCGTCCAAGGCCATTGCCAACTCGCTCGACAACTTCAAGAGATGCCGAACTGGGCCCCAGAGCAGCGCCAAGATCTCGGGCTTCACCTGCACAAAAACCTCGATTGTTCCCTGGTACCCAGCGAGGGCCTCGAGAAAAGGCTGCAGTCTCTTGAGGTAGCGGAGGCGTGACGTCGAAGCGGCATCTTCTTGCAGCTGGGCCGCCAGCCCATAGACATCGTCTATCGTCGCTGCGGTTCCGAGTATCTTATTGTATATTTTCTGATCATTGAGGTGGTCGCGGAACGATTTCTTGGCAGCATCGAAAGCTTCATCGGCGGAATTGTATGTCGACATGATCGGCCAACGCCAAATGATGCAGCAGCCGCCAGAGCTGGAGGAAGAGTGAACCTCTCACGTCGTTCCGGTTACTGAGGGTGCGAGTAAGCTCATCGTTATGTGTCTGTGTCCACATAGCTATCGATGGCGGCGGCGTGACCCGAACCTTTACAATGCAGGGTTAGAGAGGCACTGGGAGGTCACCGATTCGCTTCGTCTGGCACCCCCGCATCTACAGGGCTCTGTCTGGTGGCTGGGGACCCGCCATGGCCGGGGAGGCGAGCTCCTCATAGCGAAATCAGCCAATGGTAATATACCTTCCATTGGCTGTTGGGAGGCTGAGCTGTCGTCCTTACCTCAAGCTGGCTGGCCTAGGAAGCCATCCATGGCCGTCCAGTTTCAGGTGCTTTGCCAGAGGATTTAAATATGTATTGAAAAGGGGATTATCTTCTATCGACCCGAGTTTGCGGGCTCCCACAGTATCACGAGGATTTCCCTAGACAGTCAATGGCAAATCATAAGGCTACACTCAGCACGAGTCCGCGTGGGTCTGCGGATTCCGGCGCATACGAACTGGCCCGACGATCAAGAGTGGATGGCGACACTACGAGGTCCCCGCTACCCAACGGCACCATGATTATCGATCTCACCGACGATGGCGACGAGGCTTCTTCCTTTCTGCCGCCACCGCCGAAGAGGCTCAAATTTTACGGATCTCCACGTAAGTCGTCGGCCGTTGACAATTCGCGTTGGACAGGCGGCAGCGACGAAGGGGAGATGCGCGGAGGCGACGGTCAGGAGGCGACGGTCTAGATAATCATTGAGTTGCACAGCGACCTTGAAGAGCCTTGGGAGCTCGAACAAAGGCAAAAGCAAGATCCGTCGCACAATTCACCAATGTCTATCGACACATAATCTGCTTCCTCCTCCGACGGCATGCAATTGGACAACGAACTGGACTCAGAGCCACCCAATATTACCGCCCCTACTGGGCGCCGATGGGCTCTGGCGCTGGAGACTCATCTAGCTCCGAGGACCCCGTTGCCGATCTCTACAAGAGGCCGTTCCAGCGCTACATATGTTCCCATACAAACAGATTAAAGCACGACGCTCGCTCTATGGGGCGCCGCTTGTAAGATATATTCATCAAATACGCTACGGTATTCCGATAGTGTATCCATTAAGCCACTATGGAAGATAATACTGAAAGGGTATAATGATATTGTATAGCTCCAACCCTAGCTAGCAGTTGCTAAGAGAGCCTATATCTGTAAATACCTAGACTACCTAAGCTATTTGTGCTAGAAATGCCCTGCTATTTAGATCCCACATCTACCACGTGGATTCGAGTGCGCCATTCGCCGGCTTGTCAGCGAGGGTGGTGATGCGGAAGCCGTGTCGGAGACCCTCCTGTGGGTCGTGGACGTTGTAGTCCGAGATGGCAGTGTGCGCCGTGACACGGTTGTCCCAGAGAGCGACGGTGCCTTCTTCCCACTTCACTCGGACTTGGAAATCTTGGCCGTGGGAGATGTGCTTTTGAATAGATTGTCAGTCATGGATCTGTGGCATTGCTGCCGCGAAAGTGGCTCGTACCTTGAACAGCAGTTTCAGCAGAGCATCTGACTCCTCGTCACGGAGCCCGATGATGCGCTTCGTGAAGCCTGGGTTGACGAACAGAGCTTTCTGTCCAGTAGCCTATATTGCTGTCAGTAGAGCGATCGCACTGATAACCGTCTCGTCGGGACATACCGGGTGCACGCGAACGATGGGGTGCTCCGACTTGATGGGCTCTCTCCGGACGAACTTTCCATCGCGACGGGCTCCTTCGGCCTGAGGGAAGCCGCTGTGCTCGGCTCGCAGGCCTTCCAGGAGAGTCTTGATGGGCTGCGAGAGGCGCTGGTACGCCACGGTCTGAGAGGCCCAGCCGGTGTCGCCACCAGTGGGAGGCACGGAAAGCAGGGTGAGAATGGTGATTCCGGGAGGCTGGTGCTCGTAGGAGACATCGGAATGGTATCCAATGGTGCTGAGCTTGTTGCTCCTGTTCCTGCTCCGATACTCGTTGTCGGGGCCGAGATAGATGTTGTGCAGCTCAAGATTGTCCTTGACGTGCGCGCCGACAGGCTGCTCCTCATGTCAGCAGTCAATCAGCAGCTTGGGGTGCTCACTCGCAGAAACTCTTATCACTTACGTGGATGTGCAAGGGTCCAAAGTATCGGCCGAAAGCCTTCTGCTTGTCGATTCCGATATCCTTGAAATTCTGGTCACGGAAGACGACGACGCCGCGTTCGGCGATCAAGAGCGCCAGCTCGTCCTTTTGCAGGTCGTTCAGTTCCGAGAGCTGCAGTCCTCGGATCTCGGTACCAATTGACGGCGTAAGCTTTGATGCCTTGACCTTGGAGTCGCTCGCGGGAAGCAGGTTAGGCTTCGCCTTGTTGGCGACCAGGCCGCGGTCGTGGAACTCAAAGGGCTGCAGAGGACCGAAATGCGTCTTCTCATCATATACAGGCAGGTACTCCGTGTACTTGTACTATTTCAGATCGCCTTGTTAGTATTCACGGCCTGGATTGCATCTCACTTGGAAGCACAGTACCTCATCATGGGCACTCTTATCGTATGCCAAAGTAAGCGGCACCGTGACCGTCTCGGTCTTGGTGGTTGTCGTTGTGGTCGACATGCTTCAGGACGACCTAGAAAAATTTGCTTAAGATTTTCTTGTTGAGTTTACGACAAAATCTCTTTGATAAGAGATAGGTAGGCGTTCTTCTATTTCTCTTGCTAGATCATTGAGGGGAGCGTATTATAAATATAGCAGATTATACCCATCATTGACACCATGGATTAATAGAGTAAGTCTACTGGTTTAGAGGTACATCATCACGTCAAAATCACACGTATGATGGAATAGATCCCAACGGCGCCGTTTCGCGCAACCATTAGGAATAAAACACCACTCTGCGATCTTTACTGCGCCTGGCCATATGGTAACCTCGAATGCATGCTAATGCCTGTCCCTGTGTCACAGCTCTAATTCAGGCATCCCGATCACGGTCCTAATTCCGACGCTCACCACGCCTTGTCGGCGCCGGCACCGCAGCTGGTTGGAGGACGGCATGCAGTGCCCCACGCTCCGGCTCCTGGTCGCATATTGAGGCGCAATTCTGGACATGGCCGTAGGTCGTGGGCGTTTCGTCGTGATTTCCACAAATATGGCGAACATGCGCTATTCCCACTCCACTTTTGCCATGTGCCAGTGCTTTTCTATAGGGAACGGCTAGTCGGCACAGGAGGTCGTACTTTTCGCGCGTAGTCCGCCATGCGGGGGAGATAGCCGTGGGCTTAGCGCCGTAGGCCATGATTCGACAATACTGCTGGCGAGACTAACACGAAATGAGGGATATACTCAGGTGCTCAAGCGTGACTGAGATACTCAGTGGACTGGGTTGCCCGCAAAGGGGGATTTCCCTGAAGACAGTCTCAAGAGACTGGCCAGTTGCGACTGATAATGGCGATGTACAAGGGCGTATTACGGATAGTGAAGCTTTCAATCTTTGTAGACACGAGTTCCCTTCAACAATTTATGCGTCTCTAGTAACCGTTGTCAGAAGCACATGGAAAAGAATGTTTATAAATCGAGCTCAAGTGATCAAGAACATTTAAACTGCGGAAGATACTCGAAGATACGTAATGTCCCAGATATTGGCACGTCTAATCCTGCATCCTTTTACAAGGTCGCTACGGAACATTGCATTGATCTATGATGGCGTACACTGGCGAACTTTCGACCCCATCTAGCCGGTAATTCCGTTGACGCTCTTCTCTTGCACACTTCCAATACTTCGGCCCTCACGCTCCTCTCGACTCTCGCTGTTGGGGTCAAAGTATGCTAGGTGAAAGATCAGTACTAAGGCGATATCCATTTGGAGATAAGATTCGAGCTTACGCTTCTCTCCAAATACGGTGGTTCGGACACCACGGCGGGTACCAGACGCATACTTCCCTGGGATAACACGATGCAAGGTACAACGGTTATCCCACATGGCAACGGCACCGACAGACCACTTCCAACGGACAAGGTGGTCATCAGCGGAGTGTATATGGAAGTTAGTGAAATCAAGCAATTTATCTTCAAACCACATCAATGGGTTAGTCAACCAAGTTTTCCGTGCCTCGGGGGTGTGAAGTGAGAATATGATATCGTACCGCTCTCTGCCTTCTTCAACTCTGCAAAACCTGTCACGAAGCCCTCGTTTACGTTGAGTGCCTTGAGCCCGGTGACTGGATGTGTGCGGACTGCTGGATGATGGGTATCGATCGGAGGACGGTTGGGGCCGACTCCCCAGAGGTCGAGTATGGTATCGTCTAGTTTCCGAGATCAACAAAACTGGGCATTTTAAAGCAATAGCAAGCGTAAGAACCAGTTTGGGGATCACTAACATTGAAGCCGCGAAGTGTGCACCGCGTGAAGATTCTCGAAAAGCTTCTTGTACACTCCGCTGAGAGCGTCATAAAGGCCATATTGGGATACCTATCGGTTGTTCAGCTCCCCGTCTGGCACACAATAGTCATCCTAGAAATCTAGAACCAAATGCACAAAACTTACCCATGCCGTGTCGCCGCCAACGGCAGGATGCTCTTCCATCCTTAGCATCGAATAAGATGGGGCTGGAGAGTGTCAGATACACGCGGTTCGGAGAGGATATGGGAGATGAAAGAACACAGGCTTACGGTTGATTTCAAAGGATGTGTCCGCGTGCCAACCAGCTTGAGGCTGTAAAACTAGTCAGAGAAGCGGCTAGATCCTGGATGTACCGCGAGTTCTTACCCAGGGCGTATAAACAGAATCTTGTCTATAGTCAGAATTGCTACCTTTGATAGTAACATGCTAGTTAATTAAAGTCAATATGAGCCACGCAGCATCCGTATCGCTCTCGCAGAATTGTTCGAGACTTACTCTCACGTCCTGTATACAGTCAGTCGGCTGACCAAAATTCACTCGCAGAGCAACTATTATCACCGTACCTTCTGAGCAGGGTGTCTATCCAGAATGCCAAAGTGCTCAAACAGTTTGACCTGCCCCTCGGTGGTCAAGTCTTGGTCGCGAAAGAAGACTACGCCCCGCTCCGAGACAAGCCGGGCCAAATCGTCAAGCTGTTGCCCGTTGAGTTGTGATAGCTGAACATCCTCGAGAACGGTGCCGATTGACTCGGTTAGATCCGTCCGCTTGGCCGCAGCGAGAAGGTTCTTCTTCTCCGGGTCTGCGAAGAAGGCCCGATCTTTCGGAGGGTCAATTTTCTCCCGGAGGGATTCGGGAGGCACCCAATTCTTGATCTTCGAGTTGAAATTCTATGGATTGTTAATTTTATGCCACTATTTTGGATAACACCGCCAGGAAGGGGAAGAGAAAGTCTCACTGGATGGAGGATCGTGGGATACCCAGAGTCCGGGGAGATATGTTTGTGTGCCTCGAGGGTAGCCATAGTCTGTCTGGTAGTTCTGGTGCCTGGGTAATTCGGATTATTCGCACAAATTAACTCTGTATCAGAAAATGAAGTCTACGATAGGATGCAGACGCAAGAAATGGCCCAAGATGAAAGTCAAAAATATGTGTCTTGTCTTGTAGGCAGGTGGGACAGTATCAGAGAATACAGGAATCGAAGTCGCAAATACCCGCAAAAGGACGCAATTGCAGGGTAGCCAAATCCAATTATCACTAATACATATTGCCAACGCCGTTGTCGATATGCATTCTTCTGCTTCTGTTCTAGACTGTCACTTGTTTTGTCGCAAGACTGTAGCCCGAGCACGCCATACAGCTTCTCTCCTCGTAAACCAAAGGCAGCTGGGCACATGCGGGATGGCTGCGCTGATTGGCATAGAGCAAGAAAGGCCAGCGACAGTGTGAAGAGAGTACCCCGCGCCATCTTTTGATGGTCTCTCGGCTTCGTTTTCCGCGCTTGTTCGTTCATGAGAGCTTTCGAGCCATCATAATCATCTCACGAATGGAGATAGCCATCCGACAGCGGGGGATGCAGTGTACCAGCACCTCGCCTAGCACACCATACCCGCCGTTGCTGTCGACCTTTGCCAGCCCAGAGACGGCCAAAATTGGGACAGCGTGCGCTGGAGTTCTTCCGGTTTTGTCGTAGCGCTGAGGTGGTCAACTACTCCGTATATGACCACAAAAGCGTAACATGTGAAGAGCGCATGGTTACCCTAACCCTGGAGGAGGCAGCTTTCGTGCTTGACAGGCACGGGCAGGTTTGGGGACGATTGTAACTGGACCCTAACCCTGTTAATACTGTTTTGTTTAACTTAAGGGGCGTATTTGGTCCGGACGGAGGCCGGTTGGGAGTTAATGATGAGCACGCTGACTGGTTGCATAAAGTTATGATGGAGCCCCGTTTTGCACAAGACAATTTACGCACTTTACAGCGCAGATCTCAAACCGACAGGTTCGGTTTGTAATGCTGACGGATGCTGTTACGCTGATGAAGGAGCTAGCAAACTACCGTTGCGCCTGGACGCTCGATTTAAGTGGGTCTGCACTTTGAATTGGCGAATCACGATCCGGATGCTTCGTCCGGGCGGCGTCCGGCGGACGAATGTCGCACTCGGTCGACCTTTGCTGACGAATTGTTGGAAGCTTGCCAAACCCTTTGTCAGGGCGTGTACTGTAATAGTTCTGGTCCCAGGCGAGTCGTGCAGTGCTAGACCAGACGGCTCCTAGTCAGAGTCGAAACTGAGGCAGGACTCAAGAGTCTTTATCATCGTACGGGACGCCGCACCTCGCGGTCCGAGACTCTCTCTTTTTTCGTCCGTCCACGGAGTTCCAAGCACGGGACCCACACAATATATCCCAACTTGACTTACCTTAGCAGCTTAGGTACGAAGTACAGGAACTGGAGTACCTGAAGCCGTTGCGATCGATACCTTATACGGGAAGCACTAGCAATGCCAGAACCGCAGCGGGTGACGGCGGAGGAGTTGAAGCGGAGGAAGGTGCGCAAGGGGACGCATAGCTGCTGGGAATGTGTGTGGTTGCTTTCTACCCCTCGCCCATGCCACTCGTCGGAAAGCTAACAGCGAGGCAGGCCGCCGGAGGAAGATCCGGTGCCAATATGGCCCGGGGAACGACACCAGCTGCCTCCCATGCCAGGCAAGGGGGAGCGTGTGCCGCAGTCAGGAGTTCCTGGACGAGTCCCGGCCGCAGCCCCAGCCGGATAGGCGAATGGCCCAGCGACTAGGGCGACTCGAGGAACTGATGGGCAAGCTCGTTGACAAAATGATGCCCGAAGCGAGGCACGAGTCCACACCCTCTGCTGTGGACCAATCAAGAAATTTCCCCCCTTCTCCGTCCATGGACGACGACGATGAAGAGTTTCAGCAGACCTTGGATGGTCTCGAGGCTGCCGTTGTCGATGACACCCCTGTCGGGCTTCTTCTTGGCATGCGCAACATGAATCCCAACTCGCAGTCCCCCTCCGATGCTTTCACACCTGACTCGGCCGATGCGCCTCCTGCCTCCCAGACTAAGAGCAGTCCACCGCGGTATGAAAAGGTTTCCAAAGCGCTTCATGATCTCTTCCCGTCACAGCACGATGTCGACATCCTGGTGCAGGCGACACCCGGAGGCAGCTTCATCACCTCCCAGTTTTATTCCTTCCGCAGGGTCATCGAAGGAACCGCCGAGCCCGCTCACAACATATCCATCATCCCACTTGCATCTAGCCATCCTTCGGTTCTTGCGAAACGGTTGCTACAAATCTCCATATGCATGCAGCAAGTACATCCCACGTTCGACCTGAAGACGCTCGAGCTTCGAGCCTCGCTGCAACGGACAACCCACAATATCGTAACGGCTGTTACTGATCTCGTCACCTCCAACGATGACTTCGTCGCTACTGCGGAAGGCCTGCAGTGCCTCGTGCTGCAGGGGCTGTGGCACTCCAACGCCGGAAACCTGCGCAAAGCCTGGCTTAGCTATCGACGGGCCATCAGCTTTGGCCAGCTGATCGGGATTGATCGCGGAATCTCCGCGGCCTTGAAGTACACAGACACGGAGGCCAAGTTCCGGCCGTCTCCGGATCATCTTTGGTACCGCATCGTCGCGTGCGACCGAGCCCTGTCCCTGATGCTCGGGCTCCCCGTCGGTACCACCGATGATAGCTTTGCTTCGGACGAAGCTTCGCAGAAGGACACCCAGATAGAGAAACTGGACAGGCTACACACCGTTGTGGCTGCAAAAATCGTGGAGAGGAAT
>FTLB01710746.1_pt1 | contig 15477 bp, 10 predicted proteins | sample 1658291 | NCBI WGS metagenome assembly FTLB01 (sample SAMEA3914812, study PRJEB12502) | metagenome | biome: forest; material: soil | place: Canada | collected 2011-07-07 | depth 0.1 m
CTGGCTCGCCATGTAGGCCTTGATATCGGCGTCGGCCTTTTCTACGTCGTGGGCGACGTCAAACGTGTATCGGGGCGTCTCTGGAATGGTGATTCGGTAGTACAGCGCAAAGCACGCCGGCACGGCGCCGAAGCCGACGATGATGCGCCAGGATCGATCGGCCGCGGTCTGGCAAGCGATATCGCACTTGGAGACGTCGGTGATGTCGATGAACTCCGACTTGAAAGCCGCCGTGACGATGAGGGCGACAATAGCGCATAGCAGCTGGCCGACGCCCTGCATAGAAAAGACAGCGGCCATCATGCCGCCACGCCACCTCGTCGGAGCAAACCTGTACTTTCGTGTTAGCTAGCGACTCGGAGCCTCATCGAGAGGCTTCAGCAACGCATATAAACGTACTCGGACGTAATCACAGACGACAGAGGATAGTCCCCTCCCACGCCGACACCCTATCAGACCCAGGTTAGCCAATCTAGCATATAGACGGGATGGAACCCCCAAGCCCCTCGGAGAAAGACGAACCATCATGACCCTCCAGAACACCAAGAGGGCGGTTGAGTTCATGCTCTGGCTCGGACTCGCCAGGGCGCAGTTGAGCGTTGACAGCACGATGATACCGAGCTCGATGCCGTACATCCGCCGCCGTCCGTAGACATCGGCCAGCCAGCCGAAGACCACCTGGCCTATGACGATGCCGGCACTGGTGGACGCCTTGAGAGCCGAGTTGACGGACCCGGGGAGGAGCCCGTAGTTGCCGCCGAAGCCATGGGTGGCCTCGCTGGGTGGACCGCTCCAGAAGACCAGGCCGAGGAATGTGGTTATTAAATTGATGGCGAAGATATCATACGAATCGAGGAAAAATCCGACCCCCGCGACTAACACCGCCCTGACGTCTGTGGCTCTGCTGTCAACACTCCAAGACACTAACCTATATATAGACAAGGCAGGAGGAGGAGCAAAAGGGGAGGGAATAGAGGGCACGTACGGTACAGGCCAAAAGGCACCTTGTCGATCTCTGACAAGGCAAGTCGCCGCCTCAAGTTGGGATCAGAGATATGTGAGTAGTCATTTGCTACTCCACGTTAGATATGAGCCTAGGGTATGTGTGTGTTTGTGTATGTGTGTGTATGTATGTGTATGTGTTTGTGTATATACTTGTGAACGCAGGCATGAGAGAAGGGGGAAGGGAGTGGCGCGGAGAGGCCGAGACAGAGACAGTTTTGTCTTAGATCTGGAAGGGAGGGGAGGGAAATGTACCAAAATTATGGAAAGCCTTGTTCCCTCCGTAGGTCCTGAGATGGCTCTCGGCCGCCATGGGCTCGGGCAGCATTTCCATCTTGTCGAAAGCACCCATCATGATGCCCCCCGGGACACACGATCCTTCGTCCTTCTCGCCGTTTTGATAGTGAAGTGGGTATATGGCCACCTAAAAGAGGATAAGTCGCTTTGGCGATGGTGATTATATTGGTCTTCTTTATCCAAGAAGCGTTCGTGTGCCAGTTAGTGGTGAGTCGCGAGGTCCTTCACCGGTGATGCTCCCTGCCGCGGCCGACTGGGTCTGCCGAACCCTATCGAGAGCTATCCATCGAGCTGCCGGACGTGCCGCTCGAGAGTCGTATAGTTGTGTGATCCGGGTGTTCCTCCGCTGCTCTACTCTCGGTCCAAATGCTCGATATACCTGCCCGAATAGCAGATGCGTGTGAAGGCGAAGCGATACGAAAAGATTTTCCACCGTGGTCAAGCAGGAGAGCTCGCCCAGAAAAGCCCTTTGGTGTTGGCGGGGGTGTCTGAGAGATGGTAACTCGCTCTCTCCAGCAGGAGGGAAGCGGGAGCCTTGGGGGTATAATACGACACGACGACCGAGGAGGGCCACAAGTACGAAGTAGCGCCCACGCCCAATGGTGCATAAGACACAGATGGGCTGAGCGGCGAAGTGGGACGGATGGGCTAGGAAGCAGGGGGGCTCCAATCACACACACTGAGGCTGGGCTCGCCGAGGAAGGGTACAATAGTGCCCATACTCGGTGACGGACATGCAGCCAGATTGGTGGGAGGTGGCCGTATGCTGGAGACGTGGGTTGGTGGGTTTCAGTTTTACTTGTGTGTGTGTGTGTCTGCTCCCACCATCGATCGAGTCGAGTTGACCAACTAACTAACCCAACCTAGACAAGATACGTACATAGCTACCTTACTTTACCTTACTTTACATGGATGCATATTCCGTACATACATACATACAGTTCAGGCAGTGTGTACAGAGTCTATAGTTGCCTTCCTTACCTTGCATTGTGCGCGAACACTACCAACGTTCCTTATTGCTTATCTTCTCCGCAGAGCCCGGAAGGCAGGCCAGACTTCGGCGTGGCAAAGCAAGTCGCGGCCCATACATACGTACCTTACATACGGTACTCAGTGCATACAACAAATGCTTACACTGCCTTGCATTTGCCCCATCCTTTCGCCTCCCCTGAAAACACGCCTCGACTTTCTCTCTCTCCTGGCCCCCCCCTCTGTCATCATCGGTTCAAACCGCCCCTTCTCACCTTTCGCAACGTAGCTATCTTGGCGCTAGCAAAAAGTCAAAAACAAGCCATGTCCTGGATTTTAAATGGGGGTCATCGGCTTGGGGTGGCCGACAGTGGGCGCTGGAACCGGCCATAGTGAGGAACCAAGATGCCGGGTTCCTAAGATGGGACCCCTAATCCGAGCCACCAACGACTAGTACGACACATGGCGCTGACGGGCAAGGGCCCGAGGCACGCTTGCTAGGGAGCGGGCGGGATACCCAGTGGGATAACGAATGGGCAAAGCCCGGGGGCCCTGGGAAGATTTGCACCAGTAGTGCCAGGCACTTTGGAAATAGAGCAAGGCATGCGCGGCTCCTGACAGGGCCGTAGGTTCAACGGGAAACGACTTCGTGTGTACGCAAGGTACGGTACGTAGCACTCTTGTATGTACGGAGTAGGTACTGTACTACTTACTCCGTACGGAGTAGTCTGTACAGAGAGGAGAATGTCGACCATTGAGTGAGGTAGTACGAGGCACATTTGCATAATTAGCCGTAAGTAAGTTTAAGGCACCTCAGGTACGGGAGCGTCGGGAGGTAGAATTCATCGAACACGGAGTAGAAACGGGTGTGGCAGAGATAGCTCTACATTAGACCGGGTCGGTGTGTTCTTGGTGTGTTCTTGGCCTCGACGTGACAGATGATGCATAATTATTTGATAGCAAACGCTTCGACCTGACGATGGTGGCTGGCATCCCTAGGTACCCACGTTGACAGATCTGTGGTCTGGGAGCAATCGAGGCCGGGGGAGAAGGGGGGGGGGATTGTCTTCATATTCTCCCGGCGCATTATCACATTTGTTGGCGCTTTTTTTTTCTTTTCTTTTCTTGACAGAGTGAGTACCCTCCTCAACCCCTCTCTGGCATATCTCGCAACCCTTCTTCTTGTCGCCAAGTTCAGCTAGTCGACAGTCGAAGACGCGAGATCAAGGGGACGAGTCAAAAGTACGCAACTCCACATGACAAGCGAGAGTACGGAATGAGCCCGGGACCGAAAGTCAATTCACGAGGAGTGAGGTGAGGTGATGGATGGTCTTGGCTCGCGAGCATCATGCACCAGACGAGTGAACTACCTGGAGTCCTGAGAGCCACCCCATATGGCAGGGCCGTCCATCGTCCCAGTCTTTCGGTTGCAAAGCGTCTTCGGTTGCAAGCAACCTACCTTGCCTGGCTTGGAACAGAGTTTCGTCTATTGCTGACTTGATATCCGCTCGAGATCGGCGAGAAACAAAGAGGAGAAAATATCAGATCCCGAGAGTCAGGCCCCATCGACTATCGAGCTGACTCTGACGAGACGACCTGACGACGAGGCTATCCCAAGAATAAGGTACCCGTACCATCATCAACGAATGAGACCGTGGCACTTGATCCCGTTCTTCGTCATACACCGTACGCAGTAGTACCTTCGTACATAGCTCTGTACTTTCGTAAGTCAGAGCTTCACCTTCGTTGGGCGAACAGGGGCGAGTCATTCCCCAAAGTCTGCAAAAAGAACGCCAGCAGCAGCCGCACCAATCTCAACCAATACGTCAGCACGGGCGGGATCATGTCAGTAGTAATGAAGACCATTATAGTGGGGGGACAGTGGCGCCTTGACTGGCTCCTAGGCTTCCCAGGTACGCCAGGGCACGCCAGGCTACGTCGGCCAACCGCTTCACACCACTAAAACGCTCTAACGCCTCAGTACGCCCCTCTCACAACCCACTCTGCCCCACGCGCCAGAGCCTGGCAGCAGCCTGGCGTGCCTGTCCGGGCCCCCTTGGAAGGAGGATGCCTGTCCTCCCGCTCTCCCGTTTCTTTCCATGAGGAGAAAACCCAAAAAATGAAAAAGTAAATCGAAACCAGGGGGGGGTCATCGAACGGGGCGTTATCGATTTCACATGAGCCCATTGGGGGGTCGAAGTCACTCAGCTGCCGGGCATTGCATATATGCTGGGATAATGCTACCTCACACCACGAAACGAAACCCACGCTAGACCCAGTTTACAGCCCTGTAAAGGTCCATGCTCCCTCCCTCATGCTCGTCTCCCTTGTACGGCCAGTAATGCGGCACCCGTGGCACCCCCGAGAAGCCCCCAGTGCCTCCTCTCTCTCTCTCTCTACTACGTATATCCTCCCCCCCCCGTCGACGATGGCCCTTGACACACGCCCCGAAGCTTGCGACTAACCGTTAAATTACTAGAATAATCTGTTTCGCTAGTCTGCGTCGCAAGCCTTCTCTTCTTCGAAATGGGGGAGAAGCGAGGGGTTCCGGGTTTCGATGGCTATAGAACTATCTGACCAATCAGCTCGCTAATATCTAGCACATGGCCACCGACTATGAACGACTTCAAGGACGATTGCGAGCTAGTTGACCAAAGTCGTCGACGGAAAAAGCACGGATACAAGTCCGGGGCATAACAAGTTTGTCTGACGATTCAGACAATGTACGAAGTACGTACCGACAGGTACGTAGCAGGCGAAGCAGCGACAGAAGCCGAGAAAAAAAGGAAGAAAAAGAAAGAAAATAATAAGAAAAAAAAAATCCTACAACTGACAGAGACTGAAGGAAGATGATGCAGGAGCTTTTGCTTTTTCGCTTCCCTCCCCATCCCCACCGCCCTCAACACAGGAGGCGATGTGCAAGACACAAGACACATGCAACATAGACAGACAAGCCCTTTTCTTACTCTCGTACCACTGGCTGTTCAAGTTTATTGACAAAAGAAAAGGTACAGCAAGTAATTGCCTCCCTTGGATCTCTTCCCCTTCGGAGGCGCCGCCGTTCCTCCCCCCATGACTCGTCCTCGCAGTGTCGGCTCACGTCGGTTTCCTGCTGCCAGTCAACCGCGGAGGAGAGAGATCACCTCCAAAGTCCGTCGCCGTCGATACGCATTAAGCGAAACTCTATGCTCAGATCCCAAAACAGCCACACCGAAAGAAGAGCGGTCACGTTACTCGCCCTCGGCCTCGCTCCACACACCCTCTTCGCCCAGCTCAAACGTCTCGACTATATTCGGTGGCTTTGGCGTGGCAATCAAATATATGCGTGGTCCCCCCCAGGTGCCTAACATTGCCAGATCCTACCACCGAGAAGCCATCGATAGTCTACCTTACCCATAAATATTTCGTATGTATTGTACATCCAATAGCCTTCTCCCTCTCTCTCCCGCTGCCTTGCGCCCCTCCAAGTTGTCACACCGGGGAGAGCAGCATCCGTGGGCAGTAGGCACAGGTTTGACATGTCTGCCTCCCATGTTTGTTTCCCAGACCAACGGTCGGTCAGCGTCGCCGCCAATCTCGCCCACTCTAATCCCTAGCTCTAGTTCCGGAAGCTGTTGGCTCATACGGTCAAGCGTCCGTGCTACTCTGCCATGTACGAAGCATGGGAGCTGGCGCACCGAAGAGGAATAGAGGCACTTTCTGCCAGAGCAAAATTGCGGAGTGCTACGTCGTCTCGTCTACCCTTTCCTACTTGCCTTCCCCCTGTCCCCCGCCATTCTCTTATCATGGTCCTCTGTCGCTTCAGCGATAACTAAGGTAGCTTTGAGTAGTAGGCTAGGTACTTGTGTTCGTACAGGTATGTAGTAGACCGCGTAGCAGTCGGATACGCAGTTAGTCTCCCCCCGTCAGAGCGGTGTACAGAGTACGCAGCACAGATGTGCTCTCGGTAAGGTCTCGCGACGCATCTAGCGTCTGTCTCGTGGTGTCTGCCTTGAGGGGACTCGCTGCTGTCCAACAATCTGTGCGTTGCTGTTGGGGAAGATAAACTTGTGAAGAAAGGAGAAGGACGAGCAGAAGAACAAGAAGGAAAAAGGGGGGCGCAACCTTTTCCTCATGCGAACTGGCATCAGATGACTTCTCTCTCTTGGCGAATTGCCGAGCCTTTTCGTCATGCATGCTTTGCATTCGACGCACATTGAAAACAGACATATACGGAGGAGTATGCTACCCTGGCTTCTCCCCTCAAGCCATGTTGTGTCCCTGACGAAGAAACACTTTTGCCCCCCCTCTCCTCTCCTCTCCTCTCCTCTACTCTCCCACGCCCCCCTCCCCTCGGCCCGGTTCTGCATGGTAGCGCGAAGAGGGTTCCTGCCGTCTTTGCAGACTTGCATATCTGCATATCTAGCTGAAGCACCGACCTCATCTTGGTCTGTCGGGTAGGAGAAATCCCGCCTGTCCGCGGGGGGGTTAGGGGATGGATGTGATTACTGGGGGTGGTGCGGTGCCTTGCATGGCTGTCTTGCTTTCTCGTCTACGGAGAGTGGTCCTTGTAAACGAATATCCTACGCGCCACGTGCGGGCCCGGTGCCTTGCTTATCTACTCCGTAGGTACGTACAGTCGAGGTCATTTGCTAGATACCTTAGTAGTCCTCCCAAGTTCCCAGAGACCGGGAAGCCAGGACGGCAGAGACGTGGGATTTCGAGGAGAAAGGAACCCTTCCCCTGAAGCACACACTAAGGAACGACACGTTGTAGAGCCCGGAAAGCTTGTTCACTTGCCTGCACTCCATTAAATTGCAAGAACAGGTCCTACCAGTGTCGGGGACTTATCTGATATCCTCATTCTGGCAGGAAAAAGAACGACGACGAAAATGCTGATTGCGACTAGGACAGCCAGCCCTGTGCAGGGACCAAACTTATATTTGAATTACCTTCCACATGCCTCCCAGCAGGTTTTGTCTCGCTTCCGGAGGCAAGGTAAGCGTTTACTTCTTAGCCGGTGGGCTAGAATGGGGAGAACCTTGATATCCAAGGTAGGTAGGTACCTCCGGGGCCATCCATCCCCGTAAGCGTATTCGCGAGTAGTGAGTGCTGGCTTGAGTTAGATTCCTGGCCGGATCCGTCGGCATACAGCCGGGGACTCGGCAGCCTGGGAGACGCAGAAGCATCGGACTTGGAAGATATACATGCCTACGTGCGTATTGGAGGTTGCAAATGTCCTCACAATATTCACGGCCTGGAGCAGGCGACCTATGACCCGTCGGATAAGTACCACGCCTCGAGATGTAGGTATTCCAGCAGAATTTCCGGCCGGTGGACGTGCAGCCCGCTCGGGTCAGTCACGAGAGGCGGCTCTAGATTGTCGAGGCACTGGAAGCAGGGGGTCTCAACCCCCCTTGAGTGACTACTTCGTACCTCCCTGATTAAGATAGTCTCTTCCGATATGTGAGAAAGAAGTGGCTTTGACGGTACCGTACCTCCGGATACGTGCCTGGCTCACAGCAAGCAAGGTCCTGGGGGCATTTGATATAATGGACAGTAGGCAGCGGCTTGGTGTACAGAGACCCTAGTATGTAGATGAAGCAGATATGTTAGCAGTCCCAGAAGAGTCGTAGATAGGGACGATGGCTAGGTCAGATCAAGTGGCTCCCAGGAGCAAACCGGTGCGCGATGCTCAAGGCCACCACTTCGTCCCTCGTGAATCGTTTACATAAAAGGGTTGCAGTTAGAGAGGAAATAATGATGGACATGATGCTTAGGATTGAAGACAAACTTGTAGGCACTATATCACACTCTCGAAGCCGTGACGGGGGTGGGAGCGTAACCTGGAAGAACGTTCGAGACGGAACGACGTGTTTCCGCGATGAATATGGAAATAAATTGCGAGATGCAGTTCTCTATTACTCATACTATCAACTATCATTGAGAGCACGATTGTCGTCACGATGTCAGAATCCCTCGCGACTAGTAATAGTATTCCCGTCTACCTCAGCCTGATATCCCTCCAGCTCAGTTTGTCTAATGCCATCATCAGATAGGCCCATGAGAAACAGACCACATAGAACCACCATGCCTCTCATAATCTCTTGCTCGCTGTCTTCTGGCCCGGCGAGCATCCGAGAGCCATCGAAGTCCCGGGGGCTCGAGCCTCCATTTGGCAGTCCCTGGGTTTTGCTTTCAGTCTCTGCTTGTCGTTTGCGCTGTCAAGTCGTATTGACCGTAGACTAAGAGATCGCTTCCGGAAATCCAGCCACCCTTTGGTGATTGGCGTGACGGAGTGGCGTCGCTCCATGGCCGCGCCAACTTGGTCTGCCGGCACTCTTGATGCGACCTCGTAGAAAGACTTGCTCATAGGATTCAACGCTTCCCGGTCCGGAAAGATGAAGGAGAGGGAGGGATTTCTCGATGATTGGCATGCCGTAAGGGTCAAGTGAGTCGCTTCGCTTGCTGTCCTTGACGCGGAACTACTGGGCTGTTGTACCAATGTCTTCTAGTGAGAGTCCCTTTACGCTTTTGAAGACTTTTGCTGCTCGGTCACACAAGAGGCCCAGCTGTTTTCGGAGAGGACAATCCGACTTCGCTCGACACTCGTGTCTGTGGTCTCCTCGGGCGTGTACAAACCGAAGATCAATATCTCGGAGAGAGCATGTGGCAAATGGTTGTATAGATGGCCACAGCTGAGAACGCCTAAGTATCGCGAAGTACTCCGCCACCCGGTAATCCCTGGTGCAGCTCTTGCTTACCATTGTTGGATCATGGCACCGGTAACATCCCCCATACAAGTTTTGTTGAGTTCCGCCGCAGCTCGGGCAGGTGGGACCAGTGATTGAATAAACAACCTCGGATTCCCGTAGTCGCTCTTCAGTAGATTGGAGCTCGTGATGCAATCCCTTTAGTAAGGGAGAAATTCGATCAGATAACGCAGCTACAACTCGTTAGTCTCATGCCTCTAATCAGTGAATGAAAAGTAGCCAAACCTGTGACTCTGTCTGGCAGAAGCGACAGTACCTCATCCTCCCCCCACCGTAGAGTGAAGTCAGGTTGTAGCTGTTTCACGGCATTGGCAGAGACAGAAGAGAAGCTAGGTGAGCGAAACATATATGCTGCCAGAAGCATATATCCAAGGTTCTCTGGCGATGTTCGTTCAGAATCACTGCACCAGTGCAGAATCCACGGCCGAAGAGCCTCATTGCAATCGTACTTGTCGGCGTGAAGAGCGAGGATTGCGCATGGTTTCGGGTCCATTGTAAGTGGTATCTTCGCACATTTATGATGGAGGATACGAAGTATTATCGCCATCGCCGTAGGATCGTCTTCTTCCAAGTTGATGCATGGATGATCTCCACTGCGAATCTCTATCCCTTCCTTGAAGTATGGGCCAAACATCTTCGAGAAGACTGGTGATGCTAGGCTGAGAACTCTAGAAGAAATCCGATATTGCTCTGTGCCACCTGAACCATTGATGACTAAGGTTGCGTCACCTTCGGGGTCCAACTGCACCACTTCGGGCGTGTCCAGGCGGCTTTCGACCGCGTCGTCTTGGGGAGGAGTGGTACTAGTCTCGGTATCCATGTTTACGATGTGGTAGTTAGGTTGAAAATTGTTGTCTTGGTAGAGTCTTCCGGGTTGCATTTCAGGAAAACTGGGTAGAGCAGATAGAAATACTGGCTGGGCCAAGCCGCAGGGAAACGCGAGGCAGAGATCTGAAGCAAGACTCAGATACCGTACCTAGGTCTTGCTGGCTGCAATGAGATAGCACCGTAAACTAAGATAAGCTGTAACAAAACGCCATGTGCCAACAGGCCCTCCCAGGGTGGTGACTACCGGCGCCTCGGTACCACTTGTGGTGATGAGACGAGAGAGCTGCTACTTGAGCTAGATCACATCCGCTGCTTGCTTTTGGTCCATACCATAGAGTAATAGTCTTGTCAAAGAAGAGAGACTATGCGTCTGAGTGAATCAGCATGACGCATTATGTATGGCAGCATGGACCATAAAGCACTGAAGAGTATCGTCGAAGAGTACGAGTACAGGAAGCTACTGTATGCACTTGTATGCACATGAGTGTAGGTATCTGTAGAAGATAACTGGCTTTGTGCCATCTCCATACACTGGGGGCCAGTCACGTAGGGACACGAAGGAGGGATCTCTTACTGGCTCCCAATTTGTATTCAATTCGGGCTCTTGATTTTCGAGAGGCTTGCTAGCCAAGGTACATACGCAGTCAAACCTGGCGAGTCCTATCCACGCTACGCTTTCACCACGCCGTGATGTCCTCCACTTCTGCCTCGCCAAAGGTGCTGCTCTTCGTCATCGTACCCACCGAGCTCTCGGCCGCCTCGCCGTTCCCTTCTTTCTTCATGATATCGTCGAGCACCTCCCGCAGGAAGCCCAGGATGGAGTGGTTGACCTGCTCGAACTGCAGCAAGAAGGCGTCGTGGCCCTCGGAGCTGTCGATCCTCTCGAGCCTGGCGTTCTTGATGTGCTCCGCCAGCTCCTCCTGCTCCGCAAAGGTGAAGAGCCCGTCGCTCTCGATGCCCAGCACCAAGACCGGCTGCTCGATCATGGCAAGCGCCTCCGCGATGGTGTTGGCCCGGTTGCGGCTCACGTCGTGCGTGTCGAGCTTGCGAGTCATGGCTATGTAGCAGTTGCTATCGAACCGCTTCACAAACTTGCCGCCCTGGTACCGCAGGTAGGACTGCGCAGAGAAGTACGTCGACTCCGACGGCATGATGTCCCCGCCCGTAAGGCTCTCCTTCTGAGGACCGTGGAATTGCGGATCAGGCGTTTCCGCCCCGGAGCCGCTCGGGCTGGCGAATTTAGACCCGTCGCTGTTCTTGCGACTCTGAGAGGAGCGGGTCCACTTGTGACCGTCGTTGTGCGTCTGGAAGTGAGCCTCCGACGGCGTCGACGGCGATGACTGGCCCCGAATCGTCTGGCGCTTCGACGGATCGGGGATGTTGCGCCCAAAGCGTGACTCAAACGAGTTGCGGCTGCGGTACGTAAGGAGAGCAGCCATGCGGGCTGCGCCGAGGCCCGTCGACGGAGGGTCCGAGAAGGGGTAGTAGCCGTCGTCGTACTTGGGGTCCGCGTAGATGGACTGCCTCTGCGCCTCGCCCCAGCTGATGCCCCATGCGCTGTGACGACTCGAGGTGGCGATGGGCACAATGCACCGCACATAGTCCTTGCCGAGATACGCCCACTCGAGGACAAACATGCCCCCCAGCGAGCCGCCTATGACGGCGGCGATCTGACGAACGCCCAGATCGTCCAGCACGAGCTTGTGAAGACTGTGATAGTCCAGTTAGCTCATGTTCGCAGCCGTGTCATTGCTCATCTATGAAATCAGATGGGCACTCACTTCACATCGTCCCTGATGGTAGTCAGGGGAAATTCGGGTCCGTATCTGTCGTTTTTGGCATCTCCGTCCTTGGCCGTCACGGGGCTCGCAGTTCCGTACGGACTGCCCAGGCTGTTCATGCAGACGACGAAGAAGCGCGACGTGTCAAACGCCCGGCCGGGACCACCCAGCAGAGGACCCCACCAATCGCTGACATCGGCGCTTCCGGTCAGCGCGTGGCAGATCACCATGGCATTGTCGCCGTTGGGTGACAGCTTTCCCCTGGTGGTATAGGCGACGGGGACATTCTTCAAGGTCGCCCCCGACTCGAGAGTGAAAGACGGGATGATAGCGATCTGCTGGTCAGGGATGAGAGCCGCGAAAGGGTTCTCCGGCTGTGTGGAGGTTCTTTCTTGGAAGTATTCAGCCACCGCTCTAGTCAAGGTCTCCGGTACCCGGTGCTGCTATCACCAAGGGGTCGGAGGGAAAGATGAGGAGAGAACTGACCATATTTCGGCTTCGAGCCGGTTCCCTCGTGAGTACGGGTCATTCTCTAAGTGATGGACTCTCCGTCCTTGCTTGGGCGCTTTAGGAAATAGAGACCATGTACCTTACTGTGGAATTGAGATAGAATGAAAAGATATATCCAAGGAGAACGCTGCCCTCAAGACCGTTTCCCAGACCTCATGGATTTTTATACTGGGGATGAGGAGGTTGAGTCATTGTTCCCGCCCATTTTAGAGTCTGAAAAATCACACTGAAATTTGGCTTATGACTGTTAGTCCCGTCCCCGAAGTCGCTCTTGAGGACCGATTATCCCGGACATCAACCGGGTGGAGGAGGAGGAGTGGGTAACGCCCCAGACAAGGGGAGGCTGAAAGTGACCAGAGCTCCCATTCTTTCCTTTAGGTACTTTTAAAATTGCTGAGAATTCCTAGCGCCGTTGAAGTACCCTCAGCAAAACTATCTTTTGAGGCCCCACTTTTCTCCATCTTGCAGCCTCGTGCCTGTGGGCGGGCGATGCAAACGCATCAATCGCGACTCCAAAAAATCACTTCTCTCTCAGATCTTGGTGACGCTGCATGGCCGCCAACCTGGGGCCCAAATATTCTTGAAAATCCCCCACCCGCCTTCCCTGTCTCTCAGTCATTCCTTCACTAGGACAAATCGGACGGTCGTCTTTCATCTGAAAGATTCGTTCCTAGCTTTCCTCCATTTCCTTTTTCTCGCTTTTTCTTCCTTCCATTCTTCGCCTACCCAACCAAACCGCATTTTCTCTTTTTTCTCCGTCTCTTGAGCTATCACCACTTCATCGACGGCCTCCCAACCCCCCGCGCCACCGCAGCCGAGAGCTTCTCCTCTGCGATCTTATCGCTTTGCAGCTTGTGTGATCGACCTCGGATAGCCATAAATGACACTACCCCCGCGACCCCCCTTTTGATAGCTTCGCGATGCCGCCGAAGCGCAAGCGAAACGATCGCGGCCCGAACGACTCGGCGCCCCCTCGTCCTTCGCCGCATCGACCCGGTGATACAGCTCTGGGACAGCATGATCGAGGCTACCGTGGTGGTAGAGGCGGCAGGCGAATGGACCGCCGTGACTCCAATCAATCCTTCGGAGGCGGCGCACCAGTATCGAACGGTGCCTCCGTGCCTGTCTCCCCGACAATGCCTCGACCATCCAGCTCCTCGTCTACCACGAACACAACCCCGCGCGTTGCCGCAACCTCTACCCCGGTGGCACCGCCCCCATCTGCGCCTGCCGCACCGATTGCGTCGGGATACAATTACACCATCATAACCGATGACTGTGTCAGCCGATGGTCCAAAGGCGGACGGCAGGAGGTCATCGACTACGGCGTGCAGTCGCGAAAGGATGAGGATCTGACGGAGCTAACGGTGATATTCCAAGAACTTCTACAGACAGTCGTAGACCTACGACTTCGAGGCTCGGAAGCCGGATCCGTTGTCAAGGAGATGCTGGCGGTGGATGACGCTGAGCAGCCCAGCGACGACGCCACCTTTGACCCGGCCACGCTTCTGCTCGACACCTTTCAGATTTTCATGGAATTCGCGCCCGATTCGTATCACGATGAGCTCCAGGCCTTCATGGTCGGCACCGGTGTATCGCCTGTCCTCATGCGCCAGATTCTGGACCCCGAGATGCTGAAGAAATTCGGCTTGGTTCGCGACGCGTTCTCCAAGGTTGGCATTCGCTACTCGACAAACCTGCTCTACCGACAAGCCAACTACAACTTGGTGCGGGAGGAGACTGAGGGCTACTCGAAACTACTGACCGAGATGTTCACGACTAGCACGTCGGAGCCTCCATCCGCCGAGACGGTCCAGGCGACCTTTGAGCGAACCAAGGGCCTCATCGGCGCCTTCGACCTGGACGTCGGCCGGGTCTTGGATGTCCTGATGGACATTTTCGCCGCCATCCTCATCAAACAGTTCAAGTTCTTCGTGAAATTCCTGCGCATCAGCTCGTGGTGGCCGCGAAGCCAAATCGCACGCGCCGCCTCTACCGCTGGCTACATCGGAGGACTTCCTGTATGGGCACTTCCCGACCATTCCGCGTGGCTGACGACAGAGGAAGAGGAAGATGCCATCGCGGAGCAGCGTCTGCACCGAGATATCGCCTTCTGGGACCGAGCGCGCGAGGCCCACATGCGAGCCTTCTTCGAGCTCGGCGGAAGGCAGGTGGCGGACGCCGAAATCCAGCGCCTGACCGACGCCGCCGCCAAAGACGGTGCTGTTGAAGACATCCAGCAGCAGTGGATCCGAATCACAAAGACTCTCCCTCCCGTCGGCAACCGAGACGCCGCCCAGATCCTGGGTTTCAAGCTGCGCTTCTACGCTTCAGAGGCTCGGGACAATTCCGACATCGATGTCCTGCCGGCCAATCTCCTCTATCTCGCGGCCTTGCTCATCAAGATTGGTTTTATCTCCATCACCGACCTCTGGCCGCATCTGTGGCCGCTCGACGAGGACATGGACGAGCTACGAGAGACCAGGACGAAGGAACTCGAGGAGAAGGAGAAGCAGCAGCGACCGGGCGGAACCGCCAATGCGCTGATGATGGCGGGCGCGCTTCCCGACGACATGCCTGCTCCTCCTCCTCCCCGGCGCGAAGCCGCGGCCGCCAAGGTTGAGCCGGAAAAGAAGACGACCGAAGCGCCGGAGAACAAGCGGCGAGCACCAAAGGAACAGAAGGGACATCTGTTGATCTGCCTTCTCACCATCGGAGCCATACCAGAGGCCCTATTCATCCTGGGCCGCTACGATTGGATGCTAAGCGCTTTTCCCGAGGAGACCCTGCCCCTTCTCCATCGCATCCTCCATCACTCGATCGAAGCGGTCTACAAACAAAGCCGACCCCGGGGTTCGTCCTCGGCCGAGACTCCCTTTGCGAAACCGATCCCCGATGTCGACCAATCCTCGGCTGCCAAGGGTACCGTCAAGCTGAGCAACCCCCCTCCCAGGCGTACTCTGAAGTGGCCATACCCGGACAAGTTCGACACGAACGAAGGAAGCGGCTACCGCTTTTACTGGGACGAGTGGGCGGACAATGTACCGGTCTGCCAGACGGTTGACGACATATTGACCCTCTGCAATACCTTCATGAACATCTCCGGCGTCAACATCGGCAAAGATGCTTCGCTCGTGGCCAAGCTGGCGAGCATCGGCACCAAAAGCATGGCAGACGATCCGTCGGATGCCAATGTCGCCCGATGGCTAGAGCTCCTGCGGCGCCTCCTGGTTCCTTGCCTGAGCCTGGGAGAGCCCAACTCGTCCAACGTGAACGCGATCTGGAACATGCTGCGCAGGTTTCCCGTCAAGGTCCGATACAACATCTACGCCGAGTGG
>FTLB01018164.1_pt1 | contig 15427 bp, 15 predicted proteins | sample 1658291 | NCBI WGS metagenome assembly FTLB01 (sample SAMEA3914812, study PRJEB12502) | metagenome | biome: forest; material: soil | place: Canada | collected 2011-07-07 | depth 0.1 m
ATATTTATCAATGAATGGCTTTCCAAAAAGACTAATAATTGCTCCTGCTGTTCCTCCTGAATTAGCTAAAATTTCCTGCCCATGCGCATCGAAATTATTTTTAAGATAATCAGCAACATTTTTAACTAGAGAAGGTAAAGACTTACTAATATTCTCAGCAGCATCTTTTTTCATAAAAGTTTAGAAAATTTAAAATGTAAAAAAATTAATAGATTACATCCACAAGATAGACAAAACCTAAGTACACAACAAATAGCCCTTTAGTGTCATTTTTAAGATAATTTAACTCATTTCATTTCCGCCAAATTAGCCGTAACTTTGCAAACTCTTAATGAACCGAAGCTGCCAATAGCTTGTAGTGGATAAAACAGAATACTGATTTTGAAAACCAAAGGAACCAAAACCAATAAAGTAAATATAATTACGCTGGGCTGCTCTAAAAACCTGGTGGATTCTGAAAACATACTTACCCAGCTCAGGGGAAACAGCATAGACGCGGTGCACGAGTCTAAAAAAGACGACGCCAGCATAGTGATCATCAACACCTGCGGGTTTATAGACAATGCCAAGCAGGAATCTATAGACACGATATTGCGCTATGCGGACGCCAAAGAAAACGGCACGATAGACAAGCTGTACGTTACGGGCTGCCTATCCGCACGGTACAGGGATGACCTGGAGCGGGAAATACCCAGCGTGGACGCTTTTTTTGGAACCAACGAGCTGCCTGCCTTGCTTAAAAAATTTAAGGCCGACTACAAGCACGAGCTGGTGGGCGAACGCATAATTACTACGCCCACTCACTTTGCCTATTTTAAAATAGCCGAGGGCTGCGACAGGCCCTGCTCGTTCTGCGCCATTCCGGTCATGAGAGGCAAACACGTATCTCGCCCCGCTGAGGATTTGGTAAAGGAGGCCCAGGCCCTGGTTAAAAAGGGGACGAAGGAGCTTATATTGATCGCGCAAGACCTTACCTACTACGGGCTTGACCTGTATGGCAAACGGGACCTGGCGGATTTGCTTAAAAAGCTATCGGACGTGGAAGGCCTGGAATGGATACGCCTGCAATACGCTTACCCATCGCAGTTCCCGATGGATGCGCTGGACGTAATGGCGGAGCGGGAAAACATTTGCAAGTACCTGGATATGCCTTTGCAGCATGCCAGCAGCGACATGCTAAAGATCATGCGTAGGGGGATCACCAAGCACAGAACCATAGAGTTGTTGAACACCATTCGCGAGAAAGTGCCGGGCATCGCCTTGCGTACCACGCTGATCGCCGGTCACCCCGGGGAGACGGAAAAGGATTTTGAGGAACTGTACGACTTTGTAAACGAGATGAAGTTTGACCGCCTGGGGGTGTTTACCTATTCGCACGAGGAGCAGACGCATTCGTACAGCCTAACGGACGATGTGCCTGCCGAACTGAAGCAGGAACGGGCAGACCGCATTATGGAGCTGCAGGAGGGCATTTCTTTGGAACTGAACAAGAAGAAGATAGGCAATACCTATAAAGTGCTGTTCGACCGCAAAGAAGGGGGCTATTTTGTGGGCAGAACGGAGTTTGACTCCCCGGAAGTGGATAACGAAGTGCTGGTAGACGCCAAAGCCACCTATGTGCGCATGGGAGATTTTGCCCAAGTGAAGATAACGGGAGCCACGGAGTTTGACTTGCATGGCGAAGTGGTGAAGTAGGTAATTGCTGAAGGCGCTTGTACAGATAAGAACTATTTTAACTATTGGGCCTACTTTTTATTAGCTTTTTGCTCCACGGCCGCGGGGCCGCGTCCCGAGAACAGCTCTGCTCTACAATCCACATGATTGTCCTGCGCCGATGTGGACGAGGCCAACGCACGCTTAATGAATCAAAATTTCTTAACGCAATTTCCTCAAGGGCCGATCCTTGAATGAATTTACTAAGGGTTTCCTTGTTTTTATTTATCTTTCAGTCATGAAAGTTTCGAAGATTAGTTTACAGGAAACGCATTCTTTTTCCTCCCTGTTTTTAAATTATATAGACCGCAACCCTGCCCTTGCTGATTTTTATGGGCAGTACCCAAGCATTGAAAACTTTAAGGCTCAGATCGCTGCCAAGGCTTCGGCGTTCACGACGCAATCGCGCAAACAATTGGTAAAGGCGCTTACCAGTCAGTATTATAACTCCTCTGTTTCTGCACCTGTTAAAGAAAACATAGCGCTGTTGGCAAAGGACAATACCTTTACCGTAACTACCGGCCACCAGCTAAACCTGTTTACCGGCCCGCTGTATTATATTTACAAAATAGTAACTGTAATAAAACTGGCGCAGGAGCTGAAGCAGAAGTACCCCGATAGTAACTTTGTGCCCGTGTACTGGATGCATGCGGAAGACCACGACTTTGAAGAGATAAACCACTTTACGCTTTTTGGCAAAACGTATACCTGGAACACAGAACAGAAGGGGGCAACAGGCAGAATAGAAACCAAAGGCATGGATGAGCTGTTTGCCTCGCTGCCAGAGAAGCTTCCGCTGCTTGAGAAAGCCTATAGCCACGCCACGCTGGCAGAGGCCACACGCTACCTGGTGAACGAACTGTTTGGCGAGTATGGCTTGCTTATCCTTAGCGGGGACGATGCGGAACTGAAGAAAGAGTTTGTGCCTTACATAAAAGACGAACTGCTGCGCAACAGCTCGCACGAGCTGGTAAGCGCCAAAAGCAGCGAGCTGGAGTCGAAAGGTTTTGTGCCTACAATTACTCCGCGTGAGCTGAATCTATTTTACCTGGATAATGGTATACGCGAGCGGATAGTAAAAGAGGGAGAGCATTACAAGGTAGTAAATACGAACTTGTCGTTTTCAGAAAATCAATTGCTACAACTTTGCGATCAATCGCCAGAGAAGTTTAGCCCTAATGTAGTAACGCGTCCGCTGTACCAGGAAGTAGTACTGCCTAACCTCGCCTATATTGGCGGCCCGGCTGAGGTAGCGTATTGGCTGCAACTGAAAAGTTTTTTCGATTACCATAAGGCGCCGTTCCCAATTCTTATGCCCCGTTGTTTTGCCATGGTATTGCCTGCTAACTTGGAACGCAAACTGCAAAAACTGGAGACGGATGTGAAAGAGCTATTTTATGATGACGATAAAATACGCAAGCGTTATGTAGAAAATAAGAATACCGGAGAGGTAGATTTTACCGAAGAGCAGCGCCTGGTAGATAAGGCTTTTGAGCTGCTGCGTCAGAAAGCAGAAGCGGCGGATAAATCGCTGGAGGGCTTTGCGCTGGCAGAGAAGCAAAAGGCTGTTAAGATAGCCGAGGGTGTGGAGAAACGCATAAAGAAAGCAGTGGAGACAAAATTTAAAACTGATATAGAACAGCTGCAAGGCCTACGCGCCAAGCTATTCCCGGGTGGGGTTTTGCAGGAGCGGGTAGATAACTTTTTGAACTTCTATATTAACGACAGCGCATTTATAGAAAAGCTGCTGCAAAGCTTCGAGCCTTTCGATTTTCGATTTACTATTTTAACCGATGAAAAAAGCTGAGGCGCGTAAACTGTTTCTGCAGAAGAGGTCGGCGGAGAGCCTTGCTTCCATAGAGGAAAAAAGCAGGGCTGTAGCCGAGGTCTTTTTTAAGAGCTTTCCGCTTACTGCCATACGCACCGTTCATGCCTTTTTGCCCATACTTCATAAAAAGGAACTGGATACCAGTTTTATCATCAACCGGCTGATGAAAGAGCATGGAGTCACTGTAGCGGTGTCTAAAACCAATTTTGAAGATAACTCGCTACAGTGTTTACTATTTACTGAGGCTACTATCCTAAAAGAAAACAAGTGGGGAATACCAGAGCCTGAGGACGGAGAACTGGTAGCAGAACACACCGTTGACCTTGTGCTTGTTCCCTTGCTGGCTTATGACAAGAACGGAAACCGCGTAGGCTATGGCAAGGGCTTTTACGATCGCCTGCTATGTACTTGCCGCAAAGATGTATTAAAAGTAGGCCTCTCTTTTTACGAGCCTGTAGAGGAGATAGAAGACGTAAATGAATTTGATATCCCCCTGGACTTTTGCGTGACGGATAAGAGGGTGTATAGATTTGGGAGGAAGTAGACTCCTTTCTGTTTCAAAACAGAACAAATTTCTTTGCAGGAAGGATTATTTTTTCTAGATTGGCAAATAATGTAAAACACTCATGGGCTATTTTTTTAAGCTTCTTTTTATAATTAGTGCTGTTATAACTCTTGCTTCCTGCAAAAAAGACCCTTCTATACCTGTTGTAGCAATACCCAAAACCTCTACGGTAAATGACTCGATATGGGTATTAGATTCCACTGTTACGCTGGATAGAAAGATACTTTTGGCAAGTAATTCATTCGGAACTCAGTTATATTTATTGGGAAATAACTATTTGGTTACTATTGATTCCACAACTCATACTACCAGTTCAACCCTGGTCTCAGCCTCTGATATTGGAGTTTTTTCAAAGCCTGTTTTAACCCCTCTTTTTTATTCTTATCTCTCCTCTAACGATAGTACGGTTGTGGTAGGCTTAAATCAGTTCCCGAATGTTTCTGTTTCTATAAACGTATTAGACTCAGATACTAATATTCATTTTATTTGCTCTAACAGTACAACAGGGCCGTTAGTTGCCATTAATGATTTAAATCAATTAATTATTCCGGTTCAATTATCTGCTAATGCTGATAATACTCCAACATACCAGGCGTTTGCTATTTACAACATCAACGCAAGTATAGGCAGTAGCAGTTTAAGCGTATCGTTTAAAGGGGTTATACAAAACCTAATGGATACAGTTTCAGCCTGGCAGGGACATGGCCATGCAGAACCTCCATTTGTATTTGTTCAGGCTATGGATGATAATTTTTACTATTCATCCGTATACCAAGGTATTACCTATAAAATAGACGTATCTGGCAATTTTACCAAATTGTTTAATGGGGAGCTACTTAATTTTGTATATGTTAATGATACGCTTAATGCTTTGGGATCATATTCGCCATTAACCGGCAATTACTATTCAGAATTGCAATGGTTTATGAACTATCCAGCCACTAATGTCTGGATTGAGTATAATTTTAACATTAGCCCAGACTACCGTACCGGTTATGCAGTGGTACAGAATAAAGTTATCGCTTACAGGTTGGGCCAAATTTGGGAAGTAGTAATTAATAAATCAACGTCTTCCGTTCAATTTAAGGAGTTAGATAATTCTACCATCAGTACTAATTATATAAACTCAGTAATAGCTTTCGATAACAAAGTTTATGTTACTACTATCGATGGGTTATTTTATAAACCCATTAATAAATTTTTTACTTACAAATGAGGTACTTTTATATAATTTCGGTTTCCATTCTTCTTTTTTGCGCCTGTAAAAAAGATAAAATTAGTACAGCTACTGCTTCTAATTCAAAAACAGATACTATCTGGAAAGAATATATAATAGATGGGTTAGGATGGGAAAAAATAATACTTAACAGTTATGCAAGTTCTGCTGGAATTAGAATGTTAGGAGCGCTTAATCTTCTAAATGTTGGTTTTGCACCTTCTTATCCAGATACTTTAGGGAATTCGCAAACTTATTTTCTACCCTCAATAGAATACAAGCCGACAATGGGGGCTACATGCATGGCATATTATACCCAATATTTTGCAACAGGGGGTATTGTAATTGCAAATTATGGAGATATTAATGATTACGATAGTTTTTTAGGCATAGGTACATTTCACTGGGGTAAAGATAGCAGCCAATATACCAAACTTAATATTAGTTACGATGTAGCGGCGCTCAACACGGATAATGTGCTTATTACTTCCGTAGTAAAGGCAGGGTCTTCAAATATAACAATACTTGAGATAAGGTATGTTACAGGTATCTATCTCTATTCTATAGTTCCAGATACAGCCTCGGTTCATGAGGTTGAATTGCCGGAAAGCGCCTCAGTACCCGTTGTACGAATGGAAGCATTCAATAAAAACTTTTTTGTATCTACCACCAATAACTCTTATCTAGTCAGGGAAGACGGCTCTTATAAAGTGATCTTCCAGCAGCCTGTTTCAGATTATTTTACATTTAATGGTAACGTATACGCAGACTTAGGTAACCAGGTATATTTTTCTTCAGACGATGGTGAAAACTGGACATTAGTGGGCAATAATTTAGGTTATTCAGCCTTCCGCCAGTTTGCCCAAGTGGATACTATTTTATGTTTTTATAAAGATGATAGTTTGTTTGTTGCTAACCCAACTAACTTTTTGTACAAGAAAATATCTAATTCAGGTATGCAAACCAACAAAATTACATCCGTATCCTTTTTAAGGGATTCTGTTTATATTACTACATTATCCGGTTTGTTTGTTAAACCTGAAAAGTATTTTTTGAAATAGTAAATAAATTCTACAGTAGAAGCCATGTTAAATTCCAGCCTGTCCAAAGCATTTAGTTAACTGTTTATATCAACCTACTTTCTACCCCTTGTCATCTCTTTCTTTCCAGGAGGGCCGGGCAAGGCTTCTACCTGTAGTCCTAAGGCTTTCAGGTCGCGCTTGAACTGCCCACGGGCGCAATAACTTACTAGTATGCCTTCTGGCTTTAGCAAGTTATATACCTTCTGCAAATTGCTGTACTCCCATACCTCTGGTTGCTTGTTAGGGGCAAAGGCATCGAAGTAGACTACTTCTGCTTGGAGGCTTGTATTAAAATCCTGTAAGGTAGTTTTGTATTTTATGAATTTAAAATGAGGATAGAGTTCGGCAGGCTCTTCAAAAGGCAATTGGTGCATTTTTAAAAAAGCTTTCTGCAAAGCTGGTTCAAACCAGGCAGGATAGTTAAGGCTTTTTACTACTTCTTCTGGCAGCGGGTAAGGCTCTAAGGTATGGTAGTAAATAGTAAGTCCCAACTCCTGCGCTTTTTGCATGCTAAGCAAGGCATTTAGCCCCGTTCCGAAGCCAACTTCAAACACGATTAGTTCTTTGCTTTTTTTCGCCGCTTCTTCCAGTCCGTATTTTATAAACACGTGCTGGCTCTCCTGCATAGCTCCGTGAGTGGAGTGGTAGGTTTCGTTAAGCTCTGGCAGAAATATGGTATGTGAGCCGTCTTCAGATTGGATAAGTTGGTGGGTGGACATACTACAAACTCCCTAATGCCACGAAGCCTTCGTTTAACAGAGTGGTTTTGTTATAGGTAAATACATGCAAATTGGGTTTAAGCATTCTGCCTCCTGCGGCTTCCAGTATAGCCTGCCCAGCGGCAGTGTCCCACTCCATCGTTGGCCCATGCCGATAGTAAACGTCTGCGCTGCCTTCTGCCAATAGGCAGAATTTTAAAGAGCTTCCGCTGGCAATAGTATCTGTAACGTTATAGTTCCGTAATATCTGCTGCTCTTCCAGCGAAGCATGTGAGCGGCTGCCTACAGCTATTATTTTATCTCTGCTGGTTTTTACGGTTATCTTTTCTGTTTTGCCATTGGCAGTTTTGTAAGCTCCCTTTATTTTATCCCCAAAATAGAGCGTTTCAGAAGCGGGAACATAAATAGTACCCATTACTGGCGCGCCATCGCGGATAAGGGCAATGTTTACGGTAAACTCGCCATTGCGTTTTATAAACTCCTTTGTGCCATCCAGCGGGTCTACCAGCCAAAACTCCTTCCAGTCCTTACGTTCTTCATAAGGAATATCCTTCCCTTCTTCAGAAATTACAGGTATGTGCGGGGTAAGCTTTTTTAAACCTTCTTCTATAATTTTGTTCGCTTCTTTGTCTGCCAGCGTAAGCGGAGAGTTATCGGCCTTAAAATCTGTTATAGTGGAAAAATCTGCCATAGCATATATCTCCATAATCTTTTTACCGGCTTCTACGGCAATTGCATTTATCTTTTCCAGCATGTTAGCAGCTATTCTTCTTTTTATTAGGAATTCAAATATAATAAATTGGGCAACAGTACTGGTAAAAATTAAAACAAATAAGCGCAGAGCAGACTTATATTATAAAGCCAAAGTGTATTTCTATGCCGTTTAAACATCTTTTATTTCTGCTCGCGCTAACGCTTACGTTTGCCTGTACCACCACGCAGGAAACTTCTTATGCTGATGCAAGTTCTACTGTTCCGGTTGACGGTTTTAAATCGTATACCTGGAGTACAGCCGATACGCATGCTCATAAGAACCCATTGTACGACAATGAACTGGTGGGAGCGGTGGTAGAACGATATGCAGACGAGCAATTATCGAAAAGAGGACTTAGCAAGACAAGCGCCAGTCCTGACGCCATTTTCAGATACATTATACTATTGGAAAAAAAGACTGAGACTACTACTACTCCTTATTTTTCTAACGGCGGCACTTATGCGCCAAACGCTAACAACGTTAGCACTAATATTAATTCGATTGGCTATGCCAATACGTATCCCAATGTTCCTATGAGCGGCAATTTTATACCGCCTGCATACGGGGGTTTTGAACCAACCAACCAGGGGCCGCCCTACAACGCTTTTTATAACAATCAGGCTTCGCCTTATAATACTACTTACTACATTAACAACTATCCGTTCAACAACGGCTATGGTTTTCCGATAGGGACAGGCGCGCCTAACGGCTATGGTATTCCTAACATGGGAACGCCTTATACCATTGGTGGAACTGTGCAAAAACAAACAGAATACATGGAGATAACTCTTATTATTGACCTGGTGGATAAAAATACGCAGAAGCTAGTTTGGCGTGGATGGACGGTTAACAAATACATCGACCCTGTTACCTTTGGAGAGGATATTGAACGTCAGGTGCAATCTATTTTTGGCAACTATCCCCAATAAATTTTACTTTTTTTTAAACAATTTACTTCCGACCATGTTTTGTTGATCAAACATAAACTATAATTATTACTTTTTAAGACTAAACAGAATTATGAAAAAAATATTTTTAACCGGCATAATGGCTGCGGCTTTTCTTGTTGCCTGCGAAACAAAAAAAAATGACAGCGAACATGCTGCCGAAAGCCAGAATGAAGAGAAAATGAAGGACAGTGTAATAACCCCCTCTATTACTAAAGACGATGAAGAGTTTGCAGTTAAAATAGCAAATGCAGGCATGAAAGAAATAGAACTTGGAAAGTTGGCCGAAGAAAAAGGCGAACTGAAAGAGGTGAAAGAATTTGGAAAACACATGGTGCACCAACACACAGAAATGGCCGCAGAGCTTAAGAATGTAGCTCAATTAAAAAATATAACGCTGCCTGATTCTTTGTCTGCAGACGCTAAAAGCGAGAAAGAAGAATTAATGAAGTTAAAAGGCAGAGAGTTTGACAAGAAATATATGAACGCTATGGTAGAAGGCCACAAAAAGGTTCTTTCTGCGTTGGAAAAAGAAGCTGCCGATACCCAAGACCCAAATTTGAAAGCCTTTGCTGAAAAGGGTATACCAATAATAAAAGAACATTTGCAAATGGCCGAGATGACAGACAGCCTTGCTAAAGCAGAAAACAAAGGCGGTAAAAAAATGAAGTAATTTAAGAGTACAGGAGAAATCCTATTTTTTTAACTGGTACGAGAAAGCGTAGTTTAACTACGCTTTTTTTATTCTATTTCTCCTGTAACTGCTTTAAATTTTGTAATGCTTTTTGCATGTCTATACCTTTACCTAGCACAGCGGCAAATACATCGCCCACTTTCTTTAAGCGATCGAATATGGTAGTAATAGTAAACTGTGATGGATGCAAGCCATTTTTAACCTCTTCCCATAGTAACGGCGTTGATACCGTTGCCCCTGGCTTTGGCCGTAGGCAATAAGGGGCAGCTAATGTTTGCCCTTTACGGTTTTGCAAAAAATCCAGGTAAATTTTGTTTTTGCGTTTGGCGGGGCTACGTTCCAGACTGGTTATTGCTGGCGTAAGCTCATGCACAAACTGCGCTAAAAGGTGCGCAAACTCTTTTGCCTGATCGTAATTATACTTGGCTCCTAATGGTATGTAGATGTGTAAACCGCGCGAACCAGAGGTTTTGCAATACCCTATTGCCCCTGCCCTATCCAGTACTTCTTTTACCGCCTGGGCCACTTCTATTACCTGCTCAAAAGGCACGTCCTGAGGGTCCAGGTCTATTACTACATAATCAGGATATTCCAGGCTTTGTAGCCGGGAGTTCCATGGGTTTATCTCTATACACCCCAGGTTAGCCATATACAGCAGCGTAGCCTTATCGTTACAGATAAGGTAATTGACCTCTGCACTATTAGACTCTGAAAATATTTTTTTAGTCTGTATCCAGCTCGGCGCTGTATCAGGCATGTCCTTATGAAAGAAGCTTGGCTTATCTATCCCGTTAGGCGTGCGCCTTAAGGACTCCGGCCTGTCTTTCAAATAAGGTAAAAGGTAAGGAGCTATCTTATCGTAATAGTCAAGCAACTCTCTTTTACTTATCTTTTCTTCGGGCCAGTACAGTTTGTTAAGGTTGGTAAACTTTTGTGTTTTCCCTTCCAAATCTGTAACAAACTCTTCCTTGCCTTCCGGCAATATCAATTCTTTATTTATAGTATATTTAGGATAAGCCCCCGACTTTTTTACCGCCGGAAGCTTATCTTTTTTTACTGATTCTCTTGTTCTTGTTTTCTGTCTTCTTTCCACTCTCTGGATAGTCTCGCTTTTGCTACTACCTTCACGTATCTCAATCTTGGCCTTTTCATTTTTCCCTTCCCTTTCTATTGCTATGTTATTAATTATTTCTCTTTTTACTTCTTTTGCATTTTTGTCTTCCCTAAGTCCCAAAAATATAGGCTGCCTCATGTGGGCGTCTTCCGTCCATTCCTGAAACTTTACTTCGCATACCAGTACTGGTTTAACCCAATGTACCGGCATATTTGTTTTGGGAACTTCACTAAAAGGCGAATTTTTTGTTTGCAGCGTTTTTAGTTTACCATAAGTTTCCTGCAACGAGGCTTCGTTAAAACCGCCGCCTGTATGCCCTATGTATTCTAAGTTCCCCTGCTCGTTGTACACGCCCAGCACCAAAGCCCCAAGGTTCTTACGGCCGCCTCTCGGCTCCGTATATCCCGCAATAACAGCTTCCTGTTCTTTAAGGATTTTTACTTTAACCCAGTCTTTAGACCTTGTTCCTGTGCGGTAAACAGAGTTCGCCTTTTTACCTATAATCCCTTCTATTTCCAGCTTTTTAGCTTCTTCAAAGAACTTCTTCCCGTTTTCAGGAATGTGCCCGTTAAACTTTATTAGCGGGTTATTTTCAGGAATTATTTTTTTCAGTATTTCTTTCCTTTCCAGCAGCGGCAGTCCCGTTAGGTCGTGTCCGTTGTAGTACAGAATATCAAATATGTAGTAGACTATGTTTCCTTTTCCTGTTCTTTTATAATTCTGAATAAGTGAAAACTCTGACTTACCATTATTATTAAGTACTACTACCTCTCCATCTAACACGGCATTTAAGCCAATTGTTTTAAGAGCTTCCGAAATAGTAGAAAAAGTATCATTAAATGACAGGTTATTCCTGGAATAAAGGTTGATCTTATTGTAGTTGCACTCTGCAATAGCCCTGTATCCATCCCACTTAATCTCGAAAATCCAATCTGTTGAATTAAATGCTTCCCCCACCAGCGTTGCCAGCATGGGCTTTACATCGTGGGGCATTTCTGCCTTATCTGTTTTGGACAAATCAATATCATTAGTTGAATTATTATTATGATTATGCGCCCCGGAATGCCATACAGAATCGCCGCTACCAGATTGGCTTGCAATCTGTTCCAACGACCTGCCTGTTACTACCGATTTATCTTTACTAGTAATGTCATCGTCTGTTGCAAAGTCGTCCTTGTGCTTTATTAGCAGCCACTGGTTGCCTTTACCGCCTTTGGTCCTTACCAGCGCAAACGAGCCTTTTATTTTTTTACCGTTCAGCACAAATTTTATATTCCCCTTCTGCCACATGTCCTCCAGGGCTTTTTCATTGGCTTCGCGGCCTTCGGTATCTACTGCATGGTAGGTTCCTGCGTCCCATAGCATTACCGTTCCAGCTCCGTAATTTCCCTCAGGAATAATACCTTCAAAGCTACCATACTCCATAGGGTGGTCTTCCACCTCCATAGCCAGTCTTTTTACGGAGGGATCCATAGAGGGGCCTTTGGGCACTGCCCAGCTTTTAAGCGCGCCGCCTATTTCCAGCCTAAAGTCGTAATGCAAATGGGAGGCATCGTGCTTTTGTATCACAAATTTATGATCTCCGTCAGAGTTTGCTTCTTTACCTTTTGGCTCAGGCGTATTCTTAAAATTACGTTTGGCCTTATACTCTTTTAAGCTCATAGTAATTATTTTTTAGACTTTGCTTTTTTAGGAGCAGTAGCTGTTCGCTTTGCCGCAGGCCTGTTCACCTGTGGCTTCTTGTCTTTTGCAGCTTCAAAGCTTGCTTCAAGGGCCTTGAATAAATCGCGCGCCTCTGTATTTTGCGGAGCTTTCTCTGTTTGCTTCACTTCTTTGCCTTCCGCTTTGGCCTCTATAAGGCGCTTTAACTCCTCTACGTAAGTATCTTTGTATTCTTGTGGATTAAATGGCTCTGTAAGCTGCTCTACCAGCTTTAAGGCCATGTTTAGTTCCTTATCAGATACTGCCTTTGCCAAAGGTAAAGCAAGGGAGTTGTAATCTCGTATGTCTCCCTGGTATTTCATCTGATTCAAAAGGATGACATTGCCCATTGTTTTTATGGCGGCTATATGTTCGCGGTTACGCAGCACAAAGCTGGCTATGCCCACTTTTTTGGACTGGCTCAAGGCTTCCCGCAACAGGGCATAAGGCTTTTCAGCCCCTTTGTCTGGTTCCAGGTAATAGGTCTTTTCGTAATAAATGGGGTCTATTTCTTCCTCGTGGGTAAAATTCTGTATGGCTATGGTTTTGGTTTTTACTGCGGCAGCCTTTTCAAAATCCTTATCGGTAAGTACCACGTAATGACCTTTTTCGATCTCGTAACCCTTTACAATGTCTTTATAATCTACCTCGGCGCCGGATTCACTTACCCGTTTGTAATGAATTGGCGACAGGTCTTTTTTAGCCAGCATATCAAAATTTAGCCCACTTTCTCCCGTGGCGCTATATAACTTGACCGGAATATTTACTAAACCAAAACTTATTGCCCCTGACCATATAGAACGCATACCCTTCTCCCCTCTTTCTTATCTTAATAAGGATAACAAGAGTTAAAAAGAAAAAGTTAACTTTTGGCTTATTGAGAGTGGTTTTTAGCCGAGGTATTTCAATAGTAAATCATCACAATAAAAAATAGGCTTAGAGCCTGTTTCTATAATTAATTGTTATTTTTTGTGTTTACCAGATAATAATTCGTCAAGGGAGATAGTTTTCTTATCCTTGAATTCTTTAAAGGTGAATGCGGTTAATTCTTCATCGGTCATGTTCCTAACAATGCTGGCATGATCTAGCTCTTTCCCGCCAGTCTTTTTAGCGTCTTTCTTAGAAGCAATAGCAGCTACAGACTTTTTAGACTGAGTTATTTTCTTCTTAGCGACAGCCTTCGGCTTATTTGCAGGCGCAATAGAATTCTTTGATTGCTTCTTCATTGGGTAGACTGACTTTATATACTCTAATATCGGCATAAGACGTGATAGTATCAAAATATATGCCTATAATTCTTTTCTTTACGCCGTAGCCTATAATAAACAGGCCTCTTGTGGCGGTATACGTAACGCTGTTCTTGTTAGTAAAAACGCTTTTTATTTCTTTATAGTTTGCGCCAATCTGCTTTAATTCACTTTTAGATATATGGCGGTAATCCATTGAATAAGTAAAATCAAAATCCATAGAAAAATTTAGAATAACGATATTTTCCAAAGTTATTAAACCTGCGTAAAATATTGATTTTTCTTAACAATAATAATCCCTCCTAATAATTTCTACTTCCTTATTCATGCCAACTGACACGCTTTTAGGGAAAGCGGAAGCGAGGTTAACATAGATATTGTCGGAAGGCGCAACAATGATTAGAGTTTCATTTTAATGTATGCCAAAGCTATAGCCAACGGTAAGTTGAAAAAATGCGTTATGCAAAGATTTCCCTGTGGTTTGCTCGAAATTCTTACTATTATTAGTAAAACTATTATAATATTTAAGAGCAAAGTTAATACCTTCTTCTGTTTCAAACCCTAATCCTATATGAACGCCGCCGTCAAAGCTGGAGAAATAATTACTAAGCGGTTGATTATAATTTATGATCTGTGTTTGGTAGCCATTACTAGTACTGATGGTGTTTGTCCAACTTCCTTTGTCAACTGCATTTAATAATGCCGAACCATACAGTCCCATTTGCAGACTATAATTTTCTGTAATGTAAAACTTTAGTGAAACTGGCACAGTGAAATAATTAAGACATAATGCTGTTTGCCCTAATGATGGTTGACCAATTTGTTGACTACCATACCAGTAGTTCTGGTTATAGTTGTTAGTGCACCCAAGCCTGGAATACGCTGCTTCGGCCAATAAGCCAATGTTGTGCCTTAAACGAAACTGGTAATAGCCAGATACATAAAATCCTCCTTTGGGAGTAGTACGGTCGCCTGAAGGACTGTTATTTAATGTGGAAAGGTTAGCTCCGGCACGTATACCAAACTTATTATGTAACAAACCTTCTACCTGTGCATTTGATAACACTGGCAATAGGAAAAGAACCAATGCACTATAAATATATTTCATTATGTAAATAAATTTGTAACAAATATAAACATATCATCTTTTGTTGCAAATCTTTAATATTACATCAAACTATTGTCGGGCAAAAACTATAACTACTCTAAGTTCTCACTCGCTTAAGTAGTATGATATAGTATGATAAAATAAATTTTAAAAACAGTAACTTTCATTCATGCCAACTGACACAGCTTTTAGAGTAAGCGGGAAGTGGGGAAGCACGGGAAGTGAGGAAGTGTGAAAGTGTTAGTAGTATGGTGGTGATGGTAGTGTGAAAGCGATGACAGCAGTGACAGCGCGACAGTGATGACAGCAGTGAAAGCAAAGGAAGCATGAAAGCAGTGGAGCAAAGGAAGTAAGGAACAGGGAGGAACACGAGAAACAAGGAACAAGAGGAATGGGCGGGTATATTAAATTTAGTATATTTGACAAAAGTTTTCATAATGAGGCCAATAATAGACGGATATAGCGATCTGATAGCGTTTCTACAGAGTAAATCACTGTTTATAACAGATTGCGAAAAGCAGACTATGATAGGCTTTAAAGTGAGCTTGCATTTTGAAGAGAAAAATATAACTAATACAGAGATTTTTGATGAAATTTTCTTTATAGACAGGAAAAACAACCCTGATGAGAATGAGCAAATATTTGCCAGATTTATAAAGGTAAATAATTTATTTAGGAAGGATTAACCCATTAAAAGCATTTACATTAAATCTATTACAAGATAATATATATCTATATA
>FTLB01014674.1_pt1 | contig 15414 bp, 13 predicted proteins | sample 1658291 | NCBI WGS metagenome assembly FTLB01 (sample SAMEA3914812, study PRJEB12502) | metagenome | biome: forest; material: soil | place: Canada | collected 2011-07-07 | depth 0.1 m
GGCTAAGGTAGTGCGGCCGCTGGGGTGGGCAGTAGAACTTATCGCTGGCCGTATCGATGGCTTCAGCCGGCCATTTCCATCGGAGGTCGCCGAACGCCCGGCTAACGGGTAGTCCAAGTACGCGGTTGTTCACAATGAGCTGGGGCTCGCCTGGATGGTCGGCGAGGAGGCGCTCTCGCTCAGCCGCGTTGGTGGATAGGCTATGGGACACGGCGAGAGGCAGGGCGAGCCATCCGGTGCCGGAGCTTGAGCTGCTCGGCGGCCGGCCGAGGACTGCACTGGAATCTCCCACCGAAGCAACGCGAAGGGTCGCCGTGCTCGGGTCATAGGCAGCCAGCACCGCCATGGATCCATGTACGGCGGGTGTGATGTCGGCAATGATTTCGGAGCGGCTCCCCAAGTTCTCGGCCACTGCTTTCAGCCCGCCAGATACGATATCGTCATCAAGTTGCAGGAAAGCCCGCTTGATGGCATCGTCAATGACCGCAGGATCATCTGCGCCGGACCCCTTTAGGAAGACCTCCTTCAGCTCGCGGACGACGTACGAGACGAGAGACTGCCTGAGGACTGTCGAGGTCTGCCAACCTCTAGCCAGGGCATTAGTGCAAGTACCAAGAAAGAGACCTTCGCTGGGGAGACACGCACACGTGACCGTCAAAAACACCCCAAAACTGCCACACTGAGCCATTTCCAACATCGGCTGACTCGAAGGTGAAATTGTCTTGGCAGGGCGAGGTGGCTTCGAGCCGGAGCATGTCAAAGCGAGTCACCGGGGCCGAGCTCGGCCCCACCCTCTCCGGAACCAGAGTATATTCATGCTCGCGAAGCTTCGATACAGCTTCCTCTAGGTTCAGCACAGGGTAGTTGCGCCTCTGCCAATTCAGTCCATGGTAGCCAGGTGTTTCGGCCATGGTGCGCGAGCTGCTTCCAATTAAAGTGTGTGCAAAGATTCCTTGATTCCCTCGCAGACTTTAGCGGAGGACGGGTAGAGAGAGCTCCCGGTGACCATCTTTATTTATTTCCCCCATTCTTCTTTCCGATACCCTAAGATAGGAATATGAGATGCGGTCATGCTTCACGGTACTCCGCATCAATCGAAACTCCCAAGTTTACTCGTCCGGACCATACCCCGGCGGGTCGCCATTGAGGCTGTGCTTCCGTCTCCATCAAAATTTCGGAAATGAGCTCCGGCGCGGGGGGCCCGATGAAAGTCATAGTGTTGCATTGGCCGTGCACATCCATGTCGCTATTCCCCGAGTGGATTTGGTTGGCTCAGCGAGCAAGATCTATCATGTACCCCTCGATCAGCGGAGTTGCCTCAGTCACGTAGGCCCGATGTCCAGTTGTTCGGAATCGGAATTCGGAATGCCACTACGCCGCAAATAGCTCTAGAGAACGTGATGAGAGATGAGATCGGTACATTATTATAGCAGAAATGCACGAAGGGTCATGGAGAAAGTGACCTGCTGTTTACGACGGCGCGGGCAGATTGGTCACCTTTCGAATCAGCGACAGGACGCGTATACCATGCGAACGATCCTCCATTTCCGGTCGTCCTACCCTAGCTTGTTGCTACCTTGTCTATCCAGCCGATACCATTCATAGGGAGAGAGAAAGCTCATGATACCGGAGCGGGGTGAAGCCCGTTCAAATGACATCTTGGATCGAGCATGCCTGGTGTCAGGGCGAGATCCTGTCACACACGTTAGCATGTCTGTAGAAAAGCTAGCTATGGCCTGGAGCCTCTTGTATGTTTGAGCAGCCAATAGAGTGTATGGGCACCTATGGTATGGAACGTTCCTCCCGACCACGGAAGAATATCCATTTAGAAACAGTACATAGATTGATGCCGACCGCGCTCGACTCGGTCCGACCAAACGATTCAAGTTGATCCATCTGCATGGCTTATAGGGCGCAACTTTAGACAGTGAATGCACGTAGCCTCGAATGTCTTGCTGGATGACTTAAACCCCAATCTCCTCGTCGATGGTCCGGGGCTCGACCTGGTTTACGAACGCGTCGTTGTCAGGCACCAGATCTTTGGGCTTCACACCAACGTTAGACATCCATTTGGTTGAAGTACTTCTGTTGGAATTTACCGCCTCTTGGAATTAAATCAACTAGGATCTCGTAACCTCCTGGATCTAGCATCCTTCCCAGCCTGCGAATCTTAGTATCAGCAGCTCCAAGATCCATATATGGTTGCTTCAATTGCTTCAGTTTGTACAGAGAGGTCCCTTGTTCAAGCATTCGATTCAAATCTTTCATATACCATAGAATTTACCTAGAATGACATGAGGTTATGAGCCGAATCTCGTGCGTGTTTGGAACTTGACAGCAACTGAGATCATCGCCGTGCTGCCGGGAAACCGCCGACACGAGCCGGTCTGGGACTTCCTTTTTAGCAAGAGTACCAGGAGGGCCGCCAGGAGCATCGCGGTGAGATCTATGCCGTGAAAAAGCTTTCTCGTGACCAGTAGCGTGTACGACGCTGAATTCTCCGAAGCCTAGACTGACACATGATGGCGACTGTCAGGACCCGCAGCAAAATCTCGAATGGAGTCTCACGGCGCGCACGCAATGATGGCTGCCTATCATCCCACTTGCTTTCTCCCCGAGAGCACCATCGAGCTAAAATCTAGTCATCCCTAATTTTTCCTTTTCCATTCCTTTCTTTTCATGTTTTCTCAAAAGAAGCAAACGAAATAAACATAAAACCGCGAAGATTGACAAGAGGCAGAAGAATAATGCCATGCTTGTCATCATATTTACTCTCCCTTGGAGGCTGCATTGTTTTAGCAAGCGTCCCATTCCATCCTGAGGCAAAGAGTAACGGCCCAACACATGACTACCGTCGAGGACTGGTCAAACATGGAATTCTTTCATGCGCGGGGTAGACATTATTCACTTTAGGGTCAGATTTCGCACCTGTCCTGAGGTCCTAGTCGTTGGATGACCGGCATTGTGCGGTATCTACGTTTTGGGTAATTGCGTCGGCGTGCAGTTGGACTTCCTCGGGCTGGATAGATTCCACTCCGCGCCGAAGCCCGATCTATCAGATGAAGCCACTCGTGACGAATTCCAACTTAGCAAATGATTGCGATATAAAAGGGAAACTAGAAAAAAGGAACTGCGCGCCTATTGCATGTCTAAAAGGTGTCAGGGTTGTCTTTGCCTTCGATTCTCAAGTGCCGCCAGAGTGCGGCAAAAGTAGTGGCCGCAAAGGTTAGGTCTCCAGAGACGGCTTCTCTGATGTTCTCGTTCGTTGTAGTGGCAGCTCCCGGTTCCTTGTACGGCCACCGGTGGCGAGTAGACTCAGATACCCCCTCAGTAGGTTGGCATACGCTGCGACTATCCGAATACAGAGGACCCCTGAGCAAAGCAGCGGCCATTTGGTGAAGCTAACGAGACCTGAATTCGGTCTTTGCATGATGTTTTATGCCAGCGCAACATCTTTGGGAATTTCGGCAGCCTTCTCTAGGTCAATAGTCGTCCCAAGCAAGACGCGGAAGTACTTAGATAAGAGCGAGAATCAGAGCTACCTTACTGCCTTACAATAAGCATTAAACAAACTCTAAATACTTTTAGCTATAGCTTTTATTTCTATGCGGCTTTTGCCTATAGCTAACTGTATTGAACTGTATTGTCAAGCAAAGCCTTAAAACTTAGGATTCAGCTTTTATGCCACGTGATTTTATTTCGCCTCTATAAGCATCTGATATCCTTTTAAGCGCCTTTTTACGATACAACCAACAATATCCATGTGTTTTACCCGTCTTGTGCGCTCCTGCCTTCTTCACATTTACTTATCGTCGTCTAATTGCCTCGTTTAGGCCTGGTAGACAGGGGTATGTATGAGGAGAGGAGACTAACGTTGGTGGGAAAAGCGGAGTTTGGGGGCTGAAGTTGGTAGAATTTTCCAACAGTCCCGATAACCACTGAGAACCGAGACATAAATATTAGCTTCTCAGCTTTAGAAAGAATCCACTCTCAAGCGCACCCTCTCCTCTCTCCGTCGCGCCATCCGAATAGTTTACAAGACAGAGGCATCAAAGAGTTTCCACCGCTTCGCGGTTATCTATTACATCCCTCTAGAGCGGTGTCACGATGCTCCGACGCGCGACTATACTAGGCGTTCTTGCCATTCTCGGCGCCCTAGTGCTTTCGCGATTCCGTGCACAGGATGATCGGTTCCTCTTCCACCCCATACAGGGGAAAAACAACACAATTCTTTTCGTGACAGACTCGCATCCAGGCTTCTGTAATGTTCATCTAGCTACGGTATACTCCCTTTTAGAGAACCATCCGCAGGCTACAGTCCACTACGCTTCATTCCCGAAGATTGCCCCCCGGCTTGATCATCTCGCGGATCTTGCCCGGAAACGGGGATTTAAGAACAATAATATCGAATTTCATGGGCTTGGCGGCCTTGGCTACGCTGACACTGTCGACGCGGTGGTCGGCGCGCAGGATAGTCTAGCACACCCACCCGGGCTGGCTGCAGCGGAACTACTTTCCAAAAATATTGGGGCCTTCATTTGTCCATGGCCGGCAGACCAGTACTATATGCTCTACCAGGCATTGTCTCAACTTATCGACGACGTGGACCCGGCTGTGGTTGTCATAGATACCTTCTTCGCTCCTGGGATCGATGCGACGCGGAACAAGCGACGGCTGCACGCCCTTATCACGCCGAACATTCTGTCCGATATGACTCCCGCCGCACAGCCGACATGGACACTGTTCTGGAAATATCCCGCCTTGGGCTCGGGATTTCCGTATCCGATACCTTGGAAGCTCATTCCACTGAACATTTACATGAACTTCCAGATTATACGTGGTATGATTCACTTACCTGAGGTCAACGCGAAGAGGAAAACACTCAAAGCTCGTGGAATCAAGAACCCCATCGACTTCATGGGTCTCTACAGAGTCGACGTGCCGTGGTTAACGCAGACGCTGCCTGGTGTGCACATGCCTTTGGTCGAGATACCGAGAAATGTGACCTTGGTGGGCCCTATTAATATGGCGGGATTAGAAGAGAACACCGTTTCTGCGCAGAATCTGGTCGATTGGATCAAGGGACCTACCGTGCTAATCAGTTTAGGAAGCGGTTTTAAGTATACGGAACTCAGGGCGAGAACAATGCTAGGAGCCATACGGGGTATTCTCCAGGAGACGGACGTACAAGTACTGTGGAAGATGGTAAAGCTCGAGGCGTTTGATGACGAATTCCTAGAAGCTGCTCTGAAGGAGTTCCCAGGCCGCCTACGAATAGAAAACTGGCTAGAGCTGGAATTGTCGACTCTGCTGCAGCTCGAGGAGATTGTGGTTTTTGTTCACCATGGTGGTGCCGGCTGCTTTCACGATGCACTTGAGTAAGTGGTATACTTCCCTACAGCTTCAAAACCGGACTCTATTGCTAGAGGCTAACAAACTCTCAGAGGCGGTGTTCCCCAGGTTATCTTGCCCCAGTGGGCGGATCTGTATCATTTTGCACAGCTGGCCGAAGACCTCCAGATTGGGCTCTGGGCTTGCCCTGAGACAAGCCCTGCCTGGACCTCCAACTGCATTCAAGAAGCCGTTCTGAACGTAACGAAGGATACGCATACAAAGGCTCTGGTCTCCAAGAATGCGGCATCGTTTGGGGAAGTCGCCAGGAAATCAGTCGGTCGTGACATCGCTGCCCGCGAGATAGCCAGACTCGCGGGCTCTGGACATGCTTAGAGCCCATAGAACGATAAGGATTTTTGGGGTTAAATTGCATTTTTACCTCGCCACAAGGCATATGAGTGACAGTAGTTGCCTACCTCACCCATGAAATTGCTATGGGTAACGACATCTCACTCAGGGGCGTCTGCTGGCGGATGAATAGAGTGCAGCCATTCATATTCCTATCAAGCTCCCTCGCATTCATAGTTCCATGAATCTACGGGGCCCAAGGCTCGATATCTCGGATGAATGCCAGTATAACAAACATCATAACGCAGAGCTCCTTAAATCGTGCTGGTAAGAGACGAGGCATATAGCTGCTTAACGTAAGCTGTACATAACTTAGAGTTAGGGTTATACCATCTACTACCTGTGGTCCACGTGGTTCTATATATAGTCTAAAGGTTCTGAGAACCGGTCTTGAAACAGAGATTATCAATATCCGGTACTGCATTAGGCAAGTGGAGCTCCAACGAGCTTCACCTCTGCACTTTCGGGCCAGTGGTCATATGCTTGACACCAGTCAATTCTCGGGGACCCTGTTCCCAAGAGTTTGATGTTGGTCACCTGGATGCGGTCGAGCCCATTCAACCATTGCGTCCGTCCAAGTTTTAAACCTCCATCCGTCGATCATGCCGGAGCTTTCGGTAGGTGGCATGCCCCCACCCCAGCAATCTCGCGTTGACAAGACCGCCTTAGCCATCCACAGAGTTTGTGATTTAAATAGGCCGCCAACTAGCCGATCATTCTTATAGCTGTCCAAGTCCTCTACCATATGTGCGACTCTCTTTGCTATGATCTGGGATACAGACTCCATCTCAGAGAACTGCAATGGCGAGAGGGCGAACAGTAAACGAAGATTCACCAGAAGGTTAAGTGAATATGTCCCTATCAGTACTCTCCAAGCTATGGGTTGCTCTCGGAATGTTGCTTCTTGCAACAAGGCGGTCGCTCCCTCGGCCAAGGTAAGCCAGCGGTTATTGTTAGTGCCATACTGATATTGTTCGGCCAGCACCAGCCACCGCTTCATATGTTCATATTCCGCAAGAAGGCACCGGATAAGATCCTGCCGCCTTCCAGGGGAGATCGGATTAAAAAAAAGGTCTTTCACGTCTTGCATTAAATTTGGTGCTTTGGTAAGGCTTGCCCAGAGGTCGATAGCGAGGTGGGCTTGGTCAGGTGGGATAATAGGGTCGTTGCGGATCGCAGCTCGAAGAACGGTCTGCCAGTCATCGCGGTACAGAAAACATCTTTTCCCGGTCAAGAGTGCCTCTGTGATCTGTGAAAATATTATGAGCTCCTACCAAACGACTAGTAGTTTGTTCACGGGGGTATCCTACGATGGGACCCGCATGAGTCATAAATAATGATAGTTCAAAGTCAGTCTGGAATCGTCCAGGACCTCGGAGCTCAATAAGCTGAGCTGCACCCCTGGCGTGGTGCATCCAAGAATCGATCAGTGACCCTCCATGAAGTAGCTACAGCACATTAGCGTACGGCACACGTCATAGCCTCAACTCGCTAAGTTACCTCGAAAACCCCCAAAAGCAGGATTGTACATAATGTTTCGGGGAGTAGCCGAAGACTCTCGTCATTTATTGCCTTTTGAAGCGCTGTTATTGACTTCGTATATGGTTTCAACGACACGAAGTCCTTCTCTGGCGACCATATACCACGTGAGTAGATTAGCTGCTCCAACCTGGCAACGACGCTATCGCAGGCATAAGTTAAGGCGGGAAAGTGCCCGTATAGACTCGGAACGAAGGTTAACAGTCGCTTCTTCGCATATTCGGGCATACTCGTCAGGGTGATACCAATGCAATTGGTGTCGGGGCAGAAGTACGACAAGGTGCTGATACCGGGATGATGCAAGGTGAGTGGGTTGGTAAGGTTCAATAGTGAGTAATTGGCAAGATTACCCGTTCTGAAAGAGGTCAGAGGCTGAGGCTTGTATCCAGCTCGCCAGCGTAGACTTCCTTCCATCATAGCCGCCTTTTTCGCGGCGAGCTGCATTGTGTCCGACTCTTGTCCATCAACGCCGTCGTCATGCCCATCAAACCTGTTCGGGATCATGTCCGGAAATGTGCCTCTACTGCCTGGATTCGAACCTTGATCACCTGCCCGCGATTCCGCAAGCCATGCGGGCGGCTGTATGGGGTTAAGCCTCGCGTAGCCCCCATTCTTCTTCCGCACCACAGCGTTGTGCTTCATAGCTCGACGTCTGATGAGTCTTTTCACCACGGGATCCTTGGGGGGCTCTCCGCCAATAAAGCTGACAAAGTGAAGCGAGTCCATGTCACTACTAAGGAGCCCCAGGCTCAAGAGTGTGATGGCTGCGCGCGAGTACAGACGAGACCGACGGTAGATACCGCGGAAGGAATGTGACCGGGCACTTCTTTCTAGCCTAATTGGGTATACCGGTAGGCGGCCAGTCAACTTGTTGATGGATTCATTTACTTCGACTCAAAAGAGAAGGTCGTCAAATGTTGGCTTTTGAAAAAAGATTAAATGATCGAAGTGTTGTGGGAGAACCAGAGGATGTTGGAGACCTTGACTACCTTACGTAGTCTGGCGGTAGAGGTTGATTTATCATCTAGCGCCTTTGGGTTGAATCTAGGGCAGCATGTAGCGCGAAGCCTTGCCGTCTTTGGGACGTGGAGGCCTTGTCCCAAAGCTTTCGCTTGCCGCTTAGCCTCTGACATCAGATGTGCTAGCGTGGTACTCCACATACATGCATCGGCAGAGCAGTCACCAGCCAATTACAAGTATACCTCAGAGACGTTGAACCAAATTCAACATGATGTCAGTTGAGCGCATCATACAGGTATGCTGGACCGCCCATCTGTAGCCGTTGTCCCGGCTCACCTCGCCGGCAAATCGCGATGTGAAGGGCCCTGACCCAAAGTCATTAATAGTCATACGACCAGTTCGCACGCTGACCGGGGCGTGAGGCTGACCGGAGACCAAATAACTCAATGCGCATAAGCCAAAGACTACGACTTGTATTCGGAGGTTAAGAACACAGAAATGCGTATATATTACAAATCTCCTCCCCAGTTGGAATACTATTATTTTGTCAAGTCTCTGTGTGACGCATCCAGGAAGCTGAGCACCTCCCAAACTCCTACAAACTTAAACATAGTTTGAATTCGCAATTTTCGATCCCTTGTATTTTTTACACCCTACCCAGCAACCTGTCACCATGCCTTCAGTGCCTCCAGGTGGGTTGATACTCGTCATCGGGGCCAATGGCTACATCGCGAGTGTCACCATACAAGTCCTCCTGGAGCACGGCTATCGCGTCCGCGGGACTGTCCGCGCAGGGGAGACATACAAATGGATGTTGGAATACTACGGCCCCAAGTTCCAACTCGTCGAAGTGCCCGACATCAACGACTGTGGTGCTTTTGATGAGGCTCTGAAAGACGTAGACGGGATTGCTCAGATGGCCATGAACATGGCTCTGGATCCCTACGACTTGACTGTCATCGACAAAACAATCAAGTCCACTATTAGCATTCTGCAAGCAGCTGCGCGAGAGCCAAGCGTTAAGAGCGTTGTCTGGACATCATCTATGTCTGCGTGTAATCAACAAGCTCCCGGGACTCCATATGAGATCAACTTACGTACCGTCAATACTTGGGCAATCGAGGAAGCTAAAAAGCCGTGGAATGGAGAAGGGCATCCCACTGCGCGAGGAATCCTGCTGTATGCTGCTGCCAAAGCGTGCGCTGAGCAAGCGGCCTGGAACTGGATGAAGACTCAAAACCCGCAATTCAGGTTAAACGTTGTCTTCCCAGACGCCAATTGGGGAACTGCCGTATCACCGGAAAACATGGGCTACAAAAGCACCGCTGCCCTTATCGAATCCCTCGACAAAGGCCTCTCAGTTGCACCAGCAATTTTACCAGCAAGGTGGTTCGTCAATGTGGAAGATACATCCTTGATTCACATGGCAGCTCTTACTATGGACGAGATAGAGAATGATCGTCTTTTTGCGGCCGCCGGTCCTTATTCTTGGACAGAGATTCTCGAGATACTGCACCGGCGGTACCCCCAGAGGAAGTCCGTTCTGCAGTCTGTTGATGAGACCGATTTCGACTGCGGAAAAATTGACACAACGCGTACTGTTGAGATCTTGAAGAAGCTAGGCAAGGATGGGTTTACATCGTTGGAAGACACCATAGTCAAAGCCATGGACAAGATTATTGAGTGCGAGTCGGAAAATGTCCCAAAGTCTTGGGTGGATCTCTTGTTGGAGTCTGTATTGAAGAGACGCGACTAGTTCTTAATTTAGAGCGGGATTGCTTATTCAAATGTATCAACCACCCTCCTAATATGCAAGAATGCGTCTACTTCCAGATAGCTTCTTGGAGAAAAGGTTCCTGGCCTCATTGAAAATAAAAAGAAATTCAAACACGAGTTTCTCGACTTATCCAGAGAAGTGGCAGTGATTTTCCACCTCGCTCTAGACGCCCCGTTTTGTCACTCAGATGGACGCCCCTTTCCGATCTGTTCCTGTTTCTTTTTGTTCTTGGAGCATAGATAAGTAAAGTCCGTAAATAGTGTGCTAGTTGATTACTTGTAAGATCATTTGCTTTGTAGGTGGGTGGAGTAGGCAGGTGTTGGCTTCCGGCCTTTCTCCTTTTGGGCGTTGGAGCCCTTGTCGGTCTATTTAATTAGTCGCTACAACTATACGATCGCCATGGCTTATTAGATCAACCATGAATCGGGTTGGTCGGCTGATAAATTTGCTGGGTAGTTGATACCAAGTTTGGATTGTACTATTCGTAGTGAGTCGGGCAGCACTTTGTTATTCCGGCTTTGCGTTGTGAACTTTAGTCGTGCGGAGTGCGTTACAAATGCATTCTAACAACTCGCCACTACAAGCCGTAGATCAGGCCGAGGCTAAGGAAAGTTCATGTATAAATGGTGGCTATAACTGCCAAATTCTTTTTCCAATTTTGTCCCAAGTCGATATCCATTCCTCACAAACACTACCCGTGTGGCAAGCTGTGACAATCGCATCGATGAGCGGTCTCGTCCTTGTTAGTCAGTCCATGGTCCACATAGCGAGATAATCCAGCACTGACGATAAATAGCTTACTGGAGCCACAGGCTTCATTGGGTTTCAAACCTTGGTTCGCCTCCTAGAATCAGGCTATCAAGTCCGCGTTGCGGTTCGTACTGTTACGGGTTTCGAAAAGATCAAGGCCCTCCCGTCTACCACCCCTTACGAATCGCAGATTGAACACGTCGTTGTTCCCGATATCACTGTACCAGGAGCCTATGATGCAGCTGTCAGGGGCGTCAAGTACATCCTGCACGTGGCGTCGCCATTTGCCTCTCCGGAACTGTTTCGAGCCGATCACGATGATGCCTACATAGGCCCAGCAGTTAAGGGTACGCTGGGAATGCTAGACTCGGCAAAGGGGACTGATGGTATTGAACGGATTGTGATTGCATCCTCTGTTCTCGCCATTGCTGGTTTTCACGTTATAGGCACCGATACGATAGTCAATGGTATGCTATTTGGCTGGAAGTTGGCAAGAACATAGTATCGCTAATCTGAGATTATAGAAGATCACCGGAGCGCCAATACTGTTGGACCATTTACTAACTGGATGATGGCGTACGCCGCCTCCAAAGCACTTGCTTTTGAGAGCTCCAAGACGTGGATGAAGGAGCATAACCCGACGTTTGATCTCATCAACATACTACCGGGGTATGTCCTTGGCCCAGACGAAACGGCTACAGATGCGACCAACCTTCTGCAGGGGTCCAACGGCAGTCTTTTCTACCCATTGGTGGGCGTTCCGGCGGATAGACCTAAGCCAGGCATCACGGTCCACGTTGATGACGTGGTGCTGATGCTCATGCGGGCTCTTGATCCTACTATTCCCGGCAACCAAGATTTTCTGGCCACTTCTCACTCATTGAATGGAGTACAATGGGAAGAATCGTTTGATATCGTCAAGAAGCATTATTCGAAGGAATGCGAGGAGGGCATCTTCGAGGTCGATACCGCAGAGCGACCCCAGTCGGCGAAGTTTCTAGTTGACAGCTCTAGGGCGGAAACAACATTTGGTTTCACGTTCAAATCTTTCGAAAAGCAGGTAATGGATGTCGCCGACCAATATCTATCAATGAAAGATCGCAAATAAATACCGTCTGGGAGGGCTTGAAAGACCGCATGGCAGTGGTGGTCTTGTTTCTACAATGGATTACGCAAAATATAACCTCTCAGAGATTCCCAAGTACTGAAATGATGAATGAAACCGCAGTCAGGGTGCGGAAACGACCAAGCCAGTAAATTCTTAAAGGTTACGCAGCCTTGGATCCTCCCTATCAGAGAATCTGAACTCGAGAATCTAATCGACCGATGGACAATATGCAGCGGCCATTCGACTCTAAGAGTTTCCCCATAGACCTTTGCCGTGCTGTGTGCGACGATGGACGGCAGCAAAAGGGGCATGGATAGTGGGCATGATCAGCCACCACGAGATATTGTCCCTGGCATGTTGGAATCGCGGCATCTTGTAATCTAGGTTCGTTGTAAAAGTGCATAATATTAACTACAGGCCTCCCACCAGACAACGGCGGCAAGCCACTATGATACCGGGGTACATATTCACCTTTCCATCCTTCTCCCTTCAGGTTTACAGGCTAGCGTCCCTTGACAGTAGGTACATTGATTCGTATACATCTCGCTAAAAGGAGAGGAAAAGAGGTATGTATTATCTTAGACAGATATCACGCAGAGTGAGAAACACCTGCTGACCTCTCCCCGTCATACCACGAAAACGTCATAAATTCAATGCGTAGTTGATTGTAAACATAGACGAGAGATATACCTACCTCAAATTTTGGCTAGTTCATTAAGCTAGACCGTCGGGATGCTCTGCGCTAGTTGGGGGCAGTCTCACTCACTTACTAGCTCCCGATGGCCACTTCTTTTAGGTGTGGAGTGTATGGCAGCCTGCCGTTAGCTTTAGCTTGCGTTCTCCATATCTACTTACATGGCTTTTTTTTTGGTTATTGAAACGTTTTATAACCCAAAGGATCGTGCCGGTAAAGCCAGGGGTAGGTTTTCCAATGCAGCATTCAATACTCCGAAAGCATTGTTAGATGACCTGCCCTCGAGGGTCGATATTCATCGCCGATCTAACTCTGTATAAACGCCTCAACAGAGCCCGCGCAGTATTCAACTACGTACCAACTCAATCAGGGCAAGAGTAAGGACAAAAATATGACGGCGCGACTCTCTGGCTTGAGGGAAGATACCGATGATAGTGAGATGATTCAGCTTCTAAGCAGGAGATGCCCGCATCACTATCTTCCTCTAGCACTATTTTCCATTGCAGTGACATTATTGAAAGGATTAATGACTCGGCTCATGCTTGCCCAGCCTCACTGGTGCCCACGCATATCAGAAGCTCAAGACGTAGGTAGCTTGACGCGTAGCTAGTTGTTGTAAGGTGGAAGTTTATTGTGGGGCATAGCTTTTTTCCTCGGCCGGGGGGGGAGAGGAGGGGGGGGCACAGTTGCATTGTACGTGTGGAGATACTGATATATAATTGGCCAGTTGGTAATAAGTTACAGGCGAGGAGGAGCAGACCCCTACCAACCAAGATCCTTCCGGCTTACTTCCTAAGCTTCCGATAGGCTGCACATGCTTACCCCTTGTCTTTCTGCCCCCTTGTGCTTGTAACGCGAGATACAACCCAGATCAGGCGGGTCCGGAAAGCAGATGGCCCGAGCCTAATGCAAGCTATAGCTTAATGTCCCTCCGAGCTCATGCGCTTGCTCGAACCGCCAAATGCAGCTTCTTCTTCGACGTCCAAATCGCAGCTTGAAGCTCATCTCCCACCCATATCAGTAACAACATGGCAACCGTGGAGAAGAAGACGGTTCTGATCACAGGATGCAGCACCGGTGGCATCGGCTGGGCCATGGCCAAGGTCTTTCATGATCGGGGTTACTATGTTTTCGCGACGCTGCGCAACCCCGCGAAGGCGGAAGACCTCAAAGAACTAAGCGACGTCGAAATCCTCGCGCTTGATGTCACCGTCCCCGAGACCATCGCACGATGCAAGGAAACCGTTGCGAAGCGCACAGGGGGAAAGCTCGATGTGCTGATCAACAACGCCGGCGCCGAGTTTGTCTGCCCGCTGCTGGACTCTAACATCGCCGAGGGGAAGAAGCTCTACGATACCAACGTCTGGGGACCCCTTGCCATGCTCCAGGCTTTTGCCCCTCTGCTTATCGCGGCCAAGGGTATAATTGCCAATCACGGCTCTATTGCCTCGGTCCTGCCGATGGCGTGGTCAGGTAAGTCGGCAAACAAGAGCTTCAAGTCCTGGTCATAGGGAAATGGCTGACCCCGGCGGTAGGCGTTTACGCTAGCGCCAAGGCGGCCCAGGTTCGCATGTCAGAGGTCATGCGGATTGAGATGGAACCGCTAGGTGTCCGTGTCGTAACGGTTATGCTTGGGTCTGTCGACACGCCCATCTTCGGCAAGCCCGGCGGCCACATGAACCTCCCCGAGACGTCTTACTACTACGAAGTTGAGGAGCACAACTACAAGCAGCGTATGACGCACCAGGGCCAGGCCATGAAGGTTGAACCCTTCGCCAAGGAGCTCGTCAAGACTTTACTCAGCGGGAATAGGGGCTCTATCTGGCTCGGGACCTTTGCAACGCTTGTACGATTCGCGACTTGGGCAACCCCCCAGTGGTATGTCGACATGTCATCCAACTCGGATCGGGGTCTTGAGCTGGTCAAGCGTCTTTAGACAATGAGAGGCGGCGAAAGGGGAGAGAAGAGGAAGGGACGAAGGAAAAAAGGTATTGTGTGGCGATTTAGCATATTTTAGCATGTCACGATTACTTTACAATAGGTTTATGTCTAGTTATATAGTTACCAAGTTAATTCCTCACACACTAGACGTTGTGCATGTGCTGGCATCCGCAGTATGTTATATAGTTCGCCAGCCACGTTACATGCCGTATATGCTGGGATGTACCTTAATTAAAGGGGTTGAAAAACGTGAATGCTGGCGGCATTAAGCCGAGCATCTCTACTTTATGAGGCCATTGTATCTTAGTATAAGAAAGGCATCGTACCATTACCTCGTGCCCTTGAGCGTGGACATCCGGTAAATATATTTTCTACACCTAGTAATTACTCAATATGGCAAATCCAGATAACCCTGCTATAGATTCGTGGGCCTGCAGAGTCTTCCATCTGCTGCGCGCACCCATGTAAGATCGCTCCCCACGGCGGCGTTGGCCCAAAACAGGCTCAGCGGGTCGTACAGTGCCTTGATGGCTAGCAAAGCATCGTAGTTATCCCCAAAGTAGTCCTCCTTCCAGTTCGGGTTGTCCCACGTCGCCTCGTTCATGTAGGTACCCCCGCCGGGCGTCACCGCGCGCAGCTCATCCTGCTTGCCGTTGATCCACCCTTGCCCAAAGCTTATGGTCTCCCAGTCGGCATCCTCGGCGAGGGGGATGCCGAAGTTGAGGGTAAAGAGCGCGTCCCGCCACGCGGGCAGCACGGCGTTAGCGCCTGGCAGGGCCGCGGAGCCGATGCGTGCCTCGGTCAAGTTGACGGTGATGCCGTTGAGCGCTGACCCGCCCACCTGGGCGGCGCTGTACTCAGCTATGTCGCGGAAGACGGCGACGAGGTTGGTGAGGTTGTTCT
>FTLB01002628.1_pt2 | contig 15407 bp, 11 predicted proteins | sample 1658291 | NCBI WGS metagenome assembly FTLB01 (sample SAMEA3914812, study PRJEB12502) | metagenome | biome: forest; material: soil | place: Canada | collected 2011-07-07 | depth 0.1 m
AGCTCAGCCGCAGCAAGCCACTGATCTAGCTTTTGCCGGCCACCACACGGACAGACCGCACGTGAGTGCCAGATGTGTCTGGTTCCCTCAGCTGGCTCATATTTTGGAGTCCTTCTGTAGGGACCGCCATACTCAAATAGTTTGAGAGGTCGCACAAGACGCCGCTCACCACCCCCGAGACACATCGCCATGTCGTTCGGATTCTCCGTGGGAGACTTCGTCGCCGCTCTCGAGCTGGTCGGCACCGTGATCCATTCCCTCAAGGAGTCCGGCGGGGCGGCGTCCGAGTTCCGGGAGCTCGTGCACGAGCTGTACGGCCTCGAGACGGCGCTGCTGCGCGTCAAGCAGCTGGACCTCGGCGACGGGGACGGCGACAAGGGGGACTACGTGGCCCTGACGCAGGCGGCGTCGCAGTGCCAGTTCACCATCGACGGGTTCTGGACCAAGGCGAGCCGCTTCCAGAGGCACCTGCTCGCCGACGCCGCGTCGGGTCCCAGCATCAGCATCAAGAGCGCCTGGATGAAGGTCCGGTGGACGCTGTGCAGGAAAGAAGACCTCGCCAAGCTCAAGGCGGACATCGGGGCGCATACCCAGTCTATCCTGCTCCTCTTGGTGGCGGTTCAGATGGTTCGTGATGCAGCCAGCGTGCCCTTCTCTCTTCTGGGCTCTGGATTAACTAACTTGTCGGTGGTTAGAAGCAGGACAGGCATCGGGCTAAAGAAAGCCAAGCCCAACTGGGGCTGATAGGAGGCATGGTACAGGAGGCTGCTCAGCAATGCATCGGAAAGCTCTTGGAAATGTCCAGCACCCTGGGCTTGTAGGTTTCTTCCGCTTGCAGCTTCCGTTCGATCGGTCCCTGATTGGTTTCGCTCGCTATAGTACCGTGTCGCAGGGCAGCAAGATACTCCAGAGCACGACGAGAATACTGTGAGCATGTTTTCTTCAAGTCATTGAAGCGGCTGTCGGAGACTCACAATTCATCGTAGGGGAACGAATATCCGCATATTTCAAAAGGTATGCGCAATACACACCCTCCTTCTGGGGTTGCCACGACAAGTAGAGCGAGATCTTCCCGTATATATGATAGACGCCCTTGGGAAGACGTCTCCATTCCATTTGGAGTTTGTCAGGTCGCCAGAGGTAACGACGAGCGTCCCTCCAACGGGAAAAGGCCCGTATCATCGGCTAATCCATCACAGGCCTTGAAAGCAGTGCTTCGTTCCAACTTTGAGAGAGTACCGTCTGGGCTCCGGAAGATACGCAACGGCGAGTTCGTCATCCAGGACGCCGCAAACGGCCGCGTCATAGACCTCTCTCAAAGCTGGGAAGGGTGCTTCGCGCCGGGCCAGCGGGTCGACATGCGGATGGTCTTCCACCGCGCCGCACGCAAGCGGAATACATGCCCGTCGTGCCGGAGATTATGCAGCGCTCATCAAGGGCACGATTCCCGGTGTGCGAACTGCGGTTTGACATTCCGACGGGTGGTGGAGGTGCACGAGCCGCCAGATACGCCGTCTCGGAACTCCACCAAGCCCTTGGTGCAGCAAATCGCCCTCGTGACTGGCGGGAGCACCGTGGTAGCCGCAGCCGCGGGCCCTGTTGTGGCCAAGACGGCCTTCGATGAGTCGGAGGACGTCCGTTTCTACAGGCGAGTGCAGGTTCTGGAACGAAGGAAACGAAAAGCCTGGCATCGGAAAGCTGTGGCGCTAGGAAGTGACCCGAACGAGGACGGAGAGAAAATGGACATCGATCAGGAGGCAGTATCCGAGACCGCGCAGGCAGAGGACACCCCCCACGAAGAAGAAGTACAAGACTCCGTCGATCTCGCTACCTTCAACCAGGTTCTCGAGATGGACGAAGACGACGTGGAACGCGTATTCACCAGGGATCTGGTTTGCAGTTACCTAGCCTCCCTGAGGGGGTTTCTCGAGCAGATGAGACAGTACCTGTAAGGACCGGCCCGGTCGCCGTCCCAGTTTGTATCTCGTCGGGGTCAGCTATAGCTAATATTGTTGTAGGGCGGACCGTGACTTTCAAAACCTGACTCAGATTTCCCACTTTGTCAAGGGAAGCGTCGCAACTCTGGGGTTCTACCGGATGCGCGACCTTGCATACGAGCTCCAAGGCTATGGGGTAGAGGAGAACCACCCCGTGGGCGACAGAAGAGGATGGGACATCTTCGAGGCATTGGAGGCCGAAGTAAAAGTTGGCATAGAAAAGATGGCAGTGTTTTTCCGGGTGACACCGGAGGAGATTGAAAATTGGGATTACGCGGGGAAACAGTGACCTAATAATGATTGGTCAAGTAGGCGTTGTTCGCATAGCGATACTCTGATGGTGCTCAAAGGGCGGCAGTCTTGTGTAACTAAATCTTCCTGGGAGTATATCGGGACTTCAAGTATCTGTGGGAACAATGGCCGATATACTATATGTTTATAAAGAGTATTAGTCTTCAGAAGCACTGTAGTACGTCTCGTAAAGGAGGTGGCTCGTCTACACTGGCTGAAACAACATGTGCCATGTGGTCAGTTTTCGTAGCGAGGCTTGCTCGTCGCCCAGGTCATATAAAAGTCTACGATTCCGAAATCCAACCAGTCACTGCCTGGCCATCTTATGGCCGACGGCCACTTTCTCCGTCTCAGCCGATGAGAGTACAAACCCCAAACTCTCGAATCATCAGTCCTACGAGGACCATGCCAACTATCGCAGTTCCCCCTACAACAGGGACATATAGAACCAGTCCTACCGCTATTACCGCGTAAATTTTCTTATTCGATATGGCGGGCACGGCAGCGAATATGCCACCAATGAGGATGCTTACCACCAGCCACGCCATGGTAAATACTTGCTGTATCAGGGTGCTGCCGCCAGCCCGGAAGCCCGAGAGCGCACCGACGACGACGAGGGGCACCAGGCCAAGCAAGAGGCCGCCGATCATGGATGTGCAGTACTCTCTCTCGTACCACTTGTTTTCGACCAGTTCCGCCTTTCGGTCCAGCTCCACCTCTATCTCGCCGCTGAAGAAGCAGCCCTCGGCTTCTGCCTCGTCCATCGCCGGGGTCCTCACAAGATACAAGGTCGGGTATGACGGCGAGAGCATATTGGCAAAGGTGTTCACGATGGACATCCACGCGTACTGGGCGACTGTCAGGCCAAACGCGGCATACCCGAACCGGGTGAGTTGGTCTACCCTGGTCTGGTACAGCGTGCCGATAGCCCAGATCACCTGGACAAGACTGATGAACAGTTTGGGAAAGCTGTAGCTGGCCGCGAGCGTGGGCGGTTGCCGGAAGGGGTCGTCTTCTGGCGGCAAGGGATCCGAATCTCGGGCACGAGGCAGCCGCTTCTTTCTGAATTCCAGGACCGCCCTCGAGGGCACGTACGCCAGAGAATACATCGACTGGGACGGGAACCACAGTTCTCCGTGGATATTGGCACCGGGGAAGATGAAAGAGGTCTCATCGTAGCACTCCCACCAGGAACGAAAACGCGGTGCGCCATGCGGTTCGATGCGCCGGCGAACGACCATGCACACGGCCCGGGCCCGAGTTGCTCGGAGCAAGGCATCGTGTCTTGCCAGCGTCGGACGGCGAAGGATGAGGCGTGTCGCGCGCGTGATTCCGCTGACCGGAAGAAAGAGCGCCAGTATAGAGGTAAGGGCAGCCTGACTCCAATTCTGCCCGGGCATGGTGACGATGGTGGCAGCGTGGGCGAAGTAGTTGGCGAAGAAGAATACTACGTAGTCGTACCACTTGGGGGGGACGCAGAGCAAATCGGGTCTTCCGTGGTTTGTGGTGCCGTCGGGCACAATGATAGAGAAGTTCATCGTTTCGTGGTGCCGAGTCGGTTGGCGAGGAAAGGTTCTGCAGCGCTCGGCTTGAAGAAGATATGAAGAAGTTGCTACACACCTTGCAAGGCTTTGGGGACCGTCGTCCGCACCTTGCTTAGATATTTCTATTACTGAGTTTGGGGGTGTGATACACACCCGGAGGCTCAGCCGCATGCCTACTCTAATTGTAATTGGCCACGAACGCTGAAAGCCCGGTGCTGAATCTGGTTGAGACTGCGCCCCAACGGCATTCTCAAGTCGGCCAAGCTTATCGTGAGTTTGACGCGGCCTAGAAGGCGAGAAGAATATCGAGGCACGCCATATAAAAGCAGTGTCTTTTATGTAAATAGTGTCAAGCTCTAAGTCAAAGTCATCGTCAATGCTATCACCGCTCTTAGTTACAGACTTCTGCGGCAAGCATTCAGGCAATCGGCCTCGAGCCTAACGGCTACTGACTGCACACCGGGATCACTGCTTTGTGGTACCGGACTCCTCCTTCATGGCAGCAAAGTTCCAGGGACTTGGTAGCCAAATTTTGACTCTCCGCAGCAGTTTAAAGTACTGCGACATTAAGTGATTTGACCGGTGCGTCAGCCAGCTATAACTTCCAAAGAGCAAGGCATATATGAGAGAAAACTAGGTCAAGCTCGAGGTGCTCCAAGTCCTCCGTATTGTAGAGTAACTAATTGTAATCCTTTGTCATAGCTAAATAATCACAATAATAGAGCGAGCGGGTCCAAGTTCCTAGCACAAAGACTCAGTGATCACCGACAGATTCGTCCAATCAGAGACCGATTTCCCAAACAGGAAACCCAGCTCCACTGATCTCTCCGTGGCAAGACACAAGGGCCCATCGCTATTCGCCTTCGCGCATCTCGACCTTATTGGACGAGGAGGCTGCTCTCCGAGCGCCCGAAGCACGGCAGCCGACGGACGACAGAATATCCAGGGTCCCTCCCAAGCTTCGGGATTGGGCTTTGTCCGAAGTCTTTATTCCGAGAATGCAGGAGCCCCGTGTGGTCATCGCTCGTCTTCTCGGATCGCTTCCCTTGCGCATCAAGGACGTGCGTAAAAAGCCAGCGCTGCGAGACTGAGACTGTTCGGGGAGATATGTAAACTCCATGACCGCGGGCGCTGCCTTGAAGCGGACCCGATACGTCACGATGAAGGACTTAAGGAGTATATAAAAAGACGTTGTAGTTCCCTAGTGATGAATTGGCATGAGAGCTAAGACTCCGACCAAGCGTAGCAGCAACCAGCACAGCCAGAGCAAAAAAAAAAACAAAAAAAAAATGGCCGCTTCCAAAGTGGTCCTCGTCACCGGCGCGAACGGAGGTCTCGGCTACGAGGCCGTCAAGGCGCTCTTGCAGTCCAGCCGCGACTACCACGTTCTCCTCGGCAGCCGGTCCGTCGAGAAAGGCAAGGCGGCCATCGCCCAGCTGCGCGAGGAGTGCCCCGGGGCCAAGAACACAGTGGAGCTCGTCCCCATCGACCTCGGGAGCGACGCGTCCATCCAAGCCGCGTTCGAGCAGGTGAGGGCCAGCCCGGGACGCCTCGACGTCCTCGTCAACAACGCCGGTACGTGATCCACTCAACTCGTCTCGTCTCTCTAGGAAGGCAAGACGAGGGGGTAAAGACGCTAACGGACGCGCGCAGGTGCTTCCTTCGACACCGAGTTCACCGCGGGCCGCATGAGCCTCCGCGATTCCTTCAACGCGTCCTACAACGTCAACGTGGCCGGCACGCAGGTGGCCACGTGGACGTTCCTGCCGCTGCTCCTGCGGGCGCCGGATCCGCGGCTGCTGTTCGTCTCGGGTCTCTCCCACATCACGGCCGCGGCGGAGAACTACTTTCCCACGCCGCCCGTGCCGGCGGGCTGGCCCAAGAAGATCGACTTCGAGACCATTGGGTACCGCGCCACCAAGATGGCCATCAACATCGTCATGCTGGATTGGAAGCACAAGCTCAAGGAGGACGGCGTCAAGGTCTTTGCCGTGCAGCCCGGGCTGATGACGACGAATCTCGGAAACGTTGCAGACACGCTCAAGGAGATGGGCGGCGTGCATCCGCGCGAATCCGCCAAGCTCGTCAGAGAGGTCGTGGAAGGTGCGCGGGATGCGGATGTCGGCAAGCTTGTATCGAGGAATGGAGGGATTATGCCGTGGTGATTGATGCAAGTCAGGGACTTTAAAAAGGACCGTAGATCGTTTACATTGGTTTGAAACCCTCACGTATCTTTGTACTCGCTGTTTACACCGGAGGGCTCCGTATAACCTGAAGCTCAATACAAAGCACCCACACACACTAGAGACGAGAGCAGGCAACACCGCACCTCCCCCAGCACAGTGATCCGTTGGCTCGGCGACCACGGAGCTCTACTTTGGACATCCATCGCGTATATAAATTACCTCCACGAGTTGTCCCAGCCGGCTTGTTCTACGGCAAAAGCAATTGCCAGCTCGGTGAATCGCGCCATGTGCTGTGAGGTGTTAGCATTCGCGTGGATAGTCTTTTGCAGTTTGTGAGGCTTACATCGACAGAGAAATAGCCAGTGTCGTCGTCCACGTCCATTGTGTCCTTGACAGAGTGGACATAGGGATCAAATTCGCCGGGAAATCCACCAGCCATGGGATTTCCCTCCGAGGCGAAGGCAGCGGGATAGTTCAGCTTCGTGTAGGACATGTAGTCCGAGCCGGCGTTGCTATTATCTCATCAGCCACCTTGCGTCGAGAATGCGCGAGTATGGGGAACAACGTACGGTCCGAGCTCATACACCTTTGCCGGGATGGATATGTACTCCTGGGCCAATTGGACAGTCCAGTTGGTAAGCGGCACGTCTGCCTGGGTGCTGATAAAGCCGATCGACTCGGATGCGTTCCGGGCGATGAACGCGGTCATGTCCTATCCTCAGAAGTTAGCAAGGCTTAAGCAGGCCCGAAATCTTGTCGTGCGACACTCACAAACTCCATCATCGCACCAATGGTGGCTCCCGACTCCTTCTTGTACCTCGCAATTGCCTGGCTACCAAGGAGACCGCCCTCCTCGGCGGCGTACCAGTGAAATTCGACAGGTCCATTCTTGGGGATGAATCCGCTCTGGGCCAAGATTTGGAATGCCTCGAGGATGCTCACGGAGCCGGAGCAGTCGTCATCTGCGCCCGGCGCGGGCAGGAGTGGAAAGAGGTAATTCGCAGAGTCTTGGTGGGCGCCAATGATTGTCAAGGGCAGGGAGAAGTCGCGGACTTTGGGTTCGAAACGAGCGATGATGGAAGGCTGGGGGAAGTTGTGGGTGAAGAATTCGAGCGAGATATGAGTGTGGAACGGCGCGGTCTCGATGATCTACGGTACGGACCGGCTCTATCAGTCACTGATGTCTTGGAGAAGGGAGGAGAGCCCGGGTCGCATCTGGGAAGCACTCATCACCTACCTTCGCGATGTAGTCGTGCAGCCACTGTGCGCTCTTTTCTCCGGTAACGGCGCCGTAGTATCGATTGTAGAAGGACGTCAATTGCGTAAGGACATACGACATGCGCTTCGTCGAGACGGAGGGGAACAAGGGCTTGATGAGGTGGCGGTGCGCGAGCGAGGGAAGGTCTAGCGAGTTGAATCAGTGAGCGATGGCACCGGCAACGGCGCTTTGGCAGAAGGATGGGGGCACGAACGAGCTTTCCCGGACGTGGAGGATTCCACTTGCTGGGCATAGAATTCGTGATGATCAGTAATGTCGATGAACTTCTTATTTTGCCTCCGCAGGCCCATCTTATCGCCCTCGGTCATCCATTGCGGCTCCTTGTCGCCCGCGACGTGGAGCAGGCGCGGCTCGGCGAGCTGTTCGGCAAGCTCAGGATGGAGCGAGAGCAGGGCGTCGACGGGGTTCTGGTGCGTCTCGAGAGCCTCGATGATGGACGAGCTGACTTTGTGATCCTTGTGCGCAAATGGCTGCTCGTGAGAGGGCTGAAAGACTGCTTGGGACCCTCGGGCGGCGGAGGCAATTGAGAGCTGGGCGCTCAAGAAGAGCAGCACCTTGGCGCCTGCAGAGCCCAGCATTGTGTATATGATGCAGCGACGCGTCTCGGTTGGTGTATAAGGTAGTTGCCAGCTGTGGAAGCACTGGGGGCGATTCGTAGCCAAGCCTGCTACTGTGCGTAAGGTGTGCAGAGAATGATGAAACAAGTTCTCGTGTACGAAAGGAACTTGGACGAGAAAAGGTCGTAAGCGCAATCGAAAACAGAGATGACGAAGCTCGGAACGAAAGAGATAAGATAATTAGTCCCTTGTACTGTGCCGCGTAGCGTGCTGTAGTGCGGCACAAGCTGGGGACCTTCCCGTTGGAGAGCGTTAACCCCGCCACCCCGCTCTCATCGTCAGGGACAGACTCGATCGGGGCGGCCCACCGTAAGTTAGTTCACACCAGTGCTCGGAGCTCGCGTGCTTGGGATCGGAGTAATTACTGTTCCAGCGACTAAGGCACTGTAGGTTCTACCTCTCGGCGGAGAAAGAGCCTGAGAGGGCTGCTCAGCTTAGTGTGCTTCCATAGTAGAATATAACACAGCTAAGTTCCCTTATAAAGGGAAGATATTTATATAAAAAGTAATTTTATATAAAGGGATTATAATAAAATAAATAAAGTACGTAACAAGACACCCCAAAACTTAGTCGCTCTCCCTCGCACACAACAAAAGAAATTCTTACAGCCATGTCCACGCCGCCAATCTGTAAAATTGGGACTGGCCTCGTTGGCGAGAGAGATGTACAACATATCGCGCCATCGGCTAGGGGACTTGTTTTTCACAAATGTGTCGAGGCCCATGACGAAGCCGTCTGTAGCTTAATATGGCTGCCTCTCCTCGAAGACATCGACCTCTCCGACAAGACCTCTCTTCCTGCACGGCTATGGGACGCTGCTTTGGATTATATCGCAACTCTTCCCGGCTGCGGAACTATCTTATGGGGCCATTGTCTCTATACTGCTAAGCCAGAAATACTCTTATTGGTGAGGTGGCAATCTACATTTGCCTGGGGAGTATTCCAACAAACGGCGGGCTTCTCTATCCTGTTGGTCACGGGCCTGATCCGCGGGAATCCATTCAATAGGGCCGTATATCTCGACTCTGCCACTTGGAATGCCATAGCCGCTGACAAAATGGCTGAGATTACGCTTTTTACCATCCACCGTTCCGTCCGCGATGATGGCGTGGCGGGCTTAAAAGAGCAGCTTGCGCATCGACACACCCTAGTAGCCCGAATGGGGGCCATGAGCGCTAGCACGTGGATGGCCGAGCGTCTCGTCGCATCGAACCCAACAGCGGTACATTTTATCGATCTAGCGGATACCTTGCCTAATATACTAGTGGACTTGACTGTATGGCACGACGAAAGCGATTTTTTGGCTACGGTACGGTGCCTAGAATCACAACAAATCGACGGCTCCGAAACTATTCGATCTTTCCCCTTTTTCCGACTGATTGCCAGACTAGAGTCTGTGCCTGGCAGATCCACGGCGTCAACCTCCACTCCATCGCTCGCTATCCCTGCCAGCGCGTCCAGCGTGCCTGACCTGTTGGCTCTTTTGCCCTTCGCCAGACAGCGCGGCTGGTTTCACGTAGGCAAACCACGTTCGAAATTTGCAATATTTTCCTCTGCGCCTCGCATGGCTTCGATGCACGAATATCACACACCCGAGCTTCCAATTCTACCCTTAGTGCGGAAACGTGGCCCCGATGATGACCCCCCTTTCACCATACAAGCGATTCAATTGAGATTCGATCCGAAAGTGGAACGTTTACAGCAAGATCCAAAGACCCCTCCCTTGGTTACTACACTGGTTTCAGAGTTGAGCAAGAGGCTGGAAGAGCTTGAGTGTTATCGGACTTTAATGGCTTTTGAAGTACAATCTAAACCCAACACTTTCGAAGTCTTTATATGTAGGTCTTCTCCGTCATCTTGCCCTTCCCCCGGAAAAAAAGAGAGAGCTTGGTCAATTGACTAGAAGGCTGGGAAAAACAGGGTGGGTAAGTGAAAACTCAGCCGAAAGTCGTCATAAGGCCAGTATTGCCGTCCCCGAGACATTGGCCTCGATTCCGGAGATATTGGCTACATCTCCACTGCAGACCATCCCAGATGTATCGCAATGGCAGGGTTTCCCACTCTGGATCATAGGAAGAGGAGGCTTACTGGAGATTACTTCCTTCGATGTGCCGAAGGGAAACAAGGACATTTTCCAAACCACCATGAAAAGATTTCCTTGGTAAGAGATTTCGTGGTTACCGCCAGCCTACTGGGCTAACATGATGATAGGACCAGAAATCTCAGTATAGGGCCTCAAGTACACTATGGAAATAGGATGTTCTACTCGGGTAGCTGGGGAGGTGGCTGGGACGAGGGTTTCGCAGGATTGGAGAATCAATCATTCGCCCGTTTCAACTCAATAATGCTGTGGGAGCCCGCAGAGATCCGCGAGACCTGGTATAGCGAGTTTGCCAGAAACCTTATCGAAGGCGGGTACGAAAGACTAGGCTTAGAACTAGATGCCTTGAACCTGGCGATAGGATCGGGTCGGGCAGTGTCGAGGTGTCTAAGACCTCTCTAGTCAACAAGTGATCCACCGCGCGAACTATTACGAAGTGACTAGTCGTTTAAATCGTTACATATAAAATGCAAAGCATAACTGTGTAATAAGTACAGCGAGGCCAATTTATAAGGTTACTGCGAAGTCTTTCCGCAGAGCGTTTTATCAAAGGATTCTACGTCTTGTCTCTGTCTATAAAAGAAGCCTTGTGTAAAATCAATACGGCGGCTACCATATCCAAACTACGACTGTAACCCTAAGGCAGCATCTACGATGTACAGCAGGAATACAAGGAGGCTCTTGAAGCGAAAACACAGTGAATTCGGGAAGAGTACCTCTTCCTCTAGACTGAGTCACTAACTTTTAGACAATGCAGCAGCTAATATCCACGATAATGTATAAGAAACTCTTCGTGGAGTAATTTACTTGTTGCGGTTGCGGTAGAAGAAAATGGCATATTATATCTTCTAAAGAGATTGGGCTCTAGTGTCATGCCTGCGCATGTCCTCTAAAGTCTTGCTAGCTCTATTCCCCCGTGGGTGAAGACTGAAAAGAAATTCCAGGTCGGCAGTACTACCTACGGTTTCGATACTTATATCCACGGCTAGATCTATTGTGCACTAAAAATCTATATTGGTTGAGCAAATCCTTGCGACCAGTCATTGTTGTTAAAATTCATAGCTGAAGAATTGAGGAAAAGCTTAGGTTAGAATCCTCTCAAACACTATCGCGGAGTAGAGGTGGCAAATTGCTAAGACTAACCAGTGACGAACATAGCAAAGCTCTCTATTGTCTCCCGTTAGATTTTTTCTTCGGTAGTTTAGGCTAGGAAGAGGGTAGCTCTTACGTGCGTTGTTAAGGGCTTTTGAGGGGCTTGTGGAAGCCAGGTCTGTTACGCACCCGAAGGCGTATGCAACCTGCCCGTGAATGTCGCAGGTTTCATCATCTGCCATATGTTATGTCAGTATAGGGTTTTGTTCCAGCCGGGAGGGATACCAGAGACAAGATGACGCTTACCTAACCTATACCATTGATTCGAGGTTACTCGCAAGCTGTGTGATAGCTCGTGGAGGAGCGTAAACTGAAGATAAAGCTCAAAATAGTCCAGATTTAGGTCCTGTCCGAAGGTCGTGTCACTTATTTGAGAATAGGTGGAGCCTGACGTTCTCTGAGAGTTCCACAAGTCCCATGAAGAGCTGCACAACGTCACAGTCTCTATGTTGTGAGAAGGGTAATAAGTCCGATACGCTTTCGTCCCCTCGGTGTAACAGCCGCCACCCACTTTATTAAGATCCAACCACTCGTTTATAACTGTGTCAAACCACACATTTGGATCTGTTGGGTTGGTTTTAGCTGGATTCGCAACGTGGGCCTGGCAGCGTTCGCGATTCAGTGTATCGGGAAGCTATAAGTGTTGTATCTCACCATTCGGTAGGGAGTTGCCATCCTGGTCAGTGGCAGAGAGATACAGACTATCGCAGAAAATGGTAAGATCTAGCGCAAGAGGGTTCCTTATTGATGTGGTCATGTTCCCAATTAATGCTGGCCAGATACCATGAGTCAGTAGGCGTCTTTAACCACTCTCTCTGTTTTGGGGATTGACTGGAGGTTCAGAGAGCAGAGACTGACCTGAAATGTTTTGCACTCGCTGGATGCCTTCTTGATTTACAGCTGGAGCTGTTCTGTCATAGATAGGACCATAGATTGACTCGAAAGTTTTCAAAGTAGAACTCGAGAGCACGCTGAGGCCACTGAAGTCCGTGGGATTTGATTGCAGCCACTGAAGAAGATAGCCCAACCGCTGGGCGGCCGCGTCTAGCTATAAAGAAGCTATAGTTAATTACGGTTGTGAGTCGAACGGTCTAGCGGCAGGCAGAGCCTCAGAACTTACAGCATTGGACATCTCCCCCCAGGCCGACATCAGAGTAGTCTGCTCGGTTCCGGAGCAATATTGAATTTCTAAGCCGGGTATCGTCAAGCCGCGAGGCTCAACAGACGTACCATCAAGTGGGATAGCCGTAACATGGCCAATAAAACTGACTAAAGGCATTAGGAGGCCGAGGAAGCCTACGGCCGACAGCCCGCGCTGACCGAGAAGATGCAGCATAACGGATACGTCGAGGGTTTTTCTTCAAATCTGATCAGTGCTTGAGGGAGAAAAGACGAGATAAGTCGTATAAGGGGATTATATAAGGGAACAGCAGAAGAGATTCAGCGACGACAAGAATAAATAAGAGAGAGAGTGGACCTGTGAGGGCTATGGGATCACGTTCAGAGGAGAAATACTAGCAACGCCGCCAGAAGGAGGTGGAGCAATCACCTACCTTCCAATATTGACAAGTCTAAACGGCCATTATGAGGTTTAATCCGGAGAAACTTAGAATGCCAAGACTCCGGAGAATTAACTAAAGGTACTGCTCTTAACTCCTAAATTAGGTCTAACACGATATCCCACAGGAGGCATTAGATCGACGCCTCGTAACTCTGGCAGCGCGACATGGGTTAGGGTAACAGTCCATCGAATTAGCCACTAGGCAAAGTATTAAAAAAAAAATACAATAAATACAATAGTTAAGTGTATGAAATATAAATTATAAAGGGAAGCATGAAATTACGCAGCCCTACTCCCTACCCCTTTCCTTTTCCCTTTTCCCCTTTTGTGGTCTCTAACAAGGAAAAACAATAATGAGAGAAAAGTGAAAGAACCTGTCGGAAATGAGATTTAATCGACAAGATTCAAGAGGCGCTGTGAATTCCGCATTTACCTTCCGCATTTACCCACAGCACCCCAAGCCCTTTCTAAATCTCAGACCATGTGTATTTCACTAGACTGTATCACCAGCACAAACTGGATACCAGCCTTATCACAATCTCCGATGTACGGAGTAGGTAATGCAGAAAAGAAATGCCTCGCGACGCTGTGTTGGTTGGTGTTGGTTGTGCAAGAAGGAGAATTCTCTCTGTTCCGGTCTGTTGGGAGTCTCGGGACCAACAAGACTACGTCGGAGCCAATAGTTTAGGGGCTATTGCTGGCCAATATGTCCAACCGAAAGGGGAGAGTAAGTTAGCTCTTCCGGAACAAGCACAGCCAGAACACTGAATGTGGCCCTCCGAAAGTTACAAGAAAAAACAATACTTACTTCCGCTTTACCCACCAATGTTGACGTTATACCAGTTTTCTCTTCGCAAAGTATTAAGAAGGGAAGGTGATCAGGGGTATTGACAAGGGAAGGTAGTGACTTGCGGGCGGAGTATGATCGATGGCACCGGAATGTACGGCCTCGTGCCCCGGCGAACGCCGAAAGTTACAAGAAAGCACAATACTTACTTCCGCTTTGCTCGCCAACGTGAACGTTACAAAACTCGGTTCTACTAGTTTTCTTTTCGCAAAGTCTTAAGAAGGGACGGTGACTAGGGTATCGATGGCACCGGAATGAGCGGCCTCGTGCCCCGTCGGAAGTCACACTGCAACAATTTAAGCCGGGAGGGAAGGTGAACGATCCAGACGCGTTGGAGTGTTCCAACTCCTTAGCGATGACTTGTACTGTCTCCATCGTCCGGCCTGGCTGCATTGATGGAACATCACTATTGAATAATAGCGTCTCTTGAAACTGGAAGGCCGTAGCTATCGGATAATGCCTTCCGAGACGACACTTTCCGCGGAGTAGGTGTTCCGCAGTGTATGATATGCAGTGTCCCGGGACCAACAGATGACTGTACTGGCTATAAAAGGGGGCGGACAATTCGAGCTCAGTATGCCTCATCCCCAGGACACAGAGATCAAGCAACATGGGTTCCGCATGCTCGACCACGCAGGTCGCGTCAGGAGATTCATGTGCGAGTTTGGTAGCAAAATGTGGCATCGACGCGAATACCTTCTATCAGTACAATCCACAGTCCAACCTTTGCTCGACGCTTGTGCCCGGGCAGCACGTATGTTGCTCATCTGGATCGCTTCCAAATTACGCACCCAGCCAGAACTCGGACGGCTCATGTGCAGCCTACCTGGTTGAGGGTGGAGATACGTGCTCCCAGCTTGCTGCGGCATATTCTCCTCTCACTGTCGACGAGATCAACTCGTACAACAACGAGACATGGGGGTGGCTGGGCTGCAATGACCTCCAAGAGGGTCAGAATATTTGTCTCAGCCCGGGAACGCCACCCTTCCCGGCGCCCGTCACCGGAGTCGTCTGCGGTCCTCAAGTGCCCGGGACGGCCACGGTAGCCAATGTAACCGAGTGGCCACTGCTAAATCCATGCCCTCTGAACGCCTGCTGCGACATATGGGGTCAGTGCGGTACATACCCGGAGTTCTGCACTGCGACCCAGTCGGTTACAGGTGCGCCAGGCACGGCCGCCGTCGGCACGAATGGATGCATCTCCAACTGCGGTGTCGGTCTGGTGAGCGATCCCATCCGTCCGGCTACGTTTGCTACCATAGGGTATTTCGAAGCCTTTGCCAACCAACGGTCTTGTCTCAGAATGAATGCTGCCAACATCGACGTATCCAAATATACACACGTCCACTATGCCTTCGGAGGCATCACACCGGATTTCATCCCGAATGATGGCGGTTACCCTGGCCAACTGGATCAGTTCCGTGCGCTCGAGGGGGTCAAGCGGATCATGAGCTTTGGGGGGTGGGCGTTTTCTACAGACCCCTCGACATATATGATCTTCCGCGAAGGCGTCACAGCTGCGAATCGTGCGGCCTTTGCCAGTAATATAGTCACCTTTCTGCTGGCCAACGGACTAGATGGCGTTGATTTTGACTGGGAATACCCGGGAGAGCCGGACATCACCCCGAATATAATCCCACCAGGAAGCCCCGAAGACGGCTCCAACTATTTAGCTTTTCTGCAAGAGCTCAGAGGAATTCTGCCCTCTGGGATGACCATATCTATAGCAGCACCTTCTTCGTACTGGTATTTGAAGGCTTTTCCCATACAGCAGATGGCAGAGGTCGTTGACTACATCATATACATGACTTACGACCTGCACGGTATATGGG
>FTLB01008069.1_pt1 | contig 15371 bp, 18 predicted proteins | sample 1658291 | NCBI WGS metagenome assembly FTLB01 (sample SAMEA3914812, study PRJEB12502) | metagenome | biome: forest; material: soil | place: Canada | collected 2011-07-07 | depth 0.1 m
TTCTGAGACGGTCTCCGAGTGCTGCCGGCCAGGAGGCGCGTCTTGGATGAGATAGGCCGGACAACGTGCGACAGGGAAGATCGGATCGAGTTCACGGTATCCGTGGTGGAGCGCCCACCGCTCGACCCGGGAGGGGTTCGCGAGTCCCACGACTCTCGGTTGCGACCCTTCGGTACACTCGGGCTGGTCTCGTGGTAGCCGATTGACTTGACCTGGGGTGGTGGCGAGCTGGTGGCCACTTCGGGATGAAGAGAATCTTCTGCCGTGTCATGCTGTCCGCGTATCCTCCCGACGATGAAATGAATAACAAAAAATACCAGCTGCATCGGAAACGAGATGCCTAGGGTCACCGCGGATCCAATCAAGAAGCCCGTCGCGTCGGACCCAAATATCTTGCTCGAGCGAGCTTGTGCTGTGCTGCTAAAATTTACCACGGCCGCTACAGAGACGGCCGCGGCAACGGTGCATAGCAAAAGGGACACCCCGAACCAAATACCGTCAAAACGCCTGGCGCGATGTACCCATGTCGACGCGAGGTACGCTGTGATAAACCAGCAGAGGGCCGCGAGCACAAACGCCTCTAATATGGCTGCGACAATGAAGGTAGCTCGAGTCGACGAGCTCAGATCTGATAGGCCTTCTGCGAGAATAATGTGAATGGCAAAGGTGGCTGTAGTGGCGAGAATCGCAGCCGTCCCGAGCCCGGCTGGGAGGCCACGAGGCAGGGTCATGGCTCAAAATTGGCCAGGTCCCCCGGTCTGTATCACCGCACGCTGGAGAGGCAAGTATGGCGTTATTCCGAAAGCTGACCTCCTTCGAGCTTGGCAACTAGGTCTCGCGGGCCGAGCTGTGCCAAAGAAACTGCAAACAGATCTGGAATAGCTTACCGACTGCAGTAGGGGAAAAAAGAGATCACCGCTTGCAAATCAGGTCCCGAGTTCAGCACCTAATTGAGGAATATCCGAGAACGTGGCTGCAGTCTTCCGGAGACCCGGACAGGAATTGGAGGTGAAAATATGCAAGAATCCAGCTTGCTCGCTGCGGGTGTCCGCTGCTCAGAGCTCGAGGCGCAGACCAGCTCCGTTGGGCCTTTTGCAACTAGAGAAAAGAGGCTTCGCTTTGGAAATCTCCGGGAGCGAGCCTTGACAGCGACAAATCCACTCCGCTGGGCCAGGTGGTGGACGAGAAATCAAGGTTCGTCTTGGATGGCTACTCTGGTTGGCGAACTAGTGATGTTGGATGGTGAGGGGCAGACAGCAGACGGCGTGCTGCCCAAGGTGCGATATAAGTGACGACGCGGTTTGCCAGCCGTGTTCATGTGAGCGACTGGCGTGGTTCCCGGGTCACTGTCAAAGGTTTCCCAGATTCTCTGGCAAACCGTCGATGAACAATCTTGTTCAGAACCGGGAACAGCAATGGAACGGTTCGAGGGATGGACCTTGGAGGCTTCGATATCTCTGATATTGGGCTTGGGAGTTATACCAGGCTGCTAAGACAGCTTTCAAAGTTCCAGGCCGCTACGACTGGCCGTCTTTTGCGATGTTCCCGTCGGCTGGGTTCCTGGGCTAATTGGAAGTTGGGTAGACGGGAGCGGCTGATTCCAATCTCGAGGCAGAAAGAATCTTGAAGAGAGTGAGGGATCTGTCCAGTGGGTACGAGTGGACAAGACGGTTGAATGAGTGACTGGGCGAGGTCGATCAAGGCCTTATGGGCAAGAGCAAGGAAAGAGAAAGAACAAAAAAAACTGTGGGAATCGAGGAGGGGCATTCGCTGGCTGTCGAGGGAGCGGGCGATGTAGGCTAAATGTAAGCCTACGCAGAGGACGACGAGGGATGAGGAAGGGCAGCCCCGGAGAGCAGAGTGAACGCGTCGCGTGGGTCCAAGTTTAACTGGCTGATTTTTGTTGTTAGACGAAGTTGGGGGGGATCTAAGCTGCATGGCTTTTGCCGTGCCTCGATGCAACTCCGCTGTCGAAGTTTTTCTGGCGGCTCCGCCGACAGGGGTGGAGGGGGGTTCGAGGTATGTACGGGATGTCATCTCATCGACATTCTTGGGTGTCTGTCGTGCAGCTGACGGTGCGCTAGGGTAAGGTCCCTAGGGAATCTTACTTGGGGTTTGTGTCTCTGCCGACTGCGGGAGTGGAGCACGAGAGCCAGATACCCATGACGCACTAAGGTAGGCAAGCCCTACGAAGATACTTAGCAGTCTGTACACGGCGAAATGCACTGGGAGGGGCAGTCCGCACTCGCCTCAGTCCATCTCATTTCTCGGAGCCTCGGAGCGGGGAAGGTTCAGTTATGGAATAGGGTGGATAACGCGAATATAGAGGCGCAATGGCGCTAGAAATCTCGATGAAAAGGCAAGGGGGGCCTGAGGGCCTCAGTGCCTCACTAAACCTCTTGCTCCCCTAGCTGCCTAGCTCCAGAAGATCCCGGGAGATCTTCACGCTGCCCACGTCAGGTAGCGCAAGCTGTTCCAGGCTTGCCAGGTACCCTAGGAGCCTATGTTTTGCGTGAACTCTGGTGGATCTGGACCAGAGCCGAGAGGCTGCCTCTGGAGTCTGCCCCAGGGTTTGCACGATCAAATCTGGATTCCGGAGGACCTCGAGCAGGATAATGTATCCATTTCGAGCTGGGCTTTCGAGCTGGATAGTCGAGCATGGAGCACGGGGGACTTTCATTAGATCTGAGAGCCGGCCTCTTCGCCCCGTAGGCTGAGCGCACCAGACAAACCTACCCGACGCTTGGTTTCTGGAGAAATGGACAGACTTTCTTTTTGTTTTGCCTCTGAGTTTCTGGATATTGAACCTTCGCGCCCTCCCCCGGTCGGGACTGCACGCGTTTTCCGGGGGGTAGGATAAGACGTCCAATTCGCTGCTCGCATTTCGACCACCGTCTTCGAGATCGAACCCCACGAAAGTTTTCTCTGATAGGTGAGTCCCCCGAGACTAGAAACTCTCTTGTCCGAACGTCTAGCCCGGTCGAAATTTGGCGAGAACGTGGGCGGGAACATCGACACGATTATTGGCGGCGTTGTAAGATGACCTGAAAACCTTGTGGCAAGGAGACCTAAGACATGGCTGGCAACCTTGAGAGCTGGGCAGAGAGCGTCTGGGCCACACGGGAGGATTCAGATTGCTCCTTCCTCTTTTTCACCATTCCCTCTTCTTTCAAGTACTTCGTAAGACAACGTACTAGGCAAGGTAGCTTACTTATGGTAGGTGCCAACTTTCTTAGCTTTCGACGGTCCAAGATCGCATGGCCAAGCAACGCTATGAAATCTGCATCCCCGCGATGGTTTTCACGCATCTGCCTCCAGGGTCCTGGCAACTCTTAACATACGCCAAAATTCGGGCCATATCGCGTCGCGCCTCTTTGGCATCGCCGCCAGTGGTCACCACAATCGCTCGCTTAACGCATCGGGAAGCGTGTCGTGCGCATGCAACGCTAGAACTGAACAGCACGATCAAAATCCCCTCGGTCGGCTATGCCTCTCTGCCGAGATCGCGGTGACCGATTCGGAGGGGGTCAAGGCACAAATGCCTGACCTTTGAGCACCCAGGGTGCCAGGTACTGTACAATCTGTAATGTACCTTGAGTACTTCGTACATCCAGACTCGCGATACTGTACCTACAACTCCGTGCATGCCTCTCCGTACTGTGTGATCTATCCATGCACCCATAATGGCACGGAGTAATAGCTCGGACATTTGTACCCTCTTCGAGGATACATAAGTGACGCGACGACGCGCACGGAGCTCTGGGATCCCTCTGAATGTTTTTCTTTTCTTCGAGAAACTGCCCCCGGTATCCCTGTCCCACCCTCCACTTTTGATGCAGCCAGAACAAGTTTTTTTGGGGTTGGTTTTTTTTTCTCCTCCGTTGGCACGTCTGAGAGGAGAGGAGAGCGGACAGGACCATGGTACTGAATAATCGCGAAGAGCTTGAGGAGAAGATGCAGCTCAAGGGTCGGCCGAGCCGGCTCGATAGGAAAAGCAGATTCAGGTACGAGCGGAATACCCTAGGTCTGTCTACCAACTCCAGGTATGTCTGTACCTTCCAATGCCTACAGAGATCCGTGGGGAATCATGGGATATTATTAGTGTCTCAGACATTTCTTTTTCTTTTCTGGGGAAGCTCAGCTCCTGGAGGCAGCTCTCGAGCCGACGCAGGTGTCTCAGCGCCCCCGACGAGGGAACCAAAGAATTAAGTACAGTACGCAAGATTCACAAGACGTCAACTTACAGACGGCGACTTACGTACAGTTGGGGCGTACTAAATAAGTACGTCGCAGTACCAACCTGGTGCGAAATCCGCGAGCTGGAAATGCAGGTACAGCCGCCACTCCCCGCTTTCTTTTGGCCGGACTCTTCGTGGCGTGTCGCGCCAATGCTACTGAACCGTTGATGGCTTTCCCGCCGGGTTCTGACGGAAGCCCTAACCGAACTCCCGCTCCTTTGGGTTTGCAAATCGGGCCCTTGGACTCCTGCTCAACGAACGCAGTCACGACGGTATAAAGGACATGAACCTACCCTGTAGTGCCCTGGGATTTTGGCACGGGGAAGATCCTTTCTCTGGACAGGAACAAGCATACGATACTTATCACTAGCTGGTCGGGTTCGTACCGCTAAAACCCTGCGTCTCGGAGGCATGCAAGTGCGTGACTAGACAAGCTAGGCAAGCCAAACTATATCCATCTGCGCATGCCGTATGTAAGTGAGGACGGAGTCGGGAGTACTTCGTACATATACATACATCTAATCGCGCGTCTAACTGAATCGGGATGCTGAGCCCTGGACAAGCATCATCACAGGGGGATGCCGCGGTAATAACTAACAACCACCTTAATTACCTCTTCATTATGCGAAGAGCAAAGCATTGTGTAAGCAAAGGAGCGGCCTATCCACACTCAGCTGAGAAGCCGGGAGGGAGGAGGGGGACAAAAAAATATTTTGGGGCTAAGGATGCATGTTTTAGCTTCCGCGAGGATTAGAAGGAGCCCTTTGCCCTTTGCTGCACCACAGTCGGGACAATGCAGAAAAAGAAACTTCAGGGTCTGCGGCTTTGGGCAAAGGGACTCGGGCAGACGGGGGAGGACGTGCCAAGATCCCGGAATGTTGCTCACACATCCAGAACGCGTATCGGCCACCACTACGGCTTTAGTCCTTCTCCTCCATCGATACGGCTTCTACCCAGTCCCTCCACTTGATATAAGTGACCTTGTGCACCGAAATCTTAACCACCATCCCGGCATCTGCCCAGCTGCCCTCTCGCGAATGACCCCTCGACTCCTCTATGCTCACCGGGCTCATTCGCTCACTCCACTCCCTACTTGCGCTCGCGGCCTGCACTCAAAAGTGTGTCCCTTAGCCCGTGCGATGGGGAAGACTATACGGAGCAGACCCTCCATCCGGGAGGAAAGTTCAAACGAAGCAGCTAGTTTTGACAAGCCTGACCTGCCCACCTTGATATCTTTGAGCCTATGTCGACCGGCTATCGCGCGATATGCCCTCGTTGTGTGAAACTTTGAAATCCCAGCCAGCTCGACATCCGGAGCGACAACCAGACCCCCGTTCTCAGGGACAGGCTCCTGCCTTCCCGCTCGGTATTCTCGCATTCCCTTATCCAAAGCTCTCTGCAGCTCTCTGCCTAACACGTGGGTGCGACGTGCCACCATCCAGCATCGAATTTTGGTCTTTCGCCCGCGGGGCCCGCCGAGCAGGATTGCATTCTCTTTGTTGAAGGCGGAAACACTAAAGTCGACCCCCAAAAGAAAAGGCTCCATCCTCCTCCTCTTTCTCTATCTGGCTCCCTTTCTCTCTTGGGAATCAGAATAAGCTACCCCCGTTAAACGTTGTCCAGATAAGCTGACGAGACACTTCCTTCCGCTTCCAGCGAAAATGGAAGCGCTGCTGCAACGGTGGGCCTAAATCCGCCCAAGACCTGGAGGAGCTCTATTCCAAGGGAGCGGTCGACCGGGCTTCGAACTGGGACTGCTCTGCGAGACCAAACTAAAAAATAAAATAAAGTAAAAAATAGCTATTCTATCTCCTGGTCGACATGGGAGATACCGTCTTGCAGAGCTTAAGTGGCTCAACGGGATGGGATCTTCCTTTCTGCTAGACGGGGGGGCGGGTTCGGTGTCTTACACACTGTCCTTGCCGCCAGGAGCCTCCTCCATCAGGCGGGTTGAGCCCAGCACAGATCCCACGGCGCTCGGAGCTGGATCAGGGAGCTTCCACCCTCCCTGCCTTTACCTGCGTAAAACGTGGCCATCCGCACGGATATGGCTTCCGACTTGCAATTCCTCCGAGACAATAGCGTCCCTTCCCAGGGCAAGACATGGACACTGGTACTGTATGACATACGACATGGACTCTGCTGCTCCTTTCGCACTAGAGCCGTCTCTGTCCCACGCCCGTGCATGTTGTAGACATATCTAGATCAGGTTCGACATGATGCTCGCTAGCCCAGTGGATCATGGTGTCATTGAATCAGATGCTACGAGGTGCCTTCTGTTGCGGACGTACAAGAACCAGGAGGATGGAGGATGGACTGACCAAACACTCGGCAGAGTGACGTGCTTCTCTTGTCTGGCCCAGATCGATGCCTGCGTCCCAGAGACTATGTCTTGGGCCCGATCGATGCCGAATCCTTTGCCAAAATGTACTACAGAAATACTGGGTAAGTGCGGGTGCACTTATCGTTGCTGGTCCTACTCGATACGAAAATTTCTTCAAATAAAAATAAACAAACTACAATTCCTACTTCTCGTAGCGAACTGCTCCTTCGCTTCGCGGGTGAGCTAGGGCGCAAAAATCCGTGCGTGGTTTTAGGCGGTGCAGATGGGGTCAACTTGAACGATAGAGTCATTTGATTCCGAGCCGTCGTGTTTTGCATGTGGAGTGATGCGACCAAGTTGCCCTGCTCGCTCGAGCCATTCATCCCAGGGAGAGATAGTTGGCCAAGCTGTGAGGTACCCCATCGTGGATGGGTTGGCGTATGGCGCTACAGCATTAGTATGGACACACAGAGAGACACATTTCATGTGATGATTTATGTTGATTTCATGGTGTTATCGGCGTGGGAAGTTAAGAAAGCCGATTGATTGCTCAAGCAACAACGAACACTTCCTCCCTGGTTTTACCGAGGCGCAGCAGCGTATCCTCGGCCACCCCGCTCAGCAGCAGGACTTCGTCCCTCTTCTCTTCTCTTGGGAACTCGGGATTTCCAGAGTCACAGAGACTACGTCCAAGCCACTAAGGAAGCTGACGAACGAGCACAGTTCTCTCTTCCTCTATGCATACTGGCTCCTGTCCGTCCAGCGCGGCTGCAAGGCGCTCCAGTCGCGGCTGAAACCAAAGTCCGTCTGGTAGGCACCGTAGCTCACGAGCTCGACCTGGCTCAGCCTCGCACCCGCGGCGGTCTGGGCCCATATGCTCAGCGCCAAGGTGTTCTCGCCTCTGTTGTTGAGAATCCCCGGCGGCACTGGGAAGCGTGTTTGCGGCCCGAGGTGAGGCACGTATTTGCCGTACTGGTATCCATTGACCCAGATCATCACCCTCGCGACCGTCCCGGCCGGAGCCGCAAGTTGGATACCGAGAGGCACATCCAGGTCACCGTCGATGTTCAGACGAAACGTGGTGGTGTAGAATCGCACCCCCGCGGTGCCGAGCCCCGTCAACGGGCTCGAGTTGTCGAACGGCGTACTGGACGGCGCGGCGCTGGTGTCGAATCCCGGCATGGCCCAGCCGACGCGTTCGTAGAACAGCCCGCCTTCGTTCATCGGGCCGCGGACCGGGTCGATGTTGGCGCTGCCGCCGGCGTTGCCTTGGATCTTCCACTGCTTGAAGCCCGAGGCCGTCGCCGTCCCGCCGGGGAGCAGCACCGCGCCGAGGATCCCACGCGGGTTCGCGACGCCTGCTTTCGTAGACGCTTCGTCGTGCCCGTGGTAGTCGACCAAGACCGTCAGGTTGTTGTTGCCGCCTGCCTGGAGCGCACCGCTGGGAAAGTCGAGGACCAAGGTCGAATCGGCCAACGAGCCGTTGCCCAGGTGCCCACCGAGGAACACGCCGTTAAGCCACGCGTTCCAGCCGAACCCAAGACCGCCGGAGCAAGTTAGGTTCACCGACGTAGCGGTCGAGCTGTCAAAGTACCCTCGATATACCTTGGCACCAGAATAGTAGCCGTAGTCGGAGCTGAAGAGCACCGGAAGCGAGAGCGGTGCTACGGGTGCCCGAGTCGTTGTCTTGTTGCAGATTGTCCACTTGGTGTCGTCATATCCTGGTTTGATCTCCGGCAGCGATTCCGCCGAGCGCCATTTGGTCAGAGACGGCAGGGAGATGAGGCGGCTCTCCGCGCCGGGGATCGAAGCTACGTAAGATCCGTACGGCGTTTTTGTCGCTGGCAGGCGCTGTCCGTTCCAGTCTATGGTGATGATCGGAATGGGCCCGACGTACGCCTCGATAAGGGTCGAGTTGTCATTGTCTCCTGACACGCGCAGCACTTGATGGCCGATGGACACGTTGCGAACGAGATACGGACCGAGGATAAACACCTTTTGATCGGGAGTTTCGAATGGAGTGACAACCGTCGACGGCGCCCAGAATTTCCATGCTGTTTCCTGTTCGAGGAGATACACCAAGACACCGTTGCTGAATTTGACAGCCGTGGAACCCGTAGCTTGCGTGTAAGTAAAACTCTGCAGCGTGGCGCTAGAGCTTGCGGCGATTGGTGTGCTCCCGGTTGCAGTATATTTCACTCCATTTTCGCCTTTGAACGCGAACTCTCCAACCTGTCCAGCCTTGAGGTACAAGACCAGTACATCGACATCGAACACTCCTGTCGTGAGCACGTCAGAAGAGGAGTAAAGTAGGGTGTGGCTACCGAACTTGAAGTCGGTCACGAGGATCTTGCTCTGGCGTCCGTTGAGGGCTACGTCTGGCACAGTAATAGAGCCCTCGCTAGTATCCAAAGTAGCAGATACACTCACCGTCGCAGTTGACGGTGTGGAATCCTGCTGTATCACGGTGAAGGTTGCACCTGTGTCCGGGTTCTTGAGCACCCAAGAGAAGACGGACCTAGAGGACATCTAAGCTTGTTAGCAACAGCATCGCGGGAGGATTCTGGTAACTCACTTTGTAACCTGTTCCATTCCCTGCCATGATTGTCTTCAGCAAGTCCGGTGACGAATTCGCAAACATGTTGACTAGCTTGGTCTGGAACAGCTTGTTTCCTTGCTGCCTGGTCTCACGAAGAGGAGCACTGTAATCATAGCTGGTATACACCACCGGAGCCGCGGCTGGGCAGGGCCGAGTTAGCATAGGAAGCGAATATGCTGACCCTTTTTTGACTCTCTCTTACTCACAGTGGCCCCAATTGGTTCCACCATACGCCATATATATGCTTTGCATCGTGACTCTCTGTCCGATATTGTTCTTATAGTACACATCCGCAAAAGAAGGGTCGTGTTCGGATGTACACTGCAGAGACAGGAGTAGGTCAAGTCAGCCGAGGAGAGGTCTAAGAAGCTCTCAGTGGCGAACCCAGCCCGTGACAACTCACCGCATCGTAAAAGCTTGCGCCTCCCCAGGGTGAGAACCATCCTCCTTCGAACTCAGGGACGAAGCTGGGTTGCGTGAAGGAGTAGTTGGAGAACCACTGAAAATATGTTCTGACTACCTTAAAGCCAGAACTGGGATTTGTGCCTGCGCGGGTGTGAGTATGCAGTGCGCTACTGGAGGCTGTGAGCCGGAAGAAGCAGAAGATGTACAGCTGAACCCCCCCGGATAGCTATCGAGCCCATAGATGTTGACGGCACCACCGACATTCTGATAATCGGTAGACCACGACCTGGATCGCATCCCAGCCTCGTTATGCGTGAAGGGAACGACAATTCCTGCCTCCCGAGACGCAGCCTCGAGCTGCTCCATGTACAGGACCTTGGTGTCTCCGGAAGAATGGACTGATTCGGCGTACTCGTTCTCGATCTGGTGCAAAATTACTGGCTAGCAACAGATTAGAACCACTGGATTGAAGCACAAATTCGTCTTGTTGGAGCATACTCCGCCGTTGGTAATTTGGTTGTCGGCAACGATCTTGCCAATCTTCTGTACCCATGCAAGCCAGGACTGATGATACACATCGTCACTGGTCCGGAGCCTGCCCATACTCCCATCGGAACCCCAGAGTGCAAGCCCTCCGCCATTGGTCTCAGCCTAGCGATCACCTGTCAGCTTCACTGCCTCGTGGGACTGGCAACTCCCTTGGCAAACCCACGTTGCAGTAAGGACCTGGCCGGGTGATAACCCAGAGTCCGACTTCCTTGGCGTAATCAAAGAGCCTCTGAAGACTCTTGCCGGGACTTTCAAAGTCATAGACGTCCCTAGAAGGCGAGTGATAAGACCAGAATAAATATATGCTGACAGTGTTGAAACCGTTCGCCTTTATTTTTTGGAAGATATCCTGGTTCGCGGGTCAGCGCAGCTTGGACCAAAAAGAACAATCTGGAGGGCGCTTCTTACCAACCAAAGCTCAGGGACGGGCAGTCTCTGATAATGGAACTCGGCGGAACTTTTGGAACCCAGATGTTAGCCCGGACCGCGTGCGTGAGAGATAAAGAACGCGGATCTTACTTGATAAATACTCTGGCACCGCTCACGGTCAAGCTATACTTATCCCAAGCAACAGGATCTGTCAAGTTGTCCGACAATGCTCCAAGTCCATACACCCATGCTAGGATGATCATCAAATACAATCGAAGCTTCATGACGAGTGGAACTGGGCTTAATGCCTAGCTATTTCTTGACTGTTCTCGGGTTAGCGACTATTGAACAAGTTCAGAGTGATGCCAGCGCTGTCGTAATACTCGATCGGAACCATGAAGCTTTGTATCGAGGGTAAGCTGCGGCAGATGTCCACGGAGTATATCTCAACAGAGGTTGAATTCCCCGGTGCCGGGTGGAGGTCAAGACGAAACGTCGGAGTGATTACGACTCTGTGTAGTGTAACAAGAACATTCACAGCAGAGGGCAGACACCTGACGTGGCTTCCTCGAACTAGAGTGAAGGTTTGCACACTTCCAGTGTTCATGTTGTCTCCCCATGCTAGGGTAGGAGAACACCCGCAAGAGCGGCGGCTAATAGCACTGGTAATTGCCGAGTTGGGGAAGCTCGGAGAGATAGTTCACATCCTGAGAGCTGGCTGTTTGTGCAAATCTGCATCCGGCTGCTCTCCACACCAAGTGGCTCGTGTCATGTCCCACGTTCCTGTTCAACATGAAGATGGCCCAAGTATGAGGGAGAACTCTCGCTGGGGCATGGCGTCGGGTTTGATCAAGTCTAGGTGCTGTCTCCAGATTTGGAGTTGCAAGATGATCGATCACCAGTGGTTCTGATGGTCCATTGACCAACCAAATCTACTCCAGGTTTCTAACTCCAAGAAAATACCGTCTTGCAAAACAGCGTGTTATGTAGGCAGTGATTCCTAGGCTAGAAAGGTATCTACGCTTTCGATACAGACCTCACCCGATGTTGCTCATATCTGCGGGCGAACAGCTGGGCTTTACAATTTGGAGATGGTGACCCCCACTTTGATTGGATCGGAGACTGATGGCGGGTAAGTGGGTCCCAACTGCCGGCGCCGTGTCCGTCTAACGGGGTCCGTCGGGGCCAACGTATTCTAACTGCCGGTCCCTCTTCCTAGCTTTGACTTAGCCTGCCTGGGACGATTAGACAGCGTGGTTCTTTTTAGGGCCCCTGAAAGAGCCGCCAGGTGGTAAAAAGGTACCTTATGTTTTTAAGCTCCTGGACAAGCTTGCTTGACTTTACTCTCCCTTCAACGGTCAGGCGGCCTCTGTTTAGCTTTGAAACTTTCGCCAGTAAGCTTTCGTGTGCTCCCAACCGTCTGACATCCATCCCATTGTGCCAGTGTTGCCAAGAATAATGTCTTTCGCGTCTCGGTTTCTCTTCATGTCTCGGGCTGCAATATTTTCTCTAACTACTTCGTCCTGGAGAGCTTTCTGCATAGCATCCCAGACACGCATTTGTCTCTCGCAACCACGCTTGCTCCCCTCATGTTTTCGAACCTCTCAGACCGTCGCCGAGTCGGGTCTAGAGAAATGAGAAATTGGCTTGAGACCTATCTCATCCCCTGCAGAATCCTCGTTGCGGTTCTCCTTCTAGCAAGCGTCGGCCTCTTGATGTTCGGTGTCTGGGGGGTCGTTCGATACTACTACACGAACTCGGAATTCGTACAGGTTTAATTGATAACAAATGAGTTCACATCTTTTTTTCTTTCCCTCCCCAAAACCGAGAGAAGAGGATTGTGATCTGGGCTGCCACCACGGAGTAATTAGTGAGTCCCCTGACCCGGATTTTTCTGTCTTGGGCCATCGAAGCCGATAACACTGACACAGAACCGCATGGTAATAAGACATCTGAGGCGATGCGACCGTTTTCACAGGCGCATGGGTTCTCTTGCTCATATCAGTGGCATTAGCGATGCCAAGTTTGGTTCCAGCTGACGTCGTTGAAATTCTTGATTGACAACGCGGACATCGGAGACCTGTATGCTAGACATTGTTGGTGTTGGTTCTTCAAATTAAATACGGAAATGGGGAATGGTCGCCGGAGACCCCTTGTGGTTCGGATTGGCCGGGGAGCGAGAAATTATAAGATTCGGACAAGTCATTTTCCACGCGGGCTGTGCCTCACCGCGCTCACCGAGGCGTATATGCGTCCTGATTCAATCGCCGCGCCAGGTACGGAGATACAGCCACCCTACGGCTACGGCACCTTGCCGGTCCAGAGCTTGCCAAAATCTACTTCTCTTTTTCTTCTTCTTTTCTTCTTCTTTGCGTTGGACCACCACCACTGAGCTTCCCTGAATTTTGCACGGACGGATATCACATCTGATCGGATTGGAGGTTACACGGTTCGGCGTATAAGGGGGCCTCTAACTCCCCATTCGTTGTGATAGTTTGGGTCGCCACCTTCCCTTCAGGTTTCGTCCCAAGTCTACCAAGCCAATGGGAATTGGCCCGCGAGTATTCGGGGGCGCGGGCACGCTATGGAGTCGTGGGCTAGGAAAGAACCCACCCGCAAATCTCACCAATCTCGTAGCAGAGCCAACAAACAATAGAGCTGCGTCTTACTGTAGCTAAGCCAATCAGTAGAGCCCCTATGAGCTGGCCTGACTGATCGAGTATACTCGAATCTTCCTACGGCGACTCGTACAGTAGGTTTGGTTTCGATCTCGTCGTGTGTACGGGCAGAGAGATGCAAAGCAGGGTCTCCTCAGCCTACCTGGCTCCTGTAGCTCCATGCGCAAGCGGGCTTGCAGAGCCGAAGCGTCGTCCATGCGCTGCAGCACGCATTATCTAGGAGTTGGTTGTATATAATCTGTCCACATTAAGGTATCGTGACGACGTACGTACATTATATGCATGTTTCGTTAAACAGTTTCCTGCTGCACCACCGGTGGACTCTGATTGCGCTTCCGAACCCAGACCGTCTTGTAAAAGCTAGTGCCGACTGAGGGCGTCATTCGCACTGCTTCGTAGCCGCCCGCCACCACCGTAGCCCATTTGCAGTCTGCATAGCAGATAGCAGAGGCACTTTCGCGGCATGAAACAAAACACAAGCCCCGTATCATACAAGAACGCGTACAAACTCCCGCTGACTCGGCTTCTCGGTTCATTAAGGTGCCTTGACAGGCCCGCTTGTGGAGACGATACCGGTGCAACTGAAGCAGAAGAAAGCAGACACCAACCACCTAAGCCGACCCCTCAAGCCGCGTTCCATCGTCTAGATATAAATCATGAAAGCCATCCGCTCGCCTCCCGTATTCATAGGTATCATCGCAGCAGAATCAGAGTTAAATCGTAGCAAACACAAGACAAAGGGAAAAAAGGGTTGGACCTTGTACCAAACGCCAATCAACTCAACAAGGGCAGGTAGGAACGCGTGTAGGAACGCCAGGGAATGCTATAGCCCCAGGACCGTAGCCGTCCACTATTAACTTCGTGCCGGATCATTGTGATAATTTGAAACTTTTTTTTGGTATGCTGTGGCCCGCCAGGGGTCGCATCCAGTGGTGTAAAATTAGCGAGGTTCATTAAGAGAATGATCATGTCGCGTTCGCAAGCAAAGGTTCATTAGAGCTCGACGGGGCCGTGGCGGCCGTTTCTATTTCTTTCTCGCCGTCTGCCGCGTCGGCTGCCGGTTTCAGGGACGAGGAGCCGGCAGGTTGAGGAGCCATGGGTAAAACAGCCGGGCCTGCCGAGGTGGTTGGCGGCGCTTCGGATGGCTGTCCAGACGCAGGCGCCGGAGAAATTGGAAGTGCTGCAGGCGGCAGTGACTTTTCCTCAGCAGCGCGCCGCCCCTTCTTCTTTGATTTTTCCGAGGACGGGCTCGCCTGTCGAGCTAAGGGCAGCAGAGCCGGTCCCGTCGAGGCAGGTATTGGCACCTCTGACGGCTGGCTCGGTCCGGACGCAGGAGAAATCGGAAACGATGCCTCGTGGTTGTTGCGCATCTCCAAGCCCGCCGGGGCTAGTATCTTCCGCGGCAGATTCGCGGGCTGTAGTGGTCTCTCCGCGGCCGACCGCCGCCCTTTTTTCTTCGGTTTCTCGGTGGACGCGGTCGCTGGGCCAGGAACCGGCGCGATGGGTGCGTATCCTGACGCGTGGGAGGCTCTCTGGCGAGTCCGAGCTTCCATGTCGGCCCTGGACGGGCGACCTCTTTTCCTAGAAACTGTGACCGTCGGACTTGATAACGAAGAAGAACCTCCCAGACCGTTCGGACTCTGTGCCAGGCTACCAGGTTGCATGGTGCCGATGGGTTTCAAGGGGGGACCGGCTGGTGCCGACCAAAGGGGCGGTCGTGTCGCCATTTGATCGTCAAGATCGTCTTGGGGCTTGCGCTTCTCCGGAGCGAACTGGGTGGATGGCGGCGGAGGCGGAGGCGGCGGCGGCGGTAGAAGCTGTTGGGACTGCGCGATCATCATAGCATCCCATGCGCGCATACACTGATGCATATTACGCCCTGCGAGAAATTTGGTTAGGGAAATCGAGAAAGGGCTGGACAGCGCTGGGCAAAGAAAGGGTGCATGCGATGAGCGCTACTTACCACCTGGTAGCTGCATCAAGTACCACTCAGGTTTGACGCTCGAGTTCTGAATGAATCCTACAAGACGACCGACATCGACTTGACTAACTTTGAGCATCTCGGCGAGGACGAAGCGCTGGCAAAGTCACCGGTTTAGTCAGGGGCGAGCGATGGGAATGGAAGAGGGGGGGGAGGAGCAACGCGTTTGCGATTCGGCATACCTTCTCGCCTTCGCTGAAAGGCTGCTCCATCGCGGAATTGGCTGCCT
>FTLB01803866.1_pt1 | contig 15370 bp, 8 predicted proteins | sample 1658291 | NCBI WGS metagenome assembly FTLB01 (sample SAMEA3914812, study PRJEB12502) | metagenome | biome: forest; material: soil | place: Canada | collected 2011-07-07 | depth 0.1 m
TCGGGAGAGACTGACGTGGGGTTGATCGAAGTGCCATTGGGGTGTTGCCGGGCATTGAAATCGGCTTTTTGCTTTGCTTTCGTCTTGGGGCGGGGAGTCGTAAAACCACCGATGTTGAGACAGATGCTCATCCTATCGGCCTCCGATATGGCGGGACATTTCTTTGTCAAGTGGGTAACGAGGCTGTCATGGCGACCCTTTGGATATACCTCGCCGCAAGCCCGACACGTATGGGGATATCTGCATATATTGATCTTTTATTAGTTTTCTCGTAGCCGGCAATACAAAACGTCGAAATGAGCGAGGGAGGAAGGCGCATCAAGATTTTCAGATGCTCTAGATAGAGTGGCAAATGGCAGCTTACCGGTTGCTGTTGTCTTTCAACTTTTCTCCTCTATCGAACCATTGGAGGATGAGCGCATTAGGTCGGCGACCCATGGTTGTTGGTCTTGAAGTCTGCTTGGCTCTTGAGGAATCCTCCTTGCAGGGCGTTGCTGAACGCGGGGCAGAAGGAATTAAAGTGGCAGTAAAAAAGAATAAATCGGCGAGTGGGAAGGCGGTGTCAACAATTCTGGGCGGTGAGTCTTATTTTCGATCCGGAAAAGGCTCGGCAATTCAGCCCCACACCAGTGGCTCGCTCGGGAGATCTCCGGCAAATCACCAAGGAAATCAGAAAACGAGGTTGATCCATGTTTGGGATAAAAAGGGGGCACTGGAGCTCTAGTTCAGTGCTCGGTGCTCACTCAGTTCAATACGAAGACGCCGTCTCCGGCCACATATAGGCCGTGACGTGGCCCCTGTTCCAATCCAAGATGCGTTTCAAACCAGCTTGAATAGCTGGGCAACGACATGATTCTGTGCTAACCTTGCCGGATATATTGCTGTGCTGGTCATCTACCAAGGTAAGCAACCTAGTAAGAGAAGAGCAAATAGAGTAAGTTAATGTAGCCATCACGCTTACCTCCTTTCATGTCGGGAATTCAAAATGAGCGAGGCAGAGGCGACGACGTCCAAAATGAATCTCTCATGAAGAGAAGCATGCGGAAACAGAGAAGGCACGTCTTATACCACATAAAATTTGTGCAGACCAACGGTTGTATTGCCGACCGCCAACTCCATTGCTATGCAGTAGCACTTGCCTATCTAGTATTTGAATATCAAGATCAAACAAAAATGCAGTAGGGTATCACTCTGACGCTTAGCTGCCGCGAGAGGTAAAAGCCAACCTTCTTCCGAATGGCATTACTTCCCCCACACATCGCCGTCCTCTGCAGCCCCGAATCCATAGCCATGTGTCTTGTTTCTGTCCTCTGAGTCATCTTGCGTACCCCATTGTCCAGACTCCTCTGAGATGGGACTCTGCTCCGGCTCCTTGTTTGCAAGCTGAGGCATGTGCGATGTATCTCGAGGACTAACTTCAAAATCATCCTCCCGAATATGCTGGTCCGCGGTGAGAAGTGATGCGTATGCTATTTCCACCGGGCCTTTAGGATGGTGCTCTTCTTCTCCCGAAGCAGCATTCTTTGAAGTCGACTTCGCCCGCTTCTTACCCTTCCTGTCGGCTGCATCACTCTGATCGCCTCTCGACGAATCTGATGGCGAGTCCTCGCCATTCACGTTTGTGCCACGGGGCGTTTGGTAGGAACTCGCGTAGGGCGAAATATAACGGTTAGGCGCCGACTCTGTAATAGTAAGAACGGGATACTGGAGCATATTAGTATTGGGAAGGGCTAGTATCAAGAAAAGTTAGGCAGTGGCTCACATTCCAATCCCCGTATTCGAGCTTCCTGGCTTGGTCATAAATGGCTTCCTCATCTGCATCCAGAATCAATTCGTCCAGGTCATTGTGGTGAGGAGATGCCGAGTCGCTCCTCCTGCTCGGCCCACCGTTGCGAGCGCCAAGGAGGGGGGTTGTCTGGTTAATCTCGTCGGGTCGTGGGATCCAGTACTTGGCCTTGCCGCCTCTTTCATAACGCATGCCATCTTTCAGACGTGCCAATCTAGATTTGGATGCCTCATGCGCCATTACTTTGTCGCCCGAGTCGAAGAACCGATAACCATATCTATCACCCGAAAAGGTCTCCCTCGAGTCCTCAACAAGGTCCCGTATACCAAAGGCATCTCGGCAAGCATATAGGACAGGCATCCTGCCGGAGGAAACACTATTGTCTGCAAAGTCATGCCATGAGAAAGCATACCAGTGCGCGATAGCAAAGGCAGGCATTTCGATGCAAATGAGAAAATCTTGGATAGCAGCGGCCAGGTTATCAGGCGTGTAGCCCTGGACGTCGTCTGGGATGGCACCGAGCCAGACCAAGATAGACAACAGGAATCCCTGCCAATACGAGGCAAAAATGATAAGCTTGATGCACAAAAATTTGGGCACCGGTCGAAAGGGTTTTAGATCGTTGTGCATGCAAACCCAGAACAGACCGAGGGAGTAGAGGCTGACGGTCACGCTGACGTTGTAAATCAGGCCGCTCCAGAAATATCCCGAACTGAGACCGATATAACCCTCTTGGTATGTTCCGGTGGCCTTCATTATGATAGCAGCTAGAGCCAAGAGCGGTTTCAACCACGCATATTGCAGAATGCCGCGCTTGATAGCCAGGAAGGAGTGTGGATCGGAAATGTCGACAGGAGGAAGGAGGTGGTTTAGAGGCCAAAGATGCTGGATTGGCTCGCGTCCGTGGGTCATGATAATGAGAGCGCGCTCGCCCGAGAGGTAATTTATCAAGAGCTGGAAGAAGGTATATATAGTAAAGGCTTCGTATATGTCTCTCACGGGATCGAGGAAGGCAGCTGCGCTTCGGGACACCATGCTCGACCAGGACGATATCGAGTAGATAGGAACCCTGAAATTCTTGTTAGCATATATACTGGGCGTGCTCGCGGAAGATAATTCCATACATGAGGAGGATTCTAACCACGTATCGTTGAAGAAGTGGCTTGCGATAGTTTTTGCTGTTTGAATCCGATTATTTAGCATACGATCGGGGGTCGTTGCCGATAAGGAAAATATAAAATCTCACGTTTGAAGCCATATTGACCTGCGCGACAGAGAATCAGATTAGCACACAGCCGTAGCAGTGACAGGAGTGAAGGAAATCCAGAACGTACACGACGGAGAGGATCGTTGCCGCGAGAGACGCGACACCAGCTACCACCGTAGTAGCGGCCTCAAACTTGTCGCCCGTACCCCCTGCCATCTTGTCTCTTCGAGCTCAAAGCTCTAATAAAGGGGCAGAAGGATAAGATCTAAAGGAGATGTCTCCGGAGGAGGGGCATAGCTGAGAAAAGGGTCGAAGGACTGGTAAAAACATGAGATGGGGGCGACAACAGGGACCAGTTCGCGCAACGACTCAAGTTGGTGACGACGACGCATACATAAATGCACTAAAGATAATGTTAGTGGGTTCACCCCGCGTGGGTACCTAGCAAAGCTCTCCTCTGGAGAGCTTATCTGTAGCTCGGAGCAGGAACAAACAGTACCCGATTCATCCATCAGTGGTTCGCTTATTAGCGGCCTGCAGCGCTAAATTCGGTGGAAGCTTGGGCTCCAGAGTCCAGACTTCAGGCGATTAATTAGAGCTGGTTTGCAAGATCCCTGCAAGCCCGCCCGCGTCAACCTTTATGGATCCATCTGATGGTATCGGCTTCGCGGCTCGGTGAACTAAAGGTAGTCTTACCATCCTACCATCTCCTTCGATATCTGTCGCTCTACCACTGAGCCTTCGCGACGGCAAGTCGACCCTCCCGTCCTTTGCGTTATGGAGAGGCAATCAATGGCCGTTGCATACCGAGCTCCTTTCCAAGCGGCTTCAGGGTGGTAGAGGGTATTCAGTGATAACGCGTGGCCGGTGTTGTGCTGCGAGACGTCATGTCTTCTCTTGGCCCTGGCTATACAATTGGGCCAACATTCAGTCCGTATGTTCTGTCTCCAAGGACAATCTTCTGATCCGTCTTGGTTTCTTTGCATTGCTCCGGGTGCTGTTTGCTAACGTCACGTCTCCGTCTATTAGGACATTCATCGGGCTGCTCATTCTTTGCGGCGCCGTGTAAGTTCGATTCTGGCTACCGAGAGCATTCCTACGAGCCAACTTCTCACATATAACCGACAGGTCTATCTTCTTCCTCCTCTACTTCAATCGAGTCTTCGCGGCAGCCGTCTCATGGGCCATCCGAGCGTGGAGCTGGCACCAGTACCGGGTCTATTTCGATGTCCAGGCTCTACAAATATCGTTACTCGGCGGGCGAATATTCTTCACAGGTCTTCGATACCACGGCAACAACGAGACTATATTGATTCAAAATGGCCACATCACCTGGTCCTATTGGCTACGCCGGGTCAAAGAAGTCGGCATTGGCAAAGGCAGGAAAGGCCACAAGGCGCTTGATGCAGAGGCGGAGTCCCGCAGAGCGAAGCTTCCATGCAGAATCAATGTGTCTCTATTAGGGTTGGAGTGGTTCGTCTACAACAGGAGCCCAGCCTATGACTCGGTCCTCAGCGGTTTAACGGATGAGGCTCCTCATCCAACTGTCTCGGCCACGGGAGAAGACCGAGAACACCACACAACAGCGAAGTTGAGACGGAGGACTTCGAAGCGACACGAGAACTCGGCTCATGGACACGGTGGACGCGTTTCCGAGCAGACAGAGAGTTCTCATAATGATGCCGAGAAGGAGCAACAGAACCAGGATGATCTCGATTCCCAGAGGGAGGGGAGCTTTCCGAGCTCAGGCTCAAAGCGCGGCAATAGGATCGCTCCGGTAACTGGTACTGACAGCATCCCTTTGCTTGTGCAGCTTTTCCCGATTCATCTGGAGTGCCAAAAGGCAGCACTGGTCATGGGAAATGAAAACACCAAGGCTATCCTAATTGTCAAAGCCGACTCGCTGAATGGAGAGATTGATGCTTCGGACACGCCCACTCCAGATCCCTACCGCCAGCTCTTCCGACTCAATTTCACTCATCCAGTAGTGGAAATGAAGGACAATCAGGATTTCAAGGAAGATCAGGCGGACCGGTCCCTACGAGAGAAGCGCACGGCGGAGCAAATGGAACCTGCAACCAAGCCGACCGTTCGACGGCCCAAACGCAAGGCTCTTGGTCGTCTGCGTCACCTAATTCCATACTGGAGAAAATCGGTCGAGTCCTTCTCCTTGAGTTCTAATCGCGGCTCTGGGACGGCTAACTCTCATATTCCCGGTATCAACCATTGGCAAGGTCTCTCGCGATACCTGGGCGACGACAGAGACGACCAGAGGGCCAAATGGGCTTCGGTCGAATATGCAGCCGTCACCACGATCTTAGACAGTCCCCATTTGTCCATGACAATCCTCTGGGATGTTGTAGGCAAAGTTGCTCAGCGTCAGCCCACCAGTAATAAAGAGAGAGCGAACGGGGATATAAACAACATCAACGGCGACGAAGCTCCCGCCTGGGCTATCAACTTGTCAGTCAAAGGAGGCTCTGTGAACTATGGGCCTTGGGCAGACCGACAGCGAGCCGATCTTCAGCGAGTATTTGCTCCTTCCTTATCTAAGGATGCCTCGCCTGCCAAACCTCTCCTGGTGGGTGCGCTTAGGATCCCAACACAGTTTAAATTGTACATCGAGCTGGAAGAAGAACTCTCAGTTCGTATTCCAGTCCGAGAGGAATCCAAGAACTGGCGGTGGAAAGGGAAAGAACCGGGTCCGAAACAAACGAAATCACAAGGCCGCAAGTTCAGAAACCGGTTCAAGAAATCCGATCCTTCGTCAACGGCTCACCAGCGGCCCTATGGTTGGCTTGATATCAAAGTCGCCGCCAACGCCTCCATATCCTACTCGATGGACATGACTGCCAGTGCCTCAGGCTTCTCGAACCTCCTGGATCTGGACCTGCCGAGCACCGAGATCTCGAGCAGCATCAACCACCAACTTCTCTGGCGGTCTGGTAGACAGCGGATTTCCTGCGATCTCTCTAACCCGCTGCAGTGGAATAGCCTTCGGCAGTGGCATTTCAACGTTGCCAGCGATGATCTGGAGCTGTTTCTTTTGAGAGATCACGTCTTCCTCCTCATCGACCTCGTAGATGACTGGGCCACTGGCCCCCCGGCAGAGTACTTGGTGTTTACTCCCTTCCAGTACCACCTGGACCTCCAGATGCAAAATTTTAAACTATATCTCAATGTGAACGACAAAAATCTTATCGACAACCCAACCGATCTTGACGATAACACGTACATTGTGATTGCGAGCCCTCTGCTCCAGTCGACTGTGTGCATACCCATCGACAGTTTCCGGCCGAGCAAAAATGCCATCCCCTTCGAGGTGCGTGCAGAGACCGCACATGTCAGTCTCAACGTACCTGGTTGGAACACCAAGGCGTCGTTCCTGTCGACGAAAGAGATCGGTCACCTAGAGAGTCTCAGAGTGGATGGCGCGTACCATTACAACTCGACCACATCACCTATGAACACGGACACGTTGGTCCTGAACGTGAGCGCGCAGTCACCGGTCGCACGTCTCCATGGCTTCGTGATCCGATACTTCCTTAAACTCAAGGACAACTACTTTGGGGAAGATGTGCATTTCAAGACGCTTGAAGAGTACCAAGAGACCCTTCGCTTGGTGGCAGCCAATCCCGAGGCCGAGGCAGCGAACAAGCCTCCCCCCAAAAAGTCCAATGATCTCGACGTGATGTTGTCTCTGAGGATTGACGACCCGAAGGCATTGCTCCCGGCCAATCTTTATTCATCAAACCGCCATATCCAAATCGACACCACGCTTCTCAGTGTTGATCTACGTTTCACGAACTACTACATGGACTTGGACCTGGCGTTAGCGCCTCTCAACCTGTCGCTTGGCAGCGATGACGACGGGATGGACACGCCGGTCAGTGCCACGCTGAGCACACAACTTTTCATCGACGGAATCAGCATCTATGGGTCTCGTCTTTTCGGGCTGCCTCCGACGGAGCCAACGTACATGTGCAACTGGGACATCAATGTCGGAGCCGTCACGGGTGAATGCACCGTGGACTTCTTCACGGCGCTCGCTACTGGTGGCGCATCTTTGGGCTTCACATTCGACGACGACGAGAATGCGCTGGTGACGTTCTCCTCCATCGTTTTCTACGATATCACGTTTCTCCGCGCATATGTTGAATCAGTCCGCATCTGGCTACACGTAGACGAAGCGGCTTTCCAGCTTTCCACGGGATCCATTGACGTCAGATACAACGACTGGGCGAGATCCCATTACTCCAAGAGGGCCGAAATCAAGATTCCCGATATACAGGTGTCCTGTGTGAATGCCGAGACTGCGAAGAGGAGTAAATCTCGATCTACCCATCCAGTCGTTGAGACCGATGCGCTTATCCAGACCACCATTCACCTGGCCATAATCGGACGTAAGCTTGATTTCTCCGAGGAGAGAAAGCTGCAACAGGAGCTTGTTCACCGGGAAGATCAGCGCACTCAACGCACTCCGTTCCTGCTTCTCCACGGCCTGCTCAACGAGCTTGTCCCTGACAACGTTGACCCGCCGGCGCAGAGCGTGCCGCCTATTCCCCCTCCGACAGCGGAGGAAGACATCGAAGACCTTGGGGACTCCGGGACTTCAATTGCTTCAAAAGACACGTCGAGACGCACGCCAGGCTTGCGGCACCAGAGCTCCTTCCTCTCTGTGTCCGCATCCAGCCAGAGCAGCATTGTTAGGCCACTTAGCTCACATCACTCGAGCCTGAGGAAGAGACATGCAAGCCAGTTGCTGCCACTCACATCCTTGGATCTGCGGCCTTCGGTGGGAACGCAAGAAGGGTCCGCGTCCAAGCGTCAATCTGGCCTTGCCAGCCTACCAGGAGATCATACCAACAACCCAGACACGCCCCACAATACAGTGGCGTTCTCCAGCCAGTACTTCGCACCATACTTCCCGCTCGAGAACGTCCGACCCGATACAAAGGAGGCGGTCATGCGGACCGTTGAGCCGGATGTGCCTGACGAAGATGAAGAGGACGAAAATGGCTCCGTGAATTTCAACCTGGAAGACATTGATCCGGATATTCTCAGCCAGGAGAGTGCCTACTCTAGCACGTTGGTCGAGCTTCCGCTCGGGCTTACAGCCTTTTTCAACCCGACGTCCTTGCGTCATGTTGCGTCTCTCCTATCTGCTCTACAACCGGCCGATCCTGAGAATATGCTCGACTCGCTACAGATGGGGGCGATGGGGGATATTTTCGACTTGCAAAAGCAGCAAAAGATGAAGGGTGCCGTATCGGATCTGCTTGTGAGGCTTCCACGTGCCGATGTCAGGTTCGTGCACTCCTCTGGCATAGATTTCTCGGAGTGCTCTCAAGACGAGCAAGATCAATACGACCTAACCATCAGCAAACTTGCATTTGCGCTGCGGGCCGAGCACAAGTGGGAAGATGCATTCTCGGCAGAAACACGGTCGACTCGTAATTCTTTCCATCTACGGCTCAATTCGGTCGATCTATCTGCTGCTGAGAGATTCGCCAGCGTAGATACGCAAGCGGCGGTCGTAGGCCAGTTGGAGAATATCATGGTGTCCATGGGATCCAAAGAAGTCGCATACTTGGATGTAGACATTGGCAACGTACAGGGCAGCACTTCCTCGGGGAAAATCGAGTATCTCGCATCTCTGATACACAGGACCGGCCTTATCGCTGCTGACCTTGGCGACCTGTTCTCGCGGACTCTATCTCGGGAGGCCGATCTTAAGAAGTATCTGGTGTACCGCCTCATCCACGAGGGCAAAGGGGTCCCCGATCCAACGTTCCTCATTCGTCCATCCGCCGTTCTGCGATCCGAGCAAAATCATCTTAGAAAATTCGACTCGTGGAAACTCCTCACCCGACTTCGCCATGTCTGGATGGTGATGAGTCAAGCCAAAAAAGACCAGCTTAGGCTCGACTACCTAGGGGAGTCGCTAACCATGCCAGCCGACGTGAGAGAAAAGGTCGTTACGGCGTTTCAAAACTGGCGGAGTTGGGATCTTGAGGATGTTTCCGAGTGCGTTCTCCTCAATAGAATCTTTGGTCGGGCAGAGAGTGCCGAGAAGGTTCAAGAAGATGACAAGCCTATGCTGGCAGTCGTGCGACTGAAGCAAACCCAGCTCAGACTCGATCCCGGACCAAAGCAGAATGAGATATCATTCCTCGATCTTACCATGCGGCTCGAGTCCAAGAAATTGCCCAGCGACGAGGCCGTCGTGGCTGGTGAACTGGCAGCGAAGCCAGAACCGTTCACCATCATCAATGTGTACTGCGGCGACGCAGCTATCAACGTCAATTGGGAGCTATGCGAACTGGCTGACGATATCCTAAAGTTAGTCAACCGGATGCAGTCCAGGGCGAAGCCGAACCTCAACAATGCGCCGGAGAATGCGCCCAGTCTCCCGATAAGACCTAAGCAGAGACAAACAATCCACTGTGTTGTAGCACTGTCACGAGGGTCTTTCGCCCTGGATGCCATCAACCTTCACGCCACATACCTCGGAGACGACATGAAAGTGTCTCTCCTCGTCAAGACCAAGCCCCGCTCGACAGATACCAACTTCGTCCTCAGCTGTGCGACGGTCACCTCCAAACTCCGCAGCCACGCGCAACCCCTGACTAAATACGTCCTTGACAGTCCGAGTCTGATTTTGGCACACGAGCTGAACGTAACGGAGACGACCGACTTCCATACTATCAAGGCAACTGCAAGCAGCAGGGACCTGCTTCTTACCATTAGGCAGGATCCCGTCGTCCTCATGGAAGTCATGGATCTGGTGGTGAGAGACGAGATAGCTCAGCTGGTCAAGCTGAAAGAACAGCTTCCATCTTCGCCCACGCCAGCCACTTCAGACAAAAATCCCGCCAGCAGAGTGTCTGCATTTCGCGTGAATGTGGCCACGTTTTTGGACCAGTACCTTATTAATGTCCCCCTCGTACGCTCACTGACTTACACCATCCACGGAACGGTGGCGCGGGTGGCGATGGCGGCAGACTTCGGGAAGGAAATCATTGTCGATTTTGACGTGAAAGAGAACTCGCACGAAATGCGCGTTGATGTGAACAATGTGTCCCGCAGCATCTCCATGCTTCAAATACCGCCAACAAATGGAAGGGTAACAAGTCACATCAGCGAGGGGGAACACTCGATATCGGTTTTCGCATCCCTCGAATTGGTCCAGCTGGATGGCTCCGCCGTGTATAGCTTGCTCACGGCTCTTAATCGGTCAGAAGTTTCAAATGCCGTCAGCGACTTCCAGCAGCAGCGGAAAACCGTCCAAGAGCACCTTGCGGATCTCTTCGAGCCAGCCAAGCCCCTGGCCACTACGCCCGCGCGACCGTCCGGGAAGCAGTCAGACACCTTGATATACGCTATACATCTAACTTTTGCCGGCCTGGAAGTGTTTGGTACGACGCCGCTTCAGTCGAAGACCGCCCCGATGGCCCGAATCTCATTCTGTCTAGACAGCATTCACTTAGAAGCAGCAAATCGGGTCGAAGATCACGGCCCTGTCCTAGCCTACCCCGACATTCATGCTAGCCTGCGGGAGATCGATTTCGATATTCAAAAAGGTGTCGAAGAAGCTTTGAGATCCTGCGGAAACGTCACGTTCGGAGCGCTGATTACCGCCACCTCCAAGCCCGCCGAGGATGGCGGGGATGATAGACGGTTCCTAAACGTTCAGAGCGACGCATTCGAGGTTAATCTTTCATCGGAAACAGTGTCCACGGTCGTCGATGTACTCGGCTATATGGGAGACAAGATTAAAGATCTTGACACCTCCCGAGAGCTAGAGTACCTAAGGAGACTCAGGCAATCCAAGCCCCGAATTGCTATCAACGACGAGGAAGAGGCAGCCGAGTCGGACATTATCGATGCCTTCTTCTCCCCTGTCATTTGGACCTTTGAGATCTGCGACATCAGGATATCCTGGCTCGTTATCAACCCCGGCGAAGTACCGAGCCCAGACAAAGACAACCTGGTGCTATCACTAGCGAGAGTCGAGTTCGGAACTCGGACGAGGAATTCCGCCAGACTAGCCATTGAGAATCTCCAAGTCGAAATGGTCAACTCTGAAATGATCGGCTCCGAAACGGAGAGGAGGATACGTTCTCCGAACTCGGCTTTACTTCCAGAGGTCATCTTCAACGTGGCTTTTGTATCGACGGCCGATGCGCGGCGCCTAGCTTTCCAAGCCGTGGGCAAGACCCTGGATCTTCGTATTACTTCTGGGTTCATCATCCCAGCGGCGCACCTCAGCGATTCGATCGGACTGTCCGTTAAGAACGTTCAGCAAGCCTCGCAGAACTGGAGTCCCGTCATGCAGGTTGCCCCCGAGACACCAGTCCCGGCGACACCCGATAAATCGGAAAAGCCGCAGAGAAGCATCTTAGGCAGCAAGCGACTGGAGTCTCTTTTGGTCGACGCTGATTTTGCCGGAGCTGTCGTTCACCTGACGGGCAGACGAGCTCCTGGCGGCCCCGGCTCTGCAGCGAACCCGGCAAACCGCTCGAACCAACCAGGCAAATACGGTCAATTTGCACAGGATGATTCGGGGAGCAGCACAACCCTGCGGTCTCCAGGCCTGGCTTGGAAGATGGAATACAGGGACAACGGAGTCGAGGACCCGTCGTTGGTTGCCGAGATCAAGATTAATGCTTCAAGTAATACTCTCTACCCGTCCGTGGTGCCTCTAGTGGTAGATATCAGCAACAGCGTCAAAGAGGTGGTCAGCAGGCGGGGCCGCGACGACGATGCCGTGGCAAAGACGCCAGCGGCCGAGAAACCAAAGGAGTCCGACGAGGACAACATACTGACCGTTGATCCGACTGCCGTCCTCGGTCGGATGAGACTAAACCTCGGGATGCGAATCTACAAGCAGGAGTTCTCCCTGAGTTGCCAGCCCATCGCAAGGGTCGCAGCAACTGCTAGTTTCGAAGACGTCTACTTTACCGTGAATACCGTACGGTCGGTGGACCAGGGAAATTTCTTCGCCATCTCTGGTGCCTTCAGCAATCTCCAGTCGTCGGTCCAACATGTGTACTCCAGGGAGTCAACGGGAAGCTTCGAAGTCGAATCCATCGTCCTCTCTCTCGTCAACAGCAAGCATGTCAGCGGCGTGAGCGGTGTCTCTGCCATCCTCAAAGTCAGCCCCATGAAAGTCTGCATCAATGCTAAGCAGCTTCAGGACTTCATCCTGTTCCGAGAGATCTGGATGCCGCAGGAGATTCGACACGGCAGCTCCGCCCCGGTCGCTAAACTCGCGAGCGAGACGTCGCAAGGCCACCTAGTGCAACGGTACCAGCAGGTCGCGGCCACAGCGGCATTCCCATGGACGGCCACGGTCTCCATATCTGCTTTGCACATCAACGTCGACCTGGGGCAAGCTCTGGGTAAATCTGTTTTCGCCATCACAGATTTCTGGATATCGTCCAAGAAGACGTCTGACTGGGAGCAAAATCTGTGTCTCGCATTTGAGAAGATCGGGATCGACAGCACGGGACGAATGAGCGGCTTTGTCGCCCTGCAGGACTTCAAGCTGCGCTCGTCCATTCAATGGCCTGAGCGCGAGGCAGCCCTAAACGAAACGCCTCTCATCCAGGCATCGGTGAGCTTTAGTCAGTTCAGAATCAAGGCTGCGTTCGACTACCAGGCCTTCCTCGTCGCCGACATTAGATCCATGGCGTTCCTGATGTACAACGTGCGGCGCTCTCGGGAGGGGACCGGTGACAGGCTCGTGGCCATCTTCGACGGCGACGCAGCGCAGGTCTTCGGCACAACGACATCGGCCGCGCAGGGTTTGGCGCTATACCAAGCTTTCCTCAAGCTGGTCCAGGAGCGCAGGGCAAGCTATGAGACTTCGCTCCGGGAGATCGCGAAATTTATGAAGAGGAAGTCGGTGTCTTCCGCTGCGGCCATCGTCGAAAGACTCTCCCTGGAAAAGCCTGCCGCGGACGATGACGTGAGCAAGTCACCTATCTCCCTCGACACCGACGTTGTTGTCACGCTCAAGGCCTTGAACCTAGGCGTCTTCCCAAGCACTTTCTCCGATCAGCAGGTCTTCAAGATGGAGGCTCTCAACGCGCAGGCGCGGTTCGTAGCGAGCATGGAAAACGGGCGTATCCACAGTACTCTCGGCCTGACTCTTGGCCAGCTACGTATCGGTCTGGCCGGCGTGCGTTCGTCTGGCGCGTCCAAGGTCCTCAGCGAGCTCTCGGTGGAGGATGTAGTGACCAGCGCGACAGGCTCGCGCGGCGGTACCATTCTCAAAGTACCCCAGGTCGAAGCAGTCATGCAGACCTGGCAGGCACCCCGTGCTAAGCAGATTGACTACATCTTCAAGAGTGCGTTCGAGGGCAAGGTCGAAGTAGGGTGGAACTACTCGCGCATCAGCTACATCCGCGGCATGTGGGCGAACCACTCCAAGTCTCTGGCGCAAACCTGGGGCCGCGAGCTGCCCAACGTCACTGGCATACGCGTCACAGGCGTCCCGGACGCCCCCTCCAACGCCGAAGCTGGATCCAAGCCGGAGCCCGCAGGCAAGATTACCGCCGAGGTCAACGTCCCTCTTTCCAGATACGAGTACCATGCGCTGGAGCCGCCTGTGATCGAGACGCCCCAGCTGCGCGACATGGGCGAAGCCACCCCACCCCTCGAGTGGATCGGGCTTCACCGTGATCGGCTACCAAACCTGACGCACCAAATCGTGATCGTGTCGCTGTTGGAGCTGGCAGGCGAGGTTGAGGATGCTTACTATCGAATCTTGGGCTCATCATGAACCACCCGATCAGGGGGGCAATGAACTCACTTTCTACATATCAACATACGAGGAGGAGGAAAAGGACATAATCACAGTGCATTACTCGGCGCTGGGGCTAACGGTTCTTTGGTTTAATGGACCCTTGTCTTGTTTTATAAGGTCGATCCAGGACGAGGTAATGCTAGATACTGCTACGGCGTTATCGTTATGTACAAAAGTGACGCAGGAACGACAGCCGGCTCGGGAAAATAGCACTCGGCAGAACAAGTTATTCAAATAAAAACCAACAATAATAATAATGATCCATTACAACAAGTCCGATGCGCATGTAAATTACCAAGTATGACCCAGTAAACAGACCTCTAGCATGTAGCGAATCGAAAGATTGGTGGCATGAGCCAGCCTTGCCAGCCTCCTATAGGGAGAGGATACTTACAGCAATCAAGGGTGGCGAATCAAGAAGCAAGATCCTTACAGCGTGTTTTAAAACTGACTGTCTATACAGCACTGGGAGGCCGGACGAATGATATGCCGAAAACAGATGGATTACAAGGGTCTCTCGACCACGATAGTTACGAGGAATATTACAAACTCGTATTAGTGGGCAATTTGCGGCCAAGAGGAAGTAACCACAACACATGCCAGGTCAGGCCGTTATCCCAGCCCAGAGCTGATAAATCTCACGAGTACATATCGCCGCCGTGTGAGTCACTTGGCGGCAAAATGTTTTGCTTTCTACTGCCATTCCAGAAAGGCGGAGCGACGATAGTTGGCCATCGCAAAGGAGCCGCACTCCCAAGAGTCCGTACCCTCGCCATAGCCTTTATGCGGTGGCTAGTAAACAACGGGCCTCAATTGGGCATGTCCAAGGTACGTACTGTGGTAAGAATGGTCTAAAAGCGTTTTGAAACCATTAGAGTCCTGCCGAGGGTCTTCGAGGCGGTGTCATGGCGAGATCTGGTACGACTGAGTGAATCTTGCGGCTTTTGTCATTTGTCATCACGCTGCTTGCCGCTTCCTCCTGAGCGCAAGAGAGCCAGGAACAAGTCCATCTATGACTCGATATTGATATGACTGTACGGCGTATGACAAGCACTGCTGCGGTTCAATGCCGCGGGTTAGGGTCCTACTCAGGAGGACGGAGGATCGCGACACCAAAGTTTGTTCTTCAAAGCTCCCATATGTTTGGCCACAAGCTTAGAAGCTTGCGTCTGGTCTAGCACTGGGCCGCTTGCTTCATCCTTACCTGGTGCCCAAGGTACTGGACTAAGGTCTCATAGAGCTCTTTCTAATATAGAGCTTGTTCGGCCGAAAGCTTAATATTCGGTGATCGATCTTAGCCTCTCATTCGGCGAAATCCTCTCAGCGGCGGTTCCACGGGCACGTTGTCAAGAAATAGCAAAAGGTGGATTTGAAGCTCAAATGCGTGGGGCAGGCCTAAATTCTGCGCACGCCTCCCTCCCTCTAATCTAGTACGAGTAGGAGGCGTATCAAACTCGTCTCGCTCGTGTTTCGATCGTGGATTTATTAATTGGTAGATAAAGGCCCAATCTGGATGAGCCGGCTTTTGCCATCCAAGCTATCCGTGCTAAAGCTTTACCGACCT
>FTLB01716741.1_pt1 | contig 15366 bp, 6 predicted proteins | sample 1658291 | NCBI WGS metagenome assembly FTLB01 (sample SAMEA3914812, study PRJEB12502) | metagenome | biome: forest; material: soil | place: Canada | collected 2011-07-07 | depth 0.1 m
GCGGGGGGACTCGCGGGGGCGGGGACCGGGGCGACGGAGCTAGAGGCCACTGGGGTAGCAGCAGGGGCACCTCCGGCTGAAGCGGCCTGGGTGATGAAGACACCGCCAGCTTGTGTCGGAGCGGGGCTGGGAGCAGGATTCGGAGCAGCACTCGACTGGACAGCCGGGGCAGGGGCAGCCGCGGACGGAGCACTGGTACTTCCGGAGCCGGAACTAGATCCAGACGACCCGGGTGTCCCACAGCCTGCACCGACAGGGTAGATGAGCTCGGTCATGTTGAATCGATCAACAGAAGGGCCAGGGTTGGGATACTTGTAGTCGAAGTTTTCGGTGGTTGCGCAGGAACCGCCGCCTCCTGCATTAATATTGGCGACGAGCATGTCAGGGAGAGCCTCGTAGTTGGCTTGCGCGCCCGAAGTACCAGTCAGCTGGATGGGAGCGCAGGCCATGTAGAATTCGCGGTTGCCGATACGGTTTAGCCAGGTCCAGGCAAGAGTGGCCTTTCCCGTAGGGATATTCGTAGGGATCGGGAAGGTGTACGTGTCGGGATCAGGAGCCTCGGCGTTGTTGTCCGGAGCGATGTTACCAGCTAGATTCTTTGCCGGGCATCCGCCCTCGATGGAGTGGATCACCTTCCAGACACTGTTTTTGGTAGGATTGGTATCGTAGGTGATAGAAACTTGGCAAGACCCGCCGCCATGGACGGACTGTCCGTTAAATGTGAGAGGCTGAGAGGAACCCAGGGCCATCGAGGTGGCAGCGCCACTGAAAGCACCTCCGTTGGACTGGCATGGGAAGTTGCTGCCATCAGCGTTGAGGGGTGAGTTGCTGAGCTGTGGCGTTGTGAAGGGCTGCGGCAGGGCCAGAAACATGTGAGCGTCGGAGGCGGCAAAAAGGCCAAAAGCGGCCGCGAGAGTCTTGTATGAGTGCATAGTTCTAGGTTTCGAGTATGAGTTCGTTCCAGACGAGGTTTACTCGGTATATATTGAAGGCTAAATCGAGGAGACGACACTCGGCGTTTTGAACTATCGACACAACTCATTGTTAGACAACTCTCTTTCATATATAGCATGCCGTGCATGATGGCCGATTAGGTACCCAGAACTCGATAGAAGGACTTCTATGGCCTTCTACGGGAGCGAGGCTCCTTTTCGTATTACTTCGGATTACTTACATGTTCAGTCGTGCTGTCGAAGCGGTGGTTTGTTTTATATGATCGAAGGTACTTGGACAATTGAGAGATGTCTTTTAAAGTCGTCGACTTGGTGTAAGGGAAGTGCGCCAGGCGTGGGGTTCACAACAAGGGAAAAGAACAAAGCAGGTCTAGCCTTTAGAGAATGAGTGCGAAAGCTCTAGGATCGAATGGACTGGTGGATGAGGATAGAAGCAGATGGGCAAGGTCTGAACTTGGCAGACCTCTTTATATCCAGGTGTGCAGGGGGCACCAAGGGAAAGAAAGGGGAGGTTGAGAGCCTCGGTTTGATGGTGAGAAACCTATGCAGGCGCCGAGCCATGTACAGGGCTGATTGGTCGAAGCATGCTCCCCATCCCCCGAGAAGAACGTTGACCTGTATGCCTGGGCTGGGAGATCCGCGTGGATGCCGGCACCTTCGAAGTGGCGCTCTGGAACATAGCCAGTCAAGGCGAGTCATAGTGAAGAACCGGCTACTCTTCGAGGCATGTGGGTCATGAGGAAAGGGCAGCCGGGTGATCGTCCAAGTATGGGGGAACCAGCCAAGCCAGCTTTTGGCCCAGCTCGCTGGCTGGTTTCGAAGTGGGACAGTCCTAGCGAACATTTCTGGTGGTGGGAGGTCTGGGATTGGATGTGCTTGGTTTGTACTGCGGTGAATATCCCCGAGTTTGGTGGCGTATGGGCTTGATAGGGTTTACCACGCGTTTACCCCTGACTAAACACGGTACCCTACCTTTCTGCAGGCTGGGGGGAAGGGGGGGGATGAATGAGTCTACATAACAAGGAGATGCAAGGGTCATAGTTAGCAAAGATACAAGGGCCAAGGGAGAAGAGGCAGCAGTCGATTGACAGTGGTCTTGTCGTCCGTCGCTATGCCTCTTCCTATGGAAAGGGAGTAAGATCCGGGAGTACTAAAGCTGGTGGTCCTTTCATCGTATCGGTTCCACGTGCTGGATCGCCTCGGCCAATATACACGAATCAATAATTTTTTTCGAACGTTCCGAACGTGACTGAGAAGAATGGGCAAGAGATAATTCACATCTAGATGTCGAACGGAGAAGGTCCGTGTGTACAGTGTCAGTATTGTGATCCGGATGTACGGGAGGATACATCATGTTGTGGTCGTGGCCTGGGTCAAGCCGGCCTCTAAGTGGGAATAAATTCCAGGGGACTGGTAAATTGAGCTGGCCGCGACCCTGAAAAAGAGTTTTCTTCGCTACCTGGAGAGCAAAGTTACGGCACATGTCTCTCCATGCGGAGCCCTGAGCTGAGGGTTACAACTTACAGTACATCATGCAGTGCGTTCCGAGGCGGGCTGGTCTAAAAAAGAAAACTGTCAACCCTTATTGGGGAGTCTCTCTGGTAAAGGTATGCTGGGATGTGGGACCAAGGGGCGAGCAGGGGGACCCGACAAATCGCACTCAGGGAATTGCTTTTCACGAAGAATAGCGTCGCGCTCTCCTGAGCCAATCCCTTTTCCACGACCAAAGCGGTGAGAACGATTCGTCGTGGTGGACTGGTCGTCAGAGGCGCCAGGAAACGCGTTCACACATACCTTGTTTTCCACCAAGGATTGACGAACCGGATTCCGCACAGGATAATCGGCTCGTGGTGGAATGTCAAATGCGAGTGCTCAGCTTAGTGGCAATGGCAGAGGTGGCGGCGGGTGTCACCCACCCGCCACTCATCCATTCTCTCCATTCTTCGCTCGGGCTGCCTCTAAGCTGGTCCACGGGGAGCTAATCTACATCCTATAGGTAATAGCTGAGCTCTCTGAGCTACAGAAACGAGAACGACCAGGTTCCGTGTTGACGCCTTGGAGAGACATCATCGACACAGAATCTGTATTTTTGCGCTCTACCGTTCTCATTCACATCCGAGGAACTTGCATGGGGATACTGTAAGTAGCATGAATGCAGGGTCCAGCCCTGCGCGTGGCGCCTGAGCGAGTGACGCGTGAGCGGCCGGGCAGTGGAGGTCGTTACCTGAGGAGCAAACATCCAGCTCTTGGAAACCAAATCGGCCCCTCCTCCCTTTTTGTTTGGTGAAACTCAGCAGCACGTCTTAGTTTCAGCGCGGGGTTCTACCAATCAACTTCCCCCGCTTACAGAAGAGAACTAACCAAACGGCCATCCGCCTCCAACCGGTCAGCAACTGGTGACCTCTTCTAGTGAAAGGGGTTCACTTCATGCTTCTACTGGTGGATAGTGTTGGTACTCCGAACAACATTTCGCTATTCGAGTAAGACGCGATGAGTGCTAATAGAATTCTTCCTTATTTTGGACCCCACTGGCTATTTTTTGGTATGCGGCCAGCGCTGCAGCCTGATATCAGCTTTGGGCTCAATAGCGACCTCTCTTGTGGCCGCTCGGCTAGCTGCGCCGTGATAATGTAAGTGCTCGAGATCGGTAAACTTATTTTAGACAGCTAAGTTGATATAAAACGCTGGTTAGGGAGAACCTAAACGTAGAGTTTTGTCTGGAGAGTTACATCCAGTTGGGTTGGTGATAGATTCTACACGCATGCTTGACCAAGTCTTGTATAGGTTCCTCGCTGGCATCAAATGCTTGGCCCAATGGACTCTCTCAGATTCTCGCCTCGTACTTGGCTCCATGTTTACATATGCAGCGCCATGCAAGGTAGGTGAGCTATCAGGGTTATGGATAGGGTTTCATGTCCATGGAAGTATTGGGTATGGGCACCTCTCGCTAGGGGCATAGTCTTGGACGAGGGTAGAAATTGTATGGAGGACTTATCGCCTTTCTCGAACATAACATCAACCCTTCAACATCGCCAAAAGGAGTCCGGGATACGTCATACGAGGGCTAAGCGACATAGAAAGACTGTATGCAGCAAAGCGGATTCCGTTTGGCAATCCTGGATGCATCTTCATACAAGCGTACGTTCACGAGAGCCAATCGATTCTGCAACATCAAGAAACGTCTGACGGGCTAAATTTGAGCAACAGTTGTCTGTCTATGCGAAAAATATATATGGGTTCTCTCGCGTTGACCGAGATTAACGACCCAATAACAGAGAAAGCTGCTTAGCAATGGGACTCTAACGGCTAACCCTTTGTCTGAACGTAATGCCCTTCTCTGATACTAATTAGTCCGCCGAGCATCATTCGTGTGCTCTCCACACGTTCCATCACCAGATAAGCTCACCCAGCCGATTACCCAGCCCGTGCTAACAACGCCTATGATGGTTCCTCATCAAGGCGCATCATCCATAGCAACCGTTGCAGGCTGGTTCGGGTCGCAATCTGTGTAGTCATAATGGGCGAATTAGCAACCTGTAGCGGAAACCAGCTGAGGGCCGCGGATTGGGTCGTTCTCGCCCAGCGCCGGGGGGCTCACCTTCGAACACGTAGCCAGCTCGCGTCCACTGCTGCAGCTTGTCGCGACGAAACTCCTCCAAGTCCCATTCTCGGTCCTCCAGCTCGTTTCTGTTGAGAAAGACGTAGACTCCCGCCGATCTCTCCTCGCCCTCAACGTTTCCAACGCCTTTGGCATCTCCTACCTTGGTGAGCAGCCTAACATTTACCTTCCTCCGTTCGTATTGGCTCCCCTCAAAGAAATCCAGCTTTCCTAGATTTGCTTCCGTGAGGCCAGTCGTAAAGGTTCCAAACACTTGATGGCCAGGATCCTCAGTGATGCCTGGGTAGTCGGCATTCTCAACTCGCCGGCGGCAGTACTCATGGAGGATAGCCGGATGAAAGCTGTGCAGCTTGGCGATCTCAGCGGGGACGTCCTTACTGTTGTAGCATACCGAATAAAAAACCTCCGGGACCATCTGGATGATGCCAGGTTAGCTAGCACCACCAAGCGTATCCAGGACCAGGTAGCCCAAGAGATCGTACCAGTGTACCTAGATGCCGTTAGCAAAACTCGCCCCTTTATGCATCAAAGTGGTATGCTTGCCATAGAAGAAGGCACAATGTGTGTTTTCATCCCCTTGCACTCCTTGTCCCTTCCGATCAATGTCACCCATCTTTCCCTCTTCAATTCCCTTCCGCAGGGCGATCGCGCTCCCGAGAGGATTGTGGCAAGAAATAACTCCCCGCGCACGCAGTGGAATGTGATGGCCTAAATATAACCACTGCCTGTGTCTTTTCGACTGTCTTGCAGAGTTGGCTCAAAATCAGGGATGTGTCAAAGTGAGTTACAGTACCACGTAGTACGAGCGTAAAGAGCTAGTTACGTGCGAGAGGGAAGCCGATCTTCGGAAGGATGGACGTAGCCCAAGTCATTGAGTGGGGATCGTGTTTGATAAGGGATGCCAGAGGCGTTAGCTGTCTTACCAGACTTACTTATTTCATTGCCAGCTCAAGTTAAGGTACTTAATATACATCACCATTTCCGTATGCAGCAAGGATGGAAATTCGGTTTGCAGCTGTCTAATGATCAGAAAATGTTTACTCTGTATATTCTTGAAATATACAGCGCTATCATGCGTGCTTGTATCACTTTCATTCTGCTCTAGGTGGTCGAGATTGCGGAGATATTTCGGTAAGCGAGCCACACAACTAGATTTGGCAACCTTCTTAGACTGTGAACATAAGTCGAATCTGGGGTGTCAAGAGTATAGCAGAGAGTTCTCTTCTGCCCAGCATTTCGAGTTTAGTAATCTTGTTTGTCCGACGCGGTCATAAAGGCTCTGTTAGGTAGCATTGTCCGACGTCGTTGATCTAGGAGACCGCGATAAGTACTGTACTACACATAGGACGCGTATATCTTACTTCTACCTCTTATTCTCATTATGAGTATAGATGAGAAAGAGTGGGAATACAATGCGAACAAGTTGGGCGCATGAGGACCCTGTCCGAGCAGCTTCGCGGCATGTGTCGTCGTCCATAGTAAAGCCGGAATGTCCCAGAACATTCATGGCATCCGTGGTTAATTGCAGGTGGCTTTCACCTTGGGATTCCCCGAAAAACGTGAGTCCTTGGACACTGAGAAGCTGTGGGATTTTGAGTTCTCATACTGTCAGAGTACGTGGTAAGATTAGCGGTATCGATCTTCTCCCCTATATATCCTCAAAATGCCTAGTAAAGGTGACACATCCTTGGAAGCCGTGGCTTTCTGGGGGCTTTTTGCCGTACCTTGAGTAGAGAACCGCCCATCTAAGTATAAGGGCCTCATTCGCTGTTTTTGCCTGCTCCATTCAGGAGCTCAAGGGAATGCGCAGTGCAGTGTACTACCACGGCACAAAACGCTTCTTATACAGGTATTCACAGTATCATTTTGTCAGCTACGGAATGGAAAGCTGTACATTAGTTGGCATAGTCGTCGGCGCACCTAAACGTGAAAGGCTTGGCGGACAGCATAGAGCCACATAATTGAGTGCGGCTACGCATCTGAGTTCTCTGGTACTCATCCTGTACTCGAGACTTTTAGCCCTGTCAGCCTCTTCCTAGCTGTGTGCATGTTCAGGTGTACCTATATACATGGCTAATCCAATGATGTTGCTCTGGCGGAGACAAGCGGCAAGTCAACGTCGTTTCACGCTTAAATGTGGCCCCTTGAGGATGCCACTACCTAAGTGGTTCTGTTGAAGCTCGTTCAATCAGAATCAAGATCTAGCGCTTCAATGCTTCACCACGCTACCACTTGCCTTTAGCGATTGGAGATGAGCGTCTTGCGACGGGAGGCCCACCTCTCCATCAACGCGCGGGCGCCAGGGCAGCCATCCTTGCATCTCTGCTCTACATCTGCAAGATTATTATCTCACAGTCTGCAATGATACCTGGTAGAAGTTCTAAAAAAACCCCCAAGAGAAAAGGAAGGGGGAAAATGAAACAGTTGGTTCAAGGCTGTAACCATCTCATAGACCTTTAGGGCGGCCATGGAAGACTGGAGGGCGGCCGGGATAGGGCCTACCAAGATCGGTCCTATCAAATCCTATATTGCAGCTCGTCCTGGCATTCAAATTCTTGTTTTCTATGCTACCCGATGTCTTCTGCTTGGAACTTCCTTCAAGTCTGCTGACATCTTGACACTATTGGTTGTGCTGTCAAGGGCAGGTCGTGGTATTATTGAGACTAGGCTGGTTAAACTTCCTGGTATTGGTTTTAGCACGTTCAAGCCCGAAAGATGGAGCATCACCGCCGCGGGGAGGGCTATCAAACTCGTCCACCCTGTCCCCCACGTCCACCGCCACTGCCCTCGGACGTTGCCTTCTCCAGAGTATCGTCAAAGGGATCAAAGAGCGATTCCTTGGCCTACTCATCTTCTAAAACCCCAGCTGCTGACCCGCCGCGGAGGCATAGGAGATGGTCGACGTGGTGGTTTAAGGAAATTCTAGCCGTTGTGTCCAGCTTCGTCTTTCAAGGCGCGGCCATCGTGATTCTCCTGTGTATGGTTGATAAGCCATACACGAGATGGAACTTCTTCGTTAGCCTGAATGCAACAATCGCCATCTTCACAACGGCCGCCAAAGCTGCGCTGCTCCTGGCCGTAGCGGCTTGCATCAGTCAGTGGAAGTGGTTGCACTTCAAAAGCCGACATCAACCGATTCGCGACTTTGATATCTATGATGAGGCGAGCCGTGGCTCTCTTGGTTCTCTGGTATTCCTGTCACAGGTGCGATGGGGAGTACCAGCAATTGGAGCATTCGTGACCATCCTCGCGTTGGGTATCGATGCCTTTGCCCAGCAGGTGGTGATCCTGGAACCGGTATTGAACTTCTCACCTAATGCCTCGGCCACTTTTGCCTTCTCGACGAACTATTCAAGCGGCGCCATTCCTAACGCATTCGAGGCTTTGAATGGTACGCCAACTTCGTCGACCCCCCCCTGTTACCGTGTTAAGACTAACGTCGGAGTTGCTAGAGGTGAGCGTCGACTTCGCGATGCAGGGGGCTATCCTTCGAGGCGTCTACAACCTGGAATCACCGTCGCTCTTTAACTGCTCGTCGACATGCAAATGGGACGGTCCCTACTACTCAGTGGGATTCCAGAGCTCGTGCTCCAATGTCACCGTCGCCACCTCGGCGACCAAGTCTTGTACCAACGGTACTGATATCCAGTGCACGATGCAGACGCCTGGTGGTGTCACATTCAACACGCTCTGGGTGCCGACCGAAGTCCAGACAGTTTCGATCGTCAACACCAGCACGACTTCTCCCATACCCGACTTTGATACCACCAAGCCGAATTTCACAATGCCATCCAATATCACCCAGTTCGCGGTCTTTCGGGCTCCAAGCGCAGCGGGTTTGTATCCGACTCAGAACTTCGATCCTAACCAAGGGATTATCGGAGAAGAGATCGTCGAATGTACCATCAAAGTCGCTGGATTCAAATACTCCGATATTGAAGCTGTGGGCAGCACCCTCAATCGCAGCACTGTCGAGGTGATCCCCCTCGACAATGCCACTTACACCGGCTACCACACCTATGTTTCGCTCGTCTTCCCAGGCGGGACGAATGGTGACTTTATCATGGCACCGGGAGATGTCCTGGGAGTATATAATTTCTTCGCATCGCCCCAGTTCACCGGTGAGTTGCAGGATGGTGACGCCACCACCAAGGCCGTTGGCACGGCCGGGGCGTTCCTCCACGGCAACATATCGGACCTGGTCACGACGATGGCTGCTAGCATGTCAGACCATGTTCGGTCGGGGACCAACCAGGAATTGGGACTCGGTTCTGCCCAAGAGACCGTCTTGTTTGTCAGTGTCCAGTGGGAATGGCTGAGCCTGCCGATCGTGGCAGAGATAGCCACGGCCGTGCTCTTGATTGCTACCATGGTATCTAGCAGACGAACCACCAGGGTTGGTCTATGGAAATCATCAAATGTTGCGCTTTTGGTCCACGATGCTCTCGGTTCTGAGGGAATGCTAAAGGCGGACATTCAAAACGCCGACCAGCTGAGAGACCTCTCTCGGGGGGTGGAAGTCAAGCTGGAATGAGCCATGAATATTTCTTTCTGTCGGGATACCCGGATGTTCTATAGCTGTACTATATACCCTAGATGATAGTCAACCTTACGTTCTTACCAATTCATAAATTTGCGCATGTAGGCGTCTTGTTTGGCATAACGGCTCAAGAGCAGTGGGGCATCAGGGGGCTCCCTTCAAGAGCAGTCGCCGGAGTCAGTCGTTGATCGGCCGAGTTCTTCCTTATCCTATACTATGGTTTCATATATGGGAAACTATACACTAGCAGTAACTAGGAAAGAACACTGCCCCCATTCAGCTCATGAGATATTGTACAACCAAGGGTACTTGCGAGGTTAAAGCGAGACGAGGTTGTCGAAGCACAGAACAGAGTCGCTCGCCCCACTCATTCGCCAAACAGCACTCAAATTTTGGCTGATGACAAAACTCCTCACTTTAAGACAATCTGTAAACGAGAATATATACCCATGGAAAGACACGAAGACAACCTTTTTTCTTGTTCAGTTTCATATCTTTCTACAGAACTCACGTACTTCTTGGCATCAAAATGTCCGAAGAGCTCACCGACGAGATAGAGGCCATCAACTCGATCTACGGGGAAGGCACGCTGGAGAGGTCCGGCGAGGACGCGTCCGATGTCTACGTCCTCAGCCTCCCCGGGGACGACGTCTCGCTCCGCCTCCAGCTCTCGCCCGAGTACCCCCACGAGCCGCCCATCGTGCTGGGGACCCACAGCTCCGGGGAGCACGGAAAGCGCGGGGTAGCCTCGCGGGACCTGTCGCTCTTCCGCCAGGCTGTGGGCGAGGTCTACGAGCCGGGCCAGGTGTCCCTCTTCGACGCCATCGAGAAGTTCCGAGAGTACCTCGAGGCGCGCGCCGCGGAGGAGGACGACATGGCGGCGGAGGAGACGCAGCCCGGATCCGCCGAGGGTCCCGCGGAGATCGCAGATCCCTCCGCCTGGCTGGAGAGCCTCCCCGCGCCGCCGTGGGTTCTCTCGGAGCCCTTCGTAGAGCTCCGGTCGACCTTCCTTGCGCGCTGCGCTACGGTATCGTCACCCGCGCAGGCAAATCAGTTCGTCCAGCATCTGCTGGCGGTGGACAAGAGGGTGCGGGGCGCGACGCACAACGTCACGGCGTGGCGGATCCGAGGCCCCAACGGGACGTCTTTCCAGGACTGCAACGACGACGGGGAGACGGCGGCGGGCGGGCGTCTCCTGCACCTCATGCAGCTCATGGATCTGTGGGACACCATGGTGATCGTCACGAGATGGTACGGGGGCCACAAGCTGGGCCCGCGCCGGTTCGCGCTCATCAACGCCGCCGCGAGAGACGCTTTCGTCAAGGCGGGTCTGGTAGACGACACTTCGGCCAAGAAGAAAGGGCACGGCAAGTGAGATGACGAAGACGGGTTCTCGAGCGAAGACTTTTCCTGGCAGCTTGGCCACAGTCAAGGAAACATTTCACACTCATTTGGCCATATAGGGTCGGCGAGATCTAGAAATTCAGGTACCACGACCCTAATTTTTTGGGAGATCTACGACAAAAGGATGGCTCCGAGCCTCTGGGGGTGGCCCAGTTATCTATCTGAAGAGTACCAGCCACCATCCTGGACGCCATCTCAATCCCAAGGGAATGGGCCACTCAGGCCTCGTTTGTTGTGTCTCAGACCATCCAATCAACCCAAGCCAGGGCCTCGCCCCCCTGACCTTGCCCTTTTTTGGCCCTACTTTGGAGAGGAAAGGAGAGGAGTGGGAAAAAAGCCTGTGTTTTTTTGGTTTCCAATCAATGCCAGAAATGCACTTAGGCGACTATTCCTTCACCAAGAGCGGGCGAAGGATCTCTAATGCCTTCACGGATTGCTCAGACGGCAGGATAACCGCGCCTGCGCGAGCGGTGGACAGGTACGAGAGCTCCGAGCTCTCCTGCATGTCCATATCCTGCACCAGCTTCCCCGCCACGCCGGATACAATACCGGTCGCTTCGAAGGGCAGGTTGACGAGGTCGAGGAAGATGGGCACCAGGTTGCCCTCGGTCGGGCCGACCAGCGAGTCTCCGAAGATGCCGAGGAGCGACTTGTCCAGGAGCAGCGACGGCTCGTCGTCCTGCGCCAGCGTGACCGACAGGAACCTGGGCTGCGAAACCAGCGCGGTGATGAGGCTGGTGTACAGCCTGCTGTCCACCGTGTCCACCCAGCTTCCCTTCCGCTGGGAACCGTTGCCGCCCGTGTTGCTCCGCCCCATGTGTGGGCGATGCGAGTACCCGTCGTACGACGAGTTCTTCCCGCCCGAGCACTGCACCAAGATGAGATCGTCGTCAATGTACGGCACCACGCTCCTCTTCTTCAGCAGTTCGAAGACTCGGCCCTGCAGATCGCGCACGTTGGAGGGCGTGGGCGTCGTAGGCTGCTCGCTGGGATGACTGGAGCCCCTGTTATGGCTTGCCGTCGCAGGGGATTTGAACGACGACTCAGCCTCGGAGAATACAAAGCCACGGGCGAGGAGAGCTTGTACGACGCTCTGCCGATCCTTGGTGGGGACCAGGATGAAGTCGGAGTAGTAGGTGGTGATGAAGAAGATGGGGATGTTGGCGAGAGCGAGAGGGGATGTCAAATCCACGACCCTCGAGCCGGCGTCCATACCGGCGCTGATGACCGAAAAGACGGCATAGGAATCTTTTGATATCGAGACCCTCCTGGACTGCTCCTTTGGTAGCTTCTTTATCGCCGGCTCGAACACCTTCTTGGCCCAAGCGCTGTGGCACACTACCGAGCACTCGATTGGGGTAACACTGATGTTAAGGAAGCCATGTTGGTTATCGATGGTCAGGCCTTCGATACCGCCGGCGAGGAAGTCTGGATTCTGGCTCTGGGGCAGGAGCACTTGGAGGATCGGCTGAAGAAGGTTGGAGTAGAGGTCCAGGGGTATGTGAATTAAGCTCAAGGTCGCATCCTGCCGAGACTGCGGTTAGATCCATCTGATAGAATGCAAAAAGCAGACATGGCTCTCCCCAGGTCAGGCGATACCGCCGCCTCGCCGATCAATTAATCCATGGGATTTGTAGATCGCAAAAGGGGGAGGTTTCCTCTGGTCCGGGCCACCTCGGCCAATGGCGTGGGGGCCGAACCGGCACGGAATGCGCTCGCGCCCGCGGCGATCCTCGCCGCAGAATCGGCCGATAGACCTCACGAGGCTGATAGTAGGAGAGGCAAGAGAGATGGTTGGCTTACAAGGAAGGAGATTTGGGCGTTCATGGTCTCTCCCGCAGGGGAGAGTGGGCGCTCTGGAAGAGCAACCACTCGTCCACGGATCCCCCGCTTCCTCGCCTACAGTGTTGATGGAGGGGTAGCTTGGATTTTGACGAGGGGTCTTCTGTCGACCTTGTCGTGCGCCTGACAGCTGCACACACTTTGGAGTCGCTGGTGACGATGACGCCAGGCTCGGGAGAAGGGAGGGAGAGGAGAGGGGTACTGGGAGGTGACGAGATTCGAACCGGCGCGTCAAATAGCGCAAGGAGACGGAGCTATAATAATATACAGATTACAAGATCGGTCGGGGCCGAGATCGAAGGGACTAGTGTAGAAGCTTCTGTGGTGGGACCCTTCAACGGCCTCCGCAAGCGGCGTCATCAAAGTTCGACCTAATTAGTGTCGCTTCGATTCTTGTTTCTCGAACGGGGCAGAGGCAGCAGCAGGCTGGATTGGCTTTTGGAGAGAGCCGAGGCAGCTTCACGACATGTCGGGCTGGCGTGAGAGGCCCTGTCGATGGCGAAGGAGGTTCGTGCGACCGCCGCCGGAGAGACAGAGAGATGGAGGAGATGGGACCAAAGCCAATTCCTCAGAATCGAGCTCCTATTGTGTTTCTGTCGTGCTGCGATCCTCGTATGGCAACAGACAATGATCGAGGCTAGGAACTGCGGGGCAATGGCAGCAGCCAATGCACATATGCGGGATGATACGAAGAGAGCTGTAGCAGCCGCAGAGGTGTGTGTAAGTATTTATGCGTGCGTATATGTGTGTGTGTGTGTGTTCAATGTTGATTGTTTCTACTCTGGCTGTCTGGTTGCTACCATCTTGGTCACTCCGCCCACCGATATATCTTGAAGTAGAGAGGAAGAGAGAGAGTGAACGGAGGGAGAGGAGAAGGGATGGCGAGAGATATGTAAAGTAGGGAAGAGGAAAAGCGAATTCGAACGGGCGGGCTTTTATAGAATATCGAATACGATATCGAGGCCGACGCCCTCTCGCTCTGCGATGAAAACTGATACCAATGCTTGGCCCCTCAAAACCTGGTCCGGGGCGGCGAGCCACCACCCACCATCCCTCGGACGGGGGGAGAGAGACTCGCTCGTGGGGAGGAGACGGCAACCGACCAGCATCTCCCGCTGTTTCGCAGACCACTGTCGAAGGAAACTAAACGTTTTTCGGTACTCTGTGCATCTTGCGTGCATAAGGTGGAGTCAAGGCGTGGGGGGTTTTTGGCTTGCTTGCGCGCTTGGTTTATTAAGGGACTTGGGAAAAAGGTCAGTGACGTACCCGCTGGTGGCTTTCAAAAATAAAAAAAGCGGTACAGTACCTACGCATGAGCGGGCCTAGCAATCCTCCAGACAGGTCTGGAATCAGCCATTCCCGGCCGTCTGTTCAGCTGCTGTTTCGCCAGGTGCCATCGTCTTTCGTCTTGTCGACATGCTCGGGGAAGTCTGGATGATGACTGGCTTTGGGAGACCTCCGACATGAGCTTTAGTTCTACCTTCGCTGAAACAGGTTGCGTTGGTGGCTTTTGCCCATGATTCATTGGGTCGAGCGTGTCGCGATTCCCTCGAACCGGGTAAGAACAGTAAGGTCACACTCCTCATGTACACCAACATCTAGAGAAATCCAAGTTCCATTGCCATAAACAAAATTCCCCGCGTCCAAGGGGTACCTCGTTGTGTATCTTGTCTTGGGTTGTATGTACCAAGATTAATAAAGTATCTAGAGATAGACTTTACGTGCATCCTTCGCCTTTGCCTGTACTTATGTTTTACAATATAGCTCAAAAAGCTCGGGTTAAAGATGGAAGGTACCATAGGTGAGCTTTGGTGAGGTACAGTACCTGAAGCCAGTGCAGGTGCTTTTGCCGCCACACCCCGCAAAAGTTTGAACCTGGGACGGACCTACTTGCTAGGGTATGTACCTACCGTGCTACCCCTCTTTTTCCATGGTTTGGTTCAGTGTACCTAGCGACTACAACGGCTACTATCTTTGTCTTGAAGGCTGCTCACAGCCTTGGGAGAGAGTCCCGACCTCAGCTTTGTCAATGCCAGGCCAGCAACAGAGTACATTTCGTTGCTAATTCTTTCCAGACTGGCTGCCATCCATTGTACCTGACGAAAGACCCCAAATTCCCGTTGCTACTGTTATCTTTGCCATGTCCCGCCTCCCCCCCTCCCGGCTGGATCTTTCTCCTCGTTGAAACATCACGTCTTCTTCCCTGTCAGCTTACCTCGTGCACTGCGCGCACGAGAAGGTTAAGTGACCTGGCAAAGCCAGGATTTGTCCCGCCGGAGAATCCAAAAAGGGCCTCCTCAAGCTCGGGGCCAGGACGAATAAGAAGGGAAGCCTGGCGTCGCGCCCTTTGCCGAGGGTTGCAGCTAACCCACCAGCGCCCACGCCCGAATACACACACCAAAGCCGCAACCCAACCCGCGCCTCCTCAATATGAGGATGATCTATTTGTTGCTTATCGGAACCAAGCCGAGACGTACAAAGTGCCATGCCAGCGTGAGTGAAGGTCGAGCAGCGAGCCAGGGAGCCAGCCAGCCAGCCAGCGTAGGGGTTGGGGGGAGTCAGCCCCGGTCAGGAGCACAAAACTTCCCGTGCCTTCTCCCCCGCCGGCGGATTAGGTTCTGGCAGGGGTTTGCTGTAAGAGGATAATACAGTCTTCTCCGCAACAAGGGCCTAGGACGTGCAGAGGAACCTGAACCCAGCAAGGTTCGTCGAGGCCGGGCTCCCCAATCCGGATTGCCGGCCCACGTACAGAGTATTTGCAAGTCCATTTAATTTATTCGTTTATTTGTTTATTTTATTTCCTAGATGTCATCATCTCGGTATTGTTGATGCAGTCCACAGAAGAGAACTGAAGGGACTGGCCATCAATCTTCTATGCTAAGTTTCAGCCCTTGCGTCCTATGATTCGAAGAGTACCCCATGCATGTTTGTACGCATCCATGTACGAAGATGTGGTATGTACATGTGTATGTATGTATGTAGCCAGGGAGCTACCTAGCTGCAGCCAA
>FTLB01747272.1_pt1 | contig 15359 bp, 43 predicted proteins | sample 1658291 | NCBI WGS metagenome assembly FTLB01 (sample SAMEA3914812, study PRJEB12502) | metagenome | biome: forest; material: soil | place: Canada | collected 2011-07-07 | depth 0.1 m
GCACAGACCCCGCAAGTTGCCTCGCAGGACGAGCGGGCGGCGCAGCCGTGGTGGCACGCCCTAGCTGCGGCAGCAGACGCTGTTGAACGATCCGCTGATGTATGGGCGGGTTTCAGCATGCAAGACGCAAAGGTATGTGTAGATGCTTATCTCGCCGCATCCCCGCAAGCCACGACGACGCAGCCAGCACAGACCCCGCAAGGCAATTTGCGGGAGGCGTTCGATAAGGCTTTGCGCGAGACATGGCAGATGGTTGACCCGCTTAATCCGCCTGATCCGGGTTCATATTATCGAGGCCAGCACGAGGGTATCATTGCTGCATTGCGAACAATCCGTGACAATTTCGCCCGCACCTTAGAACCTCAACCGGCGCAGTAGAAGGATGAAAACCAATGACCAACCAAGATAAACAATCCATCGTCCCAGAAACCGCACGAATTGCTACGGTCGTCAAAGACCTTATCGAAACACTGATGCTATGGAATGGACAGGCGTCAGCCGGACTCGACGTGAAATTCCTCGCCGGTTTGCGTGACGAATTGGCCGAAGACAACTCACCGGTATCCGTGAACCACGAACTCAAAACGGACCCCGCCGTGTTCGAGGCAGTTCTGGACGGCAGTAAAACTCACGAAATCCGTTTCAACGACCGAAACTTCCAAGTCGGTGATATACTGCGCCTCCGCGAAACACGATACACCGGTCAGGAAATGAAGGGTCCAGAACCACGCCCACTCGAATTCACCGGTCGCGAACTTGTCAGAAAGGTGAGCCATGTTCTGGAAGGTTATGGCCTTCAACCAGGATGGGTAATCCTGTCGCTCGCTGCAACACAAGAACAGGAACCTTACGGCGTTCTGGTCGCATATAAGAACATGCCGAACGCCGTCCAGGATTTCATTCCCATGCAGTTATACAAAAACTTTAAATGGGGTGACGAATATTCTAAAGTGAAGGTCTACGACAAACCGACAGGAATAAAATGACGCAGCAATCCAAAACACCGTGGTTCAAATCGGCAGAGCATGATCCAGTACACCCTGGAGTCTATCTGGTTAAACGTACAGACGGAGAATTGTGGTGGAGAGCATTCAATGGAAAAGATTGGTTCGCAGGAATTCGGGCAGAACCCGCGTCAATGGGCCTACCATCTCCCGACTACAATGAAATGATGCGCCGTAAACACTCCACATTCTTTAAGATCGGCAACCGACTCTTCGAGTGGTGCGGTCTGGCAGAAAAGCCACTGTTTCTTTCAAAATCTGGTACGTAGAATTTCCAGCTACGCCGATGGTACCTAGGGGAGGTAAAACGAAATAGGGGGCACCGGGGTACCGGGGCACCCCCCTTTACAACTTAAACAAAATCTCCTAGAGTAAGACCGTGTGGGCGGGTAAAGTCGGATGGTACCTAAAGGGACCCTAGTTCCAGAATCCGGTCCACCAAGTGAGCGCCGAAAGAAAGGCGATAAAAGAAATCCATGCTGCCAGAAACAATTTGCGGCTAGACGTGTATCCTGGCGGCGGAAGGGCAGGCATATATTATCCTGAATGTGGATTGTAGCTATGGGACCCAAATCGGAAAGAAGGGACCCATTTGGGTGGGGATTCTTTTTAAGACCTAAAAGGTCTGTAGAAAAATGACTCGCATAAAAATGGGCGATTTGACCAGGGTACCCGGTCGCGCACCCACCCCCGCCCCGTCCAGGAAGTACCCCACCCCAGGGGGTATGTCAAGCAAAATATTTTAGAATTTTTCTTCTAGCTGGTAGGTTTCATTTCGCGCCTCGCGTTGCGTTTTCGATACACCAATTATACAGACCTGGCGCAACATTTCAATAACAATCCAACATTTATTTATTTGTCAAAACGCTTGCGTGTAGTCTGAAATATTGATACAGTCTTAATACGCGCTGCATTGTGTGGGGCGGCTCTAGACAGGTGAGATATGGCAAAGCAAGCGCGGTTCCCGATTGGTCTTACGTTCGCATACAAGCGCGGCAAAGCGCCCGCCCTGGAGTATCGGATTGTTGACATTCTGACGACGCGCAATAACGCGGGCGAAGTTGTGCGCTTGGAATATGACACGGTGCATTTGTTTATGGGTCAGGAAGTGCACGAAACGATGGTTGACACGACGATTGCGCGCTCACTGGCCCCTGAAGTTTTCGCGCTGTACAACAAATGAATTAGAAGCGGCGCACTAAATTTATTTGTTGCGCCTAGTCTGAATTTTCGCTATAGTTCTTTTCATGTGCTAACGCACCGGGCGGCGCATTCCGCGCCCCCGCCTGGGGAGTTCCGAAAATGGACGCGAAAATAAATGGCTGGCTTGTGGCACTTACCGCGCGCTATGGTCGTGACCATGTTCGCGTCAGTGGCGGAATGATTCAATTGCGTAGCGTGGCGCGTGGCGGTCGTGTCGTGTGGCAAAACATGGCAAAGGTAATCTAATGCACATAATCACTCAGGCGGGCGGCGCGGATAGTGTCGCGCTGGTTAGTTTCTGGAATATACCCTGCGGCACGGCGTATGACCTCGCCACGCCATGCACCGCATATTTCGATGATATGGAGCGGGCGCGCGCATTTGAACGGCGCTATAGTTTCCCGCCTGAAGTGGCGCACCTTATCCCATTGGACAAGGCATGATATCGACTCTATACGCGGGCCTAGTGGCATTCGCGGCGCTTGCATCGTATGGCGGCGCGGTTGCCGTCTACAATCGAATCCTACACACGCGCGCCCGTAATGCGGCGCGTTGCTTTCTCACTGAGTGAAACCATGACAGAGAACAAACAATCGCCCCGCGTGGTGCAATGTCATAACCTTATCACGGCGGATTTTGTGGGCGCGCCTGATAATTGCGTGATTGTCCAAACGTCCAAAGCTTCTAATTTCCGGGTTGAGCGTCATTCGCCTGGCGTTTTCATCGTATATGGGCGCACGGAATTTATGGGCGGCTCGCGTACTGTTTTCGGTATCGAAGCCGTGCGGCAATTGCTGGCGGCTCGATAGGCGCATATGCTTAATTTCCTGCTAGGATTCGGCGCGGCGCTCCTGGTTATCTGCATTCTCGCGTGGCTTCTCATGGGTCGCATTCAGCGCGCGCAAAAGCTTGATGAAAAGCGCCATAGAGAATTTATCAATCGGCCCTGGAGATAACATGCTAACTTTCCTCATTATCGCGGGCGTGGCGCTTCTCTTTGCCGTCCTGCTCCTTATGTACCTGGATGGATATTGGACGCTACAGGCGGCGCACAATCGCGCGACAATGCGCGCCATACGCCAGGCGAATAAGCTCCGATTGCGAGCCATGCGCGCCCAATTGCGCCACTATGAAAATCCGCGTAATGTCTCCGATTTTGACGCGCGCCGATTTTACAAGGGGCGCAAGTAATGCGCACGCTCGTTTATATCCTCATTGGCGCGGCTTTGCTTGCCCTGGTTATGTTCCTATCAGGTCCGCATATCAAAGCGTACGGAACCCAATGGCGGGCGCACAATCGAACTATTAGCACAATGCAGGACTGCGCGCATTATTTCGGCTCCCGTCTGTTAGCCATATGAAACGATTACGCCGTATCCGCGATATCAGCCTATTGTTAGCGGTCATTATCTACAGTGGCGCGCATATGCCAACAATGGGCGCATTCTCGCGTATCTCCCAATCATTCGCGGACGGATACGCGCGCGGATACGCAAAACACGCAAACAAATAAAACCCTTGCAAGGTACAGTTTTTTAGACTAGAATCCGTTTCATGGTTGCGATTGGCGCGGCCCAAACAGAGCAAAACATCATGGCGAAGACAAGCTTGGCAAAATTTAAGGTTACTGTTCCGTTTGTTGACGATATGGGCAGCGTTAGCCCGTTCATCGTGCGCGAATCCTATACGGAAACCAAAGCGCAAGCGGCCTTGTGGGAGATTAACAAAATGCGCGATCATGACAATTTGCCGCACCTCTCGCGTATGCCGAACGGCACGACTTACGCGCGCATCAGCGAAAAATAATTGTTGCAGAGTGCAATTTTTCAGACTAGAATTGCACTCAGTCAAACATTGATCGAAAGGCAAAAAGATGAAAAGCAAAACGTGCTCTAGCACTAGCACTCTGATTCTCGGCGGCGCGGCTTTCGGCGCGTTCCTGGCTTCCCTGATTTTCTTCGCTTGCTAACGCAAGTTCTAAACCCTCGCGCCCGAATAGGCGGGCGCAAAACTCAATCATCGGAGATTTGCAACAATGGCAAAGGAATATATTGCAGCGTATAAGGAAGGGTCAAATTTCGTTCCGTTTAACGGCGGCTCGCTCCAAACCGCGCGCGGGGAAATTGACTACGCGGACGCGTATGAGGAATTTTTGGACGCGCAGCAAAACCGCCACGCAAAGCCCGTTTTGCTCGTTCGCGAGCATGGCAAACCCTGGCGTCAGATGTCGGCCTCCGATATGCGACGCGCCGCAGACTAAAAAGAATTCTCGGCCCCCTTGCCCCGCCTAATGCGTTCCGTGATAGGCGGGGTTTTTTTCGTCCGCAAAATATTAGAGTAATCGCACCAATATTTTAATTGACATTCCAATATTCGCCCGATAATTTCTCGCGCTACAAACCTTACAATCTCCCTGCATCAAAGTTTATGCGCATAAACCCGCTCAGTTTGCGCGCGGTTTGATTTTTCGGTGTCGGTCCAATCGCGCCCACTCGCACGACACACAGGCGCATATCCGCCCATTTTCGCCCAATTTGCTTTATCTATTTTTCACATTCTGAAATACTTAACCGATTGGTTAAGCAATATGTATTCTGGCGCGCGGATAGTATCGGATTGGTGCGATAGCACGCGGCCTATAAAACCGCTCAGGCATGCCCTGGCACGGGCGCATTGTCTTGGGTTGCTTGCGTTGATACTCGCGGACCCTTGCGAGCGGCGCTAATGGGGTTTTTATTCGGTTTAAATCCGGTTATGGCGGGTTTCGCTGGGGGTTATTTTGGGGTTCCTCCAGGATATCGGGGGATTTGCAGGGGTTTCCACTATGAAAGCTTTCCGTAACTATTTGAATGATTGCCTTACGTTTTGCTTTCCTTTTATCCAATGAAAAACGCCCGCATATGCGGGCGCTTGTCGCGGTTAGCTGGTTCGATCACTCGTAATTCGTTTCATGCTCTGCGGCTTCCAATCCATCCGCACGCTCACACATAGCGCGTTCTGCTGCATAGCCTTGAATGCGGCGCAAAAGGGTTGCATAGGTCGGATTATCGCCCATTGCATGCTTGATATCCTCGGCGGCTTCCTGTTCCGTAATGGTCAGGTCGTGCGATGCAAAGATTTCGATTACTTCCTGATTGGTCAGCATGGTCTTTCCTGTATGGCGTTGGTTGCAGGTGTTAGCGGGGCTTGTGGTCGAGCGGGTAGCAATCGCAAGCGGGTAGCCACATTAAACGGCCATCCTCATGACGTGCCAGAATCCATTCATCGCCACGCGGGCGCACTCCGGTTACTTCGCCACGCTTTACAAATGTGTATTCTTGCTGTCGATACTGGAATTTTTGGGGCGCGGTTTGCTGGTTCATTTTGCTAATCCTGGTCGATTTCGGTTTGCGCCGTGCTATCGCACCTAATCGCTAACCGTTGAATCGAATTATACAGACCTTTTTAGAATGCACAATACCCCGCACAAAATAAATTATGCGGGGTTGTGGTGCGTTAGCACGGCGCGCCCGCTCGATTGTAGGCGCTTGGCTCAGGTGTTAGGTTTTGCGTAGCTCGTACACACGCGCCCAGGTCAGGCGCTTTACTTGTTCCGCTACCTGATTGTGTTGATAGGCGCGATCATAGATCGAAGCGTTACCGGGCGCGCTGAAGTTGCAATGCCGATTACAAACTGCCGTAGTATCGCGGATAGCTTTCCATGCGGCGCGGTTTGCCTAGGTTGCTTGGGCTTCGTCCATCGCTGCAATGGTTTGCTTTGCCTTATCGCTCAGGAAAGGCACGCCCAAGCCTTTAAACGATAGCGTAAGCGTGCCGAATGTATAGCGGTTGATTGGTGCGTTGGGGTTGCTCGAATGGTCGCGATGCATGGCATTAGCTCCAGTGTTGGCGATTGGCCCCGCTCAGGTTGATAGCGGGGCTTATGATACCACTATTACGGAAATTGGAAAGCTTTGATACGATTATTCAATTCCGTTTGCTTGTCGATATACGAACGGCGGATATAAGCGGAACCAATATCGAATGTAAGCCCAAGCTTTGCGGCTTCGTGCAACAATTGAACCAGTTCCGTATAGCTCGGCAAGCCTGCATTGGTCAAATGTGCGTCAGCGTTGGCGATTGCTTGCTGCTTTTGTTCGATCATGTTCGATACTCCCTTTATTCCACAAAGCGTGAGAACATGCCCGCGCCGTGATTCTTTCCCCCGCATTGGCACTCGCACACGCCGTTAGCCTTTCCGCCCAGGCACTTGGCATTACAGATATGCTTGCTGGGGTTTGCCTTGTATTCAATGGCGCGCGTCATTGGGAGATAAACGCGGGGCCAGGTAAGGGGCGCGTTAATGTCGCATCCGACACGCTTAGAGTATCCATCATCGCGCATTCCCTTAACGCCCGGAAACTTTGCGGCAAACTCCGCATTAGGAATGCTCGAAACGGCTTTAAGCTCGATCGTTTCGCCGTTATAGTCAGAGAAATATTTGAAGTTTGCCATTTTTGCGCCTGCTCGTTTAGTTGATGTTTCGAATTATACAGACCTTTTGTGAGAATGCAAGGGTTTGCACAAAATAAAAAACCCCGCTCGATAGCGGGGCTTTTGGTGGAGCGGGGCGCGATTAGATCGCGGTCAATTGCTCAGGGGTAAAGAATCCGACCATGCCTGTTTTGACGCTTTCGACCATCAGCGCATTGGCGGGCGCGTCAGACGGCAAACTAGCCGATTGCAGGTCGATAACCTGGTCACCCTCGCGGAAACCCCAGGCGAAGTTTTCCGGGTTCACTTGTTTGACGGTGTAGCGGGCGTTAGACATTTTTGCGAATCCTGGTTAGTTGGTTGACTGCTGAAACGAATTATACAGACCTTGAATGAAAACGCAAGGGGTTTGCCCCGCTCGATTGGCGGGGCGCATAGCTCGATCAATAACCCCAGGTTGCCGCATAGCGCGGCAAATCCGCCAACAATTCCGCCTTGCTCTTATATTGCGGTCCCACTACGCCCTCGCGCCCGCCCTCCGGTACATCGTGTTTGTCGATTACGCGCCATAGCGCCACGCCTGCCGGGTTCGTGTTGGCATAACCCAATCCCGCATACTGGGTCGAATGAATTTTGATTTCATTTACGCCGTTGAACATTGCCATATCTGCAAATCCTGGTTAGTTGCTCGCTTTGCTTGGCGAGTGATTAGGATTATACAGGTTTTTAGACCTCGCGCAAGCGTTCGATACAAATAAAAAACCCCGCACTAGCGGGGCTTTGCTGGGGCGCTTGTGGGCTTAGTAGTCCATCATGCGCGATTCTTGGCGGGCCAGAATAGCGCCCTCATAATCCGGGCCATCAGCCGATTGGCGGGGCGCGGTTGCGGGCGTTGCGCAATGCGCCAGGATGAATTCAGCGGCGCGCGCCGTGAAACCCTTGTATTCCATGCGACCATGCAAATTAGGCAGCATGCGCACGGTGTAGCCTGCATCGGTCACGGCTTGCGCTAGTTCTTCGTCCTTGCCGATGATATGACCCAGAAACGCGTAACCGTTGTTTGCAAGCTCAATTTCTTGCATCGCTGCAAAGATTTTCGCGGTTTGTTCGTGGGTGTAGATTTTCGACATTTTGCGGTCCTGGCTCATTAGTGGCGGGTTTCGCTCAACCCATGAATAGGATTCTACAGGAATTTAGACTAAGCGCAAGTACCCCACGAAAAATAATTTGCTGGGGTTTTCCCTGGTGCATCGTGCCGCTTATGCTCGGTGTTTCTTCGCGCGCTTATCGATTTCCGCTTGGATTTTGTCGCGCGTGGTCGCGTATTGTGTCGCCTGGCTGAATGGTGCGACAGGTCCGCCCTCTTTCATGCTTGACATTACTAGCGCGTGGATTTTTTCGTTAAGAGCAAAACGAATATTATTCAGGTCGTCCAATGACAGGTTCATTTTATAGCCCCTTGCGCGCGCTCGCGCTCGTTTGCGTTGTGTTGTCCCCGCCATGCTCAGGCGGGGCGCTTGGATCAGGTTACAGGCGGTCCCACTCGTAATCTTGAAACGTCGCGCCGTCGCGAACGACTCGCACGCTGAAACGTTCGCCCATTGCTTCCAGCACGTCGCTCGCCATGCGCTTGGCGCGTTCTACGTCGTCCGTTTCTTCCGAACGGATAACCAATCCGCCCTTTTTGTTCCACACTTCCACCTGATATTTAGTGTGCGTCATTTTTGCTTTTCCTGGTTCGTTTTTGGGTCGCGCTGTTCGCTTCCCCATGAAAAGAATTCTACAGGTTTTTAGACCTTATGCAAGGGGATAATGCGAATATTTTGCCTAGTGAAAACCCTAGTCTATCGGATGTCGTGCCGTTGCCGTTCGTGCACGATACGTTTCGCCCACTTTCGCGCGTATGCCTGGCGCTTGGCGTTGTTATGCCCCTCGCGCGATATCCGGTATAGTTCATCGCTCAGGATAGCGGCGCGCAATTCAGGCGCGGCATGGCGGTTTAGGCGCTTTTCGATCATTCGCACAATAACCAAAAGGTTACCGATTTCGCGCAATGCGTCAGTGTCGCGCGGTGCGTTGGCATGGTGCGCTATGCACGTATCAATCGATACGCGGGCGCGCGGTAAAAATTGGCTCGCCCATTTCGGCATAGGGGCGCGACGTTGGCGGTAAAATTCCGCATGTTCCGAAGTAACGCGCATAATTATCCGATAATTCCAAAATTTGCAAAATAGGCGCGAACGGCTTCGCTTTCCTGGTAATCTGTCGTGTTGACAATCGCACCGATTACGTGCGACGCGTAAGCGTCCGTGCCATGCTTAAATCCGCATTCTTGCGCATCAAAGCATGCGCTATCGAATGCGCCAAATGCTTCGAACGGCTGTTTATGCCACTCGATCCGATCCAGCTTTTCGAACAATTCCACGCGCTTTGATTCGTTCATTTCGTTTCTTCCCGTTCGCCTGCGGTAGTGCATGAACAGGATTATGCATGTTTTTTAGACCTTTCGCAAGGGGTTTTTCATCAGCGGAAACCCTGGTATGATTTTCCGGGTTTTCGCCAGGGCTTGCGATCAGCGCGAATGATAGAAGCGTGGCAAGGGTTGCGGCTCCCAGCATGCGCGCGTAATGCTTGCGGGTGATTAGCGGGCCTTTGGCGGGCTTGTCCGCGCTCGCGCTTGTCTGCATACTCTTTGCCGAGTCGCGCGCCTTAGCGCGGTTTTTGGTCGGTACCGATTGCATGTAATCGGGATGGATTGCAAAGCGGCGCATTACGGGCGGGGCGAGATTACGTTACAACCAACAGACGCCAGCTTGTCCCACAATTCGCGCGCGTCGCGAATGCAAATCGAAGTGTACGATTCCGTTTCGCCCGTGCGGTATTTCCACGTTACTGTCAACATTTTTACACCCCTGTTCCGCGTTACTCGTTAGTCAGTGATTAGGATTATACAGACCACACAGAAAAGCGCAAGCTTTTTTAGACCTTTCGCGCTTGCGCCCTATCCGGCTTAGATCAGGAAAGCGGCGCGCATTTGCGCGTGGCGCTCCGCGTCAAGTGCCACGCCATATTCGGCGCGCGCCGTTTCTTCCGCATGCAATGCCGACATATACCACTCAACAAGCATGGGCGCGGATTTCGGCGTCAATTGCGCGCCCAATGCGGCGCGATGCTTGCGCGCTGCGTCAAGTTTGACGCCTGCGGCTTGGCGGGTTTGTTGTGCGGTCGTTTGCATGGTGCGGCTCCGGTTGCGTTGCGTGAGTCAGTGATTAGGATTATACAGACCCAAACGAGAAACGCAACACTTTTTTAGACCTAGGTTAAACCCGGCCTCTCACAATGCGCCACGCCTGGCGCTTGTTGCGCTTGTGGTCTTTACCGGAAAGCTTGCGCCGCACGTAATGCAGCGCGTTAGCGCGCGACTCGAACCAGTGTACACAATCCGCGCCACGCATAACAGAATGCCAATCTTTGCCCATTGTTTAAGGCTCCAGCGAATCAGCGCAAATATTGGGGAATAATTCAACAATCGCGCGAAAATTATTAACGTCCGTTGCGCCGTGCAAATATTGCAGAAGTTTCAACAAAACGCACTTGTTATTAATCAGACTGCTGTAATAATCCGCTCCTTCGTCACCATACCGCGCGCCCGTATAAACTTCGTTTCCGCCTCGCAGAATGTAGCAATCGACAATCGCGCCCGTGAAATAATTAGCGTAATCGTTGGTTGCATTACCGGATAGAATCCGATCAGCCAGAATAAACCGCTCCATTACCGCGCTCGATACTTTAACCATTTTGGCGGTATCGTGTGCGGGCTTGAATTGCCACGCGCGCCCGTATTTGTCGATATGCTTTGCCATGCTATCACCTGATATGAAAGGGGCGCACGGTGCGCCCCGTAAGCCTGTTTTACGCGCCGTTGATACGGTCCAAAACATCCGCCAGGCCAATCGACAGACCCGAACCCGGCGCGCCCTCCTGGCGCGTGTCGCGCACATAGTAGCGCATGGCGTCAATATGGCGCACGGTGAAGACTGCGCCGTCCGCACGCTTTACGCTCACTTCGTTACCGCGCGCGTTTTCGATGGTTGTGCGTGTGAGGGTTTCGATTGTCAGATACATGGCGTTTTGCCCTGGTTCGTTTGTGAGATTTCATTCTCTCAAAGCCAGGGCACGCTGTCAACACTTTTTTAGACCTATTCCGCGCGCTCGATACAGATTAGGTACCGTATGTCGCCCGCCCTCGCATGCGCCACGCCAGTGATTAGCGCGCATGTAAAGACGCGCCCCGCTAGTGAATCCGGGCGGCGCGTTCCGGGCGTATTGTATCCGCGCATATCCGCCGCATAGCGTTCTAGGCTCGTTTCGATATAGCGCCTTTCGCCAATATCGAACGACTCTAACCAGGCATTGCGCGAACCCGCGTTAGTGCCGCGCTTTACCCCTGGATTCCCTTTAGGCATTCTCCGCACCCTTTGCAAGTGTATATGCGCGTAGTGCCTCGCGTGCGGCGCGCGCTTGGTCGCTTGCCTTAATGTATGCCTCATGCGCCGCGTACGCCTCGCGTACGGCGCGAGTATCCGCAAGCTCTAACGCGCGCTTTTGGTCCGTGAAATATTCCCCCGCTTGCGTATCGGTACAGACCCAGGTACCGCGCGCGGTGTATGCCTGCGTATGCTGTGCGCCAATACTCCGGTTTTTATCGTTGCAGGCATAAAGCGTAACGCCTCTAACGGTGTAATCAGGATTGATACGCCAGGCGGAAAACGGCGCGCCCGCGCGTTCGCCTAGTTGCTTGATTCTGGCATTACGTACCATTACGCGCCCCTTATTCTGTGCGAATCTCGCGCGCTAGTTGGTCGGTCGTCAGTCCGAAATGATCCGCGATTGTTTGCAGGCTTGCAATGCCGCTTGCGTACCAGTGAAGCGCCGTTTTGCGTTGCTGTTCGTTTAGCATGTCTCGCCCTTGCCAGTGTCAAACGGGGCGCGCCGTGCGCCCTCGCGTTTTACTTCGTTTCGAAAGGTTTATCAAACTTGCCGATATTCACGCGGATATAATGCGCCACTTCGAAATAATCGGTTTGAATGTCCGAACGGTCGAAATATGCCGGACCTTTCAGCGCGCGCAGAATTTCTTTGAACAATTCTTGAATTTCCGCGTTACCCTTGAAATTTTCGATAAGCCAGTGATTCGACAATTGAGCGTAAGTGCGCACGCTTTCATGTGCGCCGTTTGCGCGAATCAGCGCCATCAAATCAACAGGCGCGCTTGCGATGGTCAGAACCAGGGTCGAATAGTCGCGCACGGCAAGCGAATATTTCCATGTTTTCGGAATGATCTTCTTCAGTTTCGCCGCGATTGCCTTTTTTGCTTCCTGGTCAATATGTGCCATTTTTGCGCCTGTTTTGCTGGGGTTGTGTGAGTCAGTGATTAGGATTATACAGACTTTGGAGCGGGGCGCAAGCTTTTTTAGACCTTTTTTTGCGCCCCTTGTTTTTAGCCTTGGTGCGCCCACTCGCGCAAGTCACGAATCAGCCACTTTTCCCATACGGGCGCGCCGTTCGCGTCTTCGTCAACAATGCGATAACAGACGGTTTTTAGGAAACGGCACGCGCGCCGCACCTCGCCATTAATCAGCAAGATTTCATGCGTCGCGCCGTGCGCCTTTGCCCACTCGTTTTTACACGGCTCAAACCAGAAGGTTTTACGGTTTTCGATCAGAACGAAATTACCGGCGGTTTGATTTTCGGCTTGTTGCATGGCGCTTGCTCCAGGGGGTTTGTTTCGAGTCAGTAAAAGCATTATAGGGCGCTTCGCGCGCCCTTGCAACACTTTTTTAGACCTTTAAAACGTCCGCGTCCGGTTGCACATCAAACCATCGCGCGCCCTCATTCCAAGCTTTGATAATTTCCGCCAGTGTTAGCGATTCTTTCCCCAGCACGCCACGCACGCCAGGACGTACCTCCAGCGAACCCGTAACAGGAGTAACGCCATCATTTAAGCGCACGCCCTCATTAATCACTATCATACCGTCGCGCATAATCGAAAAATGCCCTACACCCGCCAGCACAAATAAAGATCGCGAAAACGGTGTTGGTTGCGCTTCGAAAACGCCAGGCGTTACCAACTCGCGCGCGGATTTAACCCATTTTTTGCCGATTTTCCATTTACCTGGCTCCGCTTGTGTTGACGGCAAAAATTGCCCGCCTTTGTACGCGAACCCATTTACCCCGATTTCTCCGCCGATTTTTGCCTGAGTGCGTGACATTGTGCGCCCGTTCCGTTAGATGATGAAACGGATTATAGGGCGCGCCGTGCGCCCTTGTCAAGATTTTTTAGACCTTTTTGGATTCGGTCTTAAACACGGTTGCATCTACCGTATCAATTAATTCTTTCGGCTTACCCGCCAACGTCATTTGACGTTTGACAATCTCGCATGCTTGCTTCGCGGTTGCGTTATAGATGATAACCCAATCAATCTGCCCCTCGCTTGCATCCCGAATTGCGGTAACTTGCGCGCCTTGGTTTGATTTACTAACCAGGCGAACCCATCCAGCGGACCCGTACGCGTGACACCCAAAGCACGCGCCGCGATCATAGCGCCCGGTTCCGTTGCAGCGTTGGCAGAGTGCCAAGTATTTTTCATTTTGCGTTGCTCGTTTCGTTGAATGTGAAACGATTATAGGGCGGATTGTCTGCCCTTGCAACACTTTTTAGACCTATGGAAAACCCTATGTTTTCGTTGCCTCTTCTATAGCTTCGTCCCATGCGCGCACGTCATCGGGTGATAGTGCCGTATCATCAAACCCCGCGTTACACTTTCCGCAAATGACGGTAATAAACGGACCCGTTTCCGCGTCGATATCATCCTGCGTGATATGCGCGCATTTTGGGCATTTCCAGCGAAAATAAGACATAGCGGGACCATCCTGTAAAGCGTTTATCGGTCGATAGCGGGGCGCACGGTGCGCCCCTTGGGTGATTTGTCAGGCAGTGGCACAAAGCGCCGCCCAGCGTGCGCTATGGTCTTTAGCTCGCGACTCGCGCGCCGCCACAATCTCGGCCTTATGTTCGCGCGCAAATACGCTTGTATAAACGCCGTTGAAAATCTTGCATTGTTCGCCCGCTTCGTATGCCGTAGCGCTCAAGCGCTTGTATTCTGGCATAGCCTTTACATAGTCCGCAGTCAGCCCGTTAGCATGGCGCGCATTCGGGCCTTGCGCCTTTACGAAACGTTCCAGCGCTTGGCATGCGTCGGACCATACCGCGTTAAAACGCTCGTATGCAAGCTTTGCCGTAGCGTAATTATTGGTTTTACAAAAAGACTCGCATTTTGCCTTGTATGCTGCCTTGTTCATCTTTGCACCTGTTTTGCGGTTTGTTTGTCGGTCAGTGATTAGGATTCTAGGCGCGTACCTTTTCACTGTCAACACTTTTTTAGACCTTGGAGCTAAAATTTCCGTAGCGCTCGAATGTGCCGAAAGTAGCTGGCGCGCCGTACAATTCTAGGATGATACTGGCGCTCGATTGCGGGCGCGTGGCGGGTTCAAGGTGCACTTTGCGGGCTTGCCCCTTGGCATACTGGCACGCGCCGCGCAAATCGTTGTTTGCGCTCGTTGCAGGTGTTACGGGGCTTACTCGCATCATTCCCCCGCGATGATACCGGGCTTTGTCAGGTAGCCTAGTTCGCCGTCCAAATGCGTGACACCCGCGCCGCGCCAGGTGCGGCGCGCGCGTACAAAATCAATCATTACCGCGTGACTGGCAAAGCTCGCCACGCAATGCGCGCCGTTCGCATATGTAACGGTCAGAATGCCGCGAACCTTATTTTTCGGGTCGCGTTGCGTAACAATTCCGATCACAGGCGAAACGCGCGCATAGTCGCGCATGCCGCGCAGATTTTTTGACGTGCGGATTACCTTACCATCTTTAACAATCGCGTTTTCGTTTTCCATTTTGCTTGCCTGCCAAATGTTTGATTTGATGAAACAGATTTTACAGACCTATCGCGGAAACGTCAAGCGCTAAAATAGAGAATTCCGCCAATATCGGCACGCGGGGCGCGCGTCGCGTATCCGCGCCTGAAATGGTTGTAATACGTGCCCGTAATCAATTTTGATTGCGACTCATACCGCGCCGCCATGCCTTGCGCGACAAGTGCGCGCGCCGCGTTAGTCTCGCGAATGCCAGTACAAACGATTGAATCCGATCCATTGCGCCGCGTCAGTAGGGCGCGCATGGTTTTGGTTAGCTTTGCCATGCGCGCGCCCCTTAAACCTTTTTCCAGCCCAAGGAAACCAAGTTTCCATTGTGCATTACGTGCCGCCATTCCAGGCCCAAATAGGCAATGGTCCGCACGCGATGGAAACCAGCGTAACGGGAATTTTCGTTCGTGTCTTCCCATTCCGCATTTTTGACGATTTGACCATAGCGGACCAATTCGCGCGCCGCTTCCAGGTTCACGCCGGAATTTACCGCGTGCTTCAATTGCGCCAAGGTCATTACAGACATTTTTTGCTCGCCGTTTCGTTTCAGTAAAATCATTGTCGCATTCTAGTCTGAAAAATGCAAACAAATTTAGACCTAGGTTTTACCCTAGGTCTAACCGCTCGCGCTTTACGCGCCCTTTGCTTGCGCCGCCAATTCTGCGGCCTTGTCTGCGTCGGTGCGGTCGT
>FTLB01825249.1_pt1 | contig 15346 bp, 19 predicted proteins | sample 1658291 | NCBI WGS metagenome assembly FTLB01 (sample SAMEA3914812, study PRJEB12502) | metagenome | biome: forest; material: soil | place: Canada | collected 2011-07-07 | depth 0.1 m
CCGGTCACTGGTTGAAGTCAAAATGCGTGATTGTTGACAAGATTTCCCGAGCGGGAAAAAAAAAACCATACTACAATGATGATGCATGTTCACAAAGACGAATAAAAAAATAAAAATAAAACCGGATGCGCTTCAACCTCAGTCATTCAAGATATGTAGGCGACGTATTATCAAGAAACTAGATTGGTTTTCCTTAGCTAATTTCTAAAAAAGGTTGCGGGTTGCCATCGCGTCTGCAACTCGGCCTCGCAAGATGTCCCCTTGCCACGTCGTCTTCATGCCATGTCGGTCACTCGAGGTTAGATAAGCTCGCCAACCTTCAACCTAACAGTCTCACTCGATATTCCTCATCCCAGTAGAACATAAAAATCCCCTACCCGCAAACTCCGTATCTGATATGAGCACCTGGTGCTCCAAGTTCACTCTTCCGCTTCATTCGAAGTCCCTGCGTCGTGAACCAACGAGGGAATTTCCACTATTTTGGGCTGCCCTCCCTGAAACTAAACACGAGGCGCATCATCGAGATATTAGAGGTCGATCAAGCTTTCCTCTACGACAGGCTGTTTCGGGGCGTGGTGAGGAGCGGCGGGAAACGATTCCTGATTGTATCCGCTGTACTGCGCATTCGGCTGAGCTTGCCATACGGGGGGGAGAGCGGTCTGCTGGGCCGCAGGGTGCTGCCAGTACGGCTGGTGAGCCTGCTGCTGAGGTGGTTGCTGAGGTTGATGGTTTTGTGCTGGCTGTGCGGTGACAGATGCGGGTGTCTGGGGTAGAGACGGCTGGTAGGACTGCATAGGCTGCGATAGGTTCGAGTATGGGAGATTCGGATCAGGGCCGGGAGCGGAGGGTTGTTGCTGTGCCGGTGGAGGGGATTGGGTGTTGAAGTAGAAGGACGCGTTCGGGTCAGTTGTCGGGGTGGCCCCGACGGGGTCGCTGGCCTGGGGTGTTTGAGGGCCCCCCGGCTGCAAGTGATTGCCAGGGTGCATCTGTTCGCTTGGGGGTTGGCTTGGTTGACCGGTATACTGGGGTGACTGAATCGGCGGCGCCTGCGTGCTCCAGCTTCCAGTCCTCTGCGGAAGCTGCTGCTGCTGCGGAGGGTATTGCGCGCTGGGTGGCCCAACAACCGATGTTCGCTTGTCGTAACCGGCATATGGCATCTGTTGAGTCGCTTGCGGTGGTTGTCCGTAGAGCTGATGAAGGGATTCCCTCCGATAACTAGGCTGCTGTTCGCCAGTATAGAAACTCTCCGCCCCAACACCACCTAGGTTCGCAGGCAGAGGGGTTTGCTGGAGAGAGGGATAGGGGTTAGGGGCTTCCCGGGCCACCGGCAAATTATAACCGCCGATGCTGTGCTGGCTATAGGCTTTGGACAATCGATCTTCCAGCATGCGATCATAGTACCGAACCACGGTCGACAGTTTGGCATGCAGGTCCAGGAGGGTATCTGACAAGTCAGTATCTGAGGCGGCTCGATTCACTAGGCGCGACTAAGAGGGGCTTACCATGTTTGCTCATAGTCTCTCCGTAGGTTCGGGCAAGCTTTGGGCGCAGAGCACCGATGCTGTCATACAGCTCCTGGATTTGGGGCTCACGCAGGATAGTCCCCGGAGGCTGCGTTTGTAACCTGTCTACCAGCGTAGCAAAGAGGTTGATATTTTCTGCTTCGACAGGACTGAGCTCGTAGTCGTTCCTGGGCAAGTTGAAAGCGGCGGGCGAGGAGGCGCCCGCGGCGTTGGTTTGTTCCTTCAGAGCGGCCGCGTGCTGCTTCTTCTGCTCTTCCATATCGGCTAGGGAAGCAGCGATAGCGGCCTTCAAGTCCTCATCTTCGTCCTCGCCGCCCTTGGGCGCCGACGATGCGTTTCCATTAGGCTTAGACTGGCTTTGGTAGGGATCAACAGGGGGCTGGGAAGAAGCTTGATGGCCTCGCTGGTATCCCTTGACTTCTTCCAAGCTCATTGCGAGGGCCTTTTTCAAGTCTTCGTCGAAGCTGTCGTCCACCCGCGCGTCGCGGGGCTTCATGCTCGACGTCGACTTCAGCTTGCTGGCGGAGGTTGACTGGACGGTCGGCGAACGTGGTTCCCACGAAGACGGTGCCTTGGACGACTTGTCTGTCAGCTTCTGGTAGCACCCATCGTCCACCCGAACCGGTTGCAAGATGCCGAGGTGAGGCAGAGGCAGGGTCTTCGTGGTGCACTGATGGTCGAAGCAGTTTCCGCAATTGCGGCAGTGATGTTTCCGGTTCGTGAAAGTAAAGGCGGTGCGGCATCGCATGCACACGTCGGAATCTACCCACTCGGGGGGCTAGCAAGCGTCAGTCAATCGTCTTCTCCTAGAGAGGGTCTATGGCCGGAGGCGAAGAACTTACAACACTGCTGTCTATCATGCTGCTGGCGACCGTCACCTTGGGGGGAAACTGGAAGCCTTCCCTCTTGAGATTCTCGTATACTGTAACGAGGTAGGACAGGTCATGACGACCCTCGGCAGCGGTGGCCCAGGACTGGATGAGCTCGAGGATCTTCTGGCGCACATGGACGTTGATGATGACGGCTGATTTCAGCAACGACACCAGATTGTCCATGAACTCCCGGGAAGCAATCTCGGCGAGGAAGTGCGGGCCACCATTTTTGACGCAGGTATCTGTTAGCTGGTGGGAGTCAGCATGGATTGCGAAGGGGGGGGTTTCGTGTGAAGCGGCGAGCCTGGCTCGGAGGACGGGTTGGGACAAATGCGTACGTTCAAGGCGCTGAGTTGGGTGTTCGGGTTCGAGTTGTCGATGCGACGCTTCAGCGAGCGCATAGCTTCTTTCGGTTGGACAGTCTTGGAACGGATGACGTCTGAGATCTCGAGGTTCAGAGCGATATCCTCCCTATGATGGAAGCTATGTTAGCAATTTCCGGACCGATCGCTACGAGGAGCGACAGAGGTGGCGGGGGAGATTTGGAACGTACAAGCTGCTGCTGGTCGCTTTATCGATCTGTTCATCAAGGGCACTATTGGCCCCTGAAGACCACCATCCCATCATTTTCGGAAGTCGAAGTTGGAAAATTCGAGAGCTCGAGTTCGGCGTTCGTCGGGGTAGATGCGAGTTGGGGCAGTCAACGCGGCTCGGAAGGCTGGAGCTTGAAGCTTGACCGATTGGGTGATGATGGATACAATGTCCAGTTACGCTGGCAAAGAGCCACGACTGTGAGCAAGATCAAATAAATCGCAGTTCAGGCGACGGAATGTGATGAGAAATGCCGAGCAGCAATCGGATAGAGCTATATCGAGATCGAGCCGATGTTGCTGTTGTCGTCGCCGTAGCAAAGCGGATTGCGCGTCATGCAAAGTCGTTCGTTGCGTTGGATGCACGATAGATCGTTTTGGCAGCGTAAGCGTCTGCCTGCCGTAAACTGCGTAGGACGAACCAAGCTGGATGGAGGCTTTGTTCGGCTGGAGCCTCGTGGAATTCAGCGAGGCTCCAGGGGCTGGACTTTAGCTGCGACTCCCCGCTAGTACTGTAAGTACCTACATATGCTACCTACTACGGCACTGTACTTAGCAAGTCTAGTTAGATAGAATACTATCGTATCCTGCCTATCAGCTGCAGAGCGTGTTTGCGCTGATGACGAAACTGTGGCGACAGTGGGTTCCCCAGTCCCAATACAACTGGGCATATGGAGGGGCAAATACCTCAGGGATACCTAGGGAACCCCGAATCGCGAGGCGTGCCAGGGCTTGCTAGGGCTGCGTCAGCGTGGGTTAATCCGCCTGACTAGCAAAGTAGGGCCGCAAAGCCCAGTGATTCTGGCGAATCTGTCGCTACGAGCCCAAAGCCAATGGGGTACCTTCAAGGTACCGCAAGAATGGGGCAGCCGCGCCCCCCCGAATCGTGACCAGGATCAGGACCAAGCAAGACAGCGGTCCGTATCGGATCGTCTTTGTAACCACTCGCATTCCCATTCTATCCTTGGCTCGAGATTTCGACAGCGGCACCGCACCGTCACCAAGCATCGATCAAGAAGCTCAACGCCGCGAGAATAAAGAACAAGGCTAGTGACCACACAATGGCCAAATAACGTTGGTCGCCAATCCGCCAACAATGCGCCTCATTCCACAACGACAGAAATAAGAAGGTCGCATCTTGCTCGTCCCCTCTCACCGTCAGAGCCCTCCCGCTGCCACTCATGCTCTTCCTTTCGGCTCGACCAGCCCTCCTTCTACCCAGCCGCTGTCCTCGAACTAGACCAAGCGACCCTCCAACTTTTGTTCCTTCTCGCTCCTACTCTTCGGCGGTTCGGGTTCGTCGCCTACCTCTGCGACCGACCAACGACCCCGCCCTCGTGCACATCCGCGTCTGCGGCCGCGTCACGGCATGAGCTTGTCCTCGATGTCGGGCTCGACTGTCGTGCTGGGCCACGGAAGAAACGGTTCGTCCATGAACGGCTCCGCAAAGCCGTATGGCTTCGGTTCCGGGGAAGGAGGCCACGGTGGCAAGAAACCTTTTCCGCATATCGACGACATCACCTCCGTTACCGTAGACATCGACCCATACGCGCCGATAGAGAGAGTACTCCAACAAGCCGAGACGTACCTTCGACAGGCCGAGTCTTCGAAGAGCTTTGGTAGGCCGGATTTTGCTCTGAAAGATTACATAAAGGCATCTACCATAGTAGTGGATGTGCTCAAGAAGAATAAAGGATGGGTCTCTCTCCAGGGTGGCGACAACAAGCTCCAGTTTGAGCGTTATCAGCGACTGATGCGCCAGATTGCTGGCGCCCATAGCGACTTCGAGAAGATCAAGGCAGACATCAAGAGCGATAATGCCAGGACCGGGGTGCAGCCGGTGGGATCTCGCCCGGGTAGCGACCGTGACGTACGCAACGGCACCACGGCCGGCCTCCACTCCGAGGTCAGCGCGGGCAAGGAGAAAGGGACCGTAAATGCTACCCAGAACGCGAGGGAGCATGGTTCTCCAGCGCGCCCTGGGCCTCCCGGGTCCAAGGCGAAGCCGGCGGTCCATCCGAAGCCGCAGGCTCTGCACGGCAACGCCATCAAGCCGCATGGCCAGGGGGCCGCCCCCACCAGCAAGGCAGGCATGGACCTTGCGACACGCTTTGCAAACCTCCGAGCCAGTACCTCGAATCAAGTACAAGATCCTCGCATCCGCACGCAAATAATTGTACCCCCTCCCGCGCCAGTCAGCTTCCAAGAGGCTCCGCCGCGCCAGGAGCATCCTACCATGTCCCTGGAGAGTGCGGTACTGCCGGACCTGCCAAAGATCCCGGACGCTATCTACAGCCCCGCGAGGGGAACCGTCACGAACGAGGCCGCTCAGCTCCCCTCGAGCACACCAAGAGGCATGTTCAGCCGAGCAAACTCGATTACTTCTTTCCAGGGTGCTGCGAGTGTTGCGAGTGTTGGGAGGAACTCAGGCACCTTTTCTCCGACCCCGGAGGACTATTTCACCCCTGTAGTTTCATATGGCGCTGTATCTGTGCCATCTGCCCCCAAACGGACGAAATATACTCTGCCAGAAGGGAATACGATTACGGCCCAGGAATTGGTCAAGTATATGCAGGCGGGTGCTAAGACGCTTTCGATCCTGCTCATTGACATTCGGAGCCGGCAAGAGTTTGAGGAGGGCCATATCATGTCGCAAGCTACATTGTGCATCGATTCCGAGATTCTCCTGCGAGACAACGTCTCTGCGAATGAGATCGCCGACAGCCTGGTGCTCTCCCCAACTTCGGAGCAGCTGCTCTTTGAGAAGAGACACAGCTTCGACCTGACAGTCTTCTACGACGACGCGTCCACGACCATGCACCAACAGCCGCATACCAAGGAGGAGAGGGCCATCATAGGCCTGTACAACGCGCTTGTGCATTTCGACTTCGATGGCGCGGAGGGCTCCAAGGCCCCGAAGCTTCTAAAGGGTGGCATCGAAGCGTGGACCAGTCTCATGGGAAACGTTTCTCTGCAGTCAAGTTCCAACATGAGTCGCAACCCGACTCCGCCGGTCGCCCAAGGTCTAGGCCCTCGCCGCCCGAAATTTGTTGCCAAGCCAATCCAGGACCCGGAGGAAGCCAAACGCTGGGAGCAGACCCTAGATGATATGGAGGCCTTCTCTCCCATCAGGACGACGGACGACTTCCTACGGCGGTTTCCTGCCATTTCTTCGTTGCAAGAGTCCATGGTTTCGCCTATTAGGCCTGCCAGGGACGACCGGGCACTGTTCTCGCCTTCTCTACCGAAAGACGACCTCTACTCATCGCTGCCTTCGCCGCCAACTCGCCCTGCCCCTGCTGTGCCTCGGCCAAATTACAGCGGTCTTGCAGACACAGATAACGAGCAAGAACCTATGATTAAGATTGGGAAGGCGACGGCGACGGGCGAGGGGAAGCTTCGCCCCGGGTTAAACAACCCAGGCGTCTGGTGCTATGGAAACAGCTCGCTCCAGGCTTTGTTTGCCACGGCAGGGTTTTCTGCCGAGCTCTCCAGCGGCGAGTGGACCAGTCTATACACAGTACCTATGAAATCGGATGAGCGGATCCAGCATCCTCAGCTGCTGGTGAAGCTGCTCGCCAACCTCTTCCATTGGATGGCGGTGGGCAAGTTCAAGGCGATGGAGGCCAAGACATTGATGGTAAGTTTTCCTGGGCTCGAATCATCCATCACCCTTGATCGGCGCTAATCGACATGCAGCAATATCTTCACCATGTCCACGGCAGAAATCTCGATGGGAGCAAAAAGAGCGACGCTCTTACGTTCGGCGGACACTCTCAGCAGGATGCTCAAGAATATATCAACTTTCTTACTATGCATCTTCACGACGAAACCAACATCCGCCGCAATCAGGACTGGGACAAGAAGAGCAACTTTGAGAACGATAAGAGAACTGCGTTGGAGCTGGCGATGCAGTTCTGGAGTGCGTACCAAGTGGGAAACCAGTCTATCATCGACAAATACTTCCGCGGTGTTGAGATGACCGTTCTCACATGTTCCAACTGCGGCTACATCAGTAGGATTTTTCAGGTTTTCGACGTGCTGGCACTCCCGATCCAGTCGGTAGCAAATTCGAGTCTGACCGACTCCCTCGACGTTGTCACTATGGAAGAACCTTGTGGCGACCTCACCTGCGACGGCTGCAAGAAGAAGAATACAAAAACCAAGAAGATGCGTCTGGCGCGTCTGCCTGATCGCCTCATATTTGTGTTCAATCGCTTCACCATCGACAGGTATGGTACCACAAAAAACCGGACCAAGGTCCGCTTTCCCCTCCGCGGTCTCGATATGAGCCGCTACGCGCTGGACGCAGCCGATCAGTCCGTGAGCCGGAGCAGCCCGCACGCTGATCTCGGCAAGGCGAGACAATTTGAGGGTCCTTTTATCTACGACCTGTATGCTACGATCGTGCACGCCGGCAAGGAGCTCTCGAGCGGGCACTATTGGGCGTACGCCAAAGATGATAGCTCCAAGGACCCCGAAGACTGGCTGGAGCTGAACGACAGCAACGTTAGACGCGTCAAAGCTAACACCTCGGATGATCGTGACTTGTTCGGACTGCCGTCCACCACGCAGGCATACGTCGCCTTCTACCGCCGGAGAAGTTCGTAAGAGCAAAGGGGGTAGAAGGGCAGGCGAGTGGCTCGAAAACGAAAACGATACAGAGGTCATGACATGACCATCTGGCTCTTTAACGTGTACCATGGCTTCTTCAGGATAGACTTGCAGCAGATTTGAGGTATTAGCGACGTCACGTTTCCAACGAGTTAAACCCCACGGCCCCCTTGTTCTTTATTTGTCGTTATTCTGGCATGACGATTGGTCGCTATGACAAGGAAACGGAGTTATCAGCGTGGTACTTGCTGTGCATTGAACGGACCAGAAAGGGTCGGAAGGGGTCGGCCACCCCAGGGGAGTTCTCGGCGCTTGTGTCTTCCTTCATTAACCTTTTTCGCGTGGAAGAAAACGATGATCATGGACCTGATATGACACGGTGTAGTAGAGAATTAATTGATATCAATTGGTCAATGCATTGCACCGATTTGCCCCGAGGAGCCTGGAAACCCAAGCTCCTTATATCTCAAGCGCTCCTCCTATGCTCCGTTAGGGACCAGTATCCAATCCTATCTCTCTCCTATCAACATGATGAGCTATATACCCAGGAAACAAATGCTAGGAAAGTATCTCAAGGTCCTCTTGGTATTAACTATTTATTGTACAAGCCGAGTTTCCAAGCACAGATGCGTGAGAGGTTATCGCACGTTGAGCTATAAACGGGTATCGCTGAATTTTGATTTTCTTTTGTTCGACATTCTTAATGCTGTACACCAAACGTGCTCACCCTCGTCCCCTCTGCTCCTACCTTCCAACCCCTTAGTTGCTTCCAAAGCACTTCTTCATCTCTTTGGCGAACTTGTCTCGCACTGCCCTCTGGTTGACTTTCTGCGTCGCCGTTACGAGTCCCTAAAAAGGTGAGATATTAGCTTATTGATCACAGGGCAGCGATCGTACGAGTGCGTGCAAATCTCGCCACACTTACATTCGCGGGTGTCCACTCCTCCTCGGTGAGGACGACGCCGGTAACCAGCTCCATGCCGCTGAGCTTGGCCTTCTTGCCCTCGGCGAGCAGGTCCTTGAGCACGACGGCGCGCAGCTCGGGGGACTGGTGCATGCCGTGCTCGGGGACGCCGAGCTCCCGGGCCTTGGCGGCCAGGACCTTCTCGTTGGGGAACACGACGGCGATGGGGCGGGCGTGCTCGCTGTCGCCGTGGACCATGATGTTCTGGACCACGGTGGCGCCGCGGTACACCGACTCGAGCTTCTCGAGCGCGATGTACTCGCCCCCTTGCAGCTTGACGAGGTTCTTGACGCGGTCGATGACGCGCACGTGGCCCAGCGCGTCGATCTCCCCGATGTCGCCCGTCCGGAACCACCCGTCCGCCGTGAGGGCCTTGGCCGTCTCGGCCGGGTTCTCGAAGTACTCGGTCAGCACGGGCGCGCCGCGCAGCAGGATCTCGCCCTGCGGCGGGGTCGTGTGGCTGAAGTAGTTGAGCTCGGGGATGGAGACGAGCTTCAGCTCGGTGGCCGGGGAGACGGAGCCGCCCGCGGTGGAGTTGTACTGCAAAGGGCTGCCGAGGATGCCGTTGGCGGTCGTCTCGGTCAGCCCGTAGCCGATGAAGAGGGGGGCCAGGACCATGCTCAGGAAGTGGGCGGTGCCCTTGGAGATGCCGCTGGCGCCGTTGACGACGAAGCGTAGGCGGCCGCCCGTCATGGTCCGGACGCTGTTGAAGACGAGCGAGTCGAATAGGGTCTGGCCCGGGAGGTTGTAGTTGACGAGGAAGCTCTTGATGTTGAAGGCACTCCAGAACAGCGCGTGCACCAGCGCGCCGGAGCTCTCGACCTTGGCGACGACACCCTTGCGCACCGTCTCCCAGATCTGGGGAACGCCGACCATGATGGTGGGCGCGAGAGCGCGCATGTCGCCGGCGCAGTTGCGCGTGCTGGTGTCGGACAGGGTCCGAGGGCTGCCGTAGCCGAGGCTTGCGCCGATGAAGATGGCGAGATTCTCGAGGACCAGCTCAAAGATGTGCGCCAACGGCAGATAGGCGAGGACAGAGTCGCGACTGCTAACCGTGCCCTTCATAGAGACATAGAGTCCCGTGACGCCGGCGATGAAACCCTTGTGGGTGATGGGGACGCCCTTCGGCGGGCCGGAGGTTCCTGATGTGTACATTATGCAATACAGGTCTTCGGGCTTCGGCGGGACGGGGGGCGTGGGGTTCTCCTGGCCCAAGGCTCGGACTTCTTCAAAGGATACGACCTTGATATCCGGGTTAGCCGTCTTGAACGCCTCAAGCTGCGCATCCGGGATGGGCTGGTTGCTGAAGTTGTTGTAGATCACTGTCTTGATGGTCGTGGCCTTCTTCAACGGCGCCGACACCGTTTTGAGCAGATGCGGGTCCACGAACATGGCGACGGGCTTTGCCTGCAGCAAGGAGTGCTGTACACCACTCTCACCGAGGGTGTCGTAGGCGGTCACGATGGTCAAGGACTGAGATGAGCTCGCGTGAGCCATGGTGAGCCACTGCAGGCTACCGGACGGTTCGGGTTAGCACGTCCGGGATAAGCGAACAAAAGCAACACGCTTCCACAGCGAGCTTGTATGTATATGCATATGTGAGTATAACTAACCTTGTGGCGGCGAAGATGTGCAGCTTGTCATGAGGCGAGAGCCCAAGTTTCCGGAGGCCGGCCCCGACTTGCAGAAGCAGAACCTCATACTCCTTGTACGTCAAGAAGTTGAAGTTACTTAACTCGAAATAAGTCCACTCCTTGTCGACCTCAACGGTCTCGCCCCCCACAACCTTCTGGATCTTCTTCATCTCCTTGTGCGTCTTGATGAGACGACGGCTACCAACGGCAGGTTCGTCGGGAAAAATTCTGGCGCTGCGTGATACGAGCTCGAACGTTGTGCCGACCTCGGGCACAGGACGCTCGAGCAAGCCATCTTTCGCAAGGGGATGGCGACGCGGGATCGACTCGCCTTCTACGGGAGCATATCCGGGCGCATCAACAGTGAAGGGAGGGCTTTGCACGATGTGCAACGGCGAAACACCCTCTAGGTACGACATTTTGGTGACGTAGCCTGGGGCCTTTGCAAGTTGGAGTAGCTAAGGCGGGGAAGGGGAGGGAGTTATAAAAGCTGTAGCTCCCCTAGTGGAGGATGATATTCGTAGTTTTCTCCGGTGTTCCGGAGGGAATTCAGCTGAGCGACTGTTCCAAAGAATAAAAGAATAGGAAGAAAGTAACCAAAAGTAAGAAGAGAAAATCTGGCTGAAAGAAATGTCACAAGGTCCGAAGGGAAGCTGGCGCAGCGACAGTTGAGGCGGGCTGGGCTGGGTATCGATATTTGGCGGGGTTGATATTGAGACAACCTTTAGAACTTGGCCACTTGGACTCGCACTTGAGTACTCCACGCAAGCTGGGGTCAAGTAAACGGGTCCTGGTGTGCTGGTAACTCCTATGATAGGACGTAGGGACTGTACAGTAACTGGTCTGCTGGCGGAGTAGTGGTCGGGTCCGTAAGGCGCAGAGCCGGGCTCTCGGCTAGTTGCGACTGATCCGTCTTACAGGAGCTTCCCCAGATTGTTGAGTATACTCCGTAGTTAGTTAGCTACCCCAAATTCAGATCTTGATCGAAATCGAGGTCCCGTGAGCAGAAATCTGGTGGGGTGGGGGGAGAGGAAGAGAAGGGGGAGGGAAGAGAATTGTTGAGTCTTATGCCAAAGGCTCTCGAGTCCGTTCCATTGTTGGGTGGATGTGCCTAGTTGTAGGACCCCCCTGGACTCCCGAAAAATACAACGATAAGTAGCAGCATGAAGCTCGGCAGATACACAATTAGAACAGATCTCTATCTTGGGACGAGAGACATTTCGCACGTGCCGCAATGATTTACAGGACATTGTGTGCTTCACCCCCCCTTTACTCCACCGAAGTGAGGCATGTCAACGGGTACTCCGAGGTATTCTGTCCTTGCCCAGGCTCCTAGCTGCCTGTTTAACCACGATTGTTCGATATGATGCCTCGTGGTCTCCGAGATTAAGCTCTGCGAAACCTCGGCGAGGCTCTGTGAATGTGACTTTCGATCTTCTACCTTCTACCTTTAGCTCTGTCGCCCCGCGGCGAGACGGGGGATGTTGGTAGATAGTGCCGTCGCTTTTCTGCTGCTATTCCTTGCGCATGAGCGATCCATGCACGACACTAACTCCCTACCCTGGGCACTAGCATGGGTAAGGGGATGTAAGGCAGTGTATCCTTGTCAGGAGCAGCACCTGGTCCCTAGTTTCACCTCCTTGGACGGAGTATTTACACAAGGGATAATACGCCGCCGGGTGACCTGCTCCCTCGCTGATTGCAAAATCGAAAACTTACACTACCTTTACAGCTTCAGAACCTCTTACAAAATAGGATATCAACCGATTCGTTCTACTCCTGTTGCTCCGCATTTTAGTTTTGATTTTATTATATTTTACTTTTCATTTCTTTCATTTGGTACCAGCCGAATCTCATGTCAAGGCTCACTAAGGAGGGGCACAAAGGGAAGCTTTTGAGTGAGCCTCGGCTCAAGCAATTTGGCATGAGATTTCTCCATACAAGATCTGTGGTCGGCGTCTGTGTCTCGCGTTACGCCGTAAATTTCGCCCCCGTCAAGCGTGAAAATTTCGGCGCCCGAGAACTTAGAAGTTACCCTAATCTTAAACCGTCCCCAATGAGCGACAAAGTCTCCATCAGATCGGGCAAGCAATATAAGTACTTTGACATCACCCCTCCTATCGAGCACCAACAGCCTTACACGAGCCGGAGCGTGGGAGCCGAAATTCTTGTCCGCCTCGGCTTTTGACGGCGCACTCGCCGAGCCCGCCGTGCCGTATTGCGTTTGGATCGCTCAGTTTTAGGTCCACTTTGTTCGTCTCCCGTTTCGGAGCCGGACTTGGAGTTGGTTTTGGGGTTTGTTGCTCGCTGCATCTCATGTCGTCGACATCGGGTTTGAAGTTCGAACCAGCCGATGCTCGAGACAGCTGGCGTCTAACAATAGGAAACACGGCGAACATACTGTATCTCGTCTCATGCATATGGCATTTGGAGTATCCCAATACACTCGGACAGAACCGAAAGGATGCTCCACTACGGAAACGACTGGTACATTGATCTGATGCGTTGATCGTTGTAATTTTCTTGAAAATCTTGACCCAATCTTTCCCTAGGTGCCTAGCTCGTCCCAATAACATGAACCAGGGTATCCTGATGTAACCTGTCAAGTGGGGGAGAGACAAGCAGGGCAGTCGGAATATGTCACCACCAAAAGCTGGGTACCTTGCCCCTATACCAACTAACAATGGTTGGATTGATATGGTCAAGGTCCTATTTGAAGAAGTAATAGAGATGGAGGGCCTGATGACCTCTTATTAGGTTGGAGACGGCTTCAATTCATCAAATCTGTGATAGTGTTGGTGGTGGTTTTGGCTGTGGTTTTGGCTGTGGTATAAATTTGGCGTCCTACTAATGTTATCCACCACTTGCCTGTGTCCATCGGCTCCATTCATTGCTTCACAATCACCTGCACTCGGCCGAAAGGGTATAACAGGAAATCTCTCCCGTCCGACTGTGCAGCGGGGCAGAACGTAAGAGAGGGAGAGGAAGGTGAGAAGCAAGAAACAAGACTATAAATAATACTGACTTCCGTTAGATGGATGTGGAGGTTCTATACAAAAGGCAATCCCTGGTTATCAATATCATAAATTCTTTTACGAAGGAGGGTATCAAAAATGGACTAATACAAGAGACAGTATACCAAGGCCTGGCTGGGTACCTGTAGGTGTCAGTACTGAGCACCGAGAACCTGCCTAGCAAACTCCTTTGGCCAATCGAGATACTGGTGGTAACGCTGAGGCACGTTGGCAGCCAGACGTTCCAGCCAAATCCGGGTCATCTTCTTGCGAGCCACGAATCGACCAGCCACGGGCCCCAGTGCATAGAATCCGATGACATGTTCGATCAAGAAGAAATGGATCAAAATCATGTGCGCAACGTGGTTGCCGGGATTAGTGAAGGCAGCAAAGTCCTCGTTGCTCACCTCCCCTAGTAATCCGTATAATAAGGCCATGTTTGCATACGCTGTATGGACTACGGTCAGTATACACGATCATGGTGGGATCTCTTGCCAACTTCGGGTGGAGGCAGGGAAGATGTTGAGAAGAAGTCTGCTCACCATCCACAGGAGCTGTTCGAGCCTGCCTCAATATCGCGTCCGTCATGGTCAGGAACTTCAGCTCCAGCGTACTGCCGCAAAGGGGCATAATTGCACGCAGAGAGTCCAGGAAGGAATCTATCATATCCTGCTGGTGCGTTGGGTCATTACTGGCTGTCTCCAACATGGCCTTCACTGTGTTGATATGGCCGTCATGCGAGAAACTGCGGAATAAGGAGTCATCGAACTTGGGCATCGCGGTCATGGCGACAATGTGACAGCCTCGAGACATGCATAGAAAATCGATTACGCCATCCGCCATATAGGAGGCTTGGAAGGTAAGCGCCATCATAGCCGCAAATCGAGCATCGCCCTCGGCTTTGGAGGAGCAGGGTCTGCCTAGCGACTTGTTAAGCGAGCTGATGGCTGTGACACGGTGGGACAATGCCTGAGTCGAATAGTCTCCGTCGCTGCAGAGACCTAGATGCGAGGCTGCGAGGCCAAGCATCGCGTGCACCAAGTAGTCGTACTGGGGAGGAAACCTGTCAGCCGCATGGGGATTCGAGAGTATCGACGAGTCGAGGGCTTACTTCATGTGCCATGCTAGCCACATCTCTCCAGATGGCATCTCCCTTCAGCGGCAGCGGTGGGTACGCCGTCACGAGAAAGTGCTGGAAAAATCGAAGGTCTTCCATTGTGAAGATAGTGGGAGTCGACTGCAGAGCCGGAGAGGGAGATCCCAGCTCCTTGGTTGTGGTGTTGGGATACTCGCAGTCGAGATTCAGTCGCTTGCAGTGGTTGCATCCCGGCCGAATTTCGTCGCACTTCACCTTTCGCGATTTGCAGGTTTTGCAGCCTCTTCGAGACTTCCTGTGTCCTTTCCTAGGTATAGGTTTCCGTCGGATGTTGGTCACGGCACCGAGATTCACTGGCTCCGTCTCTGATAGTGCAGATTCAATCCTCGGCGTTGAAGCACCAGAGACGGATAAGAATGCGGATAGATCCATATAGAGTTCTGCCGGTTCTTGCTCCATGTTAACTTTGATCCGGTGTCTTCGCCCTGGTAGCTTCCCACCGAGCTGCCTGGGAATTTTTCTCTACGATTGATGGATTTCGCTGAGGCTTGTTGGAGTGACGAGCGCAACAAATGAACGCTAGTCGTTACGCATGTGGATGACGTTACACAGACAAGGCTTCGGCTGTTCAGCTCACATTCCGTAAGGTACACACGGCGTGATTTTAGGCCGAGCAAACCTATAACCCTCTACCCACTTACACCTCCAAACGTCTAAGTAGGCAAGTAGGGTAGTGCAGGACGCAACTATTTGCAGTAAATACTTTGTAATCATTTTACTACTAGGCCTAGTAGTTATACTGTACAGGGGTGTTTTTAAGGTTACTACGACCTCTACGCCAGGTTTTCGGGACGACAGAGAATTTACAAGTATTCGACAGAGAGAACATGTTGCATCCGCTCCCCGGCAATATGGATCACAATGGCATGCGACGAGTCTAATAAGGTACGAAGAGTGTCTCCCTCAAATTGGTATCAGCGAGGGAAAGTAATCGAGCTAAGTCGGGGCCTAAAGCTCAAATGCACTATCAGATTCCTCC
>FTLB01843458.1_pt1 | contig 15338 bp, 19 predicted proteins | sample 1658291 | NCBI WGS metagenome assembly FTLB01 (sample SAMEA3914812, study PRJEB12502) | metagenome | biome: forest; material: soil | place: Canada | collected 2011-07-07 | depth 0.1 m
GGGGGGGGGGGGGGGGGAACACGCTTGGCCATCTTAGGGACTGTACGTACTGTACATCCATACCTACCGTGCTTCCTCACCAGTACTCCGTACGTGTGCAGAGTGGTAGTTAGTGCCACGAACTCCACTTTGTAGGTTTGCCTGGCAGCAGGACCCCGTCCTATTTCTGGCAAATAAATTGATGACCGACTGACCTGATGCGACCAACAATGCGGCCGAGGCCCCCCAGGGGAGGACGCTGTTTCAATGTGTGATGTGCGGCAAGGCCGTGAAGGGAAAGGAGGGGCCAAAGATGGTAATTTACCGGCCAACCGGGTTGCGATGAAGAATGACGGAAGACGCGCTGGTGACGGCGATGATAAAGAACGAAAGGGAAGAGGAGGAGATGACCAAGGAGGGGGGGACGACAGGTGGACAGGGAATGCCTGCAACTATTCTGCTTGGGTCTGGCTGACGCTGCAGCGAAATATCACAGTATTTCTCTTTACGGCACAGCGATGGCCACATGGGGTGGGCGAAGTCCTGGTTGCTTGTCTTTTTTTGAGGCTCTGCGTGCCGGGTTTTTGTCGCTGTCCATCCTCTATTGCAATTGCTGATCATTCGTTCACTTCACTCATTCAATCTCTTCTACTTACCTCGCTTGTCATCTCCTTTCCCCCTCTCGTCCACCCCTCTTCCCCCCAGGAAGGGGGGGAGGGGGGTTCAACTTTAGTCGAATCAGAAAGAGATCCCAGCTTTCGCGTGTACCATTATCAGACCACTCGTTGTTGGTACCCGGATCAGGAAGTGGTTGAAGCTTTGGCAACCGCCCCGGTGAATCCGCTGACAGTTCCGGAGCCGCGGAGAGTGAGGAACAAGTGGAGGCAAGGAGAGCAGAGGAGAGAAAGAACAAAAAAAAGAGGCTTGCCCGTAAATGAATGGCGTCCACTCCCCATTCGCGAAAGATGGCGACAAGGGGATCGGTCATCTCTGTAACATTGCTACGGTCGATCCCCAGCTGTCTGCTGCGGCGTAGTCAATTCGCTGGCGAGCTGTAGGGATACTCTCGCATCCAGTAATTCATTCGCCCGGCCCCCCTTGTCCTTGAGCAGAAACGAATCGCTCGATGCTCATCTAGTTTCACTGCTGTTGGTAATTAATAGATATGCCATTCCGCAACGCCAGCGAATCCTACAGGTCGCAGGGGCAGCGGCCCATCTCCAGGGTAGGGCTCAAGTGGTGAGGAAGCAAGTAAGGTACTCGGAGAACAGCAAAGTGCATGTTCTCGTGCATCCGAGCAGAGGAGGGGAGAGAGGGAGGGGGGTGAGCGAAGCAAACGGGAAAAGGCACGCAGTCATGGTGTCGACATCAATCAACTTGTCACATATCTCGTTTCTTCTTCCCTTCGTCTTCCCGCTGCTCTGGGAAAGGACGATCGGCTTATAGCAAGCATCTTGCTTTGGCGCCATTGGCCCGAGAGCGAACCCATCCGTTGGGCTGGCGGCTGGTCTCCATCTTTTCTTTGGAGACTCTAGCTTGCGAGCTTGTCAAGGTCCAGGGTCTCTCGCCATGACGATTCTCCTTGATGACAACAAGCAAGTCACACTGCTCCGCCGATCAGAGCATCCCAAAAGCCCGTCCCCCGGTCCCTGCCGCCCCCCTCTGGTTGCTGCCAACAAGAGGGTTCCTTCCGGACACGCGCCATTATTTTGTCTCGGAGAGATAGAGGGAGAGAGAAGAGAGACAGAGAGGAACAGAGAGGAACATAGAGGAACCGATAGAGACAGAGAGAAACAGAGAGAGACACACAGAGGCAGAGAGTTAGGGCTCGTATTTCATTTCTCCCCCACCCTCCTCTTTCCGCCCGTTCTTAGGTTCTTTTTATAGGGGCGATGACCAACGTCGGAGCTAGGGAGGGCGGCGATTGGGGAAGAGTCCCAGCGAATCCCTCCCTTCTGGCTAGTTGCTCGTTAGCTTCCGCCTCTAGGTGCGAACCGTCATTCGTCTGTCTCCGCGTTTGACGTGATGGAGGGGGTGTCCCGCGACGGTAGGGACCTGGCTTTGCCCGAAATTCCCACTTGGCAACATTCCATCATTGAATGGGGGAGAATGAAAAGTAAAAACGGGCTGTCAAGATCCATCGACATCGTGTCGCAGCCAACAGGAGCCGAGAGACAAAGGGCCGCACGCTCATTGGGCCCGGGCGGCTGCCAGCTCGTCGGGATTTTGAAAATGAAAGTGAAAGAAATTGGTTGCCCTATGGTCTCAGATGGTACAGTGCAGAGTAGCATTCTCTCTCTACTATACCTACCACATACTCACACAATACTGTACCTTAATAACTAAGGTAAGCAGCTAAGATCTCTACTGTGCTAATTAAGTACACAAGCTACTGTAGCTAGGGTGCTGTACCTTGGCTAAACTTCCCGCAAGTGTCCAACGGCGGAGAGAACCCGCACCCAGGTAACATTACTGTAGGTATAGTACCCTAGCAACCCAGTAGCTTTACAGTACTTGCTGTACCGCTAAAGTGTCCCGAGTGTTAAGTATCTGGCAGAGTCACACTCACTCTATCTCCAAGTAAGAGAAAGGGGGGCGGGAGCATGTGTGCGTACGTTGCATTACCGTGCCGAGTGTCAGCGTCCTCCCAGGCCCGAGGGACGCCGCCCTAGACCCGAGAGAGTTACAGAGAGAGACAGAGATGAGGGCACAGATGAGCAAAATAAGAAAAAGAGGGTTGCATTCTGGCTGAACCACCGTCTCGCGAGGCCACGGACTCTGTTGGGTTGAACACTCGAAACTCTGCTCTCTGCCCTCTCTGCGCTCCTGCTCCACATATCGTATTATTATTTTTCAGCTCATACTCCCCATATTAATTACAGAAGAGTTGATCAGCGTGCTGCAGTACCTACTGCACCTCCTGGCCACCCCGTCGGCACCCACGGCGACAAAATCTCTGCCCGTCCAAGCCGTCCCTCTCCTTTAGTTAACCGCTGGTCTCGTGGAAGCGGCAAGCCCCCGGCCGTGGGGACCAGTCCTAAAGAGGGTGGTATTCCGGTGATGTTTGACGTGCCCCCTTCTAGTGTTTGTCCCTGGTCTTTTGTCCCGGCGCGAGAGCGCCCCCAAAAGAGGAGAAGGGCTGTCTTCCTTCAACAAAGAGGATGGATGCACGCCGCTCGACTCGGACGGCCGACGTCCTTAGCCTTGCCCTCGGTAGGGAGGGCCTCTCTTCTTTTGTCCAAAACCATCCGCGGCGTCGTCTCGCTGCAGAGCAGATAGAGCCAATAAATCGTGAGCTGAAGACGGCTACTCGCACGAGGTGTCCCTCTCCGTGCGCTTCCCCCCCCCCCTCCCTTCCCCCTTCCCCTTGCCCCCAGACCCTACGCCGCCACAATACTATTCTTGTCCGCCAAGGCCCACCGTAAGAGGCTAAGAGCCGACGCAGCTACCAAAATAAATAAGAAGAAAAAACAAATCCGACATCATCAGTTCCCCCCCCAGGACCCCCGGCGAGACTTTTCCTCACTGGGACAACGTTCCCGTTCTGCTGGGATGGCAGCGTGGCCGCGGCGGCTGTCCTCGTCCGGCACAGCTTGTTTTAAAAAAAGGTCAAGGGGGTGTTGACGATGGCGTATTCAACAAATACTCTCCGGTGCAAGTGGCCAACTTTCCCCCCCGAGGAGCTCGGGGGGCCGGCCAAGAAGGGGCAAAGAGGAGGGGGAGGGGCAGAGCGGCTTGCAAGGATCTTATGAGAGCGAAGAGCTTTTGTTCTCTCTCTTGTTTTGCTTGCTTGCGTTCTGGCGTTCTGGGAGCCTGCCAGCCTGCCTCTCCGACTTTCTCGGCAGCCACCAGCGTACAACATACAGGTCGTTCAGTCATGCCGCATCTTTCGCCTGGACGGCGACGTATGCCCGCTGGAGGCGAAGGGTCCCGCGCATGACGGACGCCCAGGATGACAGTCTGCGGAATTGGGCCCAACCCAGTTGATTACTTGGCTTGGAGAAGATCTACGGCGTACTGGCTGGACACTACCTGGAGAGAAGTTGCATAGATCCAAACATCGCGCCGTCGTACCAGGGAATATCCCTGCCCCGCGCACGAACGGTGGCCCAGCTCCCTTGTGCTCAACGCACAGATGGAGACGATGGAGACGATGGAGCACGGATATGACCAAGAAGTTAGTGAAAGGGGGGTGTGGTACAAACATGTTAAAATATGAGAAAAAATGGTATAAAATGATATCAAACAGGAAAGCGAAAGCGTTCTTGGCGACGTGGGTCGCGCGCAAACGCTCAGGCGGCACCCAACAGAGAGAACAATGAACAAAGTAGAACAATCCAGACCCCTCGCAAGAGTCGAACGGTTCGTGGCTCTCGGGGAGTGGCTCTTTGCATTGGCGCTCTCTCTCTCTACCTGGTTAGATGCCGGGCAGACGGGCAGACGAGCAGACGTGTGATACCTGTGCCTAGATAGGTGGTAGCTAGTCTGTACATACATTCCCGCCGTGGCGGTGGCCGATATTTCTTTTTCCCTCTTTTACTTCCCGCCTTCTCGTCCGTCCCCTGTTTTCCGGGGTCGCATCATGGCAAGCATGGATACCTTACTCTTGCTGGCTGTACTGAGATACCTACTAGGCCAAGGCATCCAAGACGATCCGAATCGTCGTTTCGCACCTCCGGCTTCTTCGCTTGCCGCCCGGCCACGTCTCTTTTCGCAATGTCGGTGAGCGTGCAAATGCCCTCAGTCGCCTGAGTATCCAGAATGGGTCGCCTCTCCACGAATGGGCATGCGATGCCATCCAAGGCGCACCATCAGCATCGAGTTAGCTCGATTGCCTGCGCTCTGTGTACGTCAACTAATTTGTTGGACGGCCACGAGCGCCTCGGGAGATGCCAAGGCGCTCCTTACTGCCACCCCTCCCCCCTCCTCCTCCTCCTTCTCCCTCACCCCCTGTTACTCTTTCACGCGCTCTCGTTTGCTCGACTTCTGGTCTCTCCCTCGATTAGTGCCTCGACTTTTGCCTCGATTTTTGCCTTGCTCCCCCCCTCGGTTTCTTCCTCGTCTCCCCAGTTTAGATTCACCTGGTTGGCCCATTCTTGGGGCCACCACCCCTCCCCACCCGGTTCTGTAATCGCCCTCTAGTCACTTGCGCAAACTTCCAACCGATCGGGCTCCCAGGCATCGCAGGGGTTTCTGCTTTCGGGACCGCGTGTGATGCCCCCCCTCGACACGCCAGGACCCGTTCGGATTGCACAGTTTAAATCCTTCCGAATGGACGTGGATGCTGGGATGAAGAGAGAGAGAAAGAGAGGAGAGAAAACAAGAACCAAAAAAAAAGGAGGTGGGGTGGAGAGAGCAAAGTGAGAAATGCATTTTTCCCTACCTACTCAGCTGTCTGGTAGCACAACAGCTCTTCTCTCTACATGGCTATATCCTGCCCTGTCCACTCACAGTACGCGAATTACATGCGAAGGTGAGGAGTGCCTCTCTAGATTGTTGATATGCGGCGAGAGACGAAACGACGCAGATTCGGTGATTCGAATGGGAAACCCTCGTCACATCTCTTTCCCCGTCTCCCTCTCTCTTCCGGATTGAGAAAAAATGCCGCCGCTGTGCACACGAGGGATCGACCCAGCCCAACTGCCGGCGCTCCAACCTTGCGAGGTGCCTCCCTGTGTGCCTTTGTGCCAGATTCTCAACCCAAGGGAACCCCCCCTCTCCTACATTCTCTCTGCCCACAGCCGCAGCAGGGGGCTGAGCAGACCCAATCCACCACCACATCCCTTCTTCCATAGTCAACAGATTGTGGCGCTCCCCAATCCAAAAGCCCGCATATTCAGCACTGTACGAACCCGTAGCAAAGACAAGAGTTTGTAGTGGAGAGAAATGCGTCAAATTCGTAAGGTAGCTATCTATGCACAATAGTTGAGAAAGGGGGGGGGGGAAAGAGGTCGAGAAACAATCAAGGCATTCAGTCTGGCCAGCCGCCTCCCATCCCTGTTGCAAGCGCCAAACCCAGTCTATGTCATCTGTAATCTCATTCACATCATATACCCTTCAAATCTGTTCAGTTGATGCGCTTCCCAAAACCCTCCCGCCGCTCCATCTAGTCGTAAATCATCGTGCTTTTCCCTTCCTTCTTTCATAGTCGAGCTGGGCTCAATATATACAACAAGGCATGCTCAAATGTCGAGCCGGCGAATATATATAGATAAGTGTGTGTGTGTGTGTGTGTGTGCAAGCTTTTGTCCAGAGTGAAGGGACATCTTGCTTATATCCAAATTGATAGGCTGGTCTTGCGAACATACGTATGGGTTGTGGTGTCCTCTGATCATTCCCTAGGCTACGTTTCGGTCTCCTCTTCATGAAGCGGTACGCTGTGACGTTCTGTACGACAGCCGCCGCACCGCCGATGACCGCAGTTACTCTCGGTGCAAGCGAAGTTGATAATAGTGGACGGCGGGGCGGAGCATTGACACTGTATCAAAGTCGTCAGTGTTGTCTCTTGGGTTACCAAACAAAAGGGGACGAGAAGAGGATGGGAGGGAAGAGGCTCCGATGGGTCAGACATACGCAGAACCATAATGTCAAGAGTGTCTTCTGTCGTTTAGGCTCCGCATCGAGACGGTCCGTAGCATCTAGATGCCTTTTCCTCGATGGCTTTAAAGGCGAAGCGCGTGCTTGTGCCATCGAGTCTGGCAGAGTAGACTCCCGCGAAACACAAAGTCCGAGGTCCTCGGGGAAGCCACGCTGCGCGTCTTTCTGGCACGAATCCGAGTCGACCGCTTTCCACTGGCTGATGCTCTTCCGAGGCAAAGAGCGCCGGCCAAAGAAGTGGTCATCGATATGATCAAATCTCTCAGCCCCGGCCGGGCCTTCCTTTCGCGGCGTGGCGATGACCTTCTCGCAGAAGCCGCACCAGAATTGAGTATCGCAGTTGCGACCTAGACGACACCTGTCTTGCCGATCCTCAATGGCCTTGATATCGTCCATTCCATGGTCCTTCTGGAGATGCAGCTTGAAAGACTCCCGACGAGAGCAGGATTTGCGACAAGCAATTTCGGGGGCGTCCTTCATCGTCAAATTGCATTTCCAGACTTCGACTTGCGAGTGCTGCCCGTTCTCGTGTCGCTTCCAGTCATTTTTGCTCCCAAATGACTTGGAGCACCCAGAGAACGTACACCCATAAGGCTTCTCATGGCGCTTCATGTGCTTTCTGTAACAATCGTTTAGTCTCTCAAATGCGAGCAGCGTTACGGTCAGGTATGTGCAATGTTCCAGGAAAGGAGGGCTTCACGTACCTCAGTTCGCACCTCCGGCCAAATTGCTTGTTGCAAAGGTCACATTTCGATTTGTTCTCCGTCTGTGGCATGGTCGGCACCTTCTTGGTTTTGACATCCAACTCCTTCAATCTTCGGTACCCAAGCTGGTGCAGATATTTGTCCAACTTTCCCTGTGCCTTCAGTGCCTCGAGTATTGAGCTTGTCTTTCCCTCGTCTGAGTCTTCGCCATTCGTCTCTGGTATCGTTGCTTCGAGTTTCGAGGCTGGTGTATCTTCCACGGTAGGTGTAGAGGCTGCAGGCGAGGCAATCGCGCTGGCAAGCACGGCTGGCCGGCTTGACGTTGATGCCGTGCAGCTGTCCAGTTGGGTTGCGCGGTCCAGTCCCTCGTCCAGTTCCGTCCCAGATTCCAAAGAGCCAGCATCGATGCCCACCGCCGGGTCCCGCCCCGAAGATGTACTGCTGGCTCGCTCAGCTGGCTGGTGTGGAGGCTTCAGTGACTTCTCTGGCACTTCCATGGGATCATCAACCTCGGAACCATCGACCCCATCTGGCGTCACCTCAAGCGGACCAGGACGGCGATCTACGCTCTCCCGTCTTTCTTCGGACAACGGCGTGTGTCTCAACTCTTCTGGGCGGATGCAACTCATGGAAGGATCGGGGATACCGCCGCTGATGCCGGAATTTCTCGACTGAGGAGCATTCTCATGAGTTGTGAGTATGTCGGTTGAACGCGAAGACTGCTCCTCCGCCGTACCGAGAGATTTCTCACGCTCGTCCATCCCATCTTCGTTGCCATCGAGACTGAGACTGGTGAGGTTTCCGTCCGTGAGGTCGCCGTCTGCGAGGGAGAAGCCGTGCCCTGGTGAGTCATCAAGATGCGCTGGATAGGAATTACCATCGAGGCTATCGCAATCATCCGCTTGATCTTGCATTCCCGCCCAATTCGGCGTCATCATATTCTCGACGACGTCGTCAGCGGCGGGAGGTTCGGACCCAAGATCCGCGGGTCCCCGTTCCTCGTCACTGAGAAGAGGGAGGATTAGTTTCATCCAACTGCGCTGGGCTTAGACGCCGACTTACTCAAATCGGTAATTATGCGCTTGATCCGAGCCGATCTCAATTTTATGTACTCGCTTGAGATGCTGTCTGAAGTTGTCGGGCCTTGACCACACTTTTGTCTTCTCCGCGCAAGTTCCGTGACTACAGCGGTACTTCGATGCGCCCATACCGTGTACAGTTCCCTTGTGTCGCGTCAGATCGTTCTTGGTGCTAAAACCCTCCTCTCGAAGGCAGCCCGGCACGTCACATTTGTGTGGCTTCGTATGTCGATTCTCGTGTTTGCTTTTCGTGACAAAATATCAGCCCCTCCGCACACAATCGTCTCAAATGTACAAAGGGTCATAGGAAAAATTCTAGCCTACTGTAACTCCGCCTTGGTCTTGAGATTTTCATCGCAAAATGGACAAATGATCCCAGTGGCCTCAGCTTGCGGTGTGATATAGTGTGGCCAGGCGGCGTCTGCCAGTCCAGGTTGGAGATGGACATCCGACAGGGCTCTAGCGATGCTCTGGGTCTCTGCACTGCGATCCATTGGGTCGCCGTACTGAGACGGAATCCCCACGCTTTGCTTCGCATTGCTTCCACCATATCCAGAGTCCGAGTGGAGGAGGCCGGGGCCAATGGTGTCGCATTCGGATGGAACTGGGTTGCGGTAGCCAGGCATAGCGGTCATCAATCCACCGGTAGCAAAAGAGATTTCGAAACTTGCATCTCTGCCCCTTAGATCATTGGATCTGGGATGAACTGAATTCCATGGCCCTGCCTTATCATTGAATAGGTAATTGAACATAGGGTAAGGGGGAGGGTCGCAAGGACCCTCAAGCATAGTCCCGGGGCTCTCAAGCATAGTTCCAGGGTTTGGAGCCGGTCCAAGGCCAGCTATGGTACTGAAGAGCTCCAGCGTGGCGGGCTTTTGTCCAACCATTGGGCCGTAGGCTCGTGAGATGTGGAGGTTGATGTCCATGCCGTTCGCATGACTATCGACGGCGCCGGATTCCGGAGACTCAGGCATTTGGCCGAAGTCACCTGGTAGCTCGAACGACTACAGGAACGTTAGTATCGAGGCGTCGTGGGAGGGGAGACCGCACGCGCACGCGCGAGGAGGAGACGGCGAGAGGGTATCGTGTCGCACGGCTTTACTGGGCAACAGGGTACTTACGGAGTGATGCTCCTTTTGGGAGTTAGGCAAGCGCGATCCCATCGTCTTGAAGCAGTTTCTATCGTATCAAGTTGACAGGTGCGGGATGAGTATTATAATACTGGACAAGAACACAACCTCCTTTGGTCAGCTAGGCGGTGGTGGATCTTCGGTCCACCGGCTGCCTCTTTTCCGTATGGGGGTCGGCTTCGCGCGCAGAGGATGCCACCCCGACGTAGACCGGGGAGGCTCAATCAAAGACGGTCTCAAGAGAGAAAATATAAATCGCTGGGGTCGCGCGTTCCTCTCGATGTGAGGACGCACAGGTTGGTTGGGTAGATGTGGAAGCAAGAGAGGGCCGAGTCGAGTGGCAGTTTAGGGACAACCTTCCCTGTCCAACTACCTGTCGCTACCCAAGCAGGCTGCTCGGCGGCGACCGGGAGACTACGTGAGGGAGGGCACGAGGAGGTCAGCTGGATGCGAGCTACCTATCTTGCAGCGTGACGATGCGAAAATAGGAGGGTGGCAGATTGATGCCCGCCACACAGCCTAATGACGCATTGTCAGAGAAATGCGCGGTGCTAAGGTGTCAGTCTAATCAGTGCGCCACCATTCTGAAGCACATCACTGTAGCGGGTTTGTGGAGTGCCTGATGGCGGGTGCTGTCGTTGGTCGAACCCTCTGAAAAAAACAATGCTGAAGACGCTCGCGAGCCCGCGATAGTTCCTTTTGCTCAAAGACTGCAGGGAAATCGGATCCTGGGACTGTGAAACGATGTCGAACGAGCAAGAATTGGGATGCCGACCGATGAGGGATGCACGCCCAAGGCAAACCAGAACCCTCTTTCCCCCTCGGTAGGCCGCCTCACTTTTCTGCCTTTCCAAATTTCGGTGACGACGAGACACTAGCCAATCAGAACCCGCATGATATGGCCAATCTTCACACGCACATGTGTGATACGCAAGGCAGCAACGACCGTTTTAAGGCGACTGATCACGTGTTTGGTTCGCGGACCGCATCGGCATCAGCCATTTTCTGTTGTTATTTTGTCTCATTACTACATTATCATTAAACTATGGTATCTCTCATTTATTATTATAATTTTTTTTTAAAATAAATTCACTCATCGATTTAAATTATACGGACGACCGCCGACTCTACTTTCCCGGGAAGCGGCACTGTCCTAATTGAGACGTGCTCACCACCCAATTCAGAGTAGTTAGTTTGAAAGATGCAACTGGGATGCCTCACTCGGCAAGTATACATCATTATATTTCCTGCTCCCTCTTCGGAGCTCGAGATAAGAATAGTTGCTGTGCGTTCTGGGTTACCGGAAGCCGTTGCTTGGGAAGCAGCATCGTGAAAAGGGAATAAGTAAGATAAGAAGGAATGGAAAAGTGGCAAGCGACCTCGACTAGTTCCAATGGTAAGCATGATCCTTTTGCCTGACCGCAGGGGTTGCTGAGCGATGACTACCGTCTTGTGTAAGCATCTACTTATACACAAGGTCCATATGTAAACGCTTCGGCCGACCTTTCGTCGTGATGATATCCTATCGGAACCGGCCATCGTAGAATGAGGACTTTGAAGAGCTAGGGTACAGGCGAACGAGACAAACGTCCTTCGATGAGAGCACTTGCGCCAAATTTGGTCGTCGAGAGTCTCGGGAGCTTGTTTAAAAAACCTTCTACGAGTCGCACTGCTCCTTGGTGATGATGGTGGTGGCGGGTAGATACAGGGCGGCCCAAAACAGCGGACGAATGGTGACTGCCAAGCTTCACGCCTCGTCAACATGTTTTGCGATCGACGTTGGGAGGAGTTATCTTTCTTTGTGCCAACAGTGCCTCTGCTGTGCTGAGCTAGCGCAAACGGAAAGAGTTATCTCGCGACAGCTGGGGCGGAGAGCACCGTAAGTTGGTGGTGTGGAAACATGCGGACGGCTGCACGATCTTGCGATGAGGATGAGATTAGATTATCGTATGAACTTGGTCGCCGTGCTACCAAGACAACAGTTAGCGCAAGCTTCTTCTTCAGCCATGTTGATATGTATAAGGATGTATAAGGAAGATACCTCGTAAGATTGGTATTCAGCCAGTACGGAGCCGAGACTGCAAACAAGCAGTATTGCAGCACCCTGCTTGCGCCCGTTTGTCTTGCTGGACTTGGCAAGCATGGGCGACAATCCACCGAAATTCTTGTCCAGAGCAGGTTATAGACTATGGGAGCGATGCACAGCGGCCCTTCACCCTATTATTAACAATTCCACATGGGGGTCATGCCCAAGTGTCGGCATGGACTGCCATGCAGCTGTTGTCCACTAACCGGTGAGGACCCGAGTCTAGTATTCATTAATGCGGCTGCCTTCCCTCGTTCGAAGCTCTGACAAGATTTAACAAAGCTATGTGCCCTTCGCCATCGATCAGCTCAGCCTTTTTACCATGAAGCCCTAGCAGATGCCTGCATATGGCCAACCTCTCCGCAGCCCGCAGGATGGATTTCCACCGCAAGTTGCCGGTACAGGGTACCATGGTAGACGAAAGGAGCGAGGGGCAAATCTCTGATGGCTGCTTTATCAGTTTGCCCATCAATATCGACAGATCTTGCAGCGTTGGTGCGGACTAGAATGGCGGTACCAATAACCTCGTGGAACACAACATGAATGATAGAGGCGAGCTGGCCGTCCACTTTCAGATGCGCCGCATTAGATTGGCCGAGATAGTCGTAGGCCCACAGCTGCCAATGCTCCGGTCATACCTTCGGATGGACGGACTGCTCTACCGGTGCAGACTCTACCTGCCCATTCCCTCCTCCTCCCCTGCTACCCTCTCGCCCCTTGCCACTTTCGCCTCGTCTGTGTGACACTCCCATGGAGGATGATTCTCCAAGGAGACGTTTAGACTGGGGGAGTTGAATGTCACCATAGGAAGCAGATCACGATCCCAAATATGATAGATCATTCTCGACGCGCTCTCAAGTTGAACCAGCTTGTCCGTACTCTTCCAAGTTTCATCACAGCCTGGGGGCATAAGCCCGTCACAAGCGACGAGCAATACCCGGTAGACGTATCAGTATCTGGGCCGAGGAATCCATGATTCTGTGGTCGAATCTCATTTCCCATGACGCAGCAGCTTGGGGGCTGCATATGCGGGTGAGGGTTGAGCTCCAAGTCATGGGGCCAGGTAGACGCCCCTGGGTCTATAAAAGGAGGCTGTTGGGACACCAAGATCCAGGACGTTTCTCACCATCAACTTCCACCACCCCATTCTTCCGTTTTCTGAAGCTTAGAAACAAGAAGCACGCAATCTTCTGTCGCCAAGGTAAGTGATAGCACCCTTTGGCGTTCTACTGACCAGCCCGCAGAGGGATGACTGGTGAGAGTAGGAGTATTAACTATCCCCCAGGACCCTGCACCATTTTCTCTACACAAACATACAACAATTTCTTCGAGCTAGTTGCCTATTCTTATCGATACATCCCTTTAACCCTCCCGCGGTTGAAAATGTGTGACTTTGAAGAGTTCATCTACACCTGCAACTGCAGCGCGATCCGGCTCAAGTCGTATTGCCATCAGGCGAGGAACAACCGAGGTCATCGGTGCACTCGCGTAAAGAAACTTCGCAACGTCTGGGATCTCGACTACCCTTGCGACAAGCACAAAACCGCTTGGGTGACACACTCCGGAGAGCCCCCGGTCCCCGACCAAGGCAGTAGCAATTCCTCAGGTACGCCGTCCGCCCCGTAGGCAAAACACACCCCCGAGGCTCGAGTAAAACCGGAAAACTTGTCTCACTGTCGTCCTGAAAGATGTCTCCCCGAGTCCCTACTCCACCCCGGTCTGGCCATCCTGTGGTCGCGCCTGAGAAGAGCCGTCATTGAGCTTACGGGCTTCTCCACGGCTCTGCTTGGGAAAGCCACGCCTTGCCTTTGCCAAGCACATTATTTTGACTCCTAGAAAGCGCCGGCAGAGAAGTGCCAAAGGACCTAAGCATTTTGGTAAGGCAGGATGGGGTTGATCTTGCAGACTGAGCAAATAAATATCCCCCTTTTTGTTTTTCAGATTGTTTTTCAGATCCGCCGCATGTCGTGAGCTTACCGAGTCTACACTGAGTCCTGTTAGCGACCTACGTTGTGCTGTTTCTTGCTTCGCGAATGAAAGAGGAGGTGCAAAGGAGAATTATCATGCTGGAATTTCTACAGTTGTCACCAGAGTCTAGGGAGAAACGGGCCTGGGGAAGCCTTGGATCTGATCCAACAAGTCACGTCGACGTGCGCAAATCACTCGAACCGAAAACGTTTAACGCAAGATTCCTGTCTCGGTATACTCGCTTCCACAGGTCCACTATGAATTGGGAATTGCTCGTCTGCATCTTCTTCTAGAAAACCAGTCAACATTGGCCAGTCCAGATGGATCCTAAACTGTGGCTTTGTGAGGGGGGAGGGGTGTTTCCCCAGACTCGTGTATTACTAGAGACAAGAGATAACGAGGGAGGGTCCATGGCGAGCCAGGCTCAGGCTCCTGGGAGACATTGCCGGTGACAAGACAGATATCGTTCTAGAAGCGCTGGGGGCATTGAGAAAGTCTCACCAAGCACTCCAGCGCAGCAGTGGAGGGACACGTGGGAAGCAGAGAGGAAATTTAATGAACTCATATGGGGGCTATGAGCAAGTTCTACCTTGATCCTTGATTTGCGTATGATTGGGTCGTTTGAATCGTTTGAAGTGAGATGAAAGGTCGTACAGCAGCTGGGGCAGACTAGGACTCCACAAGGACGGGCCATTCCCCCTCCCCGACAACGTGCTTGACATCGGCAAGACGGTTCTGTGCAACGCTACTATGGGTTGAGAGCAGCTCTGAGACATGTCCTCTCATTTGCAGGTGGGGGCCGACAGACGCCAGATCCTGGCTTGCTGTCATTTAGGTAGAACGGCACTGTGTCTGTCAAACTTGGTACAACAACGCCTCGAATCCCTCACACAAATGGAGATACTTCGTGGGCGTAGCGGCAGTCCTCAGCGCGTGGCAACGTTTTCCCAAAATTGGGGGGGAGAGCCAGTCTCAGGAAGTTTCACACCGTTCAGCAGGCAACACATAAGAGTCTCTCAATCTTCACTTTTCTTTTTTGCCTCCATTGGGTCTCAGGTAATCTTCCGGGTGATGTCCTAATCTGCCATTCGTGACCGGTTTCTTATGGTCGGCTTGGATGCTAGCTACAGAGAGCAGGCGGACAGATGTGAATTGTGATTTATAGCCGTGAATGCGATGCTTTATCCGATCGCCCCGGGTCGGAGCCGCACGCAGCCCTTAACTTGGAGCGGTCGGTGGGTTCTCATTCCAGGTTATCTGCGCCCTCTACGATACCCACGACGTTGTACCGCTTCGAGAAGAAGGTGACCCAATCCTCCAAGGTCGACTTCTCCTTCTCGCCGAGGCTCTTCCAGTCAGGGCTCACGTCTTCCGCCTTGGTAGAGGTCATGCCAAGTGCTCTCGAAGCATCCTTTCCGGCGAATACTGATGTACCACGGTTAGCAGCCGTCAATAATTTCAGGGCTTTGTAAATGAAATATGGTCGCCACTGGTCTCCGTCTCGAGCATCTAGGCACGGGCACGCCGACCACCTAGAGAGACGATCGCAAACGATCGGACGTGATGCCAACAACAACAGCAAAGCACCATAAGTAACTCAGCGGCAACACTTAGGATACCAAGGATCGAGGTAATAGTAAAAGTGAGAAAACAAAAAGAGAAGCTTGAAAAGAGTAAAAAACACTAGGGACTGGGCAGTAGAGGAGAGTGAGAAAGTGGGAAACCATACCGTTGTATGACCCTCCGGGAAGATAGGCCTTGTTACCTGTCACGTCGTACACCTTGCCCTACACAG
>FTLB01819749.1_pt1 | contig 15336 bp, 9 predicted proteins | sample 1658291 | NCBI WGS metagenome assembly FTLB01 (sample SAMEA3914812, study PRJEB12502) | metagenome | biome: forest; material: soil | place: Canada | collected 2011-07-07 | depth 0.1 m
TATATATATATATATATATACTTAGTCATCAAGCGAACGCGAAGGTCTCGGCTTTTTAAGTGCGGTCTAACTAGATCTCTCCCTAAACAGAAACGCGCGGTTATTGATAGATCTTTTGGCGTAAGATATTTCCCAAGACTCCGCTAGAAAAGCAACTCTGTTGCACCCCGAGGCGGCTAAACATTAGTCTACTCAAGCTATGTTATGCAAGGATGCCTTGCAAGAAGAAGTCAAAAGTAACACGTGTGTGTGTGTGGCCGTTGAGAGCCTCAGCCGGCATTCCGCTAAGAGAGGGGGTCTGCAGGAGAGCAGTGAGCGTGGATTCAGCTAGAACAGACCCTGCTGGGGGGCAACGATGAACGTAGGGATCGATGTTCTGTAAGAGTTGCATCCCAACCGGAACTAAGGGCAAATCACCAATGGCATGTCCGCTGGCACACAGCCCGACTGGCGCCTGTGGCCAATGGGATGGTAGTGAGACCCTCGGGTCCCCAGGAGCGGCTCACCCGCTAAACCGTGAAAAGGGGCCCAGAACGAACTACGAGGCAAACATGGAGGGTAGGCTGAAGATCCCGAGATCGACCGCCGCTCCCGCCAACGGGTCTCTAGCTCTGGTGCCTATGCGGGGGAAGGGTGGTGGTGGTGTGCTACCTAGGCGCGCGAGACTTAGACGCGCAGGTGCGGCTCCTCGGGATTGGTGGACCGTCAAAAAGGGGGTCGTGGGAGTCACACCCAGATGACAAGACTGGAATATTCGATGGGAAAGGGCTTTTTTCCGAAAGCCGAAAGCAGGTTTCCTGGCATGGGATAGGTCAAGGGTAGACGATGCGGGAAGCTCGGCCCTCTTCCCACCCCCCTTTCTCCTGAACTCGGGCGAGCGTTCTCTCGCCTGCGTGTAATGCACAATCGGTGGGAACTGGTGCAGACATGGGCTGAATCATACAAGAATTCTCATCTGAGAGAGTACTTGTCTAAATTTACACAACTCCAGACGAAGAATCATACCGGCCTCTGTTTTGGAATATGAGAGGCCCCGGGAGGAGGTCGGTCCAGATACTGAGGGTGGCAAATATGGGCCACAGCTGAGCTGACAGCCCACGACTATTGGCAGGTTCCTGCATCAGTAATCGCCCGTTGAACTCGTCCCTCCGACGCAAGAGGAGACATAGACGATACTGACTACGGATAAAAGACGTGTTGATCGCTCTCGAGGCACGAGACTGCCGTCGGCTACGACGCAACATACCTCGGCTGGGACGGGCAGCACACCCAGGACGCCGTCCCGCCTCCGCGTCACCGAGCTTCTCAATAAGCAGCAACCCTTGGGGATATCTTGGGCACACTCGCCACCGGCATCGGACAGCCTGAATCTCGGGGTTGCACGCGACGTGGTCTACGTCACTCTGTCGGGCAGTGTCCCCCTGTTCCCACGTGGATTTCAAGCATAGCCTCGCACTGCCTCGCCAGCAGAGAGTCTCCACCGCGGACTACTTTAACTGAACTTCCCCTGATAGAAATCCTGCAGCCAGCAGCAAGACATCCATCCCCCAAACCGACGATAGCTTCTCCGAACCATCAGTTATGCGCGCCCAAGTCCTCAGGGCCACTGCCCAAGTCGCAACTCAGAATGTCAGCACATGTTCTTTCTACAAATAACCGCCATAAGAGCATTATAAGTGCCGTCAGCAACTGCCGAACTGCGGAGTATTTTTTTCAAGAAACTCTTGTTCCTACCAGTGACGATATATCCAGATCTCTCTCTCCAGAATCGCGCGATGGCTTTGTTTATCACACGGCACACGAGCTCAGGAGGCAAAGATGAGGATATCTTCTAAATATGGCATAAAAGAAATTTCCGCTGTCTACCACTGACTAAAGGATAGTGGCCTGTACGTTTTGCGGACAGACGTGCATATACAAATGCATTCAAAAAATTCGTATTTACAGCGATGGTCTGTGGTTACCCGGGTATCCGAACCCCCAAAATTCTCCCCCGAATGAAAACTCCGTCGTTGGAAAAAAAAAAGCAGATGGAAAAGATTTCCGAAAAGAAAATCAAATCAAAAAAAGAGAGAAGAGGTGGGAGAACGGCCGCCGTCAACCCTCACTCTGCGTCTCTCTTCCAAGTCTAATGTGGATATAAAAAAAATAAGAGATAACCAAAAAAAAGGAAAGTTTTACTCGGGCTTCTCGGGCTTCTGGGCCACGATCCAATAGCTCGTGGTGGCCAGGCGCATCTTGTCCATCTTGACGAACGCCTCGCCGTCCAAGCAGAGACGGTTAATGAGCGTCTTGAAATGGGCCGGGAGCGCGTGGACCTTGACGAGGCCGAGGATGAGCTGCCGGACGGCGCGGAAGTAGCCGTCGACGCGGTCGATCAGCGGCGCCTGCAGGCCGTCGATGCTCGCGTTCTCGGAGCGCAGGACGACGAATCCCGCCTCCTTGAGGGCGGCCTCGAAGATGGCGGGCGTCGGGGTGCCGACGGCGCCGATCAGGGGCTTCACGCGGCGCATCAGCTCGGCGTGCTCCGGGTTGGCCGCGTCGTAGGCCGGCAGGCTGACCCAGTCCAGCAGGGAGAGCTTGGCGCCGGGGCGGACGACGCGGTGCAGCTCCTTGAAGAGGCCGACGAGATCCTTGCACAGCGACAGGGCCTGGATCTGGTAGAAGCCGTCGAAGGTGTTGTCCGCGAAGGGCAGGGGAAGCTCGTTGAAGTCCTGGACGACGAACTGGTTCTCCAGCCCGTGGGCCGTGTTGAACTCGCGAGCCTGGGCGATCTGGTTGGGGTCGATGTTCAGGCCCGTGACCTGGGCGCCCGTCACGGACGCCATGTGGGCGGCGACGCGGCCGCGGCCGCAGCCGAGGTCGAGGACCTTGTCGCCGGGACCGAACCCGACGGCCTCGGCGACGGCGCGCTCAAAGATGACCTGGTTCTCTAGGGGGCTCGCCTTCTTGTCCATGTGCGGGGGGATGTACATCTTCTCTACGTCGCCCAGGGCGCACAGGTGGTTGAGGACGCCGTAGTAGGACCTCAGGCACTCGCCAACACGCTCCCGATAGTTCGGGCCGAGCTCGGCGATCATCTGCTCCTCGTTCGCCCAGTCAAGGTTGTAGATGACGTACGAGGCCATAAAGTCGTCGACTTGCTTTGGCGTCAAGTCTAGCAGGTACTTGAAGGCCGTCTTGAAGGTCTTAGCCCTGGTGGAGAAGGTGGGACGCTCGAGCAGATCAACCTCGCTTCTCCTGGATTTTGAGTTTAGGAAGAAAGCTTTCCGCTTCTCCTCTGTGATGCCATCCAGAGAGCTATCCGATGCCCGTTGGTTGTTGGGCACCGGGCTACTGGGTTTCGACACGACAGCTGCTGGCATGATTGCTTTTCTTCTTCTTCTGATTTGCGTCTATTGCCCGGATGGTATATCCTGGTTGTTTTGGAGGAAATTCTTTCTCTCCCGAAACAATTCAGTCAAATATTGGCGGAGAAAGAGGCGTGTGTTGCGTTTCTGCTGCTTAGCCACTTCTCTTTTTTGAGAGTGTCCGACTAAGAGGAACAAAGAATCTCAACCACCGGTGTACAAGTGAGCCGGGAGGGAGGGGGGGACAAGGCTATTAGATGCGGACGAGGAGAGGGGGAGAGAAGAGAGAGGAGAGAGAGAGAAAGAAGGAGCAGGAGAGAGATAAGAGAGACGGAGTGAGGGGGAGAAGGGGGGAAGGGGAGGCCAAGAGATGATGCAGGGAGTTTCTCTTTATAATGGGTGCCTGGTGATCAGTTCCGGATTACTTGAAGGCGGAAGGTGGGTGACCGGGATGGTGACGAGGAGGAGGAGGACGCAAGAGATATATTGGCTGGATCTGATTGTTCAACGGTCTTCGGAGGAAGACGAAGAGGGGTTGGCTGGTTTGGTTTGCTAGGATGATAGGGAAGACAAATCAGGACGAGAAAAAAAGGGAAGAGGAGGGTGAGTGTGTGTGTGATCGCCGCCTATTTCTACTCGACTCTTACACGGCTCGAAAGTCTACCAAGTACTACCGTCTGGGCCGCAAAAAGGGCACCAAGGGCCACCAAGGGCAACCAAGGGCACCGATTCATGTCCGAGACATTCCGGTCCTAGGAATAAGCGCCAGGGGAGGAGGAGGTGTTGGAGGGGGCAGGAACTCGTCCAGCTGAGGACCTGGTCGGTCGCCCGCCCAGATGATCACACGGGTCTGCATCGGATCGGCTCAGGCAATTTTGGAAATTTTTCGTGGTCTATGACGGCCTCCCTGATTCTGCTAGGCGGCTATGCCACAAAGGTCGCTGGCCTGGTCTTGCAGAAACGCCCATTCCGGACTTTCCGGGTTGGTGGGGTCGAAGGATCCCGACTCGGAAACGCGAGACCGCTACGACCAAGGGCTACCGTAGCACCGCTTACCTCCCGCAAAGTCCGACCAGGCGGTCTGTGTCTGGCATGGTGTATGGTGTATCTGGCCCGCCCTATGGGGGAAGAGCTATGGGGGAGGGGAAGAGCAAAGAATGAGAAGCCATGAGTCATCGGGCACAGGGTAGGGTTTATTGGTGCATGCTCCGGCCCTGCTCCCCGTGGGCGGCGGCGGCCAGTCAGCGGCGGCGAACGCGAGCATGCGGTGGGTTTGCATATGACATTTCATTTCCCGCCTTGGCTCTTCTGGAATGGCTGCTAGCACCGCTGTACCAGAGGCGCAAGGCGGCGCCGTGTACATACATGATTGCTGTAAGTAAACTGTACTGTACAGTAAAGTTGCTATCTAATCATCGACTCGGCGATGACGGGACGACTACAAAGACACCCCCCCCGAGCCCCCCCCCCGGTCGGGATTGGTAAGCATCCGAGAGCGCGGGCGACCCAACCACCTGCCACCTTTGTAGTATGACATGGGAAGAAATCGACCGATGCACGGCACCACCACCATCGCTTAGGTTAGGCGCGACGTTTGGTGACTGATGGGATGGACGGTGCGGGATGAGGGAGGCGCTGGGAGCTTTTGGGGGAGCTTTGGGGGAGCTTTGGGAGTCCGGCCCGGAGTGGGTTGCTTGAGCTGTGACGTCAGAGCCCGAGCTGTTTTTTTTTGTTTTTTTTTTTGTTTTTTTCGGCCGAAAGCAAAAAGCTTCATATTTCCATATTTCCATATCTCCATACTTCCAGACTCTGTATTTCCAAACTTATATCCAGCTTCCCGGTCCTTTTCGGCTTTCCCCGTCACGCCGCTTCTTGACCGCTATTGCTATCCGTGGTGTTTGTTGAGTTAATTTTTTTTGTTTGGTATTTTTATTTTTCTATCTTTATGTTTCTTTCTGTCTGCAAAACCTTTTTCCTATTTCCGACTTATGCAAGCATGGATTCATTTTTGACAATTTTTTTTATGCTGCTCCGGCTCCCCCCCGCTTGCCTCCGCCAAGACTTTTTTATATTACACGGGACACCGCAGGTCCGTAAACGCTGCGAGGCCGGTAATGAGTTACGAACTATTACAAAGTAGCGGAGAGAGATATTACATAAGTCCTTGGAGGATATATTCTCCATTTGGAACTAACTAGTATTTTATTCTAATTTTTTTTTACTCATTTTATGGGCAGCTAAAACGAACTGACTTACATCTTAGTTAGGTAAGTTTCGTTTGCATGATGGATGACCTGACATCTCTCTAGACCATCAAAGCTCTCGTTCGTCATATGCGGCAAAAATGGAGAAGCTATCCAGCGTCCCGGATTTCTGTCGGATATATCGAAATGGAACGCCAATTTCCCGACTTTCCCATTTACATTATTCCTCTCGGGATAACCGCCGAGACGCGAAGACGCGATTGGTTTTATGAAAACCACGCAGATGTCTACAAAGCTTGCCAAGTTACACGCAGGTCGAGGCCAAAGACAGTGGAAAAAAAGAAAAAAAAAAAAGAAAAAAAAAAGAAAAAGGGATATCAGCAAATGATGCAATGCACGAGCTAACACTATGAGAGGCAGACTCGACTCAGCAGAGAAGAAAGAAAAGAAATAGCACGTAAAAAAAACGGCTCGGATCTGACATGAGATCTCAGGGCTAACATTAACCTTTTTTTTTTCTTAACTTGATATATTACATTTCACAACGGCCGCCTCGACCGTCGTGATTTATTTGGGCCGAAATTTCCCCAGGTTTCCCAGCTTCGTCCGGGCTTTCCGAGTCCTCCGGTCCCGTGCCCTCTCCTCTTTGCCCCCTTCCCGGGGCACCTACACAAACAAAACAATCTCGTAGGTCATCTGTGCACCGTTGACTCGTCGCCGGTCTCCTGTTCCTCCCCCACGCTGGCATCGGCCCCGGCGCCTAATAAGTAGGTCGTCCGAAGGTTCCCGTGCCCTCACCTCTCTTCCACTCCCAGGCATCTCTCCTTGTTCTTCACACAGGAATAGCACCTCGTCCGTCGCCCCGACCGAGCGACGACACATATCCGCCGGGATTTGGTGCAGCCGGCACACGGGCCGCCAGGCCGCGGGACGCAGTCCTCCAGGATCTTGGCCGCCGCCCTATGCTCCTGCGCCGTCTTCTTGCTTAATGGCCGGCGATGCGCCGTGCCCGTGGCGGCTCCGCGTTCCCTTCTCTGCCTCCCCAACGCCACCACGGCTTCTGGTACGAAGGGGAGAGGCTCCTCGGCGGGCATGGTTTCGGTTGGCGTGGTTTCGGTGGGTGTGATTTCGGTACGTGTCGTTACGGTGGATGTGGTCTTGGCCACCGTGCTTTCGGTGGACGAAGGAGACCGCCGTACGGTATCTTCTCCATCCGTCTCACTAAACCTCAGGCACACCAGTGCCTGGGCTGTTGCCTCCTCGGCCCTCATGCTCTCGATCTCGGCGAGCGCGACGTGGAGCAGAGTAGCCCACGCCGCGCCGCCGTGTGGCCAGATTGTGTCGTCTCAGAGGTCGTGAGCTGCTAGGGCCGACGATGAGGACGGCAGCGAAGTCCTAGGATTCGTGGGTGTGGTCATTTTGACTGCGAGAATGTCTAGGGGGGAAAGTCGATGATGGAGTGTTGACGACGTGAGAAGAGATGAGGAACGATTTGGAGACCAGAATGCAGCCTCCACACGACAAAAGAGAAAAGATATACGACTCTCGGCATGATTCGGAGATGGCTACTCTGACAGCGAGAATGAGGCCCAGAACTGCGGTGAGTGCTTGTGACAGTTGTTTCTCGAAGCTTATTGTTTCTCCGAAAGGAGCCTCGAACAGCATGTTGGCATGTTGGTCACGGACATCTCTTTTATGTATTGAGATATCCATGGGCGAGAGAAAATAAAAGGTAAGAGTCACTCATCAAAGCAAGACAACAAGACGGCGAGATGAGATCATTGGATGAGGAAAGTCCGAGGGAGTCAGTTGCAGCAGGTATTGAGCGGGCCATGCTTCCAAATCTCCGCACACTCGTCACAAGGCAGTTACTCCAGACGGGGACATCACTAGGAAGAGATACCGCAACCACGACAGAAGTGCTTGGCCCTGTCATACTTCACCATCTCGGCGTAGATGAGGTAGGTTACCAGATATATGAAGTACCGATGCTTCCCTCGTTGCTCTGCTCTCCTTTCTAGGTTTCCACTTTGGTTGTGGAGCTGAGTGAAGCTCGTGAGTGCACGGACCCTGAGTAAACAAACCCCCTTTTTTGCTTCCAACGAACTAAACTGGCCCGAATTCAGCCTCACGGCGTACAGAGTACAGTCTAGATCTAAATCAGCAATGTTCCAATATTTTGTCACTTCTCTCGACTGGCATATGTCCCGTAGCTCATAAAAAAAACCACCACCAAGCTCCTCATGCACTTATCTCTTTAGTGTTCTTTGCCCTCGCGATCCAGAATGATTGGCCAAGTTCTTTTGCGAATAGATCAACGCCTCCCATATGGCTAGGTTTAGCTAGTTTTGTCCATTGCCAGATAAGTGAAGTTAGACTTCGCATGAACTGCCGCAGGGCGCGCATCTCGCTTGTCCAACCCGTAGGCTACCCACGGTAGGCCAGCTAGCCGTAATCTAGATCTGATTGTTCCAACAAAGACCCCAATCACTATAGATAGCGCTTACATCAGGGAGCGACCGATCTACCGAGCGTTCCAGCGTTTTCAAGACATTAAATTGGTGCTATGTCGAAGCCGCCATATGCAGCCGCAATTTGTCCAATCCGCCTTGATTTGCTCTTCTGAAATTGCCGTGCGGGGGATGTCTTAGAGGCGCTGCCATCTCCTCCCGCTGTGCCACCAAAGATTTATTTTTGGGGGGCAGATCTGTATAAGCGCAGAGCCTTAATTGACTCCTGTTATATGATCGCATACATAGGAGATTTGTGAAAGTGGTGTGGTCGAATCAACACTACCGTCTCTGTATGCTGCCTTATTGTCGCATATATTGACTTGATTGCCTCGGAAAAAAAGAACGTATATGATGGCGGATCAGAATCCGGGGAAGAAATTACTCAATCAATCGTGCATTCGGGGCCTTTTGGTCTCACCACATTGGTACTTCCCTTGACTGGCATAAATTATCAAACATGGAAGCTCGTCCTGATTCTATCACGATGCTCTTGCTTTCGCTCCGGGTGCTGTCTCCCGCGTGTAGGCTGCTCTGTCGCCAGCTCGAGCGCCGAACACGATGCGCATCCTAGACGACCTCGCGCGCCTCCCGCGCTCGTTCGCACGGGACATGCGAATGACCAAGGTCCAGGCGCTCGTGTTCCTGACGTCCTGGTGGTGCTGGACGCTGGGCTCGATGCACTTCTACCTCCTTCCCTACACGCAGCCCGACGTGGCCGCGGCGCTCGGCGTGCCGCAGAGCCAGATCGCCTACGCCAACTCGACGTCCATGCTCTCCCGGACCCTCGGGGCCGTCGTCTTCGGGATCCTCTCCGATCAGTACGGGAGGAAGCTACCCCTTGTGGCCGATCTGGTCCTCATGGGCGTCTTCACGCTGTGCTCCGGCTTAGTCCAGACGTACGCGCAGTTCATCGGCCTGCGTTTCCTCTTCGGTCAGCTGCTCCGCGGAGATCCGCCAAAAAATGGTAACTGTCGGAAACAGATGGGCTGTTGGGCTGACCAGGACTCCTAGGCATGGCGTACGGCGGGCTCTACGGCATCAATATGGCCGCGGTGCTCGAGGCGGTGCCCCGCGAGGCCCGAGGCACTGTGGCTGGGCTGACACAGCAAGGATTCGGGGCGGGCAATCTCCTCGCTTCCGGGTTTCATCTGGCAATGAGTGAGTGATATCTCCGCTCTCTGGGCTCCGTCTTGGTGATTTCACGTGGAAAATTGACAATCCGAGCCTGGAAAAAGACCCCTACGGATGGCGTTCTTTGTACTTCCTCGGCGCCGGCCTGACCGTCAGCGCGATTGCATTGCGCCTCGTCACCCCATCCTACTCTGTCACCGCGGAAGCCGTTCGCGAGCATGAGGGCATCGAGGAGGTGGACGATCGGGCCGCGGTGGGTGGCAAGCTCGCTTTCTGGACGAAGCTGCAATATGCGCTGCGGAGGAAGTGGGCTATATTCATATACGGCACCCTCCTGACTGCATGCTACAGCACCCTGGGCCACGGCCACCTGGACGTCTACCCTGCTTTCCTCGTCTCCCAGCGCAAGCTAGACATTCTCCGGCAGACCTGGGTCGCCGTGTTGCTCCAGAGCGGTGGCATCTTCGGGGCGTTCGTTGGCGGCTACTTGAGCAAACACAGCGTGAAATGGGTTCCCACGGCGTTCGCCATCCTGGTCGCCCCGTTCTTGCCTCTGTTCATTCTCCCGAGCTCGTGGAACCTGCTTGGGCTCGGGGCGTTCTTTTTCGAGTTCTTTTACGCCGCCTCGATGGCGCCGATCGGAAACATACTGCAGATGCTGTGTCCCCATCCGGGCATGCGAGGTGCGTTCACCGGCATCGTGTACAATCTGGGAAATGCTGTTAGCTCCATTGCTCCTTCGATCGAGACCAAGCTGGGAGAAGACCATCGGCTCCCGGACAGGACGCCAGATTTTGCTCGAATCATCCTGATCCTTGCTGCTATCGTACGTAGCATCATCCCTAGCTTCAAAATTCCCAAGGGCACTGGCAGACCGCTTACCACCTAACATGGCAGTGCATTGCTTTGCTGGCGTTGACCTTGGCTTGCATGCCTACGACGAGTATCAACACGGAATGGGACCAAGAAGATCCAAACGAGATTTATAGCCCGGAGCAACTGCCTAGTAAACAGGTGAGCAGAGATCCGGAAGACGGTAGCATGCCACACGAGACCAAAGAAGTGACTGTGGAATTACGACGGGCCGCTATAGAGGTTTCGCAATGAGTGGGCCGTGGAAATGGATATCAAGCACACTCATCACAGATTCTAGACAGATGAATTTGCTGCCATAAACATTCGTATCACGTTCAGATTAGCAAACACCAAGGTTGGTTGACTTTTTTTGTTCTTTGATTGGTTCGGCATCTAGTACGAGCCCTTGTACTGCGCATTTTGAGCACACGGGCTCTTCACAGTCCCATCGTTTGGAACCGTAAGACAGAGCTGGACCATTCGCGCGCCTCGACGCCTGCTCAAACCAACTACTGTCGATTCAAGCAAGGCAAAGCGAGATATCGGTATGGACCAAGTCGACGACTTGAGACGTCGGATCCTTTCTTTAGATTTACACGGGTTTCTTGCCCAGGTACGTCAGCAGCAATCCTCATTTCCATGTCGGTCATGCGGAGGGCCTCAGTTGTGTGTCCATAGGACTGGCGAAGAATCTCATGCATAGTTGGTCGCGTGAGACTTCGCAGAGTTCGAAACGCCATGTAGTCGGTCAACCTCTGGTGCTTCTTTCCATACCAAGTTGGTGGTTAGCAGCGGTAGTAGTCGGTCAGTATTGGACAATAGCGCTGCCAGATGCAGTGTAGAGGCACCTCAAGCGACATATTGGTACGTCGAGATGTCGCCGTCGAGGCGCATGAGGTATTCACGGTTAATCAAATCCTCAATGCGCCTCTTGATCATCGGGACTTCGGGCCTAAATCGGCTCGAAAGCTGGGTTATGATTTCGGTCACGAGCTGCGAATGAACGAGTTGTTTCCGCTGCCTAGAAGAGGGTAGAGCATTTGTCAGCGAGGGGCGTCAAAGAAAAGAAACAGTTGCAGACGAGGGCGACATACTTCATGATACGGACGATGGCTGCGTCCACCAGATGGGAACGAGTCTGGTCGTTCTTCTTCTCCGTCTCCTTGCGCTCCTCATCGCCCTCGACCTTGGAAACGGTATTGACGGTGGGCACTTTGATCTTGATCGTCTTGCTGACAAACTGCGGGTTGAAGCTGAACTTGTCACCCGGTTTGATCGTCTTGGTAGCCGGTTCTTTGAGAAGAACGCGGGCTTTGGGGTGGATGGCGAGGCCCATGAGAGTGCGGGTGAGGTCTTGCTGAGAAATGTTGGACTTGGCTTGGATCTCCTCGAAACTTAGACTCTCGCCGTCCGCTAGGTCGTTGATGAGCAGCAGGACGATCATGCCGTAGGTACTGACAGTCAGATCGTAACGGCGCTCTCTGCTCAGCGGGCCGGTTTCCTTGCCCGGTATCTTGGGGAAGAAGCACCGAATCTCGGCAGTGCCGGCAGTGCCGACCCAGGTGAGAACTCGGCCGCTCCGGTCCTTGAGGTAGTATTTGTAGAAGCTGTCTTGCAGTCGCTTGATCGAAGGCGGGAAAACACAGTCGTTTCTGACGCCGTCGTCCCCATGAGACTGACGGCCCATCACTTCCGGCGGCCAGTTGTTGCTGGTCAAGACGTTGATGCTGAGATCGAACCCGGAGGCATCGGCGCCCTGCAGGCCCCGAATATGATCCCGGTAGCTATCCGAGAGATCACGCGACAGCTCCATGTCTTTGAACATGCCCTCGAACTTCAGGGTGAAGGCGTTGCCCATATCCTGTTTCATCCGCGAGACCATCTCCTTCTCGACCTCTTGGCTCTCGGATTTCCCATGCAGCAGTCTCTTGGCGAGGTGCTTCTGGTAGTACCGCTCAAACATGTCCCTGTCCGATATGTACCGAAGCAAGATGATGGCTTTCTCGAGCACGAGGTCCACTTCGGCTTCCGTCTTGCCCTTGATGCCACGCTTCAGGTTCTCGTCGATAAAGAGCGACACGTATTCGGAGCTTCGGTCGAATCGATTGATGAAGTCCGAGAAGCTCTTGGTCACTGCCGATTGGAGCAGCAGGTCCTTTTCGAAGCAAGTCTCCCACAGGTTATCGAACTTGTCCTTCAGCTTCAGGACATCATCCACCCACTTGATGGCGGCTGCCGTCTGTTGCGCAGCCGCGGTCAAGGGCTGCGGTTTGCTCTTCTCGGCTCCCTCGGTAGCGGCTTGGTCGTCTCCCTCGCCAGCGGCGGCAGCTTGGGGATTAGAGAAGTCTGTGTTCTTCAAGTCTTTCTCGATCTCGAAGCCCAGCTGCAGAACCCGGGTCTGAATGGTATTCTTCAGAGCTTCCTTGGAAGGGTCCACGAGCGAGATGAGCTGGTAGAGGATGGCTAGATCTTCTACGCGGTCATTGTCAATCATGCTCTTGAGGCCGCTGAGCTCCAGCGCGAGAAACTCATTGAGATGCTTCTTGATCAGTTCGTCCTCGACAACCCGGGCAATCTTGTCGGCCGTCAGGAGGGACAAAGCCGTGCGGCACCGGTCCTGCTCCTCCTGCAGTCTGCGCTGCGTGTGGCGCAGCCACGTAGAAGCGTCTGAGTCGCGGAGCAGCTTCTGACACTCGTCGCCGTAGAACTTCCTGCTCGCATTCAGATACGCAGGTTCAAACGTCGTCAGGTACAGTTTGAAGTTGTCAACCTCGTCGTCCGTCTCGTAAAGATCCTCCAGCATGGAGCAGACCTGTCGGAGGAGATTCCGGTCGATGACATCGCCGTCGCGCTCCATGTTGACCAAACCGATGACGATGGCTACGAGGAAGTCGAAGATATGAAGGTTTCGATCATGCTCCGAGTGTGGCAGACCAAGATCATGCCTAAGGATATTGGTCCGGAAGAGCCCTATCGTAGCGGCGAAGGTTGAGGGAATCCTGGTCTCGGCCGTGTAAGTACGGTCAAGGTACATCAGGATGTCGGCCATCATGTTCATGGAGAGGTTGTGGGCCAACCACTTGTCTCGCACGTCTCGCAGAATCCGCTCGCCCATCTGGCGTCGCTCGTTTGTACTCGCACTGTCGAGGGCCGTCGCAGCGAGACTGGGAGGTATGAGTTCGATGATCTCCGGCACGACATGTTCCTTGAACCATTGCTCTTCAAAATCCTTCACCCTGTCGTAGAGCTGCGCTCCTTTCTTTCGGAGAACGATCTTGTACGAAGCGCGGTAGAGCTGCTCGAAGGACAGCTTGCCTGCATTCCGCGTATGGATATCAATGAATGCTTGCCGGAGAAGCTCCCAGCATGGCTCGAACTCGTTCGTGTCCCTGTTCATCATAGGCTTCAGTCCTCGGGTTAGCGGTTGCGCGTGTGATCCTGCCTGTCACCAGATGAGATTACCTTGCGAATAGATCGCATTCTTCCTCCGCGGGAAGCCATCGTGGAGTGGCGAACCCCTCGGAGGGTCAGATAGTGACGGTGGAAGTCGAAATCGCGAGTAGTGAGTCGCAGGCGAGACTCTCGGTTGAGCAATCCGATCGGACTGGGCGCTTAGAGTTTTTGGGGGAAAGTAGACGCGGAGAATGAGAACATGCCGATTCGAAAGTTCAAAGGAAAGTGATTGTGCCGGAGAGCAGAGCTTCTTGTTCTCTCGCCTTGACGCTCCAGGCTGCACAAGCCGACGAAGGTACAGTAAGGTGGGGGAGGCAGTGCGGTAGAGTGGGCTGAAGTATTATCGCGAAGAGAAAGGTGAAAGAATAGATACCCCAACTCTCCTCGCAGTGGGGGATGCTCGAAAGGAAACCATAAACGGGCTCGTGCGTTTACTCGGGAAACGAAAACATCAAGAGAAAGAAAAGCAGGCCATCTTTGCTGGATGACTCGGATGGGAGGACGACTCAGAAAGCTCAGAATACCGCGTCTGCGTGCCTGAAGCTGCACTGTTCCAGAACCAATCTCCACCAGGCAGCTTTGCCCCTCCACCCGGAAGATGCCTTCATTGGTCGTTCCGCGCTAAAGCTCCTTAATTTATCCGGTTCCTCTGTACGCTATACTTTTTAAGGTTATCGATAAGAAACTGCCGTTCGGACTGTGATCCCGAACCTTCTGGTCTGGTTCTCTGCGCCTCAAGAAATTTTGAGTTTGTCGCGAGGGCGATCCGAAGATCTGCACATTGCCACGCGACACCAAACACGACCACACCGCCGAACACTTTCTCACACATCCTGGGCCGAACAGACGCTTCTTGTGCCTTCGAAACATTTCAGAAGAGCGGCATAGGATTAAGCTGAATATCAAAGACATCATGGCGACGACACGTGCTGCTTCCATCGCGTCTCAGCTCGCCAGGTTCTCGTCACCATCGAGAAGCAGCCTGACCTCGAGCACCAAGATCGCAACCCGAGTCTCCCCATTCCTCTTGCCTCGCACTCGAAATACGCCATCTGCATTTCCCGTGCGTTTTGCGCATACGATCCCCAAGCCCCCAACCAGCTCCTCTCAGAGTCCCTCCGTGCCTGCGTCCGCCAACGCAGACCGCAGACGAGCCAAGAAGCAAGAACCGCATTACGAGCTCACCTTCACGTGCGTACCATGCGGCGAGCGGTCGGCGCACATCGTCTCGAAGCAGGGATACCACCACGGCTCCGTGCTGATCAGCTGCCCGGGCTGTCGCAACCGCCATGTCATCTCAGATCACCTGCGCATCTTTGGCGACAAGAACATGACTGTCGAGGATCTCATGCGGGAGAAGGGCCAGCTTGTCAAGAAAGGCACCCTCGGAGAGGACGGCGATCTTGAATTTTGGGAGGACGGGACAGTGACACCCCATCAAGCCCTCGAACACAGCAACCCGGCCGGCGAATCGAAGGCGGCCGACAGCGCGCTCCCGGGAGCGTCGTTTACTAGCGTCGGCGGTCCTTCGAAGAGAGACTAGGGCTAAATGAAGTCTTGTTACGATTGGAGGATACGTGCTGTATTATACAAAAGCTGTACTATATAAAACCATAAGGCGAGGGGGTCAATGTACACTTGGGACGGGCGGCGTGTTGATTTTACTTTATACCCTAGATGTTCAAAGATAGATTTGGACGACGGAATGTGGCGTCTCAACTCAGAACAACAGCATGGAAATTTCCAAGATTTGAATTCGCCAATGAGGATCCTGTTTCCTGCTCGGGGAGCCAAAGACTGTGCAGGCATCAAGTCTTTAGAGAAGGAAAT
>FTLB01021734.1_pt1 | contig 15314 bp, 13 predicted proteins | sample 1658291 | NCBI WGS metagenome assembly FTLB01 (sample SAMEA3914812, study PRJEB12502) | metagenome | biome: forest; material: soil | place: Canada | collected 2011-07-07 | depth 0.1 m
CGACGCCGAGGTGACCGGCGACCTCGACGACGCGTACGCGCGCATGCGGGCCCTGGGCAGGACGTACCCCGTGACGGGCAACCACGATGCGTGCCCGGTCAACTCGTTCCCGCCGCGGGACGTCGACACCACCATCAGCACGCAGTGGGCGTATAACGTCATGTCGACGGGCTGGGAGGCATGGATCGGCAGCACGGCCGCCGCGGAGGTGTCGTCCAACTACGGGAGCTACTCCGTGCTCGACAGCTCCGGCCTCCGCATCATCAGCGTCAATACGAATTTTTGGTATAAGCAGAACTTCTGGATGTACGAGAAGGACTGGGAGAGCGACCCGTCCGGCATGTTTGCGTGGTTGGTGTCGCAGCTAGAGGCAGCCGAGACCGCCGGAGAGAGGGTTTGGATTCTCGGTAGGTTTATCGAGCAGGGAGCCTACGTGGTTGCAACGCGCCGGGGAGTAGGATGACGAACTGACGTCCACACCCGCAGGTCATATGCCTATGGGCGCTTCCGATGCCTTCCACGACGCCTCCTACTACTTTGGTAATCCAACCCGATAGCCCTTGGCAAGCCCGCACGCACTAACGATGATCAGACTTGATCGTCCAGAGATTCGAGGCTACCATCGCTGCTATCTTCTACGGGTTTGTCTTCCCTCCATCTTAGACCCTGGAGAGCCCACTTCTAACGACTTATGATAGTCACACGCACAAAGACGAGTTCGAGATCGCGTACAGCGATTATGCCCATCAGGGCTTCTCCACCGCCACCATGATGTCCTACATCGCCCCGGCGCTCACGCCGACTTCGGGGAACCCAACCTTTCGGTACATGCTCAGTCTCTCCGTGCTCACATTTGTTTCGCCCTGCTCGCTGGACATCAGCTAATCAGTTACCTAGCGTGTACGACGTCGACCCGGTCACCTTCGGCGTCCTGGACATGACAGTCTACTACGCCGACATGGCCTCGGCTACGTACCAGACCGACCCGACCTGGCAGGTTCTGTACTCGGTCAAGGACACCTACGGCAGCCTCCTCGGTGTCACGGATGCCGCCGCGGAGCTCACGCCCGCGTTTTGGCACAACGTCACCGCGCTCTTCGAGAGCAACGACACGGTGTTCCAGGAGTACATCAGCCGCAAGACGCGCGGCTACGACACCTCGACGTGCACTGGTACTTGCAAGACGGCCGAGATCTGCCAGCTGCGCGCGGCACAGGCGCAGTACAACTGGTGAGCTCCCTCTTTCGTCTGCCCTCTGTCTCCCGGACAAGCCGCAATGCAATTTACTAAACATCAGAGCAGCGCGGCCATCCGGCCCGGTATCAATTTTAAGCGTGATGCCACTACCGGTATTGTCACGGCAGGAGAGTGCGACGGTTCTCGGGCCATTCCGGTCTTGTCTTCATTAACAGACCCGGCCGGTGTGGAAGCGTTACGAAGTGCGCTGGTCAACACGCTCGGGAGCTCGATCCTGAATATGACGGTTCCTTGAGACTGTGGGATGAATTAAATAATGTTAATGATGACGGCGAGTCTGGGGAGAGTACCTAAGACATGTATCTTTCAGCGTTGTGAGATGAGCCTGCCATAAGCTTTTCTTTGCAGATACTAATCTGTACGCATGATACTTTGTAAATTAATGGAGGAATGAGTTAAACTTTGCTCTAGCCTGCGTAGGGGCGGTCGACTGAGGTTTTTATTTAGGCCTAAGAAGCTATCTCTTACTCTCTTGGCGTTTCTCTAGTCTTTCTTTCTTTTGAAACTTGCTTTAGTGAAATGTTCCAATCGTCGGGTAGTACGAATTGTTGTATTGTTACAGTGTTAACCTCTCCACGAGGGAAGTTAGCTGTGCCATTCACTGTGCAACATGAAGATCGACTGGGGCTTGCGCATTGGGATCTATGGGTGGCTCGTTCTCTTGTGGCATGCAAGATCTATCTCTGGCGTGGGTGCTTGGCGGTACCGAGTTGGGAACATGCCGACGGAGGGCGGGCGAGGTACATGGCCGAGAAGATGGCCAGCTCCGTAGGCCCCATTACACGCACCCCCTCGATCTTCATTCACTATATAATTTGCTTGATATATTAGTTGTACTTTACGTACCGGGTAGAGTACTCGTTGTATAATCTAGATGTATAGTATTTACTTGTACGAGCTCAGCCGCAACGCTGTGGCCTATGTAAATATTTTATATGCTATCTATCTATCCATCTATTACCATTCTTCACACTTAATATTATTTTTAAAAAAAATTATTCTTACTTAAGAGAAATGATGAGATATAAAGACTTTCCGCTATATAACTTATTCTTCTTCTTTAAAAAAAATAAGTGTATAGAAACTCTTTACCGTATAGCTTACTCTTTTTTTAAGAGAGATAATAAGGTATAAAGATTCTTTACTACATAACTTACTCTTCTTCTTAAGAAAGATAATAAAGTATAAAAATTCCTTGTAAGGCCTCATGACATAGAACGATATATTCCACTTTACTAGCCCAAGATGGACCATGCCTCATAGCCTCATAGCTTATTCTCATTACATTCATAGCTGACTTTATATAGCAATATAAGTTCTTCCCGGCAATAGATTCCTCAAGTTACCCTTACCCTGAATCTGGGAGCGTTCGGGCATTTAGCAAGGGCTCTGGATGGGAAAGCGCGGCATTGTGCGGCTCCGTGCGGGAAGCGCGTAAGCTGTGATGTTACGCCCTGCTCAAATCGTACCACAAGACCAATTTTGCCCCTGGCCGCTAAACAAGCCGATGCTCCGGCAGCGAAGAACCTCGGAGCAAGTGCGGGGAGCCTACGCCACTGGGATATACGTGGAATGACTTATGGTCGCGGTATGCATTCGCCTGCTTCGACAGATATATAGTGCGGGATGTGAGGTTTCAAGGCGGCGATGCTGATAGGATCCACCGTCGTAGCATCGCGCGTCACTTACCCCACGATTGGCCGCCTCGCGTGCGATGGCGTAATGGCCCCTGAATCAGGCTGCACAGAATCATTCGCCTAGAGCCAGGGCCGGTCACACCATCGACGAGGAACAAAATAAGGAAAACGAATTCAACTGCTGGGCCTCTAGTGAATATCCAAAAAAGAAGAGGAAGGCTACGGCATCAATCCGGTATACCGCCGTCTCACCTATCCGAGAGTGAATCCCAACTATCGACATGGCCGACGAAGATCTCCAACAGCGCGACCCTCCGACATCGGCACCGCGCACCTTGCTAAGCCGCGTATTTGATGAGCTCGGTCTGGCTTCGGTCTATCATTGTCAGCACGACGTCAAGCTGCTCTGTCTCCAGCGCTTCTGCCGCCTATTTGCCTACGGTGGCTCCACCCTGATATTGGTGGCCTTCCTGCAGGAATTGGGCTTCTCTAGGACACGCATCGGCTTCTTCATGACTCTTACGCTCGTAGGCGATGTCGTGATAAGCTTTGTCCTGACTCTCTTTGCCGACGCCATCGGCCGCAAGGCCATTCTGTTGATTGGTGCCGTACTGATGGTAGCGAGCGGAATCACCTTTGCTCGGTGCGCGGATTACTGGGTCCTGCTGGCAGCCGCCATTTTCGGTGTCATTAGCCCCAGCGGCAATGAAATTGGGCCATTCCGTGCCGTAGAAGAGAGTGTGGTTGCACACCTGACAACCTCGGCCACAAGATCCGACATCTTCGCCTGGTACACCCTGCTCGGAAATACCGGCACTGCGTTTGGTCTTATCGCCTGTGGCTGGGCGATGCGGAGCCTTGTGGATAACTGGCACTGGGCTCAGGACGATGCCTATCGGACTGGCTTTTGGGGATACGCTGTGTGTGGTGCTATTCAGCTCTGTTTGACATTACTACTGAGCGAAGAGGTGGAGTTGGACAAGAACAGGGCGAGCAAGAGTCTCGCAGGGTCCCCAGCTCAGGAGAGCACGCCTCTTCTTCCCGAGGCCAACGACAATGGCGCGGCAGTTTATGGTATCGCAATGCAGAAGCCATCCAAGTACAAGCAGCTGCTTGCTGCGCTTCCCCAAATCAGCAGCGAAAGCCGGGCTGTTATTACCAAAATTTGCCTCCTATTCGCACTAGACTCTTTCACTTCCGGGCTCGTATCGCTGTAAGCAAGTTTTTTTCTTTCGGCTCAGTGCCAAGTCACCTCCGAGTGTATCTGACGCGTTTGCTTCTAGGTCTTGGGTTACCTACTTCTTCCGCTGGAAGTTCAATCTCGACGATGGGACACTCGGCTCTATCTTCTCCGCCACTAGCATCGCTACCGCCGTGTCCATACTAGTGGCTTCCTCCCTGGCGAGGCGCTTCGGAAATGTCAAGACTATGGTTTTCACCCACTTGCCGTCTAGCATATTTTTGGCACTCATACCTATGCCCGAAAATGCCTTTCTCTCGCTCGTCTTTCTTTTTCTTCGTGATAGCACGAGATCCATGGACACAGCTCCTCGAACCACCTTTGTCTCTGCCGTGCTGCTCCCCGAGGAACGCACTGCCGCCATGGGCCTCATTAATGTCACAAAAACAGCCGCGCAGAGTGTTGGCCCAGCTATCACAGGTATCCTAGCGGACCACAATCTGTTCTGGCTGATATTTGTTTTGGCTGCAGCGGGCAAAATAATGTATGATATTGGGTTACTGATACTTTTCCAGAATTATGAGAGAGGAAAGGCAAACCGTGAGAGCCTGGAGGATGCTAGGCAGGCGAACGTGGAATCGCCTGGGCACCTTTGACGAACCCCCCTCCCCCAAATTTAAAATACTCCTGGCTGCCGGTAACTACCTTGATGTAATGAGTAACCGGGAGATATTACAGAGTCCTTTGCCCAGCGTCTGCTGCACGAAACCTCTCTGGCGAGCAACAGGGCTCGACCACATCGCAGAGGATATGAATTCCAGATGCACCGGAGAAGCAGTTACTTTATAAGAGAAGAGAGCTGAGGCACAGCCCTGTCTAAAAAATTCGCGATCAAAAGATAGAACCAATGTTTAGGGAACGCAATAAGATCGAATCTTGCAGTTCACCTCCTTGACCGCCGCCATCGAGAACGACTGTTCCGTACCTCTAGCCACTCGTCCACCCGGCCCTCGGATCGTCTCCCGCTGCTCTTTCCCTCTGCACTGCTTACCTTTAGGAGACGTGTAGATAATGAGATATGTAAGCGATCGGCTGCCTAGCGCGAAATGTGACATGCAAAAATATACGAGGAATGCAACCTTTAGCCTCAAGGTTACGTCGATCTAGGCATAGGCTTTTCTGCAGCACTTGTGTAATTTTCCACTGAGCGCCCATTGTCAGTATCGAACCAGCAAGCTCGAGAACGTTAAAGGCTTTTGAGAGTATCAGGATGGTTTATGAAGTCTCACGGGGCAAATCATGCCGCGGCACAGGCTCGTTCAGTAGGTCGTCTCTCTTTTCACCGCTTGAGACCCCTGCGTGGATTGTTGATGGATTTCTTCCTGTAGAAGCCGCGGGAACCGTGGCCTACTATTCTCTAATTTTAAGTAGACCTTAGTCCTTATCAAGGACGATGCGGCTGGCTATGGCTACACGCTTTGCTGTTTCATCCCAGTCCTTTAGAAGTGGCGTGTCGGCAAATAGACCCAGCCTATGTTCCACCGGCCATCGGTCTCCAAACACAGATGCCTTCTCCACCAAGTCACGAACATGCTGAGACTCTTGCGTTGTGAGTCCCACCTGCCCTGCTGCAAAGTTTTCGTCCATGTACTTGGGATTGATAGTTCTTATCTTGCAATTAGTAACGAACCCATGGATCCAATTGTTGACGCTTAGCAGAGCAAGGCTTACCCAGGAATCGGAAAGATATCCTCCCCCTGAGCCAGCAGCCACGCCAGTGAGACCTGTCCTACAGTTACGCCCTTCTTCACCGCAAGCTGCTCGATGGCTCTAACAAGCTCCATGTTCTTCGGAAAGTTTTCCCGTGAGAATCGGGGGTAAAACCTGCGCATGTCAACTTCTTCAAAATCGTCTGGATCCTGGACACCACCGCTCAGCAGGCCACGGGAAAAGGGAGAGTAGGCGACAACCGCCACGCCCAGTTCACGGCATGTTGCCAAAAGGTGGTGCTCTGGGGCTTCGATCTCGGTACTGAAGGCGCTATATTCCATCTGGACACACGAGATGGGATGCACAGCGTGAGCGCGCCTCAGCGTTGCCGAGGAGACCTCGCAGAGGCCAATGTAGCGGATCTTACCCTGCCTAGCGATCACTGTCAGTCATGCAGATCAATGCAGTGCCTCTCTCATCGTATCGTGGCATCATATAAAAAAAGACCAGCATGACTGACTCCTTCAGCTTCACCATCTCTGCGACAATATGCTCGACGGGGGTGGAACCATCCAGTCGATGGGGGTAGTAAAGATCAATGGTCTCAACCCCAAGTCTGCTGAGACTCTTCTCGCAAGCGATCGGCACATACGCGGCGTCGCCACGGAAGGTGAAGCCCGTCGGCAGGGGTACGGCGCCGAATTTGGTGGCGACAAACACGTCTTTGCGCTTCTCTGGGTTCAGAGCAACCCATCTCCCGATGATCTGCTCTGCATCTCCCTAGGAGTACAACATTGGGTTAGCTCTGACTCGCATCACATGGCATCGCTTTGTTAATTTGAACCCCTTACATAGATGTCACTGGTATCCCAAAATGTACATCCCAGCTCGTAAGCGTGATCGAGCAAGGCAAGGCGCTCGGGGTCCGGGATAGGAGCTGCCGTCCGAGAGCCGGGGAAGCCCATCCCCATGGTGCCAAAGCCTATTCTTGGTACTAGCGGTCCGTTCTTTCCTAGTGGCCGCAGAGCAGGCGATGGGTAGGCCATAATGATATACTAAGTATGGTGTATGATGGAGAAGAGCAAACTTTGTTCAATACCGCAGTATGAGCTGTGTAGCGAACGGCGAATGAAACTACCTAACCTAAGCCTCGAGGGTCTTGCTACTTATAAGGGAGTATAGAGCGCCCGTGCCGCTCGCTTGCATTGTCATAGCTTTTGAGCACTCGTCGCTCAAAGTCCGCTCGGGTCGGACTTCACTCCACATATTCGCGGATGCGACAAAATCTCAGTCCGCAATCCAGCGGGAACTATTGACAGCTTTCGAGGCCAAAAAAAGAGCTCCGCAATTGCCTGCACAAGTACGGTATTTCTATGCGACGTACAATTGATGTGTCCTAGGTGGCTGTCTGGTCTCTTGGTTCTTGCGTGGAGATAAATTGTCTTGTCTCATCCACACCCGCATAACTGTTTTTTGACTTGTTAGTTCCGTGCTCAGACGTTCTCCTGATCGACATTGCTCTCTCACACGCTCAAGAGGATCTCGGCGAACTCGTCCACATCCTCTCCTGTTCCATACTCCAGGAAGTTTTCAAACGAATAGTTGGTTATGATATAATGTGGCTTTTCTCTCCACATGCGATAGAAACTAAATGAAGAATCGGCTTCCCACAGGTGGCGGGAGAGTGTCCAGCGGTTGGTTTCAGGCCAGGGGTCATGGTCGTCTACATTTCGGTTAGCCCAGAATCTAATTCTCGAGAAAGCAGCCTTGACCTATTCTCTCATGGCTGCTCATCATCCCGTAGAGTGTCATGACAGAGTATGCCATAACAATGGTCCTTCGTATGGATTCCATGAATACCCAGCTCTCCCACTCTTTCGGTGGTCGCCCTCTCGCCGCACCATTTTCGGACTCGGTGATGCCTCCCAAGTTCTCGCGGATTCTGCACAAGTCACCCAGCCACTTCTGCAGAAGTGGCATATCCTTCTCACCCTGTGCGCGTAGCGTAACGTCCCCGTCAAACAAACGGATGATCTGGTACAGGAAGAGCGCCTGTGTGCGTCCAAGCTTCTCAGCTGGGGTTACCGTTACCCGGCCGATCTCAGTCCCAACCAGCTGTGCAACGGTACCATGCAAGGATCGCATGACCACAGCCGTGTTGCTTCGGGTGCGGTTCGCATAGAGCACGTTGGTGCTGAAGCACTCTAAGATACATGGCGGCGTGTGATCCTTGTACAGATAGCGGTGCATGAACGGGGTGGCGTTGCGTGCGGCAACATCGGATGTGAATCCTTTGATGCGGTCCATGATGTAGTAGAGCGATGATTTCGGGTCGTAGAGCTGCCATGGCTCAAGATAGTCCTAGACAGAAACTATCAGAGGTGACATCCAGGGACTTGATTGGTCAGGGAGGAAAGACGGAAGTTCCCAGAGAAGGCGGTTGACAAGACTCACACAGAGTTTAGCCATCTTTTGATGAGCCTTTTGAGCTCCTCCATCCGCTGGGCTGCTCGGACGCTCGGCAATGGGCACCGGATCGGTCGGGACAAGCCACTGCTGACTGCTTCCCGTGATACTACTATCTAACAACCCCATGAAAGGATAGTTTGGGGAGTCCTCGTTGCTAACAGCATCCATTGCAGATGTGCGGAGAGATTCGGCGATGGGAGCGCATAGTTGCGCCTCGAGGTAGTCCACATCCAGCGACAAGTCCGGGGGAAAGGGAGAGCCAGCAGAGCCTCCGAATTCTAGACTCCCCATGTAAGGCGCAAACCCGATGCTCTTGTCTCGAGATTCAGTGCCAATATCTGCTGGGGCCTTCCCGTAGGCGCAACTAATCTTTCTCCCCAAGCACCTAGAGCAAATTGGCGTCCGCCTGTCGCACCGCCGCTTGCTCTGGACACACGCGTTGCAATTTTTCTGTCGCGATGCCGCATTGACGGATGCCATGACATGAGCCATCGGACCTAATAACCTTGGCAGGCGACTGCTATCCGAAATGCGGTCTTTTGGTCCGGGGAATTTGAGAATGCAGGCGGACATTGACGGCGGAGTTGGACGAGCAGCCGGGAGTTGGAACTCCGCAACTCCGCAACTCCATCATTATGGTGGGTAAATGACTAAGGCGCCTGATTCGCCCAAACTTGAATTACGGGGGGATCCATGATAAGCACCAAGCTGCTTCTTATAGCTTGTTGACTCCGCGGCCGCGATGCGCACCTGCCAAAAATCATAAGCTCCTCGCAAGTTTGTCTCCCGTCATCTTTCGCGCCGCTCCCGTGCCAGACTGGAAACTCTCTCACATGCGACTCATCCCCTCAAGAAAGTCATCCCAGAAACGCAACTGCCCAGAAACGCAACTGCCGCAGGGAGCGTCGATCTCTCACGCCCAAGCAGCATTCACTTTCGAGTGGCCATCGTCCCAGCACGCAACCGTCGCCATGCCGCCCACCATCAAGAGCATGCTGACGCAAATGTTTCCGCCCAAGCCTAGCTTCACGGAAAAGGATCTGCCGGATCTCCAAGGCAAGGTATACATCGTGACAGGCTCCAACACAGGTGCCGGCAAGGAACTAGCCCGCTTGCTCTACTCGAAGAATGCCAGCATCTATCTGCTGGCCCGCTCGGAGGACAAGACCAACGATGCAATCGCGGATATCCGGCGCACCTGCCCTGCCTCCAACGGGGACATGGCCTTCCTGCGCCTGGACCTTGCCGATCTGAGCACGATCAAGGCGACAGTCGACCGCTTTCTGGCCGCAGAGACCAGACTCCACGTGCTCTTTAACAACGCAGGCGTCATGTCGCCAGAGAAGAAGGTCTCCAAGACTGCGCAGGGCCACGAGCTGCACTTTGGCGTCAACTGTCTCGGCACTTTCGTACTGACGGAGCTACTCACGCCCATCCTGGTAGCGACGGCGCGGTCGGAGCCCCCAAGCACGGTTCGCGTCGTCTGGGTGGCTTCGTCCGCGTCCGAGATGTTCGGGAAGAAGGACATCGGCGTCGAGCCGGAGGCCCTCGACAGGCCCGAGAAGCGATCTGGCATCGAGCGCTACGGCCTTAGCAAGGTAGGCAACTGGGCCCACGGGGTCGAGTATGCCCGCCGTCACCGAGCCGACGGCGTCGTGAGCGTGCCGCTGAACCCGGGAAATTTCGACTCGGATCTGTACCGCGAACATGGCACGGGCATGAAAATCCTAACCAAGCCCATGAAGTATCCGCCCGTGAACGGCGCGTACACGGAGCTATTTGCCGGCCTATCACCGGACATTACTATTGAGAAGACCGGCACTTGGGGTAGGTGTCCACCCCCCGGGAGGCTCCTCCTCGATGACGATACTAAGATCCCTAGTCATCCCTTTCGGTCGTATCTATCCCATCCGAGAGGACTTAAATCGGGCAACCAAGACCGAGACTGAGGGCGGCACGGGAGGGACACTCAAGTTCTGGGAGTGGACCGAGGCAAAGGTCCGGGAATACCTCTGATGGATTCTTCATCGTTAATGCCACGGCGTCTTGAGGGCCGCACAGTGGTAGACTATTGGAACAAATCCCAGCCCAAGTGATCGGTTTCACAGGCCAGGACTAGGGCTAGGGTTAGGCTAAATCTAAGAGCGAGCCTAACGGTTGTAGAAAATGATGAGCGTCTTTACGTGTATGCCGACTGGGAGCTTAGGACTAGGGTTAGGGATAGGAGGCGGAAAGACAGGAGGCAGAAAGGCAGGAGGCAGAAAGGCAAAAGAAGTTGCTAGAAGAGAAAGGGGCAGAGGAGACCACCGCAACTGGAGACCGAGAACAGTCAACAGGGTCAGGGTGAGTCAATTGCACCCATAGCTAGCGAAAACATGATAGGAAATGTCGGAAAATTTTCTCGTCCTGCCTGCAGAACGGGCGATCAAGAAAGGAAAGTACTCCCGCAGTCTGAAGAGGGACTTGAAACAATCTTGATCGAAATTTTCTTTCGGCCATGGCTCTTCGACGCTGATATTCATCTCAGCGACTATTTTGAAGAAAAAGATATTACAGGCCTTGTTCGATCATTATTTAGCTCCTTTCTTGGGACTTGGGCCAACCAAAAGATCATCTGCGTTGGAGATAAGTGTACTGCATCATCACCAACATGTCAGCTCTCATCCATCCCTCTTTATGATTCAGGTCGTAGAGAGGCAGTAAACTTCTCATATATAGTCGAGAGCTTAATGCAATGTTTTTCTTGCGATCCTAGCCAGGCACGACTTTTTAGAGAGAGATATTCCCAAATTTTCGAGGAATTCTTCCCGTCAAACCAACGGTACGTCTTGCTTAATTTCACTAGGCAGGAATATGTGGCCAGTGAAGAACTACTGGGCAAAACCCTTCTGGAAAGTTCCGGCTATATGAGACCAGGCCTTGGACACGCGGCAATGCTTTGCACCTGTTGGTCTCAGGATTCCTCTACTTCAATGCAACAGAAGATATCTAATATCTACTGAGAGCAGATGGGCCGGCGGTCGGCTTATTACCTCAGAGTCGGAATTCCAAGAATTTATCGACAGAGAAGAGTGGACTGACATGAGCGCGAGTGCTCTTAGGGAGCTGGGCGAGATTTGGGAAGCTGAGGATTATTATCCCTCTACGTAATGAACTAATTTAGGATTTAGGTGATCCGGCCCGGTATCAACTTTAAGCACGATACCACTACCGGTATTATTACGGCAGGAGAGTGCGATAGGTCTCGGGCCATTCCGATCTTGTCTTTATTAATAAACTCGGCCGGTGTTGAAGCGTTATAAAGGCGTTGGTTAATAGTCTCGGGAGCTTGATCTTGCATATGACGGTTCCTTGAAACTATGGGATAGTTGAATAATGTTAATGACGTTGTCTTGTCGTAGTTTGGGAACTTTAGGGAGCGAGGCTTGGGAGGATAGGGACTGCCTAAGGGGCTGACAATGGTTTGTTTGAACCCGTGGTCTTTGAAGACGTGCCATGCGTGTGTGAGCTCAGAGAGCCATAGCCCGATGCGGGTGAGATGGGTCCTCGTATTGTTTGACGTTGGTAACAACGAGTAAGATACGTTTGGACATGATGACAAGAGTTTCTTTTTTCTTGTCGCAAGTCCAGCGCTTCTCTTGTCGCGGTTCCAGATGAAATCGCATGGAACTAAATAAGTGAAGTGGTTAATTACGTGGTGATGCTGTCGAGTGTTTTGTGGAGATATATGAGCCAAGATGTGCCCGTCGTATTAAACCTTCATTCGTATTAGCATGCCCGTAGCATGCTGGGATGGTTCGGGCTCCGCTCTGGAAAGCTTGACGGACTCGGAGACATTCATTGTGACTAGCAGGACGGGAGCGGAATTAGTCGATTCCCGAGCTATACTATGGTTCCCGCCGCCGTTAGTTGGATCCAAGCCCTGCCGAGGTTCAACCCGCTAACTTTGCCACCTCGACGACTTGCCCCATGTTCGATGCGTAGGAGCGGAATCCTTGGGGGTTCTTCCGAGTCGCTCCTTTCTAGAGACTATCGAATCAAGACTGTTTTCCTATACCTGGGGCACAAAGGTGGCAGTGTGAGTGTGAGTGTACTCACTACAAAAGATTTGACATTGGTCTCAGCCACTTCTGGCTGGGGTCGGAAAACCATGCTATGTTAATGTATGGGGGATATCGCTATGTGGCTCCAAGGTGCCGGGTGGCGACAAGAGTATCAATAGGTCGGAAATCGACTAGTTCCGCTCCCGTCGTTGCCTACAACAAGCCCGATGAATGGGAACTAATGCCGGCGACTCGGAGACCCGCGGATCTTCTCAGTAGAAAATGCCTTTCTTTTGATGGGTTGCTAGACAGGCTAAGAGCGAAGCACTAGCCCGACGCGGACAAAAATTGGCCCGCAGCAGTGCCACTCCCCCAGAGGACGCCTTGTATACTTCCGGTATAACTACCTACAACCTAAGCTAGCGTAAGCCTAGATTCAAATCACTTATAAAGATGAGAATTGCACAGAGAATTGCATAGGGAATCACCCGAAGGAGCCATTTTCACATCTCCTTTGTCCTATTTCATCAGAGCACTCGCTTCTGCAATGTCGTCCAAGATCGTTCTCATCACGGGCGGCTCCGGGTTCATCGGCGCCCACGTGGTTGTCCGGGCACTCCAACGCGGTTACCGAGTCCGAACCACGGTGCGTTCTGCGAGTCGAGCCGAATCTGTACGGCAGAAGCTCCGCGCCGGGGGGGTATCGGAAGAACAGGCTCGGAGCGTGGCATTCTTCGAGGTCGACCTGCTCAGCGACCAGGGCTGGGACGAAGCCTGCGCGGGGTGCGACTACGTTCTCCACGTCGCATCCCCTTTTCCCCCGGGCGTACCTAAGAACGAGAACGATCTCATCAAACCAGCTGTCGAGGGTACTCTGCGAGCCTTACGCACTGCCAAGAAGGCCGGCACGGTCAAGAGAGTCGTCGTTACCTCTTCGTTTGCTGCCATTGGCTACGGCCACGCGAACGGGACCAAGACGAAAATCGATCCCTTCACCGAGAAGGACTGGACAGTGCTAGACGATGCGAGGAATCCCGTGGGAGCATACGAGAAGAGCAAGACCCTGGCAGAGCGAGCTGCGTGGGAGTGGCTGGAGAAGGACGGGTCAGGCATGGAACTAGCGACGGTGAATCCCGTTCTGGTCATGGGACCGTCTCTTGGGGAGGAAGACAATACCAGCTTAGAGCTACCGCGGCGTATGCTGAACGGGGAGCTCCCAGGCTTGCCGAATCTGTCCTTTGGTATCGTCGACGTGAGAGACGTTGCGGATCTGCACATCAAGGTCATGGAGACCCCGCGAGCCGCCGGGCAGAGGTATCTGGCTATCTCTGACGATCTTGCGACATCGACTAGGGATATCGCGACATATTTGAAGCAAGGACTGCCGGCGCAAGAAACGAAAAAGGTGCCCACGCGAGTACTGCCGAATTTTCTGCTTCGTCTGGCGTCTCACTTCGACGCGTCTATCGCCATGATCGCCCCGGAGCTGGGTCGTGTCCGATACACAAGCAACGCCAAGGCACGAGAAGAGCTGGGCTGGTCGCCGATGAGCGCAAGAGATTCTGTAGTAGCCAGTGCTGAGAGCTTAAAGAAGATGGGAAAAGTTAAGGTATAAAAGGCCATTGTTTAAGTAGATATGTTACGTTAATTATATTATAATAATTAAAATGAATCGATTGATCATAGGCTTCTCTACTTATATTATGCAGTACGTATTTACTACATTTATAGCGTAACCTACTCTCTCAGATACAAGAACTAAGGCTATGAGCAGGAATCGTAGCAAAGAAGGAATGTATGGTAGGCACTATACGTAGAAAGAACTAAAGAGCGTCTAGGTTTACTTGGAGCAATCGACGGGTTCCCTTGATACATACACCACCAAGTCTTCACCGGAACTATAGGGAGCCGTTCTATGACAGTAATTGGCCAGAAGCGAGTGGGTTCCATCGTCAGGATCCGAAGCTTTCAATCCATGCGAGCCGGTCGAGCTCAGCGGCTTCACCCCCGTCTACAGCTTCATTCCCAGCCCCGCCGCCTTGCATTGTGACCCATGTATCCGGCTGGAAGGACGAAAATCCAACCTCTAGATTATAGCCGGCATCCGTCTGGACAAGGGCTGATAGAGCAGAGGCCCCTGACGTGGTCGCACCTCTGGCCGACGGCGCAATAGCGTCGTGCACGGGGCCGCCTACATCTATCTCAAGATCGCATGAAAGCTCTAGATCCGCCCACATGTCATCCTCGGCGGAGGTACCATCTTCCGCAGTACGTCCATGGTCGTGTGCGTACGTTGTACCAGTAGCATGCATGCCGACGCTACTCACCAAAGCCGTTTCAAGCGCGAGCCTCTCCTCGGCGGCCTCGGTGTCGAAACCAATTCGCCGATCGGCGTCGTAGCCATGCATCTGCGGCAGAACGGGAGGGCCGAGCCTTGCCAGCTCGGCCGCAGGGCCCGAAGAAGGCACCGTATCAAGCCCCAGTCGCGTCAGCTCGCTGGTACGGCGGCGCGCCACGAAGCCGGCCAGGTCCAACAGCGCGACGCGTACCGTACCAACCGCAGCGTCTGCGAGTGCGTGCTGTGCCAGGCGCCAGGCGCGTTCGCACATGGGGCCCCAGGGCCGCACGCGCAGCTGCGAGAAGATGACCGTAAGGGAGTGCCACTGAGCGTGGTCGCGAAGCGTCCAGGCCCATCGTCGGGTTGAAGGTTGCGTACGAAGCTGGAAGAGATGATCGAGGCAGGCGGTCGCGCAGAGGAAGATTCTGTCCCTTTCCTTCGCCTCCCTTCCTCTTGCCTCTCTCCGTCTGTCTTCTTCGCTCACGCTTCCCTCTTCCCTTCCCGCTCCTTCCTGGCTCTGTTGTTGTTCTCGTTCATCTCTTGCGACCGGGGAGGATTGAGGCCCGATACCGCTGCGAAGGACATAGTCTACCACACCCCACGACACAAAGTCCAGGCAGATCAGGGTCCGTTGGAACAGGTGCAGCGGTTCCTTCGGGTCGAGATGCTTGTAGAACGCC
>FTLB01843213.1_pt1 | contig 15309 bp, 15 predicted proteins | sample 1658291 | NCBI WGS metagenome assembly FTLB01 (sample SAMEA3914812, study PRJEB12502) | metagenome | biome: forest; material: soil | place: Canada | collected 2011-07-07 | depth 0.1 m
GGAACATAGATCTTCGCAGCATCGTCGTAGTCAGCCTCGTCGAGCTGCCCAGAAGAGACCTCGATGTCCTGCCCCTTCTCATTGTATGCCTCCTTCTCCTTTTCCGAGATGGATGGCGTCGTCGGATGGATCTGAATGGCGCCAGTTATGCCCTCCGGGTTCATCTCATTTTCTACGGCGACCATGTTGCCAATATGGTATAACGGGCAGCAACTAGGCCAGTATCAGGATCTGAAGCGTGGGCCAAGTTAAGTCGGATGGCTAGAAATCCAGGCTTCTCGTTCTCGGACAGAGAGATTGAGATCATATAGCTTTATATAGGCAGCGGAGCGCAGCACGTTGGTAGAGAGACCCAAGACAGGGGATGGCATCTATACAGCACCGCGAGTCTATGCAGGGGGGTTTCCGGTCCACCACTTTGGGTTGGTACCACAACGGACTGCTTGCAGGATCCAGATCTGGCTATCATCACACCGTGGAAATCTGCCAAGAGAACGTTGGCTCCGGTATCTCCTGTCTATCGCTTCTCGACAGACTGCCTTTCCAACTTCCTGTTTGGGTGTCAACCATAGCACGCAAAGGCGGGGAAGAACTCCTGGATATTCTGCGAGAATTGGTCATTGGGATTCATTTGACATATGCGGGAAGCGAGGGCATGGGTGTCTAAATCACGGCCCTATCATGGGGCAATCTCTGGGCGTCGAGGTTTGACACGGCTAAAAGGGTATGTCCCTGCCCAACGAAGCACTATAACATTATCTAGGGTTGTTGGCTAGTCTCTCACGCTTGATACAAGCTAAGGTGTACAAGCCAAAAGAGAACAGGTGAGCAGAGCTGTTACAGAGTCCCGGGTTGTCGCGGTTTGTCAAGGCCGAGGTGTCTCTGTGTGGATATCCAGAGACTTGTCTGGAAGCTCAGGCGAGACGACACCCGCCAATGTGCAGGCAGGAGACGTATGCTGTCTACCACTTTGGTTCTAGGATCGACAGAGTGTATTCCTCCTATTCGTTTTGTCGGAAATGGATTGGTAGACGGGGAGAATGGCTGACCTGTTCTCAGAGGATTAGGAGGTATCGTGCGATGGGCTCGCAATGAGGCTCCGCAGGCCATCACTTCGCCAATTTCTAGTCAAAATCTCGCAGTAAGAATAGTCTATCCTAGCCGATGTGTTTGGCAGAGAGATTCGGCCGTTAGCAATATGCAACAAGTGGGGAGTTGTTGGTTGGCTGTCCTCATCAGACGAACAAGAAGTGCCAAGTACCTAGCACATGCTCGACGAGGAAAGACGTCTTGTGTGATGGCATGTTCCATTGTGCATCACTCCAAAACAAGAAGGTGACGGCCAAAGTCTGGTGTTTTGGGAGGAGTTTGTCAAGCTCCTCTTAGTGCTGGGCTGGCTGTCCAACGTTGTCGATTTCGACGTAAACTTGACTCCTCGGGGCATAAAAAAGTATTTTAGACACATTCCAGAGCAAGGAATGTATTATAGAAACACAGAATATGCTCGACATGCTGCTATCAATCGTCAAGATTTGCGGTCGGCAATTTGGGTCCAACAAACGAGGTGATACAGAACGCCGGGCTGTTATCGAGATTGGGCAAAATTTGCTCATTCCTGTGTCGTAGATGTCGTACAACCATGCGGAACCACTCCTGCAACCCTCCATCCCCTAGACGTTGGCTCTGGGTTTCGGTTGTACTCGGTAAGGGGCGGCCAAGAGTTGGTGGACCTGCCCGCGCGGGACGGCAACGCCCATTAGAACGCGGGAAACCAGGCAGTATATTGATCTCTTGCTTCGCGACAATTCTTGGCCTGGAGCAGTCAGCATATATTTCGTGGATATTTTGCGGATTCGTGATCTGGTGATAACTCGGCGGTTGACAGAATCAGACAGTCGACGAAAGACAAGAAGCAGGCCCATATCCGAGAACGCAAGGTAGAGGCAGCCCAGTTGACATGTGGCAGGTGTTTGCCATTCCCTACTTCGATTTCGACATGGCAAGCTTGCGAAGCAGAGTCGTCTCTCTGGCCCAATTCAATTCCCTTGTTCGCAAAGGTCATCAACTATGTGCAGTTGTGAAGCAGCGAGGTTCGACGGGGCATCCTAGACTGGGTGCCGCTGCTTCTTGCACCTCGGGACGGAGAGGCGGTAACCCGAGACTGCATCGAGCAACGGGGAAACGATAACAAGAGGGTGAGCGATATACCACCGGAGCACGATATCGTATGAGCACACCTTGGCGAGCTCTGGGCTGTCGTCTTGAGCATCCCTTGATTGCTGAATGATGCCGTTTCTGTCATAACAGATCTGGCTTGCTGCCATTGCTTCCTAGTTTTTTCTGCTTCCCGTCCCCCATTCACCAGTCACGAGTTGTTGCTCATCCTTCTCGCTCGTGGCCTTCCTCCGCTAGATGGTCATGCTTGCTGTCAACCTCTCCTATACTCGTGCGTGAATGCTGGGATTCGAGGAAGGAAACAGCCTTTGCCTACCGTGATCTACTCTCGCACCATATGGGCGAGTTTCTATATTGCTCCATTTCTTGAACGGGATACTGGTACCGAGCGGCAACGAAGCCACGATGGACTCGATGTCTGCTTGTGTTTTCGGTTTCTTTTGCTGGCATCTCTTGTATGGACTTATTTTCGTCCTTTTAGCTCATAGAGGGTCGAGGAGAAAGAGGGGGAGAGGGGAGTAGTCGTCGGCGCGATATTGATTTTTGGCCCCCAACCCTGTTACCCCTAGCCAGCCCGAGACCGCGAGGGCCAGAAGAGCCGTCTCTTACTTTCATGGCCGCCAGAAACTGCCGCAGAGATCGATCTCTTAAAAGATCTCGTTAGTCCAAATTTTAGACGCTGCGCAGTAGAGAAATCGGCAGAGAGGAGTCGGCGCTTCAGACTCAAGGTTGTGCCTTCCGTTTCCAGAACATTTGACCGACTGGTCCAGCGATAAGAGGAAAGCACCAGCTTAGGAGACACTCGATTCCCACCCTCGGGCTTCAGAGCTGATATCCAAATGGCGCAGGAGAGAAAGCAAAGACGACAGTCAAAAACCTCAATGGTTCATATACATGGAGCGGACGACTGCGTATCTAAATACGATATACGAGCGAGCAGTTCTGAGAGCCTTAGCAATCCCCCCTGTATTAAAGAGGCGTGGTATTGGCAATCCGTATATTATTCCTCGTAGATGCAACCCAATGCCATACCTAGTTCAGCACTGTGCAAGGTGAGTCATTCAATCACTGCACGGTACCTGCCAGGCAGATGTGCAGAAAAAATAGTATAATTATGTGGCTCGAAGCTATTTTGAATTATGTGTCAGGTGTTGTGAGCTGGCTGCCATGGCTGCCCTGCTCCCCATCCAGGTGGCAATTGGGATCCTCGTGGAATAAGTGAGAATATCAACTATCGATTGAGTAACCACGCAAGAAAATCAGTATATATGCATTTAAACATGATCTATAAGTCGATGCCAAAGCGTTCCATCCCGCAAATTCGCTCCTCTATTACGCACAAGCCCGTGTCGCCGCAGATGATATCTTACAAAGCTTTCTCACACCCTTTCTTCCCCAGCGGATAGATCCTGCCAACGCCCGGGTCAATGTAGATTCTGGTGATTCTTCTCAAATTAGTCCGCCATCCTTCACAACAGAGAGATGTGGTTTGCTGTTTGCTTACCTTGAAGCCATTATTGCTTCCCTTCGCCTTGAGCCTCGTTCTCCGGCTGCTGCCCCGTGATCTTGGGCCAGAACTTGACCCACGCCGCGCCCTCGATGAAGCCCAGCCCGAGGAGGCCAGCCGCGAGCCAGAACCTGGTTCGGGGATTCGAGCTGAGGTGGCGCAGGTTGAACGCAGGGTAGGATGGGTTGCCATTCGGCGCCGTGTCAAGCACGGCCTTCGAGGTCGAGAATGCGCTGCGCTGCGCTGGACGGGCGAGAGCCATGCGGGGTCCCATGGCAGCAACCAGCGACACGCGGGAGACTGGTCCTCGGACAGCGGAGATAGAGGCCATGTTTGTTTTTTGGTTCGTCTTGTTTATTATGTGTATGTAGGGAGTAAATTGGCCAATGGGCTATAGATGCTTTGCAACTAGAGAGTAGAAGATGCGTTTGGTAGTGATTGATGTGTTGGATGAGACCATAGAGAAGCAGATTGAGATGTTTAAGTATGTTCTCGAGAATACAGTTGTCTCTTCATACCAAGTTCCCCGTCTGGTGCCGTTACTCCTCCCCTAACATGCTTGAGCGTAAGGCTGTGTAAGGCCGCTCCCGACTGGCCGATATATCCCGAATCTTGGCGCATTTTGGGCCTGTCATGCCGTCTCAAATAGGCAACTGGAAGTACCATGTACACAGTGCACATTACTGCAGTTACTCCACCTTTACCCTTAGAACTGAGCGTTCAACTACAGAAAATCGGGACAGTTGCACAGTGCGATAACGAGTCACACAAGTAAATCTTACGTCAAAGGATGTTCGACACCCATCATTAGGCGGCGTAGAATGAGCCCCAGCAACAGCAAGCCCAAACCCATAACTAAAGGTAAAACCTTAGGTGCCTTACAGCGTCGGTTTCTTTCCAGTCATGTGCCAACTGGAGTTATTTTAGAAGAATCGGTGTGCTAAAGTTCCGGAGCCACATTGGTTAGGTGTCTGGTTTATCCATCGATGCACTCTCTCTCTTGTGCTTGGGAATGCAGTACTGGGAATACGATAGAAGAGCAACGCACGTCGTGCTCATCGGGGACCCCAGAAAGACGTGAACAACTTGATCAACTCTTTGCTGTAGAAGATGCCTAGAAAAGGTGCGAGGCTATGTGCGACGATGCTTTGAGGGATGCAACGGCACTTGCGTGGCAACCCCACGTAGAACAGCAATATTTCACGTGATCCTGGAGTTGGCTCTGCGTCTCGCTTCGCTCAACCTCGGAATATGTAATGGGGGGAATTTTACTCTCTTGGTTGATAAACTCTAAGAACTGTGGTATGTCTGGTCGTGTCACATTTATATCCCAACGCCTCGTGCCTAGCAGAAACCTGCTATGTAGCCAAGCCACGCCTGGCCCCTAGACCCCTTCGGCGGTGGTACACCCAACAAGACTACTACTGGGTGCTAGTTTTAAACAATAACCAGCTCGTCGTCGTCGTCGTCATCCAGGACAACCTGCCTGCGGATATTAGTCGCAGCCGACAGCGGATCACCCAGGCTTTCCCGGCCGGCTTCGCGGATGCCCTTCTCGGTGACGAACCGAGTCTTCTTCCGCACCGGCGACCGTGAACCCCTGGCGAAGGCGCTGGAGATGCTCCCGTTTTCCGGGGCAGGCAGCGAGACTTTGCTCACATCGAGCTTCTCGCCGTCTTTCATACGCGTCAACTTGTCCTTGAGCGACGCGCCCCAGCCAAGGGGAAGCTTGGCCCCGACGGAACCGCCTGCAGTCGAATTGGATTGGGAGCTTTCGGGGCGCTTCCGCTTGATCCTTCCGAGATCAATGTCGGGACGTTGGCCGCGGGGGCGGACCAGGCCAAGCGATTGTGCATCTACTTGCCGAAGTGGATCTCCCGATACGGTCGTCACGCTGCTGTTCTGAGAGGATATGATATTGGAGGTGGCAGTGATGGCTGACGAGGAGGAGGAGATGCTAGATCCGAACCGCGAGGGAGCAGCCGACGATCGTGCCAAGTAGTCCTTCCCAGCCCCACCGCCGACCCGGCCGAGTGTCTGGGCGATCTCGCGCTCCTTCTCCTGCGCCGTTAACCTGCGCTTGAGCGCTTCTGCTCGCTCCGCTCGGTCTGCCATGCCCCCTTCCCTCTCGTCGTCGTCCAGCAGTCCTGCGCCGTGGCCGGCTCCACCACTCACAAAGTATCGTGAGCTTGAAGCCCAATCATAGCCGCCTCTTGATTGCTCGTTGTGGTGCTCTTCCTTGGATCTCGAACCGATGCCGCGCGAGTTGAATTTTCGCCTCGGGCCGTCTCCGAAGCTCGTTGTATTCAGCTCCATGCGGTCGCTGCGCGCAAGACGCACGGCTTCGTTGGTATGAAATTCACAGTGCTCTGTCCGTCGAGCGTTAACCCAGCTGTTGCAGAGATGACCGTCTTTCTTCACGCTCTTGCAGAAGCCAAGATCGCGGGCGTTGCCAATCTCGAGAATAGTGTCGGCATCGCTGTTGATGACAAGCCCGAAGCGGCCCGTTGCCTCGCGGCCTTTGGGAGGGGGCATGATCACAGGGTTCAGAATCGCCACCACTGTACCCCGGGTAAGCTTCCAGAAGCGCTCGAAGCCCGAGTTGAACAGGTAGAGCTCGATCTCGTACGTCAAGTCCACCAGAGTAATCACCATGTATTTGCCCCGGTCTTCGGGGGGCTTGCCCTCCTTTCCCGGGCCCGGCCGGTGGCTCCGGGGTTCTGATTTGCTCGCTATTATAGCGAATACCACGATATCAGACTCAACATCCGGAAGTGACCAGTCGGGCGCCTTCACATGCTTGAGCAAGTCTTTGATCAGGTAGTTTTTCTTATCGGACAGTGACCGAGTGAGCACCTGATGTGGTAAAATTCGTTTCGCGAGATGAAGGCCCGAGTATGGCTCAAAGGCACTGACGGAAGACTCCGACATGTCTGCTTTGGAGATCTTTCCCTTGGCAGGCGGCTCCCCAGTCGGGTTATTCAGCCCGGTAGAAGCTTCTGAGGATGCCGATGCTGCACGCTCAGCTCCGGCCTGGTACCTAGACCGTATGCTCGGCGCCGTGTTACTCCGGTGCAGTGTTCCACCTTTCGACGACCCAGTGCCGCCGAGGATGTCGTCCCTGGAATACTGCGGCGGCTTGTAAGGTTCGTCGGGAAGCTCGGTCGCCTTGCTCTTGTACTGTTCCATCTCTTCTTTCTTCACATTGAAGGCTGAACTCCTCGCGTTCTGCACTCTCAGTGCCTTTTCTTTCCTCTCGGCTTCTTCTGTTCTCGCGGCGGCCAGTCGTTCGTTGAAACTCAATGACGGCGCGGCTTGCGCCGTCAACTCTTGCCCGAGGAGAGGCGTCTTTGCTCTCCGAAGGTAGCCACTTTGCTGGCTGTCGCGCCCATCATCGGGTTTCCTTAAACTCGGTGCTCGTTTCAAGGATATGTCGGCCGCTCTCAGCCCCTTGTCGATACCCAACTGTACTCGCAGAGGCGAGGTCTGCACATCTGACGGATTCTGGGCTCGCTTCACGGGAGAGGCTGGGACCTGTACCCTGTTCTGGGAAGCAGGACGCTCCATACGCTCTCTCGCCGCCACTATCTGGGCTTGTAGCGGGACCCCCACTGGCACCCTGGAAGGCTCAGGCGACTCATGCTTCCCAATGTCTGCTCCTCCTGCAGCTGCCTTTTGACGCGCCTTTGCTGCCTGTAGCTTCTTCAACTTGAGCTGCGCTTGTATCGCTTCAAGCTTCAGCTGCAATGTCTCCTCGTCGTCGTCGTCCTCGTCCGGTTCATCGTCCAGGGCTCGGCCAAGTTGGAGGGCGTCCCCCAACCGCGCGGACCTCAGTTTCGTCGGGGATGCGGTGGGAGACGGGGTGGATCGCTCGGCGAGGCGTCGCAGGCGTTCGCGGCCTCTCGGTGTGCTGAGCAATGCTTCATGCGGCGACCGAGGAGGCCACTGGGCATCCATGGCTGCGCGGAGGGTCAGATTTCATGGCCAAGCAACTATTGTATTGCGTGTTGGAACGTACCAGAGGGAAACAGCCGACTGCATCAGCATTCGGCAAACCCAGCTGTGGTGGCAAGTAGATCGTTCAGAACAAAAGAAAATAAAAGAAAGAAAAAGAAAGAAGAAAATTTTCTCGCACGCGGGAGAGAGAGAGAGAGAGTTGCAATCTGTTTACTGCGCGAGACAGTCCAAGTCGTCAGGGTCTTGTGCCGTTTCTTCTTATTCGACAGAGCCCCCCACAGTCAAATTAGTTCCGCATGCAAAAAGTTGATTCCTCCCGGTGATACAAGAGCAAGTTGAGAAGGAAAGGCTGATTATTCTTGAATCGCAAAATGTCGTGAAACTCTCTGCCGATGGTCTAAATCCAATTCCTTGTTTTGTTGTTTTCATTCGAGTCGAGAAGGTGCCGCGAACAAACTCTAATGGTGCAGAAGGGAGGAGGGAGGGCACCCTGGAGTCCAGGGCGGAGAAAGTTTGTTAGGACTCTTTGCTATAGCCACCACCCGAGTTTGCGGTGCTACTGTCCGTACGAAAGTATCCCATTTTCCCTGTAAATTCAGGATGCTAAGAACTAGGGACTCCCTGTCTACCGTTTCGTCCCACAGACCGGTCCCCGATTCGCTCACGTAGGAGAGTGCTGTTACAGCAAATATGGCCCAAAATACCTTTAGCCATTTGCTCTGCAGAGTTAGAAAGACGTCTTTGGCCATTGGTGTCTACATCTATCTACCTTGGTCTAGCGCAGAGTACGGATGAGAATAATTAATATCTTGAACTTGGTGTATCCTTCATTTCCAACCTGGGCTAAAAATATCGAACCAGATCTAGGGCCGTCAGAGCAAGGTCGATACCTAGATATCGAGATAGGTAAATTGGCTGGCTATGCGGACTGCGCAAACACGCGCTAAAACGCGGTGCAACGGGTATAAACGCGTCTTGTCGGACCGACAGGGGTGGCCGCACTTACACATCGAAAGATCCACAATAGACACTGCTCGCCTCGGAACACTGAGCGACAGCAACGACAAACTGGAAATAGTATACAGAACAAATTGACCAATTTTCCTTGGGGTTGCCGTTCGATCACATCTCGCAGAGCAGATACCATGGCTAGGACGAGAGCAACAAAAGGCAGCTCAGCGACGGCTTCCAAGCCGGCTGAGCCTGCCGCCTCGAACAGCTCGAGATACAGCCTCCCCGATGAGTCGTCAAACCCACCCAAGTTATTCGTCTTGCCTCGGAAGGCCACGGCAGAGGCACGAGTCGCTACACTTCAGAACCCCCGCCATGGACGGCCAGCCCGGTATCTTGTGTGCCCCGAGTCTGGTGTGTACGAGTTCACCAGAATCGCGGCTCCCAAGTCCACGCCGCGCAGCTGGCTCATCGAGGGTTCGAAGGGGCAAACAGCACACGAGGACGAAACGCTGGAACCCGGAAGCTTCCAGTCGCACATCAGCAAAGGCGCTGATCTCTATATCGCGACCTCTGTTGACCCTTTATTCCTGGTGCTTCCTGCGCTGGCCGCGAGGAGCCAGGTCGGCCGATCATCAGAACCTCCAAAACGCATGTTCCTGACAAGCGACGACCACTTCGATCGAATATCCGAGTCCAATCATTTCTCCGATATCCTCAGGCTAGAGGGTACGCGGGAGCTCTTTGAGGCGAGGATGGCGGCAGTCTGCGACACGCTCGAGGCCGGCGACGAGAACATGTTTCGTTTGAACGAGGCCAAACTGCTAGGGGAGCTCCTTTCGAAGGCGAAACGAATGGGCTTGAGTACCTTGCCCCCGAGTATGGAAGAGAAATTCGTTACAAAAGTGCTTGAAGCTCCTATCGTGGGCATTCGAAGTACCTCCGCCATCACGAGTGGCGACGCCGACGCCGTTGAGCGAGCGGCTTCCGAAGGAGAGTCTACTTCTCAGGTCGACTCCCAAGCTTCCTTCGCCTCTACAGTCTCGGCCACCAGCCTCGTCTCCGAGGCATCCTCCCTGTCGACAGCCGCGACGTCCGTGTCCGAAGAGTCCATATCAGGTGGCCCCGAACTTGTCGTCAGCGCGATCAAAGCCTCCCCCGAGGTTGTTCGATTACAGAGACTACGAGTAGCATTCGACTTCATCTGCGCGAGCTACGTCGCCCCAGAGATTTCGGAGCAGCTGAAGCAGAGTATCAAGTCTGATGCCAAGCTAGTTGACTTCACCAGCCTCGATGAGTACCTCGAAAAGTTAGCAAAGCTGCGACAAGAGGCCAACGAGCTGAGGTCGACTGATTATTCACGAAAGAGAACCCGCGACGAGGAAGACGACGAGCGTGCGGAGAAGAAACGCAAGAAGGACGAGGAGGATAAGCGAAAGAAGGCGAATGAGAGCCGGGGCGTGCGGGATCTCAAGAAAGTCAACACCTCCGGGATGAAGAAGATGAGCGACTTTTTCAAGAAAAAATAGCGACTGGGTATCGAGGGATGCGAGCAGCCAGTACCTAACTAACTTGGTCTGGGTCACCGGCGTATCTGGGCTGGCAGCGTGGGTAGGTGGTTCTGATATCCTTTAGGAACTTGGTTCATAGCGGTTATACTTGGTATTTGCATGGCAATAATGCTCTTGCTAGTGGATAATAGAGCAGGCTGTACAATATATATACGTACGTACGTGGACGCCTCCAGTCGAGGCTGGTGCTGGCGCTGGGGAAGTCATCATCAGTATGGTATCATAGGTAACACAACTGTGTCAATCATAGCAGGCACAGACAGACTTCCGTGCTGCGTATCCGATTATTTCGCTCCTCGTCCTCTTCCTCTTGTGCTGCCAAACCCACGACCTATCCCCGACACTGTCCTCGCCGACGGTATACTGGATGTAGATGTGTTAGTGCTGGTGCTGGCGCCTGTACCGGTGCTGGCACTCCCTCCTCTTGTGATACCACCCCGTCCCCGGGATCTAGTTCCACGAGCTGCTCCTCGACCGGGCGCCGGCGCCTGTCTTGGCTTCTCCTCTTCCTCTGCTCTCCTCCGTGCCTCTTCTCGCCGGCGCTCTCCTTCCGTCGCTCGTCGTTCCGCCTCTTGCTGCCTGGCCAGCGCCTCCTTCTCGATTTCGGCCAGGTCTTGCGTCGCTCCCTTCCAGTTCGGATTCAGTATTAATCGCTGGTTGTGTTCCGTCTGGGAGAGGATCCGCGTCCATGTGTTCAAGAGCGTCGAGGCGTTGCCGACCGTCTTCGCTACCGTCTAGTGAGTCGTGACAGAGGGGGTTAGCATGCAAGCTATGTCCAAAGGGCGGCGGGAAGCAGGGGGAGCTTAGGGGTCTGGTCGCATCATACCCCCATGTTGCCCTTGGCACCCTCGAGGGTTCCGATGACCCCTTCAATGACCTCATTAATATGTCTCACTCCCTCCAGCTCCTTACGTAGAGCAGCCTCGCGGGCTTCCTCTGCGTCGAAGCGGGAATTCTGATTGGCCGGGGTCTTGGGTTGGTCAAGCTGCGGGGATCCTCGGGTTGGTGTCTGGGCCGGCGAGGTGAATAGCTCCTCGTTCCTGGAGTCGTCGTCGTCCATATTGTTTTGTGGACCCGGGCAGCGATGCAATGATGTCTGATCGAGGGAGGGGGTGGAAGGGGGTCTTGGGGAGGGTATTGTTTTGTCTAACACCCAGTGTGACTTGTTCAATAGCTTGGCAGCCTGGTAAGCCTAGATTCAAGTCGGGTTTCTCCCGGTCGTACGTAGTCTTTGGTTGTCTGGCCGCAACAATAGGGCCCAAATCGGATCATGACGTTGATTGTTGTGCTGTGGAGGGGTTGTGGAATGTGGGGCGGGCAGCCCTGGATGGGTCGCGATTTTTCGCGTCTTGGTTTCGCGTCACAATTTAGATTGGCAAACAATGCATTAGCGTGGTCTAATTGGAGGCTGGGGCTCCCTGATCGAAAACAGCTGCAGAGCACCCCCAGCCTCTCGTTTCGACATTTCTCCTCACCAGAAACCTCTGCACAACCATCACGATACCCGCTTTGCACATCTTTAGCCTAACCAACTCTTCGCAATTCCAACACCTGGATTAGACGCCTCAATCGACATAATTCTGCAATACCTTTTTTGAGGGTTTCTCCATCTCCTCAAGTTTACAACTCTCAATCGAACTGGCGGTGAGATCTGTCGGCCGCGAATTTTTTTTTGCTCATTTCGAGGCTCGAGCTCCGAGGTTGCCTTGGTGATCACGACTTGCATCACCTCGAACCGACTTCGACACCTTCGTGCTCAACCTCTGGTCATTACCTCGATACCGGACGGGCTGGCCCGCTGCCTCGTTTTCCATCCGTGCTGTCATCTCGCTGCTGCTTGGAAGAATCTGAAGTGGGAGTGACAAGTCCTTGAGACTTGATTTCCTGGCCCCGTCAGCTCTCCCTCAGCAGGAGGGAGCTTGGATAAGAACTTGGCTGCTTAGTACCAAATTCGATCCCATCTTGATCACAATGGACTCCTTCAGCACACCCAATGCGTCGACGGAAGTCCACACCCCACCAGCTCCTGCCGTCGGCTTCGAGGATTCCTGGGAACCTTATTCACCACCGCGGAAATCAACTCGTCTTCAACAGAAAAGACAAGCTGCCGCCAACCGCACTCCGTCCCCTCACCTTCCTTCCCGACATTATTCTACCCAGTCGCTAGGATCTCCTCGGTCCAAGGCTAAGAAGAATCATCACCTATCGGATATGGCTTCCCCTCCTCCTACCTCGCCCCAGAAGCGCCGTGCGCCTCCCGCAGACACGTCGCGACGCGTCTCCGGGACCTTGACTGCTGCCAGCACTGCTACCGCCGCCGCTGCTCTCGGGCTCCCCGCCCCTTCCGACACCCCAACTAGGTCCGAGCCTCGTCGCGGCGCCAGCGGCGCTGGGATGGCCGCGGCACTGGGTATGCTTCCCACTCCGGCCAAGACGCCGCAGAAACCTCCCTCAGAGAAGAAGCGCGCCGACCTCGACAAGATCTCGCGCAACCTCTTCACAAGCCACAGCGAGGATGAGCTCATGCCTCCGGCCAAGAAAGCGCGCGGCAACAACTTCACCCTGGACAGCTTCTCCGTCGACGAACCCGATGATGCACCGATCGCCATCTTCACGGACTCCCACGAGCGAGTACCCGAGATTGACAAGAGCGCCAGCAATCCATTCTACGGTACCCAGTCCGCCATTGCCGAACCTGCTATTCGCCGCCGAAGCAAGCGCCACACTGTTTCGATCCCAGGCGAGGGCCAAGTACCTATCGAAGAGGCGGTCCGCCGCGAGGACGGCATGCTGATTGTCTTGTGAGTCAACCCCGCCCCCTCATTTTGATGTTTCCCGAAACTAACATGATGGATAGCCGTGGCAAGAAACAATTTCGGAAATTCGCCGACAACGACGAATTGAACGGCCAGAGCGAGAGCATGGACCCCACCGACGGTGGTCTTGACAATGCCGTTGAGTCTCGTATTCGCCGACCGCTTGACCGGTCTGCTATCAAGCCTCGCCTCTTGTTCCCCACTGCCAAGAGCAAGGACGAGGATGTGGATGCCATGATGGACGAAGACGAAGAGGCGCCCACAGACATCGAGGACTCTCTGCTCCACGAGAACCAGGACGACGAGGAAGAGCTCCCCGAGACACCCTCGGAAGAGGCTAAGGGCCTCGACACCCCCAAAGCCCCTCGCTTCGCCCCAGTGTCCCCTCCTACGACCCAGCGCACCACCCGCCACGGCATCAAATCTGGAGCTGATGCGACGCCGATGAAGACTAAGGGAGCAAGCGGCAAGCGCAGCCCGTTTGATGATTGGCGCGTCGTCAAGGGTGGTAGCTCTCAGGGCCACGGTCATAAGCGACCGGGCGAGGCTCTCGCCCCCGGATCGACCAAGCGATCCAGGGCTTGATTCACAACACCGATTTTGTCATGACCGCCGTGACGGACACGGAACACACAGCATGGCATCATGAGTATCTGGACTAGAACTGAATCATGGCTCGGCGTTAGGGATTCGCCTCGTGCAGAATTTGTCTTTAGCTTTCTCCGGTCCGGAAACGTTGTCCATCTTCTGATACCGAGACTTCTTTTCTTCTTCTTTTTTCCTTTCTTTGCTTTTTCTGTTGTGCTTGTGGCTTCGGAATCGATTTCTATTCAGCAGTACGACGGAGTACCTGCGCTTGATACCTAGGGACATTAGGCGTGGTAGAGGAATAAAATAAATATCCAAGGGAAGACGGTATTAGGTACTTAGGGCAGTACACAGGCATGTCGATGTCCTAGAGGAATTGATCGCGAGGCTTATTTAAAAAAAATTACAATGCTACCATTCAGTGAGAGTATGTCTTGACTCGTTTTATACATCATTTACTCCTCGTTTCCCATGTGCTAGAGAAGTATCACCATGAACTCAGGACACGTCCATCGACTTGCCCATCGACTTGTCCATCGACTTGTCCATCATGCGGAAGAGCCGAGACAGGTCGCTTGGCCCCTGGAAAAGATACATGTCTCGCAAGCATTGTGGCCTGCTCTGAGGCTCTTATCGGACCAGCTGAGATGTGTGCCCAATCCTACCTACCTTACGCACAATAACCTAAATTCTTCTAGTGTCGAACAGTAAGGCCGCTCCCCGGAAACTGTGGTGGGCAATAAGTCAGGCACCGGCGGGACCTCGAGCATAGGAAAAGTGACGAGTAGTGGAAAGCTCGGCCGGAAGTTCAAGGAGACTATTTTTTTCCAACCCCACCATGCAGCTTCCCCCGCATCGTGCCGAGCAGAGAGACGTCAAAGGGGAATCTCGAGCGAAATTCCTACATCGGATCACCTCATCTGGTTGCCGTTTTCCGTTCACACCGGATTGCCCGACCGTAGCGAAGCGAAAGGAAATAACCAGGGTTGCTGGAGGAAAGGATTGTTCCCTTGTTGTTTGCAGACAAGTTCTCACACTCTGAAAAAAGCTCCCCACAGGATCCTCTTCTCCATTACCTCTCAAGTTGCTTTGATTCCTTTTTTCATTGCCACTTCTCTCAAACCTTCATCTTTCGAGAAGACAGACCACATCCGGCTCGGACGTCTTCAGTTAATCCGAGGACCGGAGAGAGAGCATCTTGGGAGAAGTCTAGCAGAGAAGTCTAGCAGACCTGGAGACTGTTTGAGACAGGTCGTTACAGCCAAGCCATGCATATCCTCGTGGTCAACGACGACGGTCCCCCGTCTCCCCATTCCTCCCCCTATGTTCACTCCCTCGTCCGCGAGCTCCAAGCGAGTGGCCATACCGTCTCCGTCTGTCTCCCGCACACGCAGAGATCATGGATCGGGAAGGCCCACATGATTGGGCAGACCGTAAAGCCCACATACTACCGGCCACCCCCTGCCTCGGCTACCGCAGCCGGACTTACGTCCCCCGACGACGCCAGCACCTCTGCCGAGCGGGCTGGCTCTACGGAGCCGGCGGAGGCCGAAGCCGGTCGGCACGGCACCACCCACCTTCGTCCTAGCACGAAACCGGGCACCGAGGAATGGATCCTCGTCGACGGCACGCCGGCCAGCTGCGTGCAGATCGGCCTGTATCATTTCTTCCAGGACCGGGGTCCCGTCGACCTGGTGGTCTCCGGGCCCAATTACGGACGCAACACCACGGCCGTCTTTGCCCT
>FTLB01002710.1_pt1 | contig 15301 bp, 16 predicted proteins | sample 1658291 | NCBI WGS metagenome assembly FTLB01 (sample SAMEA3914812, study PRJEB12502) | metagenome | biome: forest; material: soil | place: Canada | collected 2011-07-07 | depth 0.1 m
TTTAGAATAGGGGCATTGATTAATTCGTACAGCTATAGCATAAGCCAGGATATAGGGCAGGCCCTGCAAAGGCCATCGTTTACTGCCACATTACTAGCTACTTATAATATAGAAAAGAAAATATTCTTTAATGCCAATATTTATTATATTAGCGGGCTGAGAGGGGAAAATACTCTGACGGGACAACTTATTAATATGCCGAATATTACAGATGTGAGTGTGAAGGTAGATTACAGATTTTCGGATGCGTTTTCTGCTTTTGTTGAGTTTAATAATATTTTATCGAAAAAATATCAGCGTTATTTGTATTATTCCGTAAAAGGGTTTAATACAATTGCAGGATTGACATATTCTTTTTAATTTTAACAATGTTAGATAAGTATTTAAAGGCATTATTATTTGAACATGATTGCGTGGTGATACCCGGTTTTGGAGGGTTTGTTACTAATTACATAAGCGCTGAAATACACCCTATTACCAATAAATTTTTACCTCCCCGTAAAAATGTTGCTTTTAATGAGCAGCTGCGGTTAAACGATGGATTATTAGTTTCATACATAGCCCGCACGGAAAACATAAGTCCTGAGAAGGCTATGAATACGGTTCGTGGTTTTGCAGACAGCATAATACAGGGTCTTAAGGGGGGCAATCAATACATTCTCAAAGACATTGGGAAATTTTTTTATAATCCTGAGCATAAGTTGGAGTTTGAGCCGGAGAATAAAGTAAACTACGCCGAAAGCAGCTTTGGATTGACCGAGTTTTTTTTCAAACCTTTACACACTATGAGCGCTACTACCAAACCAGGCAATAAGCCGCCTGTAAAGCCTACTACAGAGGCTAAGACTGAAGAAAAAAAGCCACGTAAAACGCCTGTGGCAGTGTTTGTTCTTATCCCCATACTACTGTTAGTAGGAGTGGGAGCTTTTTTCTACGCTCATAAAGACAGCGCCGCCTACAGCAGCTTTAACCCATTTGCAGCCTTAGGCAATCATAATCAAAAATCGGATGCTCCTATAGCTTCTGATAGCGCTTTAACAGATAGCAGCGCTATTGCTGCTGCGCCGGTTGATTCGGTTGCAGAGACGCCTGTTGAAGAGAGCCAGCCTGTTGTAGAAGCCCCGGCGGCTCCTGAGCCAGCAGTGGGGGAAAGCGCTTCACAAGGTCGTTTTTATATTATAGTAGGTTCGTTCACAGAAGAACATAATGCCGTTAAGCTTAAAGACAAGCTGTCCCGCAAAGGGCTTAGTCCTAAAGTTATTAGTCCTGCAAGTGGAAGCAATTATAGGGTTTCCATAGAGGATTTTGACAATCAGGAAAAGGCAGTTGAAAAACTGAATAAGCTAAGAGGGCAGTTCGGAAGCGCTATCTGGCTAAAAAAGATATAAATTTAGTTTTACAACTATTAAAAAGGAGGCTTATTGCTTCCTTTTTTGCTTTAGGATGGTATATAATTGAATAAAGACTTTATACTAATAATTTAGTTAAAGCATTATAAATAATAAGATTAGGCAGTGAACTTAATTGCGCTATGCACGTTTTAAAATTAGTTAGCCATTTTTATTAAGCGGCATCATTATGAAAAACACTGATAACGTTACCGAAGAAAAAAATAAGCGGATAGGGTTGGCAATAACTGTAACCTTTCATTGTGCATTGCTGGCAATGCTCATTTTTCTGGGCGCATGGAAAGCTCCAAATCCACCTCTTGGTTCAGGAGATCCAGGTGTAGAATTGAACTTTGGGCTTGATGACGCCGGATATGGTAATATACAAACGGAAGCCCCTGCTAATGAAAACCCAAGCGCTGAAGACGCCAAACCTGGCGACCAGGCCAGCGAAGTAGCGGAAACCCAGGAATTGAAAAAAGAAGAGCCTGCCGAAGTACAGGAGGCCCCGGCTCCTGAAGAAAAACAAAACATTGTTACTACTGAAAGCGAAAGCCCTTACGAGATAAAAGAGGAAAAGAAAAAAGAACCAGTTGCTGAAGTAAAGCCTAAAGAAAAAGTAGAAGAGAAGAAAAAGGAAGAACCCAAAAAAGAAGAGCCTAAAATAAACTCTACGGCGTTATACAAAAAACCCGGAGCTAATGGTAAAAACGGAGAAAGCAATGAAATGCCCGGCAATAACAACGGAGACAAGCCTGGCGCAGTAGGAGACCAGGGCAACCCTAACGGATCGCTGGATGCAAAAGCATTGTATGGGAAACCTGGTAATGGCGGTTCGGGCGGGGGACCTGGTGGAAGTGGAGGCGGCCCAACACTAAACCTGCCGGGATGGACCTGGGATACCAAACCAGATAAGAAGGATCCTTCTAACGAAACAGGCTATGTAGTTTTTGAATTTACTGTAGATGAAAATGGAGATATAGGTCCTCCCATTAAAAGAATAGGCGGCAACCTTAGCCCCACTGTAGAAAAGTTTTACAGGCAACAACTGGAAACCTCTACTTTCAGCCCTTTAAACGTTAAAGCGCATACTGCATCCAGCAAGGGAACGGTAAGATTTAATGTTTCAGCCCGATAATTGAAATGACTTACCAGGAGACGCTCGACTATATGTACAGCAGTCTTCCTATGTTTCACAGGATAGGGACGGCGGCGTATAAAAAAGATTTGTACAATACTATTCGCCTTTGCGAATACATAGGCAATCCGCAGGATAAGTTTAAATCTGTTCATGTAGCGGGTACCAATGGTAAGGGCAGCACTTCGCATATGCTGGCTTCCATACTACAGAAGGCAGGGTATAAGGTTGGTTTGTATACTTCCCCTCATTTAAAAAATTTTACTGAGCGTATTAAAATAAACGGCGAGCCTATACCGGAAGAAAGCGTTGTAGAATATATAAAGCAGAACAGAGCGCATCTGGATGAAATTCAACCTTCTTTTTTTGAGATGACGGTAGCTATGGCTTTTGACTATTTTGCGAAGGAGGCCATAGACATAGCGGTGGTAGAAGTAGGATTGGGCGGCAGGCTGGATTCAACAAATATTATTACCCCAATTCTTTCGGTTATTACAAACATCAGTTACGACCATCAATCTATACTTGGAAATACACTCAAGGAAATAGCCTCGGAAAAGGCGGGTATCATTAAACCAAGCGTTCCAGCAGTGGTAAGCGAACGACAGGAAGAGGTTGCAGAAGTATTTATTGACAAGGTGAACGAGGTTAACGCTTCCTTATATTTTGCTTCGGATGACTATATAATAAAAGAATATTCGCTAGAGGAAGGAAGACTTAAAGCCTGTTATATTAATCAAGCTACAGGCAATGAATTAACGGTATATAGCGAACTCACGGGGCTATACCAGCTACAGAACATAAGGGGAGTACTTCAGGCGGCCACTATACTGCAAGGTCTTTTAACTATATCTGACGATGATATAAAAGAAGGAATTGCCAATGCTGTTACTAGTACAGGCCTCAAAGGAAGGTGGCAGCAGTTGCAAACTAATCCGCTTGTTATTTGTGACACCGGACATAACGAAGAGGGAATAACCAAGGTAGTAGCACAGTTGCAAAGTATTCCTCACCGGCAATTGCATATTGTTATAGGTGTAGTTAACGATAAAGATATAACAAAAGTATTAAAGCTACTTCCCCGTAACGCTAGGTACTATTTCACACATGCCCATATTCCCAGGGCTTTGGACGCTTATAGTTTGCAGGAAAAAGCAAAGGAATTTTCCTTGAACGGAGAAGCGGCAGAGAATGTAAACCTTGCCCTGGAACTAGCCCGTAAGAATGCCGCTGCCGATGACCTTATTTTTGTAGGCGGCAGCACTTTTGTAGTAGCAGAGCTAGACGAACTGTAATTTTTTTTAATAAATTTACTATTTGTAAAAACAAGATAGTAAGAAGCCAGTTAATAGTATATAAATTCACCCAACTTAAAAAGGAGGTTAACATGGCTAACACAAAAAAAACTGATGCAAAACCTGCAAAAGAAAAAAAAGAACAAAAACCAGCAAAGAAAAGCAGTAAGTAATTAAAAGGCCGGAAACGGCCTTATTTTTTTAACAAAAATTGTTTATCTGAATTATATATAAAGGCACAAATTTTGTGGTGTCTTTTTGTAATTAAACTTCATATATTTTATTTAATGTTATGAGAACCAAGATAGCTTTCTTTTCATTAGTTTTTTTGATGATAGTTTTTGCTTCGTGTAAAAAACCGAACCATTATGTACGAGTAACAAGCGACTATGCAGATACAGTATTAACATTTACTGTTGGGCCTGATAATTATGGAACTATAGGCCCAGGAGAAACTACGCCTTACCAACATATGCCAGAAGGCACATGGAACATTTATGGAGTAGACGCAGATACCCGTGCCACTGCTTCTGGAACAGTAAGCGTAGAAGGGCATGGAACTCATTACTGGACAGTGGTAATTAGCAATACGGGCAATTTTAGTCTTTTACCGGACTAATATGGCGCCAGTTTGCTAGCTTGCTTTTAAATTTATTGCTTCAATAGTTATTTCTTCTTTTTCATTGCTGTAAATCCTTGTAATTTTGCATTATGTCGCGAAATAAGTTAGAGCGTTTTAAGCTGAATGCAGAACGAAAAAATGTTATAGAGCCTGGTAAAGAGTTGTATAATACCATTAAGGGAAAGTGGAGGGAGTTTTTTGGCAATAGCAATGACCTGGTTTTGGAAGTAGGCTGCGGAAGGGGAGAATATACTACAGGCTTGGCATTGTTGTATCCTAACAGAAACTTTATAGGCATAGACCTGAAGGGGGCTAGGCTTTGGAAAGGCAGCACGGTAGCGTTGGAGAATGGTTACGACAATGCGGCTTTTCTGCGGATACAAATGCAGTTTCTGGAAGCTTTTTTTGAAGAAGGCGAGGCCAAGGAAGTGTGGATTACTTTTCCTGACCCCCGGCCAAAAGATAAGGAAGAAAAACTGAGGTTAACCAGTCCCAATTACCTACAGATTTATAAAAAACTAATGGGAAAGCACGGGAAGATTAATTTTAAGACAGATAATCGCCTGCTTTTTGAGTATACGCTTTCGGTAGTAAAAGAACTTAATATTCGCAACCTGGAATACACCTTCGATTTGTATAACTCTCCCATGCTTGCTGAGCATTACGGCATACAAACTACTTACGAGCGGAAGTTTATGGAGAAAGGCTCTAAAATAAATTACCTGCGTTTTGAATTTGCAGACTAGCGCGCCTTAAGCCACTTATAGAGTTTCTTTACATCTTCCAGTTTACATAAGCCTGTGCCAGAGTTCATGGTAGCTGCTGTTCCTGCGGCTATGCCGTACTTTAGAGTATCTTGCAGGTTATTGCCATTTGCAAGACTCAATACCACGCCTGCCACCATGCTGTCTCCGGCGCCTACCGTGCTTTTCATGGCTACTGAAGGCGCTGCCGCATAATGTACTTTGTTTTTAGAAGCCAGCAAGGCTCCCGCAGGGCCTAATGATACCACAAGGATTTCTATTTTATATTTTTTGGCAGCCTCCAAAGCAGCTTCTTCCTGTTCGGGAATAGAATTAAGTTCTCTTCCAACCAGCTCGCTAAGTTCCTTCAGGTTGGGTTTTAACAGGTAAACGCCTTCGGAAACAGCATGTTTTAAAGCCTCTCCGGAAGTATCCAGTATAAGATTTGCCTTCTTTTTATGGACTATGCGCGCTAAGCGGGCGTAAAAATCATCTGGTACGCCTGCGGGGGTACTACCGCTGGCTACCAGGTAATCTATTTTATGAGTGGGGTCGGCAATGTCGTCCAGGAACTGCTTCCATTCCTCTTCCAGCAGTTCAGGGCCTGGCATGCCAAACCTAAATTGCCTGCCGCTACGGTTTTCTACTACTATAAAATTTTCTCTGTTCCAACTTTCAGTTTCCACGCAATGCTGGGTAATCTTTTCTTCATCAAGAAGCTTTTTAAGCAACTCGCCGGTTGGCCCTCCTTTAGGATATATGGCAACAGATTCTCCGCCAAGTTTTTTTATAGCCCTTGATACATTTATTCCGCCTCCACCGGGTTCGTATGTGGGTATAGAACATCTTAATTTATGTTCTGCCATTACCTGTTCTACGGTAGAACTTTTGTCAACAGCAGGGCTTAAGGTTAATGTGTATATGCTTTTCATGTAAAAAATCAGTCTTCTTCCAGCAGTTCCAGAATATCTGCAAGATGCTCAAAATTCTTTAATCCGGGTTTAATTTCGTGGCCGCCGTGCAAGCCAATTCCTTTAGGGTTTATTGTATTCAGCACAGCTGGCAGCGATTCGCTATTAATTCCAAAGCCTATTATAATGTTATAATTTTCGCACCATTTTTTTAGTACAGCCTCCAACTCAGCAATAGAGTGATCGAAGCTTTCCAGCAGGAAAAAAGTTACGTTGCCAAAATACTTTTGCATTGCTTCTTCTGTCTCTGCCAATCTATCTTTTTCTATATCAAGCTTTAAGATAATAGGGTTCTTTATGTGGTTAAGCTCTTTCAGATGAGGTAGATGGTTAAGCTGCACAAAATCAAGGGGGATTTCATGGGAAAGGTAGTTTACATTGTCCAGATTATCCCCGTTAAACTCACCCACTACTTTTATTCCTGATATCCATACAGATATTTCGCGCAGTTTGGCCAGCTCAATAAACTTAGGGTGGTTCTCATCCAGCCCGAACCCTATCATTTCCACACCCATTCCGGCGCAATATCTTGCATCGCTCAGATTAGTTACTCCACTTACTTTTACAAGGGTTTTCAGGGACATTTATTAAGAATTTATCGAACAAATTAATTTATAATATTCATAAAACTGAAATTTTTGGCTTCATATTTTAGTTTATCTTTGTGTTATGGCAGTGACTATTACAGACGATTCATCTTTTAACCAGAAGGTAAGCGACCATAACAAGGTGGTTGTTAAATACTACGCAGATTGGTGTGGTTCTTGCCGCCTGATTTCTCCAAAGTTTAAAAGGCTTTCGGAGGACGAGCGATTTAAAGACATTACCTTTCTGGATGTAGATGCAGAGAAGAACCCTGAGGCAAGAAAAAAAGGCGAGGTGAAAAATTTGCCAACCTTTGCAATATTTAAAGATGGGCAGCTTATTAGTTCACAGCCTGCCAGTAAGGAAGAAGCGATAGTAGAACTTTTGCAAAAATTAGCATAAATGAAAATACCGGCTATAAAAAAACTGGTGGAGACCTATTCTGTTAAGGAGTTGGAAAAAGCAGAGCTAAACATTACAGAAGGCATAGAACCAGGAATTGAGGTAGAGGGCAGGGATGAAGGCGAGCAACTTACTCATGTACTAGCGGCTGTCTGGATTCACTATGAAATGGATAAAAGAAAGCTGGATTTTAAAGATGCACTTCGGGAATATACTAAAAAAGTAAGGGATTCTATCAACTAGTTCGGTTACCCTTATTTCAAAAAAAGAATAAACAATCACAATGAGTATAAGAGGAAGAGTTTTGGTGGCCATGAGCGGCGGCATAGATAGTTCTGTAGCGGCTGTAATGCTGCATGAGCAAGGCTATGAAGTGGTGGGTATGACTATGAAAACATGGGACTACGCCTCTTCCGGCGGCACAAAAAAGGAGACGGGCTGTTGCAGCCTCGATTCTATTAACGATGCAAGAGCTATAGCGGTAAACCTGGGTTTCCCGCATTACATACTGGATATACGCGAGGAGTTTGGAGACTATGTAATAAACCATTTTACAGATGAATACATGGCTGGCAGAACGCCTAACCCCTGTGTGTTGTGCAATACCCATATAAAATGGGATGCGCTTCTAAGAAGAGCAGACAAGTTGGGTTGCGAGTTTATTGCAACCGGCCACTACGCCAAGCTTAGGAAAGAAAATGGCAGATACGTTATCTCTAAAGGGATAGACGAGAATAAAGACCAGTCCTATGCCTTATGGGGAATTTCTCAGCAAAGCCTTAGCCGCACTATTTTCCCGCTTGGCGATCTTAAAAAGACAGAGATAAAGCAGTTTGCTACAGAGCGTGGCTTTCATGAACTGGTAAACAAGTCAGAATCATACGAGATCTGTTTTGTGCCGGATAACGATTACAGGGGATTTCTGAAAAGACGCATTCCCGGGCTGGAAGAGCTTGTAAAAGACGGCGAATTTATACTAGAAGATGGAACGATAGTAGGTAAGCACGAGGGCTATCCTTTTTATACCATAGGGCAACGTAAGGGACTGGGAATAGCGCTTGGCTATCCTGTTTTTGTATCTGAAATACAAAAAGAAAAGAACAGAGTGGTGCTTGCTACTGATAAGGAAATGTTTCGCGACGGCATGTGGGTAAGCAAACTAACCCTGGGCAAGTATGAGCATATTGAAAAGTCTTTGGAAACTATTACTAAAGTTAGGTACAACGATGCCGGAACGCCAGCTGTGATAGAGCAGGAAGGAGACAAAATGAAGGTTCTTTTCCATAAGGGTGTATCCGCTATAGCTCCGGGACAGGCAGCGGTGTTTTATGAAGGCGACGACGTGCTTGGCGGAGGATGGATATTATCAAGTTTCCGACAGGATAGAAATGAATAAGTACTTTTTACTTTTTTGTATTAGTTTTATTTTTCTTCTTTCCTGCAAGAAGCAGGACGATACTATTGATACAGGTGTCGATTACTATCCTATTGATACTGGTAGGTACTATATTTATAATGTTCAGCTTATAACATATAGCATAGATACGTCAACAGTTATAAATAAATCAACCATAGGAGACTCTTGTGGTGATTATGTAATCGTTGATACTATGAATTATCAGCTCAAGGAATACTATCATGGCACTATTTCATCATCGGATGAACTTTTGTATCGTATAGAACGCTACACCCGCTCTAGCGATACTGCCCAGTGGCCCGCTCAGCCCGATTCGGGAGTTTGGACAGTAGCTATTAACAACAACATGATTATAAGAACAGAAAATAACCAGCCCTTTGTTAAGCTGGAATTCCCCGTTCAGGCAAGCAAACAGTGGAATGGAAATCTTTATAATACCTTTGGTGTGGACAATTATGTTATGTATCCTGTTAATGCTCCTTATACTGTACCAGGAGATACTACCTATCCTACAACGCTTACAGTAACACAAAGCAATGAGCAAAGCCTAGTGGATAAGAATTATCAGATAGAAGTATATGCTAAGGGAATAGGACTTGTATATAAATACGATGCGATACTACAATATGACCAGTGTGAGGAGGAGATAGGCCAGTATTTTATTAATTACGGAATTATATATAACAAAACGCTTTCCTCTTATGGTCCTTAGGATAGTTGCTATAGTAGCATTTTACAGTTTGTGCTCTTTACAATTTGCCTATGCCCAGGAGCCAAACAGGTATATAGTTTATTTTACTGATAAAAATAATTCTCCTTATTCCATCAATGCTCCACAGGCTTATCTTTCGCAACGGGCTATTGACAGAAGAACGAGACAAAATATTGCAATTACATCGGCAGACCTTCCGGTAGATTCTGCCTATCTGGATTTTATAAATGCTACAGGCGCGCAGGTTATCTATGCCTCCAGGTGGTTTAATGCTGCTGTAATTGGCGCCGATTCACTTCAGCTTGTACAAATTTCAAAACTTTCTTTTGTTAAAAGCGTAGCGCTAGTGAGAGGATCAGATTACTATGCCAGGCTATCCCAGCCTGTTACTAGCCTTACATCCCCAACAAACAGGCTTACTTCTACGCCGGCATACATGAACCAGCTTTCCATGATAGGGGTTGATAGTATGCACCTGATGGGGTACCATGGCGAAGGAATGTTGATAACTATACTGGATGCGGGATTTATTAACGCCACTAACCGGTCTTTTTTTGATTCTCTTTATGCCAACCAACAGGTAATAGCAACATATGATTTCGTTCTCAGCCAACCCAACGTGTATCAGTCTGACGACCATGGCACGCAGGTACTTTCTGTGCTGGCTGCAAATGAACCAGGGCAACTTATGGGCGCAGCCTACAAAGCCAACTACATTTTACTGGTTACTGAAGATGTAACTTCGGAATCCCCGGTAGAGGAGGCCAACTGGCTACGTGGCGCTGAGTATGCGGATAGCGCTGGGACGGACATTATAAGCTCTTCTTTGGGCTACAACCTATTCGATAATTCCCAATATAATCTTACCTACAGTAATCTTAACGGCCATACTTCCATTGTTAGCAGGGCTGCCAGTATGGCTGCAGCCAGGGGGATACTGGTATGCAATAGCGCAGGGAATGAAGGCGGCGATTCCTGGAAATACATAATAGTTCCGGCAGATGCAGATTCTATTATTGCTGTAGGGGCAGTAGACGCCTCTGGAGCCCGTGTTTATTTCAGTTCTATAGGCCCAACGTCCGACGGCAGAATAAAGCCAGACCTTGCAGCCCAGGGAGGAAATACAACTGTGGGGTTATCTACAGGCTCTCTAGGGTCGGATGTAGGTACAGATAACGGTACTTCTTTTTCCTGTCCATTGATAGCAGGGCTTGCCGCAGGATTCTGGCAGGCGTTCCCCCAGCTTAAAAATGTTGATGTTATACAATACCTGGAGCGCTCTGCTTCCCAATATGCTAATCCAGACAATTTGCTGGGCTACGGCATTCCTTATTTCCCTAAAGCTTATGATTTTGCAGGAGGAATAACCTATGTTACCCCGCCGCCACCCAGAACGTTGAAGGCCCTTTACCCTAATCCTGTTTCTGGTTCCAGTTCACTAATAACTGCTGTTTTAGCAAATGATACAGGCCCCGCCACGTATGAGTTGTTTGATGTAACAGGAAAGATGATAGAGAGTGCAAGCGCTCAGCTTAGCGCTGCCAGTACTTTGGAACTTGAGGTTAATAATCTTATACAGGGTATGTATATTATCAGTATCACTTCTTCTTCGGGGACTTATAGGACAAAATTTATTAAAATAAAGTAACGCTTTATAATAAAGCAAAAATTTTATATTTGTATCAATGAAGCCTATTATAGCCCCCTCTGTTCTTTCTGCTGATTTTGCCAATCTGCAACGCGACCTTGAATTAATTAATAAAAGTGAAGCTGACTGGCTACACGTAGATATTATGGATGGGGTATTTGTACCTAATATTTCTTTTGGTTTCCCCGTGTTAGAGGCAATTAAGAAACATTGTACCAAAATAATAGATGTGCACTTAATGATTGTGCAGCCCGAAAAATACATTCAAACATTTAAGGATGCCGGGGCAGATTACATTACAGTTCATATAGAAGCTTGCCCGCACCTGCACCGGGTAATACAGCAAATAAAAGCAAGTTCAGCCAAGGCAGGGGTAGTTCTGAACCCGCATACTCCGGTAAGCAGCCTGGAAGACATTATTACTGATCTAGACCTTGTATTGTTGATGTCAGTAAATCCAGGCTTTGGAGGGCAAAAATTTATAGAAAACACCTACGCTAAGATAAGTAAGCTTAAGGAACTCATTACCCGAACCGGTTCTAAGGCTTTGATAGAAGTGGACGGAGGAGTGAATGGCGATAATGCAGCCAAGCTTATAGGACTAGGCGTAAATGTGCTGGTAGCCGGAAACTACGTATTTAAATCAGCTAACCCTGTACAAACCATAGCAGAATTGAAAAATCTAAAACAATAGAAGGAACTGATTTTCGTTGCACATCAGATGATCCGAATATCAGGGCTTACATCATTTTTAATGTTATTTTTTCTCACCCGGATATTTTCCCAAACAGCAATTGTAAAAGGCAAAATAAAGGATGAGCAGGGAGAAGCGCTTGCCTATACCAGCATACATGTGCAAGGCTCGGATAAAGGAACGGTATCAGATCAGCAAGGAAATTACCTGATTAAAACACCTACAGGGAAAATTATTCTTGTATTCTCTTACCTGGGCAAACAAACAGAAAAAGCAGAGCTAGAGCTTTCAGAAAATCAAGAGATGATTTTTGATATTTCCATGAAAGAGAAAACCGAGCAGGTGGACTCTGTAGTAGTAAGAGATAAGAAGGCATACGATGATGCCTCAAGGGATCAGGTAAGTATGACTAAGATTGACCCACGCATACCTAAATATATACCCTCTGCATTTGGCGATTTTAATAAGGTTTTAGCTACGTTGCCGGGAGTTATAACCAATAATGAGCTATCGTCCCAATACATAGTGCGCGGCGGCAATTACGACGAAAACCAGGTGTATGTAAATGGTATGGAAGTTTATAGGCCCTTCTTGGTAAGGGCAGGACAGCAGGAGGGTTTAAGCTTTATTAATCCAGATTTAGTTTCTGATGTGGAATTTTCTGCGGGAGGCTGGCAATCGCGCTACGGAGATAAGCTTTCCTCCGTACTTTCTGTTAAATACAAAGAGCCAAAAAAGTTTAGAGCTTCCGCTTCTGCCAGTCTGTTGGGAGGAACTGCTCATATAGAAAATGGCTCAAAAAACGGAAGAATATCTTATGTAGTAGGCGCCAGGCGCAAATCGTCGCAATACCTGTTGAATACGCTGCCTGTGAAAGGGCAGTATAAGCCAAGGTTTGACGATTTCCAATCTTACGTAACTATTGACCTCACTCATCGTAAAGATTCTAATGATAGAGAACGGAGAACCACTCTGGGCATACTTTCCACTTACGCCTATAACAACTATGTAGTAACCCCAACCAGCGAACAAACTTCTTTTGGCACGCTATCGCAGGTAATGGATATAAATGTAAATTACTATGGCAAACAAACCTTGCAGTACTCCACCGCCCAGGGAGGTGTAAATCTGTTTCATAAATTTAGTAATAAAGTTAAGTCTGAATTTATACTATCTGGCATGCACTCCACCGAACAGGAAAAATCTGATGTGCTGGACGTATATAGCCTGAGCGATGTTACCGTGGACCCTAACACAGGCATTAACACAAGTTCAGTAGTAGTGGGAGCAGGAGCAAACTTTCAGCATCAGCGGAATGCATTGCACGCTACTGTAATAAATTTTCTTCATCGCGGTTATTATACTTATAATAGTAAAAACAAATTTGAATGGGGGTATGGACAGAGTTATGAACATATTAAAGATTCTCTTTCCGAATATTATTTCAGCGATTCTGCCGATTACATAAATATTACACAAACTATTAATACGCATGCTGATCTGAACTCTTTTCGCAGCCAGGCTTATGCACAGCATACCATTCAACCAGACTCTAACCATACGTTAACTTATGGAACGCGTCTGGGTTACTGGACGCTAAACCACCAGTTTTTATGCGGCCCCCGTGTGCAGTATGCCTGGAGGCCGGGAGGAAACAAAAACCTTACCTTTAAAGCGGCGGCAGGATTGTACCAACAACCTGCTTTTTATAGGGAGCTAAGAGATACTAATGGCGTAGTGCATACTAATGTAAAAGCGCAAAATTCTTACCAGATTATAGTAGGCGGTAACTATATATTTAAAGGCATAGACGGGAGGCCTTTTAAATTTACATCAGAGTTTTACTATAAGTATTTAACGAATGTAGACACCTACTATATGGTGGATGTAATGTTAAGGTATCTTGCTAATAATAACGCGGTAGCCTATGCCAGAGGAGCTGATTTTAGGTTAAATGGTGAATTTTTAAAGGGCACTGAATCGTGGTTCAGTCTAAGCTTCCTTTCTACCAAGGAAAATTATGAAGGAACCGGATGGGTAAGAAGGCCTACCGACCAGCATGTAACGGCTGCAGTTTATTTTCAAGACCAACTTCCCAGAAATCCGTCTATGAAAGTTTTTCTTAACCTGGTTTATGGTTCTGGCCTGCCTTTTGGGCCGCCCTACATTCAGAAATACAAAGACGCTTTTTCTGGCCCCGCCTATAAAAGAGTAGATATTGGTTTTTCTAAGCTTATTACTTTTAACGATAAGGCTACAAAGAGCAATAGTGTTTTTGAGTCTGTATGGATTAGCCTTGAGGTGCTTAATCTTTTTGGGGTAAACAATGTGATCTCCTACCTTTGGATTTCCGATTACTCTGGCAACCAGTATGCGGTGCCTAATGCGCTTTCTGCGCGGTATGTTAATTTGCGAACAATAGTAAGATTCTAATAAGCTATATAATAAAAAAACCCGCCAGGGAGGCGGGTTTTCACGGTTCTGCTAAAGTCCGATTTATTTTACTTTTTTAGCTAATTCAGTTCCAGCTTTGAACTTTGCAACTTTCTTAGCTTTAATTTTGATCTCTTTTCCAGTTTGTGGATTTCTACCAGTTCTGGCTGATCTTTGTACGATGCTGAAAGTACCGAAACCGATAAGGATAACTTTTTCTCCTTTTTTAAGAGTTTTAGAAGTTACGCCTACAAAGGCATCAAGGGCTCTTTTTGCATCAGCCTTAGAAAGTTTCGATTCTGTGGCGATGGCGTCAATTAGTTCTGCTTTGTTCATTTGTTAGATTTTTAGGTGTAATTAATTTTTCTAAGATGGTCAAAATTAGAGCAAATATTATAATTGTACAAAGAAAAAAAGAGATAACTTATCAACAATCGCTTGCCCTGCCTGCGTTTCAGGGGTAGTAGTAAAAAACACTTTTTCGTTTCTCACTCATTATCAGTGTATAATAGAAGATTGAGCGCGTTTTGTAGTTCATTAAAATCTTTTGTCTTGCCCGTCTTTTGGGCTATTTCCAAGCCTTTCCTATATATTTCTTCCGCCTCTTTACTAAGGCCAAGTTCTTGCCAGAGCATACCGGCATGGTAATAGGTGGCAAGGTACGCCGGAAAATTATTCAGCAGTTCGTCAAAATATTTTTTAGCGGTTAGTGGCTCAGTAGTTCTGTATTCAAGCGCTACAGCGTAGATCGTGAAGGGGTCGCAAGGATCTTGGTTCAGGAATTGAAGAAGCTGTTCAAGCCTGGAATTGCCATTCATTTTTATTTTTTTGTATTTTATGTAACTTCATTGCAAATTTACGGTTTATAAAGATAAAATATTATTTTTTTTATGAAGATATTAGTTTGCATAAGCAACGTGCCAGATACCACCTCCAAAATATCTTTTACTGATAATAATACCAAGCTTAACACATCGGGCGTACAATTTATCATTGGGCCTTATGATGAGTATGCATTATCAAGAGCAATAGAGATAAAGGAAGCGCAGGGAGGAACTGTTACAGCGCTTAATGTAGGCGAGGCAGATACAGAGCCCACTATAAGAAAGGCGTTGGCAATAGGAGCGGATGATGCGATAAGAATAAACGCTCATCCTAAAGATTCTTTTTTTGTAGCCTCGCAAATAGCCGCTATTGCTAAAAGTGAAAACTACGATATGATATTAATGGGCAGAGAGTCCATAGACTATAAC
>FTLB01837412.1_pt1 | contig 15301 bp, 14 predicted proteins | sample 1658291 | NCBI WGS metagenome assembly FTLB01 (sample SAMEA3914812, study PRJEB12502) | metagenome | biome: forest; material: soil | place: Canada | collected 2011-07-07 | depth 0.1 m
GTTTACCTCGACCATGCCGGAGAACACTTCCATGCTCTTCGAGCTCTTTGCCTGCTCTTCCTCGGTCATGTTCTCCCACTCGGTGGTTTCATCCGCAACGACTGGGTGCGGGGTAGTTTTAGGATCCATGAGGCCGAGCTCAATCATTCGCTTCATCCTGCTCTGGCGCAGTGCCTCGGGGCCATCCTTGTACTGGCCGCGGTAGTGCTCAGTCAGCTCCTTGGGAGCTTGCAGCGGCCAATGCGGCGCTGTGAAGGCCAAGTAGCCAAAGAATGGTCGCTCGTCCTTGCGCTCAGCTCTATCTCTCAGGTAACCCACTACCTTGTCGGCGTAGTAATCTGAGGAGTACCAGTCATCAGGCAGGCTCTTGAGATACTCATTGTCTTCAAGGTGCACGGCAATGTGCGATGTTTGCATAAAGCCGGGCAGATCATTTTCGCTGAGGAGAGTTAGCGTGGGAATGAGACAGCAGTGAAAATGGAATGGCTCGAGACATACGATCCGGGAGGCCGGTAGGCGTAGTGATTGCAGCATCCAGCCAGCATCCCAACCGACCGCTCAAAGCCACGGGCCGTAGGAGAACGTTCTTTCGTCATGCCGAGGTGCCATTTTCCGGACATAAATGTCTCATAGCCCCCCTTCTGCAGAATCTCCGGGAGAGCTACCACTTTTTCATTCAAGTAGCCTTCATATCCCGGCATTCCTATTTTACTGACTCAGTACAACTATACTGCCAAGAGTATAAGAAATCGCTGCGCACTACTCACCACGTTGCGGCGCGGTAGATACAACCTTGCCCTTCCCTGCTGCCTGAGCGGAAGCCCGGGACCACTCGATCAAGTTGCCCAAGCCAGCGATGTGGTGATCCGTTCCTGTCATAACCATAGCCCTTGTGGGTGAGCACGCGGCCGCAGCGTGGAAGTTTGTGAATCGGACGCCTTCCTTGGCGAGCCGATCAATGTTCGGCGTCCTGATCTCTCCGCCAAAGCAAGCGGGGTCCGAAAACCCAAGATCATCCGCCAGGATAATCAGGAAGTTGGGCCTCTTGGCCTCAGTAACTGAAGGAGACATGACTGGCTAGAGAGATTCTAACTGCTAAAGCAAGGGGTGATAGGAAGCGAAGATTGAAACGCAAATGTTAGGAGGTGCGGGCGACCTGCTTTCTATGTATGTGACACTGCCTTTATCCTCATAGGTACCCCTTTTTACTTGTTTAGGAATATTGGATCCATCTCCACGCCACGTAGAAAACAGATCACTCCATCAGAAATGGGGAGTGATCACGGGTCATCCAACTCGTTCAATGTCGACATCTCGCGGAGTCGGATGTCGCGCGACATCCGACGACGCTGGTGTTTATTGCCCGAATTGGCCCAAGTGGGGCGATTGCGCCTCTTTGGAGCACTTTGAGTGGCCGCGAGATGTCCGAAGCCACTACATTAGCGCGGGCCCCAGCGTTCCTCGGATGTCGGCGACCCCTGAGTGCTCCCTTATGTCAGTGCCAATGAGTGGTAATCAACATCCCAACTCCCGAGCTTTTGGGACGACAGGGCGCGCCAACCCCAGATTCTAACCCCACGAGGAGAAGTCTGGGGCCCCATGATACAAAGCTCTCGACCTCAGCTCAAGTCGTACATATACACCTCGAATTCCATCACCAGGTCGATCGTCGTGGGACAGGAGCAGCGCCGGCCTGCATCTGCCATCAAGAGACCGCCGTCCTAGCTTCTCATCATGACGTTCACCTTCTCTCTTGGCAATTTCCGTGCCATCTACCTTGTCTCGCTCTGCTGCATTGGGTGCGTAGCCTCTTGTCATCCTACACCTCCCGAAGACTTCCGCTGATCCCCCAAACTATAGATCATTTCTGTTCGCTTATGACACGGGTATCGTTGGTAGGTCCACCGCCGCCTGCTTGCACATTTGAGACCCTGTTAATCCCTTGCAGGCGGCGTGCTCACTTTGAGTGCGTTCGAAAACGATTTCAGATATTCCAAAGCCGACGCCACGAATGTAAACTCCAACTGTGTCTCCATCCTCCAAGCAGGAGCCTTCTTCGGCTGCTTCTTGATATGGCCATTCACGGCTCGTTACGGACGACGGTGGTCCATCATCTTGTCCTCCCTCGTTTTTTGCGTCGGCGGGATCCTCCAAGTTGTGAACACCCACTCGATTGGGGCGTTCTACGCAGGCCGAGTCATATCGGGCTTCGGAGTCGGCGCGGCGACTGTCTTGGTTCCCATGTTCTCCGCGGAGATGGCGCCCAAGAACATGCGCGGTCAGCTGGGCTCTTGCTTCCAGCTCTTCTTCGCCCTGGGCGTGTGTGTTAGCTACTGGTAAGCGCTCTTTATTCGACCACAAACAGGCGTCCCAACATATGATCGCTAAACGTCGTCTCTCCACAGGGTCAATTACGGAGTCCAGAACCATATTGCGCCTAGCACATTGCAGTGGCAGATCCCCATCGGCCTGCAACTCGTTCCCGGTGGCCTCATAGGTCTCGGTATGCTCCTCGTAAAGGAGTCCGTCCGATGGCTGGCAAAGAAGGGAAGAAATGAAGAAGCATTGGCCAACCTGATCTGGGTACGAGGCGGCGACAGCCCGGAGGTGCAGGCGGAGTTTGAGGAGATTCGTTTGGGTATTGAGGAAGAGTCGCGTCTCACGGAGGGGGTGACGTGGAAAGAACTCATGCTTCCATCGAACCGCTTCCGTGTCTTCATCGTCATAACGATGCAGCTCGGCGTGCAGTTGACGGGCAATACCTCCCTCGCCTACTATGCCCCGCAGATCTTCGCTGCGGTTGGAGCCGGAACCTCCTCGCTGCTCGTTACAGGGCTCTTCGGCGTCGTCAAGGTTGTTGCCGTCTCTTGCTTCTGCCTCTTTGTTGTCAGTCGGATTGGGCGTAAGACGGCCTTCATCTGTGGCGCGGCCGGCATGGGTAGTCTCATGTTGATCATCGCCATCATCGTCGCCAAAGACCCGCCGACAGGCCATATCACGGGACCGGCCATTGCCGCTATCATTATGGTCTACTGCGAGGCCGCAACCTACAATTTTTCGTGGGGCCCAGTGTCCTGGCTCTACCTAGGCGAGGTGTTTCCCACTCGAACTCGTGAGTTGGGAATCGCGATCGGAGCGGCTGCGCAGTGGCTCTTCAACTTCATGCTCTCTCAAATCACACCGCATGCTGTCAACAACCTTGGCTGGAAGACCTTCCTCATGTTTGCCATCTTCAACTATTCTCTTGTGTTCTATGCATTTTTCGTCCTTCGTGAGGTAAGTTTAGTCCCTGCAGAGTTGGAAAACATAGCTAATCACCCCCTAAGACATCCGGCAAATCTTTGGAGGAGATGGAAGAGGTCTTCGGCTCGAAGTCTGCGACGAAAGACCTGGAAGCTGACAAGGCGAAAGCGGAGGAACTGGAGACCAAGCGTGGTCCCATCGATGTGGTGCAGCATATGGAGAAGTAGACCACTTGTAGCTATCTAGTAATAATTGGGTTCGCTCACAGTTGGTCGACCAACCTGTCGCAAGCGCGCAGTAGCCTTGTTTTGGACCGAGTACCAGCAATGATATTCATTTACCTCAGCGTGGAAAGACACTACTTCTTTCAGCCTAAGTAAGGAGGAGCAGGAGCAAGTGGTTCGAACATAATTAAACGTTGGGGCTTACTTGTATGACAAAATTAAATGATTACTGAAGGCTGGCCAACAACCCATTCTTCTATTATGCTTCCTTTTTGGAGGCCCTCCACGCTCGTACTACTGAGTTGCTTGAGAACAGTAAGAACTCCTGCATCTAGATGTAAAATATCCTGACAATCCCGGCTAGCTTCACCTGTACATATCTGCTACGCTAATAGCTATACAACGCCACTAAACTAGGCTATGGTTTGGTGGCGAGTGGCAGATGAGAATTAATCTCGCTTCGTAAACACCAGTGGGCATTCGTCCTAAACAACGGATTAGAGAAAGTACAAGGAGTCACAGAAATCCAGTAGATCTGGGCTGCTTTTTGTTGCGAGACGTACCATTGGGAATAAGGTGGCGAAGACTCGAATCTCCTCGGAGCGGCTGGTGGCATGGTGAACCCAGTCCACTTCGAGGGATGCCTTGCCAATCATCGCTGCCATTGTAAGCGGAACGTATTTCCGTGCCAGGCAGTCGTGTGGGCCGGCACCGAACACAAGCCAGTTCTTGGTCTTGGTCTCAGCATCGCCTGTGATCCAACGATCCGGGTCAAATACGTCTGGGTTTGGGTATGCCTCGGCGTCGTGGAGAGCCGGGTAGCAGGACGGGATGATCATGGAGCCTTTCGGCACCGTATACTCAGGCGTGACGGGGAACGCCTTGGTGGCGACATACGGCACAAATATGACGGGCGGGCGGTGTCGAAGCAGCTCCTTCACCACGGCGTTGGTGTATGTCATCGACTCGAACATTGCTAGGTCGAACGGTCGGTTCCTGTCATTGCCACGCGCAGCAAGATTCTCCTCTCGAAGACGGTCCAAGACCTCGGGTCGCTGGGCAAGCACCTGGAACAGCCAGGTTGTCGCGCTACTGGATGCGTCTTGGGATGCGAAAAGAAAAGTGAACATTGTCTGCCCGATCTCCTCGTTGGTGAATTCGCGTATCAAGTTCGTTGGCTTTTCCGACGGGGTTTCCCCCGCTGCGACCCTTTCGTAGTACCTCTTGGAATCCATCATATGCAGAACCCACTGGTCGACTATGCACGTGGGCTGGGCTCCAGCAGCCATGTTCGCTTTGCACGCTGCCGCACACCGTGTGAACTCGGCCTGAACAGCATCTGCGGTGCGTTTTCCCCGCCAGCATTTCGTGAAAGGAATATGGATGGATAATGGGATATTGACGAGCTCCAGGGCGTCAGTGACCAAGTAAAAATCATCGGCAATCCGCTTAACTGCATCCTGGGAGATGTAATCGCCGAAGAAGGTTCGACACGATAAGGCGCAGTTGATCTCTCTGAAGAACCCCATGAATTCCATCGGCTTCCCTCCGTTGGCTTTGCTGGCGGCAACAAATTTGTCAAAATAATCGGCATACACCTTTTCTTGTACTGGCAAGTACGTGCTAAGTGCTTTATTCGTAAACAGACCCGACAGCCCCCTGCGATATTCCGCATGGGCTTTCCCATTGAGGAAGACCCAAGCGGTTGGGCGCATGATCTTGTTCGCGATTGGGACGAGGCATGGTTTGGTATATGCCGGCGATTTGAAGACTTTGTGGGCAATATCTCGGTCTGATGCAAGGACGACGAATCTGCAGGACAGCTTCGTCAGTGATCTAATAACGCTGAAGCTAGTCACGGAAGCCCGGAGTCCCTGATCACATACTTGTGGAATATCGATACGCAGCTAAGCGGGCCACTTGCGAACTGTGCAAGGTAGGAATCGAACTTGGGATAAATCGCTTGGAGAAATGGGCCCATAAAGGGAATCTTAAACATTGGCCCGGCGATTGGTCCCTTTCGTATTATGTAGCTTACTAGAAAAGATTTCAGCCCGTTATACTCGATCATCGGTGTACTCATAACTTACGCTGATCATAGGCCAGTAGGATAAAGAAAACGGTGGCGAATATCTGCATATTGGTCCAGCCATGGAGGTATCTCGATAGTTGTTCGCTTATGAGGCTCGAGGCATCAGGTTGTATAGGATTGGCGAGCCCGTTGACGGGCACGGTGGAATTGAGCTCCATTGATTCGGCCATCATGGGTGCTTCTGAACATCCGAGAGAGAGAAATGAGCCGTAAAGCAAGGTATCTTGAGTAAATATCTGGCAGATGGCTTGCAAGCAGGCAAGCACCGCACTCTTATACTACATTCGTGAGAAGTAGTGTGAAGGTGCTGCCGCCGTGTGGAAACAGAGGGCCTTACTGGATTGCGAGCATTGCGTGTAGCGATTTTCTTGCTCTCGGAGTCTAGTCCGTAACCAGAAAACAGCCATTTCTCTCATACAAAGTTCAACAGCAGAGTCTCCAGGCTTCGGCAGCCATATTGGCCTCTATGTATCGTCGCTTGTTGATTGGACGGCACGCCACGGTGCTGCCAAGTATATTCTCCACATTGGCTGCGGAGTCTAGCCCCTTTTAGGACTAGACTCCGAATCATTGGCCCACCTCTCGCCGGTTGAAACGGGCGATGGGACTGAGCAGTCTGTTCATTCGGGACGCAGACCGGACATGTGCAGGAGCTTTGGATCGCGCATTCCAAGTTGCATCCAGTGACTCGTGGAGAAGTTAGAGGCCTAAACATCTGGACTTTAATTTGCCGTAATTAAAAGAACTTCTTCCCACGCCTGTCGAAAGGCATTCTCGTGATCAGTCCTCATCCAGAGCACACTCTCTAGCTGCGCAAGGACATCTCCCCAAGCTTGCAAATCCAGTGCCAGTCTCACTGTGCAAGCTCTATCCATGAACCACTTGTACTCCGTATTACCCACCGCGGCGGCCATGGCCACCGAGATAATCCATGTTTCGAGGGCGTCGTGGGGGTAATTAGTGCTGGCCAGAAGCAGCAGGTTCTCCTTGAGGCGAAGGATCAATACATTTGCAAGATCCATGTGAGAGTAGTATGTTGTTCCGTGCAAGATCATCATATAGAGCACCATGGCGTACCGGAAGCATTCGGAAATTGCGGATAACTGAAGATTCGATGAGGTAATTGGTGGCAGTAACAACAGCCTGTGCGCGACGAAGCAAGTGAGATCGAGCAATTCCGTATTTGTCAAGTGCGACTCCTGTGGCGCTTGAAATATGTTGCGAAGGCGCTCTAGGATATTGCCAACGGCAGGGTCCAGGACAAGGTCATCAACGCTTCTCTGGCGACCAGGCGAATTGGCTCCCCGCTCCCACTGCGGTATCGCTTGAATTCCGGTCCCAAGGCCAAAGTCGTCTTGAGTCTCGAATTGCGGAGCTCCTGTGACCAGCAGAGAAACCCTGAAGTTGGACAATTAACAGCAGTTTCTCACTCGATAGGTTTGCGAATCTTACCACGAAACCATTCTTGCCGTAAGCGGCCCTGTGCGCTTGACATCGGTGATACCGCCCCTGATATCAACCATGCGTTTGATGCCGTCGATGTGCATTCTGCTAGCCTCGATATTTCCTTTGCCGTGCTGGTACCAAGGACTGTCAGCAACCAAATGAAGCCCTGAGGGCCCGGGAGGAATGTTTTACTTCAATGGCGGCTAGGGTAACCACAGAGTTCAAGGTTTCGTCTTGAAATGCTAATGCCGGGTCTTCGATTCTCTGTCTGACAAGAGATACGGAATCAATCATGAGGAGCTGGGATATTGGAAACCCTTTTTGGGCTCTCAGCTCCTCGTCTAATGAGGCCGTTTGTAATGATACATGAAATAAGGCCGGATCCGCAAGAGCACGAGGCCACCACGAGACGATAAATGGGTTGGAGGCAGAATTATAGTCCAGCGGGTAATACTGAAAAGCGATACTTGATAGAACTAGGATGGTCAGCTATATCTGTAGAGAGTGACGACGGGGCTAGGGCAGCAAGTAAATACAGTGATGGATGAGGCGTTGGACAAGAGCCCGAGGTAATCTTGTAGCGGGATACGAATCGAAGGGGTCGAATGATGCGTCAGCGGAGCTCTTCAATACTCCTGCTGGTGTATCCGATGCCCTGATTGCGACCCGAGTATCTGTACCCGCGCTCGTGGAGCATTCTCCGGCACTCTGAACTGCTTGTTCATGGTTTGTTATTCTTTTTGGGCCCTGGGGGTGCGAATCCGGCAGGGACGTGAGCGGCTCGTTGGCGTAGACACAAGGACAATGCCTCTTCACGCAGCGAGAGCAACGAGGCAATGAGAGATCACAGCCATATTTTGCCTTCGCACACGCATCGCAGGACCTCCGCAGGGTCTTGCGCATCATCCCGCCGTAGCAACAGCGTTTCTGCGCGGATACTAAACAGAGCTCCGGAGGTTTGAAGACTTGAAGTTACCGAAGTTCCTCGGAGACCTGGCGGTGCTTCCAAGTGGGGCGGGAGTAAGAAATGGCGCCAATCTTCGGCCGGCGGCTCCGTGAATGAGCTTACGTTATCAATTCCCCTCTCCAGGGTTGTGGCTGAAGCACGGAATTCAGTTTACGCCTCACACGCTGTGCAAGGTACCGAACTCCGTACAGTTGGTACCTGTGCGCCACACTCAGGGACCCGGGGGGCGATAGTAAACAGTGAGAATATCTACACCCTCGATCGAGGCGACGCGGAAAAGTGGTACATTTTTAATATAAATCACTTTCGGATCTACTTGCAATCTCCAGCTGCATACCCAGTAGCATTCGGGTACTAAGCAACTGGACAAGGGTGTCACAAGCAGGATTCGCGGAGGAAGGCGAGAAAAGAGACATTCGCTTATCGGGCAAAATAAAGCAGCATCCTGTAACATGTCAGTCAGAGATACTTTACCAAGCACGGCAGCTGATATATACGCTCTGGAGATTAAGGTAAGCAATTGAAGCTATGCAATTCCAAGCCCCGTTACAAACGCATCAAGTACATTCTGTCTGGCATCCATCCCCCACTCATTTGGAGGTTTATTAGTGACGCACGGCAATATCGAGCATATCGAGAATACGTCCTCGGTTGCTAGGCTTGCAGGCAATCCCCGTATATTGTTGCCAAACAGCTTTCCTCGGAAGACGCCTTATTGTTGGTCATGATTTATCGGATACGGAACGAGTCGATTTAGAAGATATGTCACCCTTTGGACACTTCCGCCCCCTCCCTTGGTATGCGTCCATGTCTTGCTTGAATCTGGCCAGTAATCCGATCCTTGTTAGACTACAAGTATCGCAAAGAAAACGGATTTGCCCTTAAAGCGGGTTACGCCCCCTTCTTTGGTTATCGCCATCCCGACCGGCTCCTAGACTTCGGACTCTTGGCACCATTCTGATTTCAGTCACAATCTTCAATCCTAAAACTTGGATTGCAGGATCCCTAGACACAAGATTTGATCGTTAAGTCACCAAATATGAGCAGGACTACTGAATAATTGTCGCAGGGCGGGATTTGGGCTGACATGGTCGCAGTATGCCCTCCCATTCTCGGGCAAAATTTATAGTCACTACCTTACAGTAGCCCAACACAAATCTACGCTCTGCCTCCGACTAGACCCAAGAGAACGGGATTCGAACCCTATCCAGATACGTAGCAAAGCCGCACTTAGTTTATCGGGGTCTAGAGGACTAGGGGGACTAGTTACTATCATCGGTATCTATGTTGTATGTAGCTCGCTCCTGATGTCCTCTGGGGCCATACCTAGCCGGCATCCACACCAACCCCTTCCCACGCCCTCCACTGTCCGTGTCCTCCGTCGCTTATTGATCCTTCAGGACTCTCCTATTTCCTCAAGTTCCTCAAGTACTTTTTGGATCTCGTGGTATGCCCCCCATTCCCTAGTTCCATCTGAAGCGAAGAAGACAGGCCCAGTCATTTCGCCAGATATATGGAATAACTTTGATTTGATCATATACCGACCCGTGGATCAACTGATTATTTGTGACCGATGGAAATCTTAATATCTGTCACCATGAGCGCCAAAAAAGGGAATAAACCGGCTGCTAGGTCCTATGAGGCGACCACCCTTCCGCTGGTAGTTTTCAGCTAGCAATGGTGTATATGGTTTGGACTGACGGTCTTGTTGGATGCAAATTTCCCACACGCGGCATTGCAAAATACTTACCCCAGAGTCTTAAAAGGCTTGCTTGGCCTGCGCTTCGCTTGCGCTTGGCCGATGCTTGGCCGATGCTTGGCTGATGCTTGGCTTGCGGGTGGCTTGCGGGTGGCTTGCGCTTGGCTGGCGCTTGGCGGACAATAGTGAATATCAACTCCACCACCAGAAATCTGGGAGGGGAAATAAGCATACCCTACGGCCAGGCGTTCTATTCTTACTGTTTCGCAGAATATCGGACTCTGCTAATAATGCAGATGACTTCCAGTCTCAACAGCACAGGCCGCTTTTCACATGGTCCACAACCACTGAACGGTTGCAATGAGACGCTGGCGCATGATCCGATTGAAAGGATGCCTATACTGTAACCTATATCTCCCCCGGACTGGTGGATTTCACCCACATTGCTAAGGTTGCAGAAAGGTCAACATATAGGCGACTGGATGTAACCTCGGATCCATGGATCTAAAGACGACGTCGAAGGAGCTGGACACCTAGAAATAGGCGAAGATTTCGCCAATCGAGACGCAATATGCGTATCACCGTTGCGGACAGGGACAAATACCCCGCGCCAGGGCCGACCCGTTTAGTCGGCTCCGCGACAAGGGAAGAAGGAATAACCTTATGGAGACGACGGACGAAGGATTGGATGGCCATAGAAAATATATCATTTTTTTAAAGTAGCACTCTATAAAAGTCTTAGTACGTAGTCTAAATCTTAAACAATCAGGTCCTGCTCAAGTCATTCTAGGCCCTCCTGAAACTCAGGCTAGGCATCGCTGGCAGGCGTATCGAATAGCGTCGACCAACAAGCGCGATACCTTGGGAAGATGGTGCTCGGAAGCGCAGCATCTTCAATCCGAACGCGGCGAACCAAGTAGAAACGTAACTCTTCTCTCCATCAAAACCGGGATATAATTGATAGTGTTACATGATACGTCATTTGCCGACATTTGAGTCCCCAACTCCAAGCATGGCATTCAGTCTGGACTGTGCGCATGATCAAACCTTTTTTCCGTTGTTTTCTTTTTCCAAAAAAAAAAGGAAAAAAGGCGCGCGAAAGTGGGCTGTCACCTGTGAAGGTGGCCAAGATACCAGGAAGCATTTGGCGCTGCTTCCTTAGCCGCCGAGCTTAAAGATTCCGGGCCTCCTTGGTGTACGCAGATGCCGTGACCGTAGACTTTCCGAGACCCAACTCTCTGTCTTGGGCCCACTCTTCATCATGATGTTGGACGTTGACCTCCCTCTGAACCAAGATATTTGCCTGCTTGTCCCTCTCTCGCAGCTCGACCTCGCTTCCGGAAGGACTTTCATCCATGCGCGTGAAGCCATCGTAGATGGTAGACTTTTTCGTGGCCTGCTTCGTGTTTACTCGGCTTTGCGACAACTGTTTCGAGCCTGCGTAGTCGCTGGAGTCGAGACCCCGGTTGCCGAGGCATTTCTTGAGGACGGGAGCGAGGAGAGGCAGGTTGGCGCAGGTAATACCGATGGAAATCTCCATGTAGGTCCAGATACCGGCCTCGACTTGGTTATCTGGACTCGGACGTTAGACTACGCTGCTGCGACGGCCATGACTATTCGGAAAAATGAACTCACAAGTGACGTCGGTCGCGGTACCCAAAAGGGCAATCCATCGCACGAAACTCGTGCAAATAACGCTGTGTATCCGAGTTAGCATGGCCCCAGACTATACTTCCAGGAAGAGCAGCGTACAAGATTCCGAGCGCAAAGACACCCATGAGAGCTATCTTTTTCTTCGCGTTCATATGCAGCTTGGCGAGGACAGGAATCGGCATGGCGAAGATGAGAATATCGTTCAAGCATGAAACGACACCGCTTGTCAAACCGACTGTGATCAGAGGGTTTGGAACGCAGGTGCCTCCCTTGATGGATTTGTCCCAGAAGAAGCTGACTGGGTTGCACTCAAGGAGTGAAGCGAGCCAAGCGCCGCAGGCCCAGAAGAGGGTGAAGCCGAAAATGATCCATCCGGCGAGGCGAAACTTTTTAGAAGGAAACAAACGAACGTAGAACAGGATGAGCGATGTCTTGATGCAAAGGAGTGTCGGTGGTTGGAACCTCTGTTCATTGGTCAGATCGATGGATTCCCAACCCAGATAGAATGCTGACTTCAAGGATGTGAGCTTACCTGGAGAACCCAAAGAGACTGCAAACCATGTTAGCAACAGGGCATCGCTGCGAGAGATGCAAGGGAGTCGTACCAGACGGAATTTTGTTACGTCTGCATCTGAGACATTCACCTGATGCTGTCCCAGGCCGACGGTTAGACCTAATTAAAGCTCGGATCAGTCCTGTCGCCGCCCCTGTGGAAAGCATGGGAATCTGTACCGTAGAACATGCACACGGCAACCGCATAGCTCAGTAAGAGCCCAACAAGCATAACCCAGTCCTCCAAATGGACCTTCTTGATGGTGATGAGCTTAGCCCATACTCTCAAGGCGAACGTGACGTTGGAGAGAACGAGTCCGATCGTGCACGTGGTAATCACGTATACTCGTTTCTGATCCGGGCTGAAGTTATCGAGTTGAACCACCATCTTGTCGGCACGGCCCTGTTGCACAGACCTGATGGGAGAAAGAAAAATGAAGAGAGATCGACAAGAGAATTCCTGGAAAGGACGGGCAAATCGACGGGAGGGGATCCACTGATGTTATAATAATGTCGACATCAGATTCGGGAGGCTCGAAAATCGAGACGAAGACTCGGGCATTGCAAAAGGACTCGCGACCATGCGAAGAAAACCCCCCCCTTCATGTGCGGTTCTCTCTGTCTTTCCCGACTTTCCTTCCATGGATACGAACAAGGTTGATCGTCGGCTTGCTCCCCCCGTCCACCCCTGAGCCACCCGTTTGGCAAGGCCTGGGATTCGCCAGGAGAAACTCGGTGGTGGGTAACGATGCGCCCCCCTGGGATACCACTGGTCACAACGCTTCCTGCTCCGCGCGACATGGGTGCAGATGCTGTCGACCCCCACTGCAACGGGACGGGCATGCGTTTCACGGACAAAGAAAACTGTTGCGGTATTTGGCCGATGGTAACGTCCTCGGAGGAGAGAGAACGTATCCCGTCGCAGAAGAGAGAAAAAAAGGAAAGAAAGAAAAGCTACACTGTGCCTCAAAAATTCAGCACCGTACGCCCGGTGATATGTGGCCTCCAAACTCTCCCTATCTCCGCTCCCCGCCGCGGATCGATTTGGGTGCTTCTCCATTATCCATCCAGTCATCTTGCCATCCGCTGTCATTGTCCAAATTCCCGGGAAGGCACTACGCCGCTCGGAAATATTCGATACCGAATGAAAGCTTACTTTGTAAATTCTTTCCACTATCTCGCTTCTGCACATCCTATGCTTGCTTTGGGTGCTTTCCCCGTGTGGCAAAGTGCGTCTGCAGCCAGGGTAGAGCGATGGTACAGTACAAATATTGCAATGGGCTCGGAGTTGGCCAACTTTGGCTACATACGCTGCGCGAGTTTAGGGAGTAGGCTTGCTAGACTCTCTTGGCTTGCTGGAACTCGCTCGTATACCGCGTGAGTGAGGGGAGCTCGGGGAGGTACGAAATGTATCCTGCATTGGTTTTGCCAGGGTTATTTTGAATCGTCTCGAGCCAGGCAACCCAGGCTTCCACATGCGGTGGATGTCACATCAACAATTGCTGGAGTGGTATGCCAGGCGCAAAATTGAAAAAGCAGGTCCCTGCCAATCACTTCCTGATACGGCGACATGGTCAGGCAACCTTCTGCAGTGAGACTAGGCTAGGCCATTTTCAAGGATACCAATGTGGGTGCATTAAAAATTGTTTGGCCAGGGTCCCGGTGTTGATGCTTGCGTTAATTTGTGGAGTTGCAAGAGCTTGGTGATGCCCTTTACTCCGCATACGACGCAGGAAACGGGACGTCCAGGTTCTCGGGAGGATTTCTATACAAAGTCTAGTGACACTGACCGTTTCTCAGTCTCTCCACGGCACAGCAGCACAAAAGGCAGCATGCATGGCCGTTTCTAGCGGGTTGGTCTCTTTGCAACGCGGGCTAACTTCCCAAGGAGCCGGGTTTACTCTAAACTGCCGAGAACCAGAGAACCAACAGCAGTTCAGGGGGGGCAGAGGTGGCTGAAAAAAAAGTGAGACATGACATGTAACTGCTGAAGAAGAAGGAAAAATTCTAAGCGACCAAAGGCCCATTTCGTCATCTTTTCACCACTTTTGCTATCGAGTCGTGCGAACCAGAAGTGACTAAAATAGGGGATCTACGGGAGTCCGAGCAGACTTAAGAAATTCCGCGAGAGCGGAAGCCCACTTCCCCTCCCCGAAGGGGGGGGAGCCAGTTTGACCAGCGTGGTCAGGTACACATCCTACTGGCTGCTGGGCTTGGTCGCTGGTAGTCCCCGGTCGATCGCTGTGCCTGCTAGCATCGTTCTGCGTAAGGTCTGACCGTACCGGCCGCGCACTTACGTACCTGATGAGAGCAATTGGCCGTATACGGAGTATACTAGACAGAGAGACTAGGTCGCTAGCAAACTAGCCGTAGCGCCGTATCCGCGACTGCTCCACCAAAGGGTGGACTTTCGCCCTTTAGATGAGCAGATCTCCCGCGAGCAATGTGCACGGCCGTGACGGCCAAGCCGCCAGCAACCACTACTCCCGCGTCCGCAAGTTTAGGGCACGGGAGTTTGCTCTGGGAAACTGGCCAAGTTCTCTCAACCCATGGTTAAAACAAAATCGAAAACAATAGAAGATAGGGATATTGTCGTATGATGCCGGGGACAGCGGGGGCCAACCCATGTGCTTGGAACGTCCGCGTGTGCTGGACCCTCCTCAACTAATAGTTTATGCAGCTTGCGTTGCCCTGGTCGTATAAACAAGCTTCTGTTCCGTAACGGACACAGTAATAAGCTTCCATCCCTGATCCTCCCGTTCGGTACCGTCCATTGACTTGGCTCGCCTGCTCGCTAAAGGCGGGTTTAGCAAGTGTCCACATGGTGGAGTGGGGGCGGAGAGAATAATGCTACAGATTGTCCCCAAAATGCTTCAGGTCTTCGATGCGTAAACCCTGCACAATCCATGGCACTGCTACACTGCACCAACCAATAATGCTGGTGCTACATTAGCGATATCCGAGCTATATCCTATCAGGGCAAAGGGCTTCCTTTAGCGACCAGGTCTACGGCGTGGTAAATAGACGGGGTCTTCACCTGCAGGAAGCTCCGATCTGCATTTGTCTTCTGGGACGATCACTTCTCACTCCTTAGCTTTGCGGCCCCCCTTTGCTGGTTTATACGCAATTCTCTTGACTTTATTTTCTTTTCCCTTACGCTTCGGCGACCTATCTTTTTCGTTTATTTCCCTGTCGCGTCTTGCGCTCACATTCAGTCGATTTACGAGAGACCGAGCTGCGACGGCCTCGCTAGCAAGGACTTTTCATGGCCGACGCGATGGCGGACGAGGCTCAGAAGCCTGGTCTCAATGCGAGCCACGCTGCTGTCAACGCCCAAGGCTTGAAGCAGGTGACGCTGATCCCACGGCCCAGCGATGATCCTCGCGACCCTCTCGTAAGCTTCCCTAAACCACCAGCCTTACGAC
>FTLB01002684.1_pt2 | contig 15284 bp, 15 predicted proteins | sample 1658291 | NCBI WGS metagenome assembly FTLB01 (sample SAMEA3914812, study PRJEB12502) | metagenome | biome: forest; material: soil | place: Canada | collected 2011-07-07 | depth 0.1 m
ATGGGCGCGCCGACAAGCTTGACCCAGAAGATAGGCTTCAGCTTGGTGGGGTGGATCAGGAGCAACGGGAGCTGGATGATCCAGAACAGGAAGTAGCTGCACATGCCCTGCGTGGTGATGCCCGCAGACTCCGGGAGGCTGTTGGGAATGTTGGCGTACGACGGCGCGATGGCGGTGAGCATGATGGTGAGGCACTGGGCGCCGTTGGCGCCTTGAATACCCAGCCAGAACATGGCCAAGATGGCACGGCTGACGATGCAGAAGTAACGAAGGTAGAATCCAAAGGGCCCGGTGGCGAAGACGGAGAAGGGGACATGCAGCTTGGCACCGATGGCACCGTTCAGGACCATGGGTACGGCGACGCAGAAAGTACCGACAACCATGATGGGGAGAGCTTCCCGCCACGAGAGGCCGACGGCGAGAATGCCGGAAGCCGTCTCCCAGGTACCGAGATTAATCGTGTCCGTCGCCTAGGGGGGAGCTTGTTCAGCGACATTCACACGGTCGCCGGTGGGGCTCACAGGCGGGAGGATTAGCAAACGCATTCTGTACGTACCCAGTAGGCCATGATGGACCAAATCGTCCATGTCTGGTCCTCCGGAGGAGTGACGTCCATGTCTCGGTTGGTCCAGACATAGTCAGGCGCGATGGTGCTCGTCTGCCTGGGAAGCTCCCAGGCAGAGAGCGAGGTAAACCTCTTCTTGATGTTCTCGGACGAAGGCTTCTTCATCGTGGCGGATATTAGATCCCGAGCGAATGAAATATAATATCAATCGCGACTTGGATGGGATCGCCTCGTGTCTTGGAATGACGGGCGTTTTTTTTTCTTCTTCTTGGGGAATCCCAAAGCTCGTCGACAGAGACGATGAAGGGGGAGAACTCGTCAGGTATCGAGTGAGACAGACAGGGAGGGTCTCAGCAGAGGGGACGGAGCTCAGCTTATATCCAACCCATCCCGCGCTCGACCCCCGACAGCCGGCCAGCGACAGAGAGGGAAAAGAGACGCAGTGTAACTGCGCGTGCAGGCGGCGATCCGCATCCTTGGAAACAGCTCCCTCGAAAGACAACATGAGCTGTGTTGCACGAATCAGTTCATAATGGATTCGCTTGAATCGAACAGGGTCTCCGCGGTCGGGACTCAGTGTCGGGCCAATTATGGCCCAGGGACCGTCTGATCCCAGGAAGATAGGCGATAAGTACGCGAAACTAGGCGCTTTTTCTTGTTCCTAGCCTCCTCGATTTTATTGATAAAGGATACCGATAACCATACAGTCGGCGCAAGTTAATCACCATTCGACAAGAACATGCAGAGACCGGCGCATGACGGCAACATGGCACACCTCTTCCAGCCCCAGCCCTACCCATCCCTCCATCCATGCATCCATCCCCATGGCCGATCGTTGTCTCGACCTCCGTCAACGAGCTTCGAGCTTCGGAAATGCACGACGGGCATGGCCGAAGTCCTGCTGTGTTGCCGCCATGCACAGAGTTTGTGACGGAGCGACCTTGTCAAATTTTTGTGACAACTCTGCATTTCTCCCCCAATTTGATCGATTGACCCAGACCCCCCTCCCAGAGATGAAGAGCCAGCTACACACGCATATGCAGTTGGTTAGGTTGGTTGCTCTGTCGGTACTCAACCATAAAAATAAAAAAAATCATCCCCCAATGCACCCTTTACGGATTAGTTATTTGCGTGGGGTTGCCCTTCGGCACAAGTCTCCTAAATTTGAGCTGGTGTCCGAGGCGGGAAGCTTCGCCCAATTAAAAGCAGGCGGCTTATCACCCTCGTTTCCCGGACCGCTGCAGCTTGTCCCATTTCCCAAGAGGCGTCTGCGGGGAAAGGTCTGGCTTGTCACAATTGCAGCACCTGGTTTCTGACCAAGCTTCAGCTCTCCCAAGAAACTGCCAGATTCAAGTACTGTAGCAACCCTCTCGTGCACGGGTAGTTTTGCTTCTTATATCTGGACAAGAACCTCTACCAGACGAACCAGGGAGCCAGGCAAGCCAGGCTAGCTTCACAAGCCCTCTGTCCGGCCGCGCAGCTTAGGGAACCGTCCCAAGACTTGCCGTGCGCCAGCTCCCCGTTTCTTGCAGCCCGGTTGTCTGTCTATCAGCGTTCGACCAGATTAGTCGAAAGGCGGATCGTACGTTAGCAAGGGACAAGATCGCCACACGGAACTACGTACGTGCCCTGGCGCCAAGCTCTCGTGCCGTTATCTGGGGGCGATAGTGAAATGTATGTATATCTTGGAGCTAAGATAGCGGACGTATATCTGCTGTATCTACGTATTGACTCGATGGCATCGAGTAAGAGGTACTAACCCCAGTTATTCTGGTGTGGGGGTGTGCCCGGCATGCCCGAGGCTCGAGTTGGATGGTGTCAGTCCAAATGGCACATGGGTGGTTGGCGGTCGTTGGCTCCCCGGCTGCTTTACCGAGATTTTCCTCCGTCGCAATCCTAGTACTTTCCCACGGGGGCTTTTTGTACCTACGCACGTCTCCGCACTCCGTACGCATCCAGCACAACGCAGTCGCGTACAGATAATGTTTGGATTCGAGTTTTCCTCCTCGTCACGGGAGAGGCCGAGTCCCTGGAACCGGCTGAGCGCTGCGATGCCGCAATGGCTGGGGGCTGGAGATGCGCGGCTGGACGCTGTTGCTTGCGCACCACGCGACCATCCCCCGCATTTGAAAGAGCTGAGAGCTTCTCTCTGGTCGTCCTACGGCGGTCTTTGCGTCGGAGCTATCTCGCTGGCCATGAAATCATTCGCGCAACTCCCCGCTCGTTGCATATCGGAGTTAGTTTGCAGCAGCTTTTGGCCCGCACGCATCGTACTCTTTATCCTTGATGGGTATAGTGCTGCCTTGCATATCATATCTCTCCACCCTCTGCAACAGTAGAGGTAGGGGTCGTTACGGGTCTAGAATGTTCAACAAGCTCGGCCGACCTGAACCCTCATCTCTGAGTAGATGCTCTCTATGTAGATGTCCTATAAATCTCTGAAGCTCGGACGAAGTGAGACCCAGGTTGTCGGGCGCTCCCCCCCTCCCCAATACGATGTACCTCCCTTATCTCTCCTCCTGACGCGATATCCAAGGTACAGTACACTAACACACTTGCATGAACGTGCATACATCTGTAGACAGTACATCTGTACGAATCTGTCTATTCAAGTAGACACCCGTATTGGAAACTGCAGCTTGGATGAGCAGCGTCGGAGAATCAGTATAAGCATGTGTCTCGGCATGTGCTCACGGTTGGGATGTCCAGATTCTTTCTGTGTCGGGTCATTATTCATATCGGAGTAAACATGGTCTCTCTAGCCCAGGGATGATAGCATGCCTCCTCCCATGGCATGATTCCCACGCTATCGCCGCCATCCCTCTTGACGCTCCTGCCCAGAACACCCCCCTTTCGAGCGCGATCTGAAACTCTTCGCCTCATGGATAAATATTCTTCTCCCTCAGGCCGTCCGAGTTCCGCGATTCACTGTCCTGTCCCACCTCCGTCACACGCGAGCCATCTCTCGCCACAATCTCCTCGTTTCCGGCCTCTTCCCACCTAGACCCGAGCTCCTTGACGAGCCGCTGGTTCTTGGTCGGCCAGACAAGACAAAGCACGTAATAAACGACGAAAGATACCGAGAAGGACAGAACCCACCCCAGCTGTCCCAGGTGCGTGGCCGCCTCTGGGACGCTCGGGCCTAGAGTCCCGATGAATCCAGGGAACGGAAGGGCAATGCCGATGACATAGGCGATGTATGCCTGTATATTCCACCCGCCGTAATAATAGTAGTGCTTGTTGATCCTGCTCGGCTCGTAGAGCCACCCAACAAAGACGTTGCCTTTCGTCAAGAGCCAATCTACCTCATCGCATCAGCATGGCGAATAGCTTGAGCGCTAAAAGGTCAGTCAGAGGACTTACAGTCTGCGATCATGATGGCCACGACGGAGGCCATGAAGAGGCCGTACCCGGCCAGGAAGGTGGTGAAAACACTCGCGGATGCGAGAATCTTCCAAGGGCAGATGGCGAATGCGAGAAACTCGACGATGAACTGCCCGCGGGGGATCGTCAGGTACTTGGGCAGCAGAAGCGTCGAGTCGGAGCCGAAAGGAATCATGTTCGCGGCGATGTTGGTCCCGAGAATGCTGATCATCCAGCAAAATGCACAGAAGAATATACCAGCCCGGGCGCTGGAAGTCCAGTATCGGTCAAGAATGGCACCGAGAAGGTCCCAGGGGTTCCAGAGCACCGTGTCCAAGCCCCAGCTGTTGTTGATAGCCGCCGTGGACAAGATTCCCAGCGAGGCAGAAAGCGTCACGGCGATCGGATTCGAGATGATCTGAGACCACATGGCGCCTGACCTCGTTCGACTCCAGCGGGCAATGTCCGGCTGGTTCGTGATCAAGGTCGCCGTGTTGCCCATGCCGGCATTGATGGATTGGATGATAAACCAGGCCTTGTTCGCCTTGATGGTGCTCGTGTAGACGGAACCGACATTGCCCTTGGTGTTGGCCATGCAGAAAATGAAGAGACCAAAGCAGCTGATGCACATGACGATGCTCTTGAACCAGAAGAATCCTCGGAGTTGATACGGGCGGAGCGCGCAGAAGGGGAAGTGCACCAGCCAGAACAGGAAGAAGCTGAGCATTCCTGCGGTGGTGATCCCCACGGAGGCGGGTATATGGTTTGGAATACCAGTGTACAAGTCACCGAAGATGCACCGGAGGATCACTCCCACAAAGGAAGCGCCGGAGTAGAGCTAGAGAGTTGAGTGGGCATCATCAGTTTCGGTCCCGAATGCTGCAATGCGAGAACCGCTCCCTTCTTACCTGTACGCCGTACCAGATAATGGCGAGCATCGCCCTAGCTGCCACAACATAGAAGCTCCCCCACATGCCGAAGACACTTCGAGCCACGACCGGGTATCCTATGTGATAGACAGATGCGCATCTGGAGTTGAAGAACATGGCGATACTGCTGATGAACTGCGAAGCAAAGATGACGAGTATGCTTTCCCACCAGTTCAGACCGATGCCGACCATGGTGCTGCCGAGCGTCCAGTTTCCAAAGGACAGACCCCAGTAAAAGGTCACATAATTCACCCAAGTCCATGTTCGTTTCTCGGGAGGCGTCGGGTCCAAGTCTTCGTTTGACCAGCCGGTGGTGTCTCGGTGAACGATAACCCCATGCTCGTCCAGCTCTGTCTTTGGGGCCTCAAGATAAGTCTTGAAGGACTCCCAGCTGGTTACGGCATGTTGCAGGTTGATGATTTTTGCCCGGACAGATTCTTTGATCGTCATTTTGGCGACTGGGTATCACTCGGAGGGAGAAACTCGAGTCGGTGGAAGAGAATCGGTCTGAGCCGGCGCGCCATCGAGAAGATATACTTATCACCGAAGCCTCGCCCCCGCCAGTTCAGGAAGGATGTCGGCTCATGCATCCTATCTGCGGTGCAACAGCGGCCTGCTTAGGACTGAAATGGTGGTCCTGGGGGCAGCCATACTACGAGACTTACCTAGATAGGCGTTACATCGTTTTCTTTTCGTCTTGTTTACCCACCAGGCGATCAATATCTTGCTGGGATGCACGGGACTTGTCCCCAAAAGAGAGTAGATATCATCTCCATCTTGACAACCAAGGGTGCTGGTCTGGCCTATGGGAGATCAGATCGGCCAAGACTTCGGTCAAGGAAAAGCTGAGTGGTAGATCCATGGCCGAGTAATGGATACGACGGCAGAAGATCTTGCTCGGGAAGACTTGCTAACGTTGCGGGGCGCAAGAGCTATTGCCTGACACCTTCCATATGTGGAACTATCCGGATCTGCCCCCGCAGCCACTTGACTCGCCCGCGCGGAGAAGAAGCACGCGACAAAAAGTCCAGAACGACGAAAACCCATATCTCAAGTTTCACATTGCATAGGCACACGATCGTGCTATAGATGTTTAATTTTTGATTGGTTTGTATTTTGCAAGCCAAAATAAATAACCAAACATTTTGGAACTTTGTTTCTCTTTCACGAGGTAATCCTCTTTTGGAAAGAGCCCAAAACAACTTGCCGTGGTTGAGATGGACTCAAACGGTCGTCAGCATGGGTCGCCACTGCCCTTGTTTCCCGATTTGGGCCCTGCCAGGCTTTCCATATTCTCACGAGCCAAAACTTCTTGATTGAGAGCGGCCGTTGCATATATGGAACATTCCAAGGACCAAGTGTTTCTTCTATGTAATTCTATCTCGATTTCTCCGGAGTCGCTTTCAAGGGTACCGCCAGGCTAGCCGCGCGCGATTCAGCCTCTCGTGTGCGTCGACTAAGAAGCCGTCCAAACTGTGGAACGCATCTTGCTCTTCCGCCACTAACATGTTTCGCTGCTCAAAGACTGAGCGACCGCGATGTTTTCATCACACGAAGCCGTCTGCAAAAGAATTTTGGGGAAGAAGGGCATCTATTCTGAAAGGATAGTCCCTCGGCTTCAACCGATGGCAATGTTACCGCATGAAGCCTACATTCTTTGCGAGAGCTAAGGTTTCCGTGAACAAAGATGAGCATACTTGGTGTATCCTCAAGTGCTAAGCGGCATAGGATTCCCGGACGGAGTATCAGAAGCTATAGGTCGACTGGCATGTTGCCAAGTACGTATCACGAAGGATACACAATGGATTCGAGCTTTCCGGAAGATTCCTCCTTGAGCTTTGTTTCGATGAATTCCTACCCGCAGCTATATGGCAGGGTCGTAGCTCGCAGACTTCTTCTTCCCCTTCCCTTTCCCAACTGTGACTCGCCTCCTCTTCATTTTACTTCATTTCTACATCTCACCTAGCCTCACTTTAGGAACCCAAGTCGACCTCAACAATAGGCGATCAAGTCCAATGGTGTCGTTTGTTTCCAGCCTTTTGCGGCGCCCTAATCGAGGCCTGAGTCTGAGCGAGACACGAAGTCCGCGAAGAGGCAGGCTACGACGTAAATCCACCATTTCTCAAGCCGAAAACCCCAATGCACGGAAAGGCGGGAGTCTTGATGTCGACGAAAGCATCACATCCGGCGGAGGGGTGCCGGTGGCCGCGGACTCTTTCGAGGCTATTCTCCAAGCAGATCGCAAGAAGACTGCCAGGGCATACCGACGAGACCTAGAGAAGCAGATCAGACTTCGTCAAGAAGCACCAAAACGCTGGAACTCTCGAATCATGCCTGACGACGAAGAATTCCGCAACATTCTGGACACCTTCCACGCTCACCTGGCCGACTCATCCATGTCGCTTGTTGACATTTTTGGGAACTACTTCACCAACTACGAACAGACTCTGCTCCTACCTGCCAGTAAGAAACAAAACCCAGTCCTTGCGAGGCTGCAGTCTTCAAACCGGAAGCGTTACAATGCTCTGCTGGAGTCGCCGCGCTTCCGTGACTGGTCCTCACGGGCCGACCTGGGCTTTAAACTTACCCTCGCATACTTTGGACTGCCAGTCGCCCCAATTACCATCGATTTCGACCAGCAGGTATACCTCGATGTCCCTGAGGACGATGTGGTCGAGGACCCCAAGGATACCACTCCTTATGGCGGCCATCTTCGCTTTCTGAGCAAATATGCGAAACGATTGTATGATGATGATAGGAATCGATGTGAGTCCATCAAGATTAACCTGAAATGTTCCACGAGTAACTACTAACCAGCAAAATAAAGACCCGGACGAGATCCTGGAGTCCTACTACGGCCTGGAGCAACTCCGCTTAATTGAACCAGGACAGCCTCCTAAGCGTTTGCAGAGCTACCCTTTTTCGTTTAGCCTCCGCGGTGGTGGAGATGCTGATGACAACATGGACGACAAAGCAAGCAGTGTAGATGACTCTGAGACCTGGCCAGACGACGACAACGACGCATCCATGGAGTTCACAATTCTTGGTGAGAGCCACGAAGAGCAGTCCACCTCTAACGAGAAGAAAATCTGCCTCCGTGGTGGCGAGGAAACCACAGAGAAATCCGGCTTCCCGGGTGTTCTTGGGGAAATCGAGGGAGATCTCTTTCGAGACCGCTTCGGAGAATGGGGAGACGTGGTGATACCTGATACTCCGCATGAACTGGGGCGGACGGATCTAGAGCGCGACAGTGACCCCAAGGTTTGGTTACCACTGTACGGATACCAAGGGATCGTCTGGTTCGATCTCAACACGTTCGCCACGTTTGTCGATGCCGTGGATCGATTGCTCGGTGTTGGTACTCGCTCTGGTATCAACTACACCATTTTCATGTACCGCCGTGGGGATGACTACCAGAACGACAGTGTTAGACGTCGCTGGATGAACCACAACGACCGAGTCGTTTCCGTAAAGGGAGAAGGCGACTATTCCGGCGATTTCGAAGGATTTGAATGGCTGAAGGAAAGACTCGATACAGCCACCAAGAAAGGGACCTCGCCATATGACTGGGCCATTTTTGTGAAAGGGCCCGGTGGCAAAGCGTTCTCGTGGGAATGGGAGCCAGCCATAGATCGCAATGACATATTCAAGTTCTGTTTGGACTGGGTTGACGGAACCCCGTCGCGCCCCGACGTGGCCTATCTGAGAGTCCCCACGAATCTGGAAAGTATCAGCTCGCCGACCGTCTTCGGCCCATGGATGGCCAGCATACTCCGTCTCTTAACACCAGGCCGCCTCTCAGGTCGTCCTGGAAGACCGGAAATCCCTGATGCTTACTTCAGTCTCGCCGGTTGCCTCGACCCTGCGGTAGAAGAGTTACAGACGTATGGCGGCCTCAGCTTCCCACCCCAAGCCTGGAACGATATTCAAGAGCAGTGGAAGGACGGTATCCGCCGCATGCAATTTCGCGGAATGTACGGGAAGGAGCCGGACAGTGGACTGCTCCCGAGTAAGTCTTGGAAGATATTCTTGCCAGGATACAACTTGAGCATAAATGACATGGATGGCAAGCTTGATCACGATAAGGCCGATGATCCTCGGATCATAATCAACACCATAAAGGCCATGGTCTCTCACTCGATGACCCCTCAAGCGTTTGCGGATCTTGCAGCTATCGAGCTATGGACGCCTGGAGACAGTCTATTTCTTTCTGGGGATAAAACGTGCCAGCTCATCCTGACTTGGCCCAATGCGGCCGACAGTCAAGACAAAGATCCTGCGGCCATCGCAGCCAGCCAAGCGCTACTAGATGTATCTAGCCGCCTCAAGCAGTGGAGACAGTGGCTCACACAGTCGCGCGGTCTACACTCATTCCCGCAGTTTATTACCATACGCCCGCGTTTCCAGAGCTACACGTTCTTCGACGCTGAGCATGCCGACCAGCAGGGAGTCGTAAAACCACTGGAAGATCTCCAAGACCTGGAACTCGGTGCTCTGCACCAAATTGTTCAAGAGTTGTGGACCAAGGGAACAACTCATTCAGTTCCATACGATCGGGATAATGTGTGTGTCCAGATCCAGCAAGGCTCGCCCACGCTCCATAAGGGAGGAAGAGATCACAACATACAGCAGCTAGCGATGGTCTACCGCTCAAAGCCTTCCATTCTCGTCACACCGAGAACGCGAGAGCATGAATGGAACCTGATGCGCAGACTGATAGTGGACCCCAACCTCTACATTTCCTTGGTATTGGACCAAGATGCTACTCCGGGTGAGTCAACCTCTCATAATGATGCAGATTTGACAGTGACTAATCTACGGTAGAATTCGACGATGAAGGAGGCTTCGGCTTCACTGATCTGTACCTTGCTCCGGATGCAAAACTGTACCGAACTTCGGGTGGCATCCGCCCAACCCCCGTCCGCTACTTTGATTGGCAACTGTGGGATAAGCATGCGCTGTCGACGTTCGCAAGCGAGCCGTACGGCTTCAAACCTGGCGAGAACCCCAAGTTGAAAGTCCTGCCGACCAGAAAGCCCTCTGGCAATGCGCCAGCCAGTGGTCATACACAGACTCGTAAGGCTCAGCGAGCCAGCAAGCCGGGCAATGTCTCAGAGAGCACGATCAGGGGACCGACAGTTCCAGCCAAGCCAAAGACTGCACCGCAACGCTCAGTGCACCCGAGTGACCAAGAGATGGCGCATGCCGTGCGGAAGTACTCGTATAACAACCCGCTCTCCGTACAGGACTATCGCACGATCCCTATCAACGCCCCGCCGATTGAGCAAATTCTCAACCTGGGGAATCCGAGCCTCCCCGCCGTTACACTCGCAGTCCTGACGCCGAGCGAGGTACGTAGATTGCAAGTCAACCATTACAACATGCGCAATCTTGCCCTGGACCGCATTCAGAAATGCCCTTTCAAGGACTGTGACGAGGCCTTCTCCATGCTCGAGGCCGGCCAGTTGCATCGCCACGTGGCCGATGCTCACACCTTTGAGAAGTGCAACTTTTGTGACACATACTTGTACAAGTACTGGACTCTCGAACAGCGGATGGCTCATTTCGACGCCGAACACAGGGACGTCCTCAGCCGCTGGGAGAGCGGTCCGGCCGACCATGGGACTTGGAACCCATCCAGGACCGTCCAGGAGCCGGATTTCATCGCAAATTCTACCAAAGGATACCATCAGTCGGACTCATGGAAAGGGCTGGTTAGCACAAGCGGTAAGACCTACGGCCGACCGTCTGTGTGCCCGTACTGCCACGAGGACATAACACGGCTATCGAGCTATGAATTCCTACAGCACGCCGAGAGCGACTTGGGGGACCTTCCGGATTGCCCCTTGTGCGATCTGAACTGGGCGCGGCTGGGCTGGGATGACGACTATGCAGCCAAGATCGCCCACATGGACGACCACATCGTCCGAGACGACAGAGAGAAGGTATTCCGCCAGCTGAGGCAATCGGGACAACGCGAGATACACGAAAAGATGGATCGATACCCGGGAGAAAGGGGATCGAAGCAGACAGTCCCGGACTCCGTCAGGCTCCCCAGCTCAGCGCCAGGTGGGAAGCCGAAACAGAGCGAGACCCAGACGTCGTATTCTAAATTCTTGCCCCGGGAGAGAAGCAAATTGTGAGTGCTTCGGAGACGCGATGCCCATGATGAAATACTAACCATAGTCGCTGCGCGTAGGTCCACCGTTCAGTACAGCCCAACCTTTTCTCCGCCGCTATCGAAGCGACCCCAGCCCTCGCCGAGCGGAAGCGGCGGCAAGCGCAGGAAGACCGACGAGCTCAGCGCCCACCAATCTGCAATACAAGAGAGCGAGGAGCTTGCTGACTCGGGCGATCCCGGCGGTCTCAGCGCGGAGGATCGCAGGCTCCTGGACATGGTGAAGTTTGTCAAGGGTTACGCCACCGACCAGGATGCCATGGACTACGTGGAGAGGAAGAAGCGTCGGATGCAGGACCCGAACTACCGCCCCAACCCGGGCGGCCACCCCTCGGACGACGACTCGGACTCGGTAGGCATCTCCGCCGAGGAAGTGGGCAAGGAAGCCGCAGAGCTTGGCGGCCCGATGCCGCCGAGGGATACCGGGAGCCGTACGGAAGTAGAATCCGCCGAGGACCTTGCCCGCTACGAACCGGTGCTGGGCCGCAAGCCGGACTTTGAGCTCGACCCGAATCCGCCCTATGTAGTCTTCAAGGACGCTCCGGCGACGGAGCAGGATGCGTCGGCGACTGGCGAACTCGCCTCGCAGTTCGCAGAGACTACCCCTGCTTCCGTCGTGGGCTCTATGCAACGCGGCTTCGGGGGCATGTACGCCTCGCCGGGGTACAGAAGAATTGCCGCCCAACAGGAGGAAGATTCCGGGGACTCGGACTCAGACGAGGAGTGGGAAGACGACTGGTAAGAGCAAACAATGGCGTTTTGTCCCTGGCCAGCGAGTGGGATGGAAGGCCTTCCCCCCTCGGCATGATACCTCGCAAAATTCGCCGTCGTTACACTGCGATATCATTATCAGACCCTCTGTTAGGCATCCCGGATCTCGTTTGTTTTGCAGTGTTGGTGCTTCGATCGTGTACGTATCTTTCACTGCCTTTTTTCTTTTCTTGCGTCTTCGTGTTCAGACCTACGGCGCATAACGTTAATCTTTGAGAATTCGGAATTGATACTTCTATTTGGAGCTCCCGTAACATTTAAGACGTACCCTGGCCGAGTTCGTCCGGCCTGTGTTTGGTCGATAAGCTTCGATATCTGGCACATCTCTCTCCCTCGCCGTGATGTTGTTGCACGATGCGTGAGCTCCTCGACTAGCAGCTCGCCAAATACATTGGAAAGAGCTGGGCGTGTCCAATCTCAGTCACTAGTGGGTGATTGCATCCTTGTCGAATTATCCGGTGGATGAGAGTTATTATGTGAGTATTGTTCTAAGCTCATCTAATACGCCAACAACTCTCTCCCGAGTCGTAATTCGCTCTGGACATAATCCTAGTTCGACCCGAACGGTAACAATATAAGGAAACCCATGACGCAAAGATAGAACATTGCATCTTTAATGACCGAGTTACGACCTACCAACACCCCTTGAAGAAAATAAGAAAGTTAATTTTCTACAAAGCAAAATTGGCCCGCGATGGGTCAAGCTGTGTTCTCGGACTCCTTCTTGAACCCACACCCATACGCCTGGCCGGTTGACCATACCACACCATTGCCAGTACGGGTGCATTTTGGGCATACGCGAACTTGATGCCATGCGTTGGCGAGATTGCCACGCACATTATAGATGCTGCGGTGGCACTCGGGCTGGGTATTATACGAGACATCAGTGGCCTTGACAATCACAGTCGTGCAGTGAGCCCCGTTGTTGCTGCTGATTTCGGCCTCTTTGGGCAGAGGCAGATTGGGAAGCTGTCCGGTGTAGCGCCAGCGCTTCCAAGACCAGTTGCTGTTGCCCTTCCAATGCCCGTCTTCGTCTGCTTGGCCCTGGAGCAGCTCGGCCTGGTCCCAGTTCTTGCCGCCGTCGAGAGAGATGTCAACCCGGCTGATCTCGCGCCCACCGCCCGAGTAGGCATAGCCTTGAAGGGCAATCGGCTCACTCCGCAGTTCCCCGGGGCATGGGCATGGGCCGGTGGCCGTAAACCCTACCCTTGCTCCTGCGTCCGCGAGGTTTAGGGATCCTTGCTGCTTGTCTAATCTGGAAGCTGCTCCACGATCCTTGTCGCGGCTGATCCATGGCACTCTTCCCTTTCGCACACACTCGCCGATCCAGATTGAAGTTATGGCACTTGTGATGGGCATCTCCTGTATGGCAGGAGCTTTGTCCCAGTCTGGGTTTGCTCCTTCATTCGGTCCGAAGGCTTTATAGTCGCGGCGCTGCCACTGAGATGGACTCTCCTCATCGGAGACGACAATTTTGGTCAGCCATTTCACGGATCGAGCAGCGACGTGTCCCGGTACGAGGGCGCGTAGGGGATACCCATGGTCCCGAGGCAGCGGCTGGCCATTCATGCGGAAAGCCAGCAGAACATCGCCTCGTGGATCGATGGCTTTCGCCAAGGGAATGGAAGAACCGTAGGCTTCGAGACCAGAGAACTGGACGTGGTGAGTATTGGGATTTGTGAGCTCCTCCGAATCCCCCGCTGGTAGATCCCGTGCTGCGTCGTCTGCTCGGGTCAACGAAGCCATGCTTGTTACCTTCAGCCCGGCGTCGGCCAGCACGTCGGCAAGCCGCACGCCTTCCCACTCGGCGTTGCCGATGGCGCCGACACCCCATTGCAAGCCATTGGTCTTGGCCGCGTGCCTGGTCATGTCGCTTCTGCGGTTGCCGCTGCACTGGAGTACGGCGGTAACCTTGTGGACCTTAAAGCGTGCCTTGAGCTCCCCCAGGCTGTATCGCTTTATCTCCCCGTCGGGCAGCTCCACAGTCAAGGCATGGTCGTCAGCCTCCTCTTCCTTGACAACCGGCACCCACATGTGGTTCCGCACGTAAAAGACATCGTTCGGCGTGTGGAATTGACGATCGAGATCTGTGTTGGGAGACTCGGCATTGCAAGGTTTCGCCGTGTGCTTGACCAACCGCGTATCGCGTAGCGGGTCCTGCTCAAAGGGGTCCTCTATGTCTTCTGCCGCCGGCCGTCCGTCAACCAAGTCAGCAGCATCGACGAACCCAATCAGATACTGAGAAAGGATCTCTCGTACATGTGGCTGATTATGGATCGTAAATATCTTCCAGTACGGATCGATACTGCCCCCGGCAGCCCGCAGGATAACGTCTCCTCCAGGGTGCGCAGGTATCCAGTCGGTTATATCATAGACTCTGTCCTCAAAGACCACCCAGGGGTTCGGCGAAGAACTGTCGTGCTTCTTAACATCCGACAGACGAAACCGTGGTAGGGTCGGATCTCGGTCGTCGCTGGAGGCGGGTGTCGGGGTGTCCGTGGAGCAATCTGAAAAGCCGTCGTCTTCTTTTGCGGTGGGGAAAGAAACCATGAACGCCGACAGAAGAAGGCCCCCAGCTGCCATGAAGCCCAAAGGAGCAGTGCCCGACGCACGATGCTTAGAGCCACTACTCTTGGGGCCCGCCGTCCTAAATTGCTGCTCTGTTCGATCTCGGGTCCGTTGGCTGGTCGTGCCATGTATCGACCGCGCACGAGGCAGAGTGCGCGCGCTCCATTGCAACCGAGTTTGTTGGTGGTAAGCCCGACAGGCAATTCGTTGGATCAGCTCGACAGACACGCGTTTCGGCACCGGAGTCGCCATTCTATGGTATCCTAGAGCACGGCAGCGGGTTAGGGACGAGGAGTTTCTTCAAACAAGCATTGCCCAATCGGCAGAGGAGCCAACCTTGTGATTATGGCGCCAGGTTTCTCCCTTCCATCTGATCGGAGGCTTTTCAAGAAGCCAAGTCAAGCGCAAGATAGAGGAATCCGGCAGGACGCGGTAGATCACCCAGCACAGTGTCTTACAAGCTGCTTATCGGGACAAGGATCGTAGATTAAGCCTATCTGTAGATACTCGGCGGCCACAGGAGAGCATTGGGCGGCAGTGTTGGGAATGAATGTGCCTGAACAGAAGGAAACAAAAACCACAGGATGGACATTCCCGGACGTGTCGAAGGGGGGATTGGAATGGAAACCGAGAAACTCCGTTGAGGAAGGCATTGTGTCACGAGACGTGAATTCGGGCAGGGCCAAGGGGCGACATCCAGGTAAGCTTTCCCCGATGATTTCCGCCTCGCCGTACTCCGTATAAAAAAAAAGTCCTTGGTACGTCACGTCCAAAGCCGCTGCGGGTCCCCCCTTGCTAGTTTAGCTTCAGGGCTGTATTAGTGGTTGGTTAGCACGGCTGAGGTCAGAACATCATTGGTCCTCCACTTTCCTAAGCTGGGCGTTCGCTGCATATTCATGACACAAGGTAA
>FTLB01002725.1_pt1 | contig 15275 bp, 15 predicted proteins | sample 1658291 | NCBI WGS metagenome assembly FTLB01 (sample SAMEA3914812, study PRJEB12502) | metagenome | biome: forest; material: soil | place: Canada | collected 2011-07-07 | depth 0.1 m
GTCTTTGCCAAGGCCGTAATAGTTGTTGATTATCAATACTTCCCTCAGCTCTTATGATTGTTGGTGTTTCTAAAACGATATGGCTTTCGAATTCCTTTCTTCTGATTTCGTTTTCCCAAATATGGCGTTTTGGAACTTCCGGAATTCCAAGTAAATAAGTTCCAGCAGCAATGCGTATTGCATTAAGAACGGTTGATTTTCCTTTGCCATTTATGCCTATTATTATAGTAAAGTTTGGATTTAAATTAAAGATTTTCTCGTCTTCAATATTCCTGAAATTCCTAATTGTTACCCTATCTATAATCATTAAGTAAAAATAAATATATTTTCATCAAGATAAAGCCTTTCATAGCAATTTGCAAATTGTTTCTATTTTTCACATTTTTAAATAATCACAACTATGTACTTTTTATTCTGGTCGCTCTTTTTTAATATCCTCTTAAAAATTGTCCTTTAAACTTTCTACCCTAACCTCCCCACTTCTATGCTATCTTTTTCTTCAACTACTACCAGCACAAACTAATAATTAAATTTCCTTTTTTCATTGATTTATTGTTGGGCGTCCTCGCTAAATCATTCTTTAAACTTTTAACATTAATCCCGCTTTCTTTAAACTTTAACCTCCTGTCCCGCCTATGCGGGATTAACTTTTATACTTCTATGCTACCTTTATTTCCATAGCACAAAACCTAATTCGTATAAAATATTTAACTACTATTATAGAACCAGTGGGCAAATTATGCCTCTTGGCACAAAGCCCTTCAAAACTGCTACAAAACATACATGCCCAAAAAAAATAACAACGAAATTATCAAGCCATAACAACAAAATTAACAAGCGATAACAAGCGCAATAACAAGGGCCAATTTTGCGCCATGTAATATTATACCACAAAATTAAGTAGTAACTAGTAGCACAAACTCGCCCTTGCATCAGTTTCTATTCCTAATTTACGCCATTACGTATAATAGCTATCAGACATGACGTTTATAAAAGGTAAATCCGGCAACCCTTTAGGCAGGCCCAAGGGCAGCCGCAACAAGTCATCCAAACAAGTTAAGCAAGGCTTTGCAGATATAGTACACAGCAACATGGACCAGTTAAAAGAGGACGTAAATAATATGCCCCCCAAAGAAAGGGCGGCCTTTCTGCTGCACTGCTCAGAGTTTGTGTTGCCCAAACTGGCCCGCGCCAAAGCAAGCCAGGAACAACGCCAAGCCTTTACCGGACTGCGCGACTGGGTAATCAACTCCATACCCGCCCCCGATGAACATAAATAAGGCCTACCAGCTCTTCTTTACCAGCGCACACAGGTACGCCGTACTAATGGGCGGCGCAGGTTCCGGCAAAAGCGTAAGCGCGGCGCAAAAGCTGCTGCTGCGCATTACTACAGAGCCGGGACATCGCATACTGGTATGCCGCAAGGTAAAAGCCACGCTACGCGCCTCTGTGTACCAGTTACTGCTAGACCTTATTGCAGAGTATGGTTTGCAAAAAGAATTTGTAGTAGGTAAAACCAGCATGCGCTTTACCCACCTGCCCACAGGCAACCAGGTACTATTAGCCGGGCTAGACGACCCCGAGAAAATAAAATCCATAGCGGGCATAACATCCGTATGGTGCGAAGAAGCTACTGAGCTAGACGAGCGCGACTTTAACCAGCTGGAACTGCGCGTGCGTGGCGAAACCAAAAGCTACAAACAGTTTGTGCTTAGCTTTAACCCAATAGACGAGCAGCACTGGCTGAAGAAACGTTTTTTTGAGGAACCGGACGAGCAGGTATATACCCTGCGTACTACCTATAAGCACAATGTTTTTTTGGATGATGACTACAAAAAACATCTGGAAGAGCGAATAAGAAACAACGAGAACCTGTACAAAGTATATGCGCTGGGGCAGTGGGGCAGGGCCACTACCGGCGGCGAGTTTTACAAAAACTTCCGCTTTGGCAAGCATGTGCAAACAGTAACGTACAACCCAGCCTTGCCGCTGCACCTCTCGTTCGATTTTAACGTAAACCCCTACCTTACCGCTGCCATTTGGCAGGTGCATGGCAGGCGCGCCATGCAGGTAGACGAGCTATGCCTTAGCTCCCCCCGCAATACCACCAGGCACGTATGCAAAGAATTTCTCAGTAAATACAATACCCACACGTCCGGCCTCTTTGTGTATGGCGATCCCGCAGGCAGGCATCAGGATACGCGAAACGGCGAAGGCTATAACGATTTTACCATCATCCTATCCGAGCTTGCAGCTCTGCGCCCAACGTTGCGGCTTAGCCGTTCCTCGCCTTCGGTAGTTATGCGCGGCAACTTTATAAACGCTATACTGGATAGTAACTATGCAGGTATAGAACTAGTAGTAGGCCAGCGCTGCGCCAATACCATTAGCGACTATACCTACCTGAAGGAAGACAGCGACGGAACAAAGCTGAAAGAAAAATGCCGCAACCCCGAAACAGGAGTGGTATACGAGAAATACGGCCACTGTTCAGATGCCAACGACTACTTTATATGCGCAGCCTTTGCCCCCGCCTACCAGCGTTACCTGCGCGGCAACAAACCCTACAACATAACCATAGGCAAACCATTAGCGAGCAGAAATGGGTATTAGAAAGCTCATTTTGAGCAAAAACGCGTTTTCTTCTACAACAAAATTGTTATATTGCAACATAACCGGTTCTAATGAAAAGGTATCTTAGTTACACAAAAGCGCTACTTATTACTTTTTTTTATAGTAGTACAATACTTTATGCCCAAACCAACACATGGGCGTTGATAAGCAATTCTGATTCAGTAGGATCAGTTTATGGAAAAAAAGATATAGCAGCCAAAGGAAATATTCCAAGGGCCAGGTTTGATTGCGTAAGCTGGTCTGACGATAGCTGCAATTTATGGCTGTTTGGAGGGGCAAATAATTCTATAGAAAATGCTGAAGTTTTCAGTGAGTTATGGAAATTTAATATAAAAAATGGCGAATGGACTTGGGTTGGCGGCATAGACTCTGTAAACCAGGGCCAATATGGGGTTCAGGGAGCTCCATCAACAACTAATATTCCACGGTCGAGGGAAGGAGCAGCATCCTGGACAGATAATAATGGTAATTTTTGGCTTTTTGGTGGAAGCGGCTTTTATGAAGTTGATTCAGGGGGTGTTTATTCAGGCGGGTCTAATTATCTAAATGATTTATGGAAATATGAAAGTAAGAGTAACGAATGGACATGGGTAGGTGGATCAAATTTAATTAATGGCGCCGCTGAATATGGCAGTAAAAGTATTGCCAAGGCTGGTAATATTCCTGGAGGCAGAACTGGTTCAGTAAATTGGAAAGATAGTAATGGAAACTTATGGCTTTATGGTGGATTTGGTTATGACGTTAATCATAGCTATGGTTTTTTAAGTGATTTGTGGATGTATGATATTAACAATGGATTATGGACATGGAAAAATGGCTCGGATAAAGGGGATCAACCATTAACTTATCTAACAGTAGGCGTTCCTAACGCCGCTAATACTCCTGGTAATAGGGTTGGGTCAGTGGCGTGGGTAGATAATAATAGTAATTTATGGATGTATGGTGGCGGTCACACTTCTTATACTCGTGGAAATAACGCAATAAATGACTTATGGGTATATAATATTACCACTAACCAATGGACGATACTAAATGCTCCAGATTCAATATATGCAAATGGAAACTATGGGACTATGGGTATAGCTGCGCCAAGTAATAATCCGGGGGCAAGAGTATATTCTGCAGGTTGGGTAGATGATGAGTATAACTTTTGGTTGTTCGGTGGATATGGCACATCAAGTTATTATTCTGGGTTTTTAAATGACTTATGGAAATACAACATAAGTATTAATGAATGGACATGGGTTAATGGGCCGGACACATTAAATAATTTTGGATCAAGTTCGACTCCATCAGCAAGAGAGTTAGCTACTAGTTTCGTAGATAGCGATGGTAATTTTTGGCTTTATGGAGGCACTTCATCTTATCTAGGAGGTGTTTTAGGGGATCTTTGGAAATACACCAACTGTAGTAGCGATTGTAAATGCAGTGTTGATAGTAACTCCAATTTCAGTATTCCCCCCAGCCCCCTTTTATTATACCCTAACCCAAACGACGGGCAATTTATAATAGAGCTTCCTTTAGCCTGTCAGGTTACTATTTATACCACTCTAGGCGTTACTTTAGTAAATGAATTTATGCAAAAGGGTAAACAACCTATTAATTTAAGTACAACATCTTCGGCAATGTATTATCTTAAAGCATTAAATAGTAATAACAAACAACAGGTAATTAAATTTGTTATAGACTAACTACAACTATTTCTCAGCCGAGCCCCTCAAAGGGGACTCAACGACAGGCAGCCCCTTTTCCCATTACGGAAAAATAGATACCGCCGCCGCTACTAATACCCAAGGGGGTAGGAACCTTGCCACGGGCTGGGTGGGCAAAGACGGCTTATTTTGGATGTTTGGCGGATTAGGTTACGATAACAATTACACTTTTGGGGAATACAGTGATTTGTGGAGCTACAACCCACTTACCAACCAATGGACATGGGTAAATGGCGATACCACTATAAACCCGCCAACAGTATACGGCGGCTTGGGGCAAGTTGCTGCGGGCAATAACCCCGGGCCCAGGTATGGCGTAGCCAATTGGGTAGATTCTGCTGGAAACCTGTGGCTATTTGGCGGCACTAATAATAACAACACCTATTTTAACGACTTATGGAAATACGATATAAGCCTTAATGCCTGGATATGGATGAATGGATCTGACCAGCAATCTCAGGACGGGACCTATGGAACGCTTGCTAAACCAGCGGCGGCGAATACGCCCGGAGCAATACAATTTCCCCAGACCTGGACAGACGCCAACGGAGATTTCTGGCTTTGGGGCGGCCTGGGATTTGGCTCTACTCATAACGGCGGTCTTTTAAACGATATGTGGAAATACAACGTGGATAGTAACCAATGGGCATGGATGGGCGGCTCGCAAATGATTAACCCCACAGATACGGCTGGTACGCCCAATGCGCGTGAGTGGGCAGAATGCTGGACAGATACCAGCGGCGCCCTTTGGATGTACGGAGGGTTCGATGGCTCTTTTGTTTTCTATGGCAGTTTATGGAAATACAAACCGGAAACTACTACTAGCGTAACCGCTATCATTAACCCGCTTGGTTCTCCTTCTTTAACCGTATACCCCAACCCTGGCAATGGGCAGTTTACAGTAGATTTACCAGAAACCACTGAGCTTAGCATATACAATACACTGGGCGCATTGGTAGTAACAGAAAACCTGCCAAAAGGAAAGCAAGCCTTAAACCTATACAACAAACCAGCCGGGGTATATTTCCTAAAGACTAATAGTAACGGTCAACAGCAGGTGGTAAAGCTGGTGGTAGAGTAAGTATAACTGGTTTTAAGTCATAGTAGAGTTTCCAAACGGAGACTCTACCATAGTTATATTTGATGAGACAATACAATAAAATCTTTTATGTCCTGCTAGTCATCCCCACTTAACTCTCAATCATCTATATTTGGTGCAGGTAAATCTTCATTACCTGTTCGGTATTTACCTCTTCTATTTTTACTACTTCTTTGCCGTTATAGTTGTATATAATTTCGTAGAATCGTTTGCCCAGGGCATATAGCGCCACCAACTGGCCAGAGCGGTGTATGTTTGTCATGTGTTTGCCTCTTTCAAGAAGGTACTTCGCCTGCGTATCCAGTAGTAACCTGGAAAATTTCTCTTTATCCATCATAGCCGTGAAAGATTTAGTTGAAAATAATACCCTGCAGGGCATAAAGCCCCGCAGAGTAGAAACAAAACTATTTATGAAGACATTCGCCCGCCCGGACTAAACTTCTTCTAATCCGAACGAACAATATAAAGGTAAGCGAGGGAAATTTTAAAAGAAAAAGCAATATACCAACCCGCCATATTTGCAGACAAATGGGGCGGAAAGGCTTGAATTTATAGGCTATTGCTGAAGCGTACTTATACGTTACCCCCTCGGAAAAATAACTTTAAAAGTAGTTCCTTTGTCCACTTTACTTTCCACCTCTATCTTCCCATTGTTCTTTTCTATCATGCGTTTTACCATGTACAGGCCTATGCCTGCGCCCTCTACATTGTCGTGAAAGCGCTTAAATATAGTAAACATCTTATCTCTGTTTTTTGCCAGGTCTATGCCAAGGCCGTTATCTTGCACAGAAAGAATTAGTTCCTTGTCGCAGAGCTGCGTTGTTAGTTTTATAAGAGGCGCCCGTTCCGGCGACCGGTATTTTATAGCGTTGCTAATGAAGTTATACACTATGCTTTTTATAGTGGTGCGCGAAATGGAAATAGTATCTTTTGCAAAATCGGTTTCAATGCTGGCCCCGGCGTTCTTTATTACTTCATTGTTGTCGGCTATTACCTCGTCTACTATTTCCTTAAAGTTTATAAGTTCCACATCGTCGTACACTTCTTTTTGGGCTTTGGCCACCTGCGCCAGCTGGCTTATGGTTCCCTTCATCCGGTTCAGCGAGTTGTATATTCTGCTTTTCGCTTCTTCCCGCTCAGGGCCTTTGCCCGCGTCTTCCTGGAAGGCTATGCCTACCAGCGCTTCCATATTCATTATGGGAGATTTCAGGTCGTGCGAAGTGGTATACACAAAGTTATCCAGGTCTTCATTTATCCTTAGCAGCGCCTTATTGCTGTTGTTCAGTTCTTCGGTGCGTTCTTTTATACGCTCTTCCAACAGCTCGTTCATTTCCTTCAGCGCAAGTTCTCTTTTGCGAAGCTCTTCCTCCGATTTTTTAAGGGCCACTTTTGCATTAATCTGGTTAAGAACTTCCCTGGAGAGCATGCTTGCCAGCACAGATATAAGCAGCAGGTGGTTTACCCTTGCCAGTACATCGGCAAGGTGAGTAAGTATAGGTTCGCTATAGGATATAACGGCGATGTATAATATGGAGTAAATAATAGCGGTGCGTATTGTTACCTTATTGGAATAGCGAAGGGCTATGGCAATAATGGATACGTAAAATACCAGGTAAAAAGGCGAGTAAAAACCGCCGGTAGCCAATATCCAGATGGAAATAAATACGGCGTCGGTGCCCGATATGTAAAAACTGGCAAGCAGTATTTGGTGCTTGCGGTAAGGTTTAAAAATAATAATGACCAGCGAATAAAGAGTAGCGGTTACTATAACAAACCAGGCCAGCGTGGGAATGGAATGCGATTTATCCATCAAGAAAAGATAAATCAGCGTGTTTGAAATAGTTACAAGAAACCTTAGTATTGCTACGGAATGCTCTGCCGTATACAGTTTCTCTTCCAATTCTTTTTGCACGGATGAAAGAATATCTTCAGACTCTGCCCCCGGCACGCTAAGCTTCATTAACGCTTTTGGAAGCGAAGAACGTATAAAGTTTTTCATCGTCCCTACTTTATTAAAGGGTTTACGAATGAGCTTCGTATAAGTTGTATTAAATAAAAAAGTTGAACCATTTGTAAAGAGTTATAGCTGTTGAACTTAAATATACTAAAAAAAATCTGCTAAGTATAGCGAACTGTATAGGTATGCGGTTTATACTTAGGTTACTATATCTTTAGCCCCTGCTAACTTTCTGTTCTGCTACCCCGGAAATTTAACAATAAAAGTAGTTCCCTTTCCTACTTCGCTCTCCACCTCAATCTTCCCATTATTTTTTTCTATCATGCGTTTTACCATATACAAGCCTATTCCCGCGCCTTCTACATGGTCGTGAAAGCGTTTAAAAATGGTAAACAGCTTGTCTTTGTTCCTTGCCAGGTCTATGCCCAGGCCATTATCTTGCACAGAAAGAATAAGTCCTTTCTCGCAGCATTTGGTTGTTATTTTTATAACAGGCGCCCGTTCCGGCGAGCGGTATTTTATGGCATTGCTAATAAAGTTGTACAGTATGCTTTTTATGCTGGTGCGGGAAATGGAAATAGTACCCTTTGCAAAATCGGTTTCAATGCTAGCCCCAGCGTTCTTTATTACTTCATCGTTGTCGGCAATTACCTCGTCTACTATTTCCTTAAAGTTTATGGGTTCCACATCGTCGTACACCTCTTTTTGGGCTTTGGCTACCTGCGCCAGGTGGCCTATGGTTCCCTTCATGCGGTTTAACGAGTTGTATATGCGGCTTTTTACCTCGTTCAGTTCAGCATCGTTGGCATTGCTTTCCTGGAAGGCCATACCTACCAGGGCCTCCATGTTCATAAGCGGCGACTTAAGGTCGTGCGAGGCAGAATACACAAAATTATCCAGGTCTTCGTTTATTTTCAGTAATACTTCATTGGCGTTGTTCAGTTCCTGTGTGCGTTCTTTTACACGCGCCTCCAGCAGGTCGTTTACTTCTTTAAGCGTGCTTTCTCGCTTGCGCACTTCGTCTTCCGATTTTTTTATGGCCAGCTTTGCGTTAATCTGGTTTAGCACCTCCCTGGAAAGTATGCCGCCCAATGCCGCTACTAGTATAATGTAGCAGGTGCGTACTATTACTTCGGACAGGTAAGGGGTTATATTAAAATCATAACAGACAATAAGCAGGTATAGCAATGAGTAGATGATGGCGATGCGGATGGTTACCTTATAAGAATAGCGCAGGGCGGTGGCTACAATAGATATATACCACAGCGGAAAAAACGGAGAGTAATACCTGCCGGTGGCAATTATCCAGAAGGAAATGAGCAGCGCGTCGGTGGTAGAGGTGTAAAAGCTGGCCAGCAGTATGTGGTACCTGCGGTAGGGTTTTAATACTACTATCAGTAATGAATATACGGCGGCGCTTATTATTATGAACCATGCCAGCCCCGGTATGGAGCGCGACTTATCCATAAAGAAAAGGTAAACTACTATATTTACCAGCACCACCAGCAGCCTTACCACCGCTATGTGGTACTCTGCCGTATACAAACGCTCTTTTATTTCCTTGCGTACGGACGAAGGTATATTTTTAAATCCTGCGTCGGACACGGTAAGCTTAGAAAGCGCGCCCGGCAACGAGGATAGTATAAAATTTCTCATCTCTTTCCCTACTTTATAGATCTTTAACGAAGGCTTTTGCCGTAAGATGTATAAATAATTAAAAAACTGACTATTTGTTATTTATACTATAAGAATCCGTATTTATAACAAAACAATTGCAGCCTGTTTTCGCTTTTAAGCAGGGCATTGCTTCTGCCCCTATAATGGAGCAAAAGCAATAGCTGAATTTTCCTACTATCGTACGCTAAGCAGCGGACGCTCTTTGTGAGACTGCAAACCTCTCTTTTTGACCTCGCGTTTAGCCATTATATTTTTGCGTTTTGCACGCCCTTCCTGCACTTTTGAATTTATGCGCGCTTGACGCATTTTTTCCTTTAGCTGTTTGGCGTGTTTGCGGCTGTCTGCTTTGGTAAAACTGCTTTCGTATTTGCTGAACATCACAAGTTGCTTCTTATCAACCTTTGCTTTGTGCATGTGTGCGTGTGCGTGGCGGTGTAAACCGTCTTGCGCCTGTGCGGAAGCTATAGCTAAAAACAATAGCATAGCTATGCTTAGTATTCCTTTTTTCATAATCCCAATCCCCTCTTTTCTATCTATCTCTGTAAAAATAACTATGCTGGCGAGTAGAATGTTAAAGGAACTGGCAAGTATTTTTTCATTATTAAACGCGATTTTTATTAACTTTTTACCAATTCAATAAGTTATATAATGGAACAAGGCGTTATTTTTATGGAGATGGTTTTTTTGGTTCCCCAACTTAAAATAAATTTAGCAGGCATACTAAAAATGAAAGACAGGCTGCAGCGCAACCCTATGGACGAAAGTACCCGAAGGGAGCTGTCGCGACTGGAAAGTATGATCCAATCGCTTGAAACTCAAATTTCTTTTCTGGAAGACTAAGATTTGCTCTTTTACTACTACTACTAAGGCAACGTAACAGGAAAAACGTTAGAAGGCGTTGCGCCCACTCCCCCATAATACACGGGGAAGCCAGAGGCTGGGTTGGTATAGCTGTTAAAAGTAGTTATGCCGTAGGCTACCATGTACACGGTAGAGCCGCTTGCAAAGTAAGTATATAAATTGCTGTTCACGTTAAGTACGCTACTGTCTGCGGTGGCCTGAACAAAAGCCATGTAATTGGTTGGAGAAACAGTACTGGAAAGGCCCATGAATATAGCAACGTTTTTGGGAAATGCCTTTGTGCCAGACGGGTTTACTATTCCATAGAAGTTGTATGCGCCGCTGGCTCCGTTGTAGGGGGCCACTGCCAGGTTGGTAATGTAGGTAGTAGAAGGGGCGTAGAGGCTAACCGGAGAATAGGTAATAGGGGCCTTTCCTGCCGTTATATTTGCATTAATATTTTTATAGATACTGTAGCCGTTCTTGCTGTAGCTAATGGTATATTCTTCCTGCGGAACATTTTTTAACACGTAAACTCCAGAACTATCTGTAGTTGTGGTATACGTAGTACTATCTACAGACACAGTTACGCCGCTGGCATTGCTTACTATGCCTCCCGCCTCGTTATACAAAACCACGCTTCCCTGTACGGTAGCAGTGGGCAGCGGCTGTTCCACTACATTGGAAATACCTGTAGAGCCTATGCTGCCGCCGCAAGAGTATAAGAGCTGGCTAATAAAGACGATCAAAACTAATTTCTTCATAGTTGTTTTACAGTTAAGGGGCTACCACAGTTGCTACGTTAGACGCTGTTGAACCCACAAAGGGATAAACAAGCTTGCCTGTGACAGGGTTTTTATAATAAGAATTGGCAGAAGCCCCGTAAGCTACCAGGTATACCATTTGTCCGCTAGAAAAGGAAGAAAGCACAGGAGAAAAATTTATGCTACTACCGGTGTCTTCATAAGCAATAAAAGCCTGCGTATAGTTGTCTGGCGAAACAGACGGGGAAAGGCTGGCAAATAGTAACGCGCTTCTGGGCTGCGTTTCAGAACCTGCGGGGCTTAAAACGCCGCTTACCTGAACCACAGAGTCCACAATTTGCGCTGAAAGCCCGGTTACTGTTGTAGTAGGCGTAGCGTATAGGCTGGTAGTTGGCAGTTGGTAGGTCTCGCCGCCTAAGTAATCGGAGTATGAGCTTTTGTAAGTTCCGTAGCCGCTTTTGGTAAAGGTTATGGTGTAGTTCCCGGCGGGTACGTTTTGTAGTGTAAATTTGCCAACAGTGTCTGTAGTAGTGGTAAATGAAGTGCTGTCGAGAAAAACGGTAACCCCGGAATTATTTTGCTGAAACTGTCCAAACTCATTGCACAAAAAAACAAAGCCTTCTACATTCTGGGGCAGCGCAGGGTACTCTTGCACAGTAGTATTCTTTTTACTTGTGCAGTAGTTTAAAAAGATAATTGCCTGGCACAGCAAGAACAGCCTTTTTATATAATAGTTACTACAATCAATTTGTATCAAGCTCTTCATATACTAGTTGCTTTAAGGTAATGGTATGCTAATGGTGTTCGACGGTATTGCGCTTAAACCGGTATAGCTGGTTTTGCCGGTAGCAGGGTTTATATAACTGCCATAAGCTGCAGTGGCATAGCTGGCGTAGGCCACTGCATACACTGTACTGCCGCTGGGGAAATAAGAGTATAGGTCGCCCAGGCTTTCGCTAAAAGTACCTATGCTGGTAGCCGAGGTATTAGTATAGGGTAAATAAATACTGTTTATGTAATTAGTGGGCGATACGGTGTCGGAAGTACTCATAAAAATTACGATACTTTCCTGCAAATTACCGGGGATGGGCGGGTTTATTTTACCGGTAATGCTATAGAAGCCATAGGAAGACTGTACCGCCAGGTTTGTAATAGTAGTAGAAGAAGGGGCATAAAGGTTAACCGTTGAATATTGTATGGCTGTGGAGCCAGCTAGTATGTTTGAATTATATATATTGTAACTGCTGTAGCCGGGCTGGCTAAAGGTAAGGGTATATACCCCCTGCGGTATGTAGCTTAGGCTGTATGCTTCGGTACTGTCTACAGTGGTTGTAAGGGCAGCGTTGTCGCCCAGTGAAACAGTAACGCCGTACGGGCTGCCTGCTAAAGTACCAGAGCTGGTATATAAGGCCACGGTTCCCTGTACAGAGGCAACGGGCAGGGGCAATGCTTCTGTACTAGTGGTTTTTTTAGTGCAGCCTAGCAGCAGCAGTGCAATGTGGCTTATTAAAAGTAGTTTCTTCATGGTTAAGTTCGTAAAAATTATGGCGCTACTACACTTGCTAAGTTAGAGGGCTGCGGCCCAAGGGAAGTATATTGTAACTGCCCGGTGGTAGAGTTTATGTAAGGAATAGTATCAGCAATTCCGTAAGCCACAAAATATATTGTTTGCCCTTTGGGGTAGTAGCTGTAGGGGTTAAAGGTATAGCTTATAGTAGCGGCGGTACTTTTGCCCATAAAGAAGGCTTGCGTATAGTAATCGGGCGAAACCTGGTTAGAAAGGCTGGTAAACAGTATTACCCCTCTGGGTTCTGCGCTTGCGGCCACCGGATCAAGCGTGCCCGTTACTTCTACAGAACTGCCCGTAGCCTTGGCCGTAAGGCCCGATAGGGTGGTGGTAGAGTTGGCGTATAGGTTTGCAGTTGGCAGCAGTGTTTTGCCGCTCAAATATTCGTAATGGTAAAGGCTGTAAGTTCCGTAGCCGACCTGGCTGTATGTTACGGTGTAGTAGCCGGTGGGCACGTATTTTACAAAAAACTTCCCTGCGGTATCTGTTGTGCTAGTGTAGTTGCCGTTCATTGTAACGGTAACCCCGGAGTAGTTCTGCTGCAGCTGCCCAAATTCGTTATACAAAAGTACGTAGCCCGATACATTTTGCAAAGGGATGGGTATTTGGTCTACCGTATTGGTTGATGAACAAGAGCAAAAAAGAATAATTACCAGGCCCAGCGCCAGTAGTTTTTTCATAAAATGATTATTTACGCTACAGTACAATAAATTTATGAAACAATTCTGAAGTTGAGCAAAAGTTATGCTCTTTTTATGCGTATAGGGTTCGGGAGGGGAGTGTTTTTGGGTTTTATACGGAGGGGTGTTAACTATACACAGCGTTCACTGTACTATGCTGTTTGAATAATCTTTTCTCTAATATCCCTCACACCTCGCCGTGCAAGGCCTTTTTATTTTATAATATCCAGAAGCTTTTTAAAAACATAGGTTTTATTTCTTTTAGTCTTTGTTATCTCTTCCAGAATTTTCTCTTGTTCAAATTTGTCTAGTAAGTTGTATATAGTTTGAATACTACTAGCAGGTAGTTTCTCTTTTATAAAAGAAAAGGAAACAATGGGCTGAGCAAATATAATATCTAAAAGATGAACGGCATATTGAGAATTAAAGCGTACTAGTTGCTCCTTTACCTCTGAATACAATGCATACATATTCAATACCTTCTTTTGGGTATCTGATGCCTGTACTGTTATAGAATTTAGAAAGTATTTTATCCACGATACCCAATCTCCATTCTCATCAACCCGTCTTAAGTGGTAGTAATATTCATCCCTGTTGTTTTCAAAAAACTCACTTATATATAGTATTGGATGAGTTAATAAATTCCTATAGTACAACATAATAGGAATTAACAATCTTCCTATTCTACCATTCCCGTCTAAAAACGGGTGAATTGCTTCCAATTGATAATGGGCAATGGCAATTTGTACTATAGGATCAGGTTCGTTCTCACTATTTACATATTTCTCCCAGTTACTAAGTAGGTTAGGAAGCTCATTGGCATTAGGTGGAATATAAATGGCGTCTTCTATTTTAGCGCCTGTTTTGCCTATAAAAACAGGAATTCGGCGAAAATTTCCCCGGTCTTTACTAGCCCCCCTTACTGAATTCAATAAGGTTGAATGCAATTGTTTAATAAAATTTTCTCCTATTGGCCTTTCTTTAATTAAGTTCAGGGCGTCCTCAATAGCAAATCTATAATTAATAATTTCTCTAATATCTTGTTCTTTAGAATCCTTCTCGGTGTTTCGCCCTTCTGCTTCGTACTTAAATACCTCTTCAATTGTTGCCTGTGTACCTTCAATTTTGGAACTGGCAACAGCTTCCTTAGTTAAAAGAGGCGTAGTGAGAAGATTAGGATTAGGCAACCTGGCAAGTAATCCCTTCAGTTCTCCAATTGCCCTATTAGCCTCTCCTATTTCTCTAATAAGTTGTGAATAATCAACTTTAGGAGGTAATAAGGGTAAATTGTGAGTTTTTTTCATTAAGACACAAAGATAGTTATTCTAATCAAATGCCAAAAATTAGAATAAGGAATTCTTTTATTCTAATCATTAGAATAAAAGAATTCCTTATTCTAATAAAAGGCGAAATAGTAGAATAAGGTAAACCCTTATTCTAATGGAATAGAATAAGAAAAGCGTTATTCTAACAAAAGGCGAAATAATAGAATAAGATAAACCCTTATTTTAATGTAATGGAATAAGTAATCAACAGTCTATATAATAAGGCTTTAACTCTATAAATTTAGGCTTTTTTTGTTTACAAATCAGTTTATTCTGGCAGGTTTTAACCCTTTATTCGCCTTATTAAGGCAACTTTAGGTTAACTACATTTGATGGCGCGCCTATGCCTTCGTAAACTATTTTTCCGGTTGTTGAGCTGGTGTAATAGGGCGGACTAAAATTTACCTGAGAAGATCCGGCGACATAAATAGCATATGTGGCATAAGCTTGCATGTAAACTGTACTGCCGGTCGCAAAATAGTTATATAAGTTTATTGTATATTTAAATGAACTATCAGTTGTGGCAGTAGTAACAAAACTTGATATGTTGTCTAAGGAAGAAACACTTGGGGAATTACTTATATAAACAACTATAGAAAGTTGAGAATTTAGCTTTGTAGCGGGCGTTATTTTACCAGATATAATATATAAGCCGCTGGAATCTGTTACCAAAAGGTTTGTAATAGCATTAGTGCATGGGCTATAAAGAAGAATGGGTGAAACATCAGCGCCGCCAATTACATTAGAGCCGGCAAGGCATTCCGCCTCAACATTTGTAACGGTCTTTGTCGTGTACCCCGCTTTGCTAAAGGTTAGATTATATTCATCCGGCGCAATAGGCGAAAAGTTGTAATACCCATTACTGTCTGTAGTAGTAGTTTTGTTTTTTGAACTGCCGTATTCGTTCATTACTACTGAAACATCTGCTATACCTATCGGCTGCCCTGTTCCATTTATTTGCGACACAGTTCCGAAAACGGAAGAATCGCAAGTCTCCTTACTGCACGACCACAGCAGTAT
>FTLB01000439.1_pt1 | contig 15251 bp, 14 predicted proteins | sample 1658291 | NCBI WGS metagenome assembly FTLB01 (sample SAMEA3914812, study PRJEB12502) | metagenome | biome: forest; material: soil | place: Canada | collected 2011-07-07 | depth 0.1 m
GTACACAAATCAGTTGACCACCAATGGTAGTTTCTGCTGTAAATTATCATAAAAGAAGTCAAAAAGCAAACAAGATACGGGAGTCTCTTGTGTTAGGAACCAGAAATCCGGATCCCATGTCGTCATTCCATTGACTTGCAGTTATGGCCGCTTGTTGGTCGGCCTCCTGCATAACACCTCGACTGATCATTGGCCGGCGACATGGAGGGCAAAACAGAAAATGAGCAATCAGGCGGCAACGGCCAGACGTCGGTCTCTCAACAAACGGCACGATGGCTGCATTGTCAAATGTTTGGACCCCGTCTCTAAAAGCAGAGTTTCACCAGTCCGTGGCAGAGCTGCGCAAACGGACCGAGGTGCCTTCTGAGATCCATGATTACCGCAGCCTTACGGCTCCCGAGTCCCACGGCCATGTTCTATCCTTCCGAGATGAGCTTCAGATTGCCGACGGCCTTGCATTCCTGTCGCACTGGGACGAGGGTGCAGATAGAGTCTCGACAGTAACCCTTCAGGAGCATCCCGGGGGCCTCACAGTCCTGCTTGCTTGTAACAAACCCCCAGACGCCTCGATAATTCGCAGCCTGGAAGAAGTCTTTACAGTAGTGAGTTACTACGTATCTCGACGTATGTCTCTTCAATCTAGGGTAAGATAAACACCGACTAACCAAGTTATCGCCAGACGGAGAGAGCCAAGCCTTCCTCCAAGCTCTCTTCAGGGAGGTTTTAGAACTAAGCAAACGGCGGATACTTTGTCGAATTAGACCTCGCTGGGTAGACCCGCCGTCGCATATCAGAAACCCACGTCCAACTCTGCAAGCACGAATTCAAAACTATGCAACAGTGCTTCAGAATACGAGGGAAAGGACCGAACCGCTGCAGGTACTTCTGGACAAGACCAGAGAGCTTATCGACGCTCTGGATCCGCTGAACAGCAGGATCAAGAGCCCGGATATGGATACCATTCTCGAGGCTATCATTCGGAAGTGCGCAGAAATAGCAGAGCTTGGGACGAGCCGATCCCTTAGAGATCATCTGTATTCTCTGCGTCTTCCTCCCTCAGTATGTGAGGCGCAGGTAGTACATCAAATCGATAAGCTGGCAAGGTATCTCTTTTTCTGCAAAGATCTCGTCCATGTCGCTAAGAGCTCCAAGTACAAAATGCTCTTCAAACACGTTGAAATTGCCCATATGACTGCCTTCCCAGGGTTCAACCGGCCAGGTATCGACCGCGGGTGCTTCGTCCACGCCGAGGTTCAGCAAGTCTTGCACTATGAGCGTCACCCCCATCACCCTGCACCACGGGCCATTGGGTGCAGCAAGTCGGCTTGCTACCTTTGTGATCTGTTCGTTCGTACGCAGGGTCGGTACCGCCTCTCGCATGCTCATCGACGGCTCTACGAGAAGTGGACGATCCCAGACGTCGATTGGATGACGGAGGAGCAAACTGCCGCGTATCGCCAAATCATCCATGCCATGATACGTGATATCAGGGAGTGCACCAAGGCCTTGGGTAGAAATACACAATGTTGGAAGTCATATCCCCTTGAAAGTAGAGCCTTTCTACCTCTGTCGAGTCGCTCGTCTCTAAGCAAAGTTACGACTGGAGTTGGCGGTGGGGACACCGATACTCGAAAAGCTGTACTCCCTGGGGAGAAAGAGTCGTTGACCTATATCAAGCTCACCGTCGCGGACTTGCCCCTTCTTCATGCTATTCGGGCGGGACAGCCGCCACTGATGATCGAGCTTGGTCGTTTGTCTCTCTGTTTTGAGTTCACTCCATCCTCTGCTGGACATCTGTCCCTGATTCACGTGGACGATAGTTCTACGACAACCCCTACCGTTTTGGCCATCGAAGATATCCCTACAGATAACGAGATGCAATTGAAGAGTCACCAACAGCCCCCTAACGTGAGCTTCTGCGTTCGAATTGAAACAAGATATCTCATCAAGGTAGAATTCCGCTGGGAGAACTAATAGTCTATCAAGCCCTTTACGGGAGCACTACTACCATAGGCTTCTAAGGTTGTCTTTTTCGGCTGTTGTACGGATAGCGACGATCTTGGTTTCGAGGCTCCTACATTATAATTCGCACATCCTATGACCATGGAAGAGACTTTGGCCGGATGTGGCTCATGTGCACTGTTTTATGACGCCGAGGTTTCGGGCCGCCGCCGGGCTCGAAGCTCGATGGCGTTGGGCCCAGTCTCGGTGGCGGTCTGCGTGGCCTCTGCATCGTGACGGTCCACCCCTAGGACGACCTCCCCTCTCTCCTTGCTCAATTTGTGGCCTCGAACAAAGAGATTCAGGACCGTCGCGAGCCCGGCGAAAGCAACATACTGGCGAAGGGTGTCGTCAAGGTCAGTGGTTCTCCTGCAGCGCCAGAGTTTGGAAGATTTCGACATACCATGATCCAGACTTTCTTCATACTGTCAAAATACGCCCTCCTCACAATGGTCTGCTGGTCCGCGGGCAGGGTGTGGATTAATCCCAAGTTGGAGGCGGCCTGTGCCCCGCTGAACTGGCTGGCCAGAGGCTCTCCGAGCGCCGCCGTGAGGCTGGAGCCGGCGGCATCCATCTCGTTCTGGAAGGTGACGCCTCCTATCACGATCGAGACGACCGAGCCGAGATTCTGGAGGAACGACATCAGGGAGATGGTGGCCGCGGCGTCCCTTTCACTGGTGCCGGCCAACGCCGCAATGGTGGGAGCCTCGTCGTTCAGACCCGTGCCGAGACCCGTGATGATCTCGTAGATGACCAAGTTGGTGATATTGGTCTCCAGATCGAGGTTGATGAGAAGGCCCACGCCTAGAGTGAGCAGAACCTGCGCGACGTGCATGAAGACGCGGTACTTGCCCGTCTTTTGGATCATGATCGCTGCGAAGGCCGAAGCGATGCAGGTCGATGCAATGATTGGCACAAGGTAGATGCCCGCGGTGAGGGCATTGGCGCCCAAGACGGACTGCGAATAAAGCGGCAGATAGTACGCGATGCCGTTAAAGACGAAGAAGTTCAAGGAAAGGACACCAAAGGCCGCGGATGTCGAGACGGTCTTGAACAGGCGCAACGGCACGATCGGGTTGTGCGTAAGCTTCCATTCGTTGTAGATGAAGAGGGCGATAACGACGATCCCGGATGCGATCAGAGCGATCACGGTCGGGGACGACCAGGGGTAGGTCACGTTCCCAAAGTCGAGGCCCATGAGGAGCATGAGAGCGCCGCCCATGATGAGGACCACGCCAAGCCAATCGATGGCTTTCAGCCCCTTGAGCATCGGTGTATGAGGATTGGGGACCTTGAGAAATACTAAGAGGGCCACAAAGACGAGGGCGCCAACGGGTACTATACGAATTTACGCTTGTCAGAAAAGTACACAAAGGGAAATCTCCACAGCGACTATCATCGAGCAACTCACAATTAATCCAAAAACACCATCTCCAGCTATGAAACTATTAGCGCAATCGGACATTACTGAAATAGCTTCAGAATAGAAGTGGCGGAGGGGGAGGTGGGAGGTGGCGGCTGGTCGTCGTCGTTCCAGGCGCTTCCTCAAGATCGCCAGAGTTCCTGACCCGCCTCTTTCAAAATGATTGGAGTACGTGTTTATTTTACAGTATACCCGCTGCTGCACATGGTGCCTGCGGAGGGAGAGTACGATGTATGAGAGGCGTGCGTACCTTAACTTTGTCGTCAAAACGCCACCGAGGAGCGGTCCTGCCGAGGCTCCTACAGCCCATACGGTGGACAAGACGGCCAGGTACAACCCTCGATCCCGAAGCGGGAAGAGGTCGCTGATAATAATACTCCCGACCACCGCCTTGCCCGATGTTCCAAAGCCTTGGAAAACACGCCCAATGATCATGGTATCCATCGTCTCAGCCAGGGCGCACATCAGGCTGCCGCCGAGGAAAACGGCGAGGGCGATAAGCATGATTGGCTTCCGGCCCCAGATGTCGGCCACGGAGCCCCATACGGGTGCGATGGCAGTGGAGGCCAAGACGTACGAGCTGCCAATCCAGATGTAAGCGGCGTTGGAGTGGAACTCAGCGGCGATGACCGGCATCGCTGTAGTCACGATGGTAATGTCGAGTGCCGAGAGCAGCGCGGAAAGGCCTAGAGACGCCATAATCAGCGCGGCGGCCGTGGGGGGGAGCTTCTGCGCTGCCCCTGCGGCATCTGGACCAGGGTCGGGTTTGCCGTCGCGATCTCCGGATCGGATGCTGCGGTGATCATCGTCGCCAGGTATTGGACCTGAAATGCCGAGGGTTCGTGCCGCTCCGTTCTCGATTGACACAATAGGGACAGAGGGAGGAATAGCCGCAAACGAGATCACGGCGGGTTCCTCTAGCACGACTGCCGAGCTGCTTCCAGAACCGCGGGACGCCATTTCACGATGGTTGAGAAGTTGGCATGTATTCTTCTTCCGATCACAACCCGATGAGTATTCTTGACAGAGGGAAGGGGATCAAGATATAAGAAGACGACGCGTCGTTGCTGGCGTCATGATGCGGCACAGCATGCAAAGCCGTTATTTGTCGGAGGATACCGAACTTTCTCCATTTTTTTTGTCTACCGAGTTTGGATTGAAGACCGCTTGACATACAGGGCGTCGGGTCAATCGCTTACTTCAGCGACGTGCGCGTTTCAATTATCCTGGCTTGGTGGCCGCTGTAAAGAGTGCTGATTAATCGTTAACTGGTGGCCCTTGGGACTTGTGGGAACGATTTGAGTTCCGACGCGACGCATTGCACGTCGCTCACTATATAGCGATCTAGACCTTTATCGCGTCCTACTTTTGCTTCCAGCTCTAGGAAGGGTCGAAATCGAGATTTGCCCGCATAAATAGAGCGCTAAAGCCCTCCTCCCCTCCAAAGATAAGTGATCCGAATTCACAAACCAGTACCTTATCCACTAGACCGCGTTCTCTAAGGTCGTTGCCGCCCTCTGTGATTAAAATTGTGGTACAAGATTATAAGAGATTCCCTTCCTGTCCAAGACTCTGGGGCTCATGCAAGTGACTGTATATACGTGGAATTCCTTCTACAAGGGAACTCAGCTATGCGATTCACTGTGCAGCACGAAGATCGACTGATTGCTTGCGCATTGGGATCTATGAGTGGCTCATTCTCTTGTCGACCGGCGTGATCCCACCCAAAGCCAAGAGCCAAATGGCCAGCTCCGTAGGCCGCATTGCAAGTACCACATCGATCTTTATTTGCTGTGCATTTTGCTTGATTCCTTGGTTGTGCCCTAAATTGAGTACCCGGTATGGCACTCATTGTGCGAACTGGATGTGGCTGTTTGCTTGTCCTGGCTCAGCCGTAAAGCTGTGGCCTACATAAATATTCGATACCTAGTCTATACTTATCCACAAATGGATTTATGGAAGCTTAAAGAGGCGTAGAAAGTAGGGTACCTGACTACCTTAGTGTAATCGGATTGCCAAGGAGACAGTTATCTTATGGAGTGCCGGTTCCTCGGATTGGGCCTCTCTCGCCGGACTGACGCCATCTATATGACCGGCCGCCATAAGATCTGCTAGTTCCGCTCGTTGGGTTGTCCTCTGTGGCCACACATTTTCCAGAGCAAACTTAAATACAGGACCCTGGCGTTCCTGGTAAAGGTGTGCCTCTAGAGCGGCACAAATATGGATGTTCTGCTGCGGGCCGCCGCAGCTACCTGGTCAGTTGTGTACACCACTTTGCAGGAGTACCGAATCACCTCCTAGATCCTCCATCCAAAACGCCAGCTAGCTTGGTATGCGATGGATGGATGGAACCTACTTCGTGCGCACTGTGCCAGGGGCATCTGAGGTAGCCGTGCCTGGCTATGTATATCTAGGTACCGGTACCTTTGACATGTATCTCGCGACGCGTAAGGAAGAAGGTGTTTTGCATATTGGTCGGACCTGGTGGCGATCTACACCAGTGCCAGTCCTCCAGTCGTCAGGGCAGGCAGTTTCCTTCCTCCTCGACGCTTCGGCGGTGTCTGGAACGAACTTGACTCCGAATGCATCCACGAATCTATCGACGAGTGGATTCCCCCAGCACTGCAAACACAGCGCTAGGATCGTTATCGGATGGAAGTTCGACGCTGGCTGTAGCGAGACACACCTACGGACGCGCGACTGTCATTTGGGCGATCATGTCCAAACCTGCTGTCCCCAACCTCTAGGTGTTTGAAAGAGGATGTACTGCAGGCAAGACAGAAAGTAGACCAGAAGAAGTGGAGCGTACACCTCTCCGAGCTGATTGTCTCCAAGGTTCGGCACATTTCGACTTTACAGGGCTTAGCCGAATAATAATTATCGAGCCTTCTGAAGACTCTCGAGCTCATGCCCAACGAAACCGTGCTCTCTTCCACCAGCGTAGATCTGCTCAAGCCGAAGGAGATACTGGCCACTTTGTCATTTAGTCACGATGACTTAGGTCTAGGACATGCTTCGGTGACTTTAATGAATTCAATTCACCAACCAAAGTCTTCGATATCCTGAAAGAGGGCCCACGGTGCAATTGGGGCCTAAGATGTTGGCAAAAAACAAAACAATCGAAAGTCGATGTGGCTAACTCACGGCTGTAGCAGGCCACCACGTCATGCTCTTGCAGCGAAGATGATACCAAGCTCGCTGGTTGGAAGTATGTCGAGGAGAAGACGTTATCATACTGTGTTCCTACGACGATATCGTTTAAGAAACTGTAAAACGGGCGTATTTACAACACTCTGGGAGAATTGGTAATTGTGTACGAGCAAAGTCGCTCCTCTGGCAATCAGCAGAGCGACGAGCACCGTGGCACACCGAATAGCCTGGCGCCTGGGAAGTAGAAAGCAAGGAATGGTCATACCAGGTTTGGCATACATCCAAGCTGGCGGCGCGAACGGCGCGGGGCCATGAGCATCCGCCCTCAGACTACTGTCCCGAGTCAACGAGTGTACGGAGTACAAGACTGTACCTTGGCCTGCTTGACAACCTGCCGCTGTCGCAGTCAGCCTGAAAATGACATGTCACTACACCGGGAGGCTGTATTTTGCCACTACTGTACTACTGAAATTAAAGTGTGCCATAGGGTATTGCTAGACTGGAAAGTTTTGGGTTTGTATCCTTCGTGTCTGCGACAAGCCTCTACAAGAACGCCGCCCTGCCCTGACTTGTTTGGTTACCTACGTTGTAGAGAACCGCGTCGTGCCAGGTCCATATCAATGACGACTTTATATATGTACCAACCTACTGATAAAGCTTGTCTACCTTGAGTTCGTTGGAGCCGGTTTACCTTGACTCGCTTGATTTCGTGAAAGCCCGTTTATCTCGATTTCGTTGACACCAGTCCGAGGCCCTAAAATGGAACCGTCAGGCATAACCGCTTGCCAATTGGCCGGATTTGGAGGTTTTAGTCGCAGAAAATCGCGCCCGTTGATTGGTGGAAGCGTTCCCGCAGCTCTTGTCCAATCAGAGCAACTTCGCCTGCCCCCCGCGTCTGCTCTACCGAGACTTGCCCTGATGGAATTGGCCGCTCCCACAGCCTCTTCGGAACACCCCAGGAAGAGGAGGGGACTACCACTCTGTTTTTTCCACTGTGCACAGGCCGATGTAGAGCTCGACCCACCGCCCAACGAGGCAAGCTCAATCATCTGCGATCGCCCCCGATCATGACTATACCGACAATGTCCTTCGATGTCCAAGACACCTTCGCTGGCGACGGTGCTGAGGCGGACTATGCGTACACGCAACATACGCCGTCCCAGCCCTGGTCGACCCAGACGGCTTTCGAGGAGGCAATGCCCGTTGCCACTTCCTCTTATCCCTGGTTCCCTAGCTATTGGCTGGGCCCCGAGGACATGAGCGATAGCCTGGCGGGCCAGACAATCGGTGACTTTGGGTACCAAGCAGATACAAACGCGGCACCGTTTACGGACGGGCTTGTGTATGCCCCCTCCCCTTACCTGCCCCAGCATCCGGACCTATCATCGAGTCCCTGGCCCGGCGAGACGCTTGCCCATCTCGAGAGCGATGCCCATTCTCCCACGACGCCGTACCCGGCGGAGCCGAATACCGCATTCTACCCCAGCCCCCAGTCGACGGGGGAGCAAGCCGTCGTCGACGAAGGCACGGGAGAAAAGGACAAGAAAAAGCGCGGAAAGCAGCGTCGAGCGGAAGGCGGAGGGGGCGACAAGAGCAAGCCGGCGCGAGATCAAAAGCCAGGGTATAAAAGGAGAAAGAGTCAAGTGCAGACTCCGACAGTCGTAAAAGACGAGTCAGGCCGCGACTGGACACGCAGAAGTACCCTGTCCGACGAGACAACGCCCACGACTCGTTCCTCAACTCTTCTTGGTAGTGTTGCCGATAGGAGTCCTACCACCGTTGCCACGGCCACGCCGCGAGACGACAAGAACTTTCCGAGCTTCGACGATGACGACGAAGCGAGAACTACAATGCCCGACGCCCGGCTAGGATACAACCGCGACGCTGCTGCCAAGTCGCGGCGCAAAACATCCATCGCGGAGAGACAGCTCGAGTCAACCGCCATTGACTTGAGGGAGAAGAATACGCGGTTGACGGCGGAGCAGATGCGGCTCCGCGACGAAGTCTATTCGCTCAAGACGGAGCTGTTCCGGCACTCCGACTGCTGCCCGGAAATCCAGGATTATCTCGTCGCGACCGCCAAGGAGATTGCAGCCGATCCCTTCAAGCGCATGCGCTGACGGAGCCCTGGGTTGGCCAGATGACTGACTCCCAGGAGTCGGCACAAAGCCTAAAAAGCTTTCTACTTTCACTCATTTGTCGACTGTTACCTCGATTTTATCTTTTTTTTTTTCTTTTTTTTTTTTTATACCTCTGAGTTTGACTGATACGAATCTCCTTGGCGCTTGGCAATGACAAATTTTGGGTATATCCTTGGTTGGCGGAGGAGGAGTTTGGCGAGGTGCTGGGTACTTCTAAGAGTTCCATGACCCCCTCTTACGGAATAAAAGGGAGGCACCGCGGAGACAGGATGGCGTTGTGGTCCTTGTCGGGGGTCCTGAGGGACCGTTCCGACAAGCTGTTCCGACGTGCTATCGTGTACTCTCGGATAATGATGAGTTATGACAAATCAAGTGGGTACTATGACCCATACCGACCAAGGCAAGGGAATGCCGTCCGGGGTAGGGGCAAGAGGCAATGGCAGTCGAGTCCGGCGACATGGTCCCAAGAAACAAAACCTGTCCAAGACCGCAAGTTAGCTGATCTAATAATATTCCCTACGAGGGGCTAGACTTACCATCACCCGCGCTTCTGCGAGCATTCTCCTTTTGCGCGGCCAGATCGACCTTTCCATTTGTCGTTCAGGCTTCGTATCACACCGTGATCCGGCGTAGACCCTACAGCGGCCGCCTGCCATGTGCTCCGACGACAGGTTCGCATCGTCAGGGGCATGTCTTGTGAGCTCGGTCAGTTCTCCATGGATCCAGGTCACCCCACCCTCCTCTCTCCCCTGGATAGGATACACTTAATTGCACGTCTATTTTCTTTCGTTGCTACTATACACGCCTCAGCCAGCTATGCACAAGAAAAAGGTTGTCCGTTACCACGCTTCCCACTTTTGCCCGCCCATGGCGATCAACCGGTTGAACAGCTCATCCCTGAGCGGAACGGCCGTAATCCGGTGCGTCTCGCCCATTCTCGTGGTAATCTCCAGCCCGTCGGCCACTTCTCGTCCCATGGACCACCCCACCACCAGCTTTGCCTTCCAGCCGTACCCGCCAATCTTCTTGAGATCCTTGATGTCTCCCACCGCGACGCTCCAGATCGGATGGAGATCCTCGCGCTCCTGCGCGCCAATCTTCTCGATCGTCTTGTCCGTGCTGAAGGCCACCGCGGGGATGGTGGCCTTGGTCGTGATGTATACGTTCCCTCTGGCCCCGTTGTACCGTGCCTTGAACTCGACAGGTCCCGAGCGCTTGTCCGCGGTGGGTTTGGGCAGCGCGCCGAGGCGGTCGCGAGCGTGGTGCGAGCCGGCCATGGCCCGCACATTGTCCGCCCCGATGGTGGTCTTGACCGCGCCTTTCGTCGTGTTCTTGAAGAAGTTGAGCAGCTTGCTACCCTTTCGCCCGTGCCGAGGCGTCTTGGCAGCGTCGATATCGCTCCCACCTGTTTCTTGCGCCGTCCGGGGGTCGTGCTCCATGGCTTCTTCGAGCTCCTCGTGCGTTGCGTTCAGAGGCGGCTCCGAGGCGGTGGCGCGGAGCTCTTCGCTGGTGATGGCGGCTGGTTTGTCGGGGGGCGGGCCGGCCACGCGGGGCGGAGGCGGCAGCGGCGCTTTGTTGGCCTCGCCGATGCGGAGGAGCGTGAGAGTTAGCTGAGCGTTGGTCGGGATGCCCTTCAGGATGGTATTGCGCAGCTCGAGGAGCTTCTGCCAGTGCGGGAACTTTCGGTCCAGCAGAGCTAGGCCGCGGGAGATGATGGGGTCGCCGAAGAAGCCGAATCCCAGCCCGAAGGTCGTGCCTTTCACGACTGCGTAGGAGGTCACGAACAAGGAGGCAAGGAGGAGCGGCACGAGGAGAGCGGCGATCCTCAGTCGATACAGATTTTGAGGGAACGGCGGTGTCGGAGACAAGGCGTTGCCAAACCTCTCCCAGGTGTCACATACTTCGGCGACGCCGTGCATGATGGGACGCATCTTGGTCCACATTGCCGTCTCGACAGGCACTTTGGTCTTGTCATGGGACGGTGGAGCGCCGCCCGCCGCTACGTCCTTGGCCTCTGCCGCGACGACAGCCACTGTGGTCGGGTCGGGCACGGCATCTTCTGCTGGGTCTCCATTCTCGGCGTTGTGCGCCGGTTCGGCTTGGGGATGCTTGCCTGTGGCTCCGGTGAGAGCTATGGATGCGATGCTGTTGTAGAAGTTGCTGGCCTCTTGCTCGACGGCTTCGCCTTTGTGGTTCTCTGGCGCGCCGGTGGCACTATCGTGGCTGCCAAGCACTCCAGACTTGGGCTTCTGAACCCCGCCGGAGCTGCTACTCACCAGCGCGATCGGAGCGGGTGGGAATAGTATACCCCGGCAAGGCGGGTAGACAACCAAAGCGATCACCACTGCGCAAAGGACAGGTACGATAAAATCCAAGGCCCAAGCGAGGAAGTATACCTGGACAAACCCCCTCCACGTTAGACAATGAATCTCGAGCGAGCTGACACAGCCCGTATCGTGGTTCGACGTGTACTTACTGTGCAGAACGCGGCAGTCCTCCTCACTTCTTTCCACCCGCGTAGGCGTGCAACATGCTTCAGGGTTGCAAGAAGCCCGATGATAACCGTCATGTAGAATCGCTCGATGTTGGCTCGCAATTTGTCGGGCGAGAACTCCTCCTCGTCCGCTATGTTGAGATCCAACGCCCCCGGTAGAGGCTTGGAGTACTCCTTGACGTGATACATTTGCTTGGGCCATGTCAGTCATCAGGTGCGACCAGTCGCAAACAACGGGCCCAACTTCTTTCGGGCTCACCTTGTTAAATCTGCGTATTAAGACCCATAACTCCGAGTTGTCCATGCCCCCCAACAACGGCGCGGGAATCGCATCCTGCTTCTCGTTCCATCCCAGATCCGCGACATCTTCTGCTTCGTGACCCTCCTGCGCAGCTCCTTTGGTTTCCGGCTCTTCGACAGCCAGAGAGTGAGACAGGGTCCGAGCCTCCTCTAGGCTGTTGGCGGTCTCGTGCTCATCCAACGACGTGGTGTTCGGGATAGGGAGGAAATCTTTCACGATATCCCCAGCGCTAGGCTCGCCTGGCGCGGCGGCAGCTGGAAGGTTATCGCCTTGCTCAAGCGACATGGTCCTTGAAAAAAAGTTCTTTGCATCTACGTTATCGCGAAGACGAGCAGAAAAAAAACAGAATAGCTATCTGCGTAGGTTAATTGAACACAGAGGGGAGTGTGTTGTAATAGATGTGAACTTCTGCTGGGCTTTCTCATTGGACCAAATGCATGACGTCAACAACCGACAATTGCCTTGCCGTGATCGTCGGCCACCCGAACTACCGGCGCCGCTACTACAATCCATTGACGTAGGATCCCCAATGTCGTGCTGTCACTAATTAGTTTCTGGCCAAGGAATCGGTCAAATGGGTATAGAATAGATACGCAAAGGTTCCAATTTGGGATGCAAGACCTGCTCATAGCTACTCACATGAAAAAGTATGCTTGGATCTCCTGTGGTGTCACTATTTCTATAATTATCTCCGAGTTGAAGGTTCGATCTACCGTCTAAAGGGACCCGCATTTATCGCCGAGTTCGAATGTTACTTTTTTGGTAGAGCCCCTGAGGAATTCCGAGTTGTCGTTATCATGGTGTCTGTCGAATCTTAAGTCTATCCAGAGTACAGAATGGATGGGCAGATTGTATGGCAGCATCTTATCGTTTCACTGGTCGTTGTTGTCTCGTCGGCAGGGAGCGTGCGAACAATAATATCATCCCCAATTGTGCGGCTTGAGCCCTGAGACGATTCTAAGGCGCTAAGGTGATGGATTATTTCGCCGAGTTATTGCTCCTTTCGGACACTGCTCATCCAGGAACGCTACTTGGCACCGGCGACGAGACTAAAGTATAGGTAAGTGAAGCTGGGCTTGACTGTGGGTACACTGCTCTCGTTCCTGGCTCATGATGGACTAATGGCAACTAGCCACCCCCGTGCTGACTGTCCAAATCTCTGCAGTGTGAATGGCATTTTGTACCCAGTCGACCTATGCTAAAAAAGGAGATAACAAAGTGCGAGGTCAAGGTTGAGAGATAGGGGTCGTAGTGCTACTCGGCCTGTTTTCCTGGCCAGTCTAAATATGTAGGTTACGTTCTCATCAAAATACCTGGGCTGTTGTCAGTGGCAGGATCGAGCTGAGAAACGGTCTGAACATGTCGAAGAACGTCTTACCCGCTACACTGAGAGATCTACCGGATCTGGCAGAGATTTTCTACTCCGGATTTAACAGCGGAAGGATGCTGGAACTATTCCCTCCAACTCCCCAGGGACGTGAGTTCATAGAGCGCATGTACGAGAAATGCATCAGGTCGGAGCCTGGCAGCCAAGAATTCAGGGTGTTTGTTGCCCGCGACCAAACAGGTGCGTGAATCTGACCAGATAGGTCCCCGGTAGCGGACGTGCCAAGCTACTAAACCTCGCGAAGGGAAAGTTGTCGCCTCTGCAAGTTACTATCTCATCGGTGGCACCGATGGTGGCTTATGGCCGTGGCGCAGGAGGTGGCCTGAGCCAGGCGACGGCGTACCTGGCGACAAACTAGATGCCTTCCTTGGCAAGAATGCGGCGCAGCATGAGGCGACGATAAAAGACGAGGCACACATATGTAAGTACTCCTGTATCTTCCAAACTAGGATAGTTCTGGTCCATGTCCTGCGTCAACGCTCAGACATCATATTCGGTGCAAGATCTGGCCATGTTTTGCACTCTGGAATCCCACAGAAAACAGGGCTACGGAACCGCGTTGCTCGAAGCCGGCAACAGAATGGCAGATGAGCTGGACCAGGCCTGCTACTTGGACGCTAGCGACGCCGCGCGGCGCCTTTCCGAGTCCGGGGGCTATGTAGTAAATCCGCATACAGAACAGGCCGCACCTTGGGCAATGCTGCGGCCCAAAATTAGCGAGCGAGAATAGAGCAAGTACAGATATCGTGCCCCAGACTGGAAATTGGAAGGAGGTGCACGTTGTATCTCCAACATCCTGGGCAACGGATTCTCGTATGCAAAGTACTTGCATGGCGGAGACAGACTTGGGGGAGACAAACTGCGAAAGTTTCAGAAGACAAAGCTTACAACGGCGCATAACGGGGTAAACTGAAGTCAGTGACAATACATCGGCTCAAACATGACCAGTTTACAGCTTTCCCAGGCATTTTAAGCAAATCCACCATTAAGTAACAGAGGCTGTGCCGTGAGGGCTAGTTCACACGATGGCTTCCAGCTAAGTCGACGGATTGAGCGAGAAGAATGATAAAGGGCAAACTTGAGTATTACAGAGGAGCCCTGAGCCCTCCAGGTTGATTCATACTGCGCCCCTCGCCTAAAAGATATAGACATCTCGGGGATCGAACCAGGCAAAGGGGGCGCGTTTACAACAACGACATACTACTGGGACGGACTACGAGTACAATAGGAAGCCTGTCCAATCATGGGCACTGGGCGAGGAGAAGTCCCTAATTACTGGCAGAATCGAAGATCTTGACCTCGGACCGGCTGCCAGATGCAGTAGTTCCCCTTGCAGAGAGTTACATGGGACCATGGTAGGGCTGATTCGCTCCACCATAGGCTGGCGGAGTTGGGCAGCAGAACTGCGTTCAGGGTACGTAGTAGCAAGATGCGTCTCTCGTACGCCTAGCGAATAATACTTGGCCGAGCCGCCAAGGCCTTAGTATTGTACGCGAGCATGTACTTTGGCCTTGTTGACGTGGAGAACAGCGGTTTCGCACTTACCAATCTGAGTGCTATGCAGCTGCGTGCTAAATTACTGCTGTCCGGAGTCTGCAAAGACTGCCTTTGGTAGTTTTTTCCGCTTTGCCATTCTTTTTCCCCAGTCATGGTTATAGGCGTCAGTCGCTCGTCCAGTACGGGTGAGCTTTATGTACGCTTTGCCAGGCAATCAGGTAGGGCAAGCCGGAGTCAGCGAGCCGATGGCAGGTCAGGCTGGCCGACCACAGGAAGCGGGACCCAGAACTAAGGTAGTAAAGATCGCCGATACAACTTGGAACTGGCTCCTAGCTCAAACTGGATCACATGGGATATTTTCCTAGAACAAGTGTTGTATTCGCTCACAATTCTCGCTGTAGAGGCCAGCGAGATACAATGGAGGATTGACGCGCAGGATTTCTAAAAGTTCTCCTGGCTGCTTTCCCATGGACAATGGCTTTTGGTTGTAGGTGATCACAAATCACAAATGTGACTAAGACCCGTTCCCCTGGAGCGGGATAAGGAGGATGGAGGTATTCGACCCCGCCGTCTGGACCCCGTTAGTCCAGCACGGGACGCTGACAAGCAAGACAAGTACGAGCTAGAGCCTCGCAATTTGGTCAGCTTAGCTTGGGCCAATTGGTGTGCTGCGTCTACGAGGTGGGATCACTTTCCCACTCGCCGATGTGGGTTCGTTTTAAAGCAGAAAAATCTGCCAGGTTTCGCACAGGCTCTTCTCTATAGGTTGTCGTTACGAAAAGTGGACTCGGTCGAGCCCGAGATTAGTATAATCGCGCGATCAGGAAGTCGATTGGGCGATCGCGACAGTCGAACAG
>FTLB01004314.1_pt1 | contig 15230 bp, 14 predicted proteins | sample 1658291 | NCBI WGS metagenome assembly FTLB01 (sample SAMEA3914812, study PRJEB12502) | metagenome | biome: forest; material: soil | place: Canada | collected 2011-07-07 | depth 0.1 m
ATATTAAGTTATTAGTTATCATTACAAAAACTTTGAAGAAAACATTAGAATACAAATAAGGTTTTAACAGTAGAAAAAAACCGCAAAAAACGCAACTTTAAAAAAAAGGGCTATGTTTTAAAGTAACTGTAAAATACTGTTAACCTATGGATATTAACTATGATGCACAAGAAAAAAGATTTTTTACTGTGCAGGACGGATACGAATATAACCTTGAATATAACGAAGTGGAAAAGAATGTATGGCAGTTTAGCTGTTCTTTCCTTTCCAGAATAGTAACAAACATAAGAGAGCTTTACATACGGGAACGCATAATAGCATTTGCTGTAGAATTTATGGAAAAGAACAACATACGGCTATTGGACAGCGGAACGTGTTACGATGTTTCTGACTATGTAAAAAGACAAAACAACCTTAAATTTCTGATGAACTACGTGATTAGAGAATGATGATAAAAAATTATTTTTTAATCTTTATATTTATTCTAATACTAGTAAAAGCTAATGGGCAATATTCTTTTAATAGTAACTTCAATAACAGGTTATTATTAAAAGAATATCCTTTAGGCGGACTAACCCCTGATTTTAAAATTCGCACCAGAACCGATGGTATGGTAGTAGGGATACAACGCGGAAAATATACCTTTCTGGAACTAGGCGCAGAGGTGCATTGGAAAAAGATACGACTTATAAAACCGCGAACGTGGGGAGCTTCTGGCACATTTGAATACAATTTCGGCAATAATGTATTGGGGTATAAAGCGGGGGTATGGACAAAAAAAGGACGAATAAACCTAACCTACGGATTAACGCTATGCTACTTTACTGATTTTGATGCAAGCCGATATGGCGCAGGGCCAGCGGTTGGCTTTCGCCTGCTGTTCCTGCACCTTATAACCGGCTATAACTTTACGGTAGGGAACAAAGACTTTAACAAGTTTAATGCGCTTTACATTACCCTGCGCGCCTTTTTCCCTAGCACAACTAAAATAAAACTAAGGAAAAGCAATCCTAATTAGCTTTTGCTTTGCTTGGTAAATACCAGTTTAGTAGTATCGAAGCCTTGTGCCAATGCTTTGTTGAGCAAAGATTTTACTATATCTAATGATAGTTCTGGCGAACGGCTTAGTATCCACAAATGTTTTCTGTTGCTTGTGCCTACCAAAGCATATTCATAGTCGCTACCCAGCTCTAAAATCTGGTAATCGCCGGTTATAAAGGGCCAGTTAAATTTAAGCTTTAACCTGGCGTTGGTAGCATCTGTAGGGATACCCGTGGCATGAGATGTTCTTAACTTCCCCTGCGGGCCATTTTCATGACAACTGTTTATAACTTCCAGCCTGCCTTCTTTATTTATTACGTACTGGGCTTTAGACTTTGTGCAATTATTCTCTGCCGAAAGAGGAAACTTAGCAATCTCGAACCACTCGCCTGCATATTTTTCCAGGTCTACAAAAGAAACTACCTCCAACGGTTTAGCCCTTTTTCTGGTTGTAATAATTAAGGCTGTGGCTACGCTTACCAAAAAAGCTCCTGCGCCTGCCAATATAATATTCCTGGTAGTATTGTTACTACTATTATCTACTGCATTATTCATTTCCAATTTCCTCCCATGTATAAACCACAAAAAGAAAAAGTAAGTTTACCATGGGAAAGGGAACTAAAAGCTACTTCTTCTTATCAGGATCTGGCTTTTGCTGTATGCCTTTGTTTTTGCCAGAATCTGGTTTTTCGGTTGGGAACTGTCTTTGTGGAGGAATAGGCGTTTCTATTATCTTTTCTTTGCTTTTCATACCACTAGTTTTATTTATAAAAACTTGTTTTAAAGCCTAAAGTTTAAAAATTTATATGCTGTAGTAGTCTGCCTTTTCGTGCGATAGTACTTTTATTACCTTCATCCGCACCAGGTTTACCAATATTTTACCAGCCCTCCAGCGCGATATATTGGCTTTATGGGCAAACTCTTTTAGGGTAATGCGCTCGTTGCTTTCAAGGTATTGAAGCAGTATTTTTTCTGCCTTTCCAAACTGTATTTCCGATGCCTCTCCCCTGCTATCGCTTCGCATAACGTCCAGCATAACCTTGCTGGCAAGTAGGCATTTGTCTTTTACACGCAGGTAGGCCCACCATTTGCCGTCTTCCCCTCTGGCAAAGTGGGGCTTGTTTTCGCTTTCTTTTACTTCTGCCACCAGCACAGTTTTACCATCCAGCGTTTCAGTGGTATACTGTACGGGTACTTCTGGCTTACAAAATACCTCTGCGGCCGCCTGTAGCATGTGCCTCTCTTCGTCTGGCCTTGTGCCGTATATTACTCCGTTGTCTTTAACTCCTACCAGCAGCCTACCGCCTTTACTATTGGCAAAAGCCGCCAGCGTTTTGGCTATCTTTTGCGAGCTGCTAATGGTTTGCTTAAAATCCAGCGTTTCGCTCTCCCCCTGCTTTATAAGTTGCTTCAACATTTTACCTCAGCCTTTCCTTTAGAACCTTAAAAGGGCGTTGTTCATTCTATCAAATTAATAAATTTTACAGAAGTTATACAATCTTTTAGGCAAATGCGGTACTGCTTTTCAGTGGGCATTTTTATTTCCCCCCCAACAATTTACCTAGCACAAACACCCCATCTTTAACAAAAACAGAAATAGTTTTAAAGAAAAAAAATATTATGACACCTACTGAGTATGAAAAACTATTTGGGCTAAGCAAAGGCCAAACCAGCCCCCGTTTGTATTTTGAATCTGCCGCCAAAGAGAAGGCCGTGCGGGCCGCTACGCTTACTATGGGAGATATGTTCGCCAAGTACAAAGACTTTAAACTGGAGTTTTTGTGGGAGAACTACATAGTAAAAGAGGCCAACAACTTCCTTACCGCAGAGGGAGGCACCGGCAAAACCCGCATGGGCATAGCCCTGGCAGTGGCCGCCAAGTACAAGCAGGAACGCTTCCTGGGCAACCAGCTGAATGTGGACGGCAATGTGCTGTACCTGAACTACGAGATTACCGAGCCGCTGTTTAAGGTAATAGCAGAGCCTATAGAACGCCACCTGCAAAGCGTGAACGCTAAGCCCTGGCACGAGGTGTACGTAATGAACTACCTTAACAACCCCACGCTTACTATTGAGGATGCGGCCTATGCCATAAAAGCCTGCAACATAAAGCTGGTAATCATAGACAGCTTTAAGGCCTGTATATCTCGCCTGATGAGGGAGAGGAAGCAACGGGAACTGAACAACCTGAACTCTGACATTTATTACGATGTGCTGAACAGCTGGCGCGATAAGTACAAGGTTACTACCCTTACCATAAACCATCCCAACAAGGGACTGAAGAACCAGCGCACCAGCGGAGACCTGGGCTTTGGCCCCAGCAGCATACGCGACTTTATGGACTACCAGGTGTTTTTGCGCTATGCCTACGACAGCGAACGGCCAGAGCGTTTACTGGTGGTAGACAAAGCGCGATTTATAGAGAAGGGCAAATGCAACAAGCTGATAAAAATGTGCACCGATAGTAGCGGCAACTTTTACTTTGAGCTGCTGGAGGACGGCATACGCGAAACGGACTTTATAAGCGAGGATAAGCCTATGCACGATAAGACGGATAAAATAATTGAACTATTGGACGAGGGCAAAACGTATAAAGAAATACGTACAACGCTAAACGTAAGTGAACGGGAAATAGCCAACGCAAACAAGTTTAAGAAAGAAAAAGAAAAGCCAAAAGACGAGGAAGAGGAATGCCCTTTCTGACGAGTAGGCATGAAACCGTGGAAGCAATGGTAGTATGGTAGTGATGGTAGCGTGGTAGTGAAATTACTAAGCAGGATGTTCGTTGGTAGGGGCATCTTGCTTTTTATAATCTTTTACATTTTGAATTAGTTTATTTAATTCTTTGATAGTTTCTTTTTCTGATAACAATAGAAGAGATTGGCAATGATCAAATAATTGCTCTGTATTTTCATCTGTAATATTATTTCTTCCTCCCTCCCAGAATTTATATACAGAACGAAAATTTCTTCTTATCTTAAATAAGAAAGTCGAAATAGGATTAAGTATTTCAGGTGGTATTTCTTCATAACCAGCAGATGCAACTGAAAAAAATAAATAATTAAAGAAATCTATATCAATGAAAACGAAAGGAAAAGATTTTTTGTTAATGATTTCATCTTTTATTAGAATCAATTCATTTATTATCTCATATGATTCTTTTAGAATGAAATCAAATCCCTTTAGCCGATCAATAAGTCTTGCTTTTTCATTCTCAAGATTTTTTACGTCATAGTAATCTTTAATACCTAAGAAGTCTGATACAGGATTGTCACTTGTTTTATTGGTAAGAATATATTCAATCTTTTCATGTAAATGCTTTTCAAATTCTTTATAATATACTTCTTGTTTATGAGCATGCTTATTATATTCATACTTAAAGCAGTAATAGGACTTAAGATCGGAAGGTAAATGCTCAAAATCCTGCGTAATCATTATAGTACCTAGCTTTAATGAATGTCTTATACCAAGTTCATAATATACATTAGGTTTCTGTCCGGTTAAATCAGCAATTACTATTCTTGAATCGTATAAATCAGTTATTATTTCTTTAATAAAATTACCAGGAGCGGCAGCAGATCTTTTACATTTTATAGTCATATTAGGATATGATTCTACTGCTTTCTTAAACCAGTTCTCATAAATATAACCCCACTCATCAGCCTCTATTCTTATCACCTCTCCATTAACTGTATGTGAAGTATCAGAGAAAGGCATTATAATAAAACACTTAATTTCTTCTTTGGGCTTATTGTTTTCCATTGGTTGCCAGTTTATTGCTGGCTAAAAGTAGTTCTTTTCCTGCATACTTTCAACACTTCCATTCACTACCACACTACCATACTACCGCCCCATATACACAGCCGTGCCATCTGGCATAAGAGGGGTAGTTGAATACTCTCCCGTGTCGTCAGGAGTTTACTCCTGACGGTTTATGCCTGCTAATGTCCGATATTTCCATCCGACAGCAAAGAGAGGTATTCTTCCTGATGTTTTTCTTTAAACTTTACACCTTAAACTTTAAACTTCTACAACTCCAGCTTGTGCAGCTCTTCTTTCACAAAGCCCATCAACTCTTTTATGTAGGCCCGCGAGAAATCAAATTTAATGCCTGCCGTTTCGTAGATCTCTTTTATTGGGCGCGTATAGCCCAGCTTTAAAGCCGCCATGTACTGTTCTAAGCCTTTTTGGTTATTCTCCTTATAGTTCTTCCATACCGCTATGGCTCCCAACTGCGCAATAGCGTATTCTATATAGTAGAACGGCACTTCGTATATGTGCAGTTGTTTCTGCCAGCCATAGTCGCGGAACTTCTCTATGCCCGACCAGTCCGTTACCCCGCTGCTAAACTGCGAAGAAATAGTAATCCAGGCTTGTCTCCTCTCCTCTTGCGTATGCTTAGGGTGTTCGTATATCCAGTGTTGGAACTTATCAATAGTAGCCACCCAGGGCAGCGTTTGTATTAAGCCCTCCAGGTGTTCACGCTTTGCCCGCACCAGGTCTTTCTTATCGGTAAAGAATAAGTCCCAATGCTCCATAGTAATTAGTTCCATAGACATTGAGGCCAGCTCTGCCACTTCTGAAGTAGTATGTTTAAACGAGCTTAGCTCCAGGTCTTTGGTAAGGAAAGAATGTACCGCATGTCCGCCCTCGTGCACCATAGTAACCAGGTCGCGCAGAGACGATGTAGCGTTCATAAATATAAACGGCACCCCTATTTCATCCAACGGATAGTTATACCCTCCGGGAGCCTTTCCCTTGCGAGATTCCAGGTCAAGGTGCTTCATCTCCTTCATGGTAGTAAGGCAGCTGCCCAGGTAAGGGTTAAGCAGGTTAAAGCAGGCTATGCTTTTTGTAATTAGCTCTGCGCTGTTCTCAAAAGGCTTCAGCGGTTTGTCGCCAAAATAGTTAACCGCCAAGTCCCAGGGGCGCAGTTGGTCTAGTCCCAGGCTCTTCTTACGCTCCAGGGCAAGGTCTTTTAGGATAGGCACTACTTCCTTTTGCACGGCATCGTGAAAGGCAAAGCAGTCTTGTGGGGTATAATCAAAACGCCCCAAAGCGTCAAACATATAGTCCCTGTAGTTCTTATAGTCGGCGTTTAACGCGATCTGGTCTCTCAGCTTTACCAGGTGGTCAAACAAATCGTCCAAGGCCTGGTGATCCTGGTAACGGCGTTCAGCGATCTTGTAGTAAGCCTCTTCTCTTACCGCTCTGTCGGTAGATTGTAATTTATCGCTGGCCTGTTGCAAGGTCATTTCCTTACCGTCCAGCGTTACCATCATAGCCCCGGATATGCTTCCAAACTTATGCTCCTCCTGGTTCATTTCCGTGGTAAGCGGAATGTTCTTTTCCCGGAATACGCGATGTTCTTTTTCCAGTCCCCGTATCAGTATCCTATAGCCCGATTCAGTAAGTTCGTGAGCAAATGGGGTATGCAGCACTTTCTCGTTCAGGTCGTTACTATAAGGCGCAATGTGGGGCTGTATTTCTGCAAGAAAATAGTTAAAGCGGTCTACGTATTCTTTGTTGGCCGTGTCTCCCGTCATGCGTATGTACCTCCATCCCATATCTTCCGACAGGGTAGATTCCAGTTCGCTTCTGTCCTTCAGCCATTGCTTTAGCTCTTGCACAGAATTTAAAGGGCGGTTCTTCAACTCCTCAAAAAGGGGTTTAATAGTATCCCAGTTTTCTACCTTAAAATCTTCGCTCAGGTAATTTCTTTTCTTTCTCTTAGGTAGCTCTATGGCGGTTTCCATGTTTTCTTGGTTTAGTCTATTTCTATTACTACATCGTTGGTTACAGGGTGGCCCACACAGGTAAGCACATAGCCCTTCTCCAGCTCTTTGTCAGACAGTGCGTCCGTTTCGTCCAGCTTTACTTTGCCGCTAACGCATTTGCCCATACAGGCGGTGCATAAACCGCTCTGGCAGGAATACGGCAGGTCTATATCCTGGTCTAGCGCAGCCTGCAATATAGATTGCGAAGCTGGCACTTTAAATTTATATTCTGTTCCCTGGTAAATTACCAGTACTTCAGTATCTGTAATGGAGTTACTACTTACTATATGGCCGCTTTCCTGCGGGGCAGACGATGCAAAACTTTCTTTGTGAATTTTATCGCCAGGAACGCCAAGTATTTTTAAGGCATCCAAAGCCTCGTGCATCATTCCCTCCGGGCCACACATAAAGTAATCTGCTTTAGCGAACTTGAAGGAAGGAAATGTTTCTAATAGTTTTATGATGGATGGCCTGTTTAACCTGCCCGCATGTCCTTTCCAGTTTGCATCGGGCTGGCTTAGTACGTGAATGGTTTTAAGACGGCCTTTGTATTTAATAGTAAGTTCCTCTAGTCTTTTCTCAAATATAATGCTTTGCTCGTTACGGTTACCGTACAATAAGTATACGGTACTAGAGGACTCATCTTCCAGTATTGCTTTGGCTATTCCCATCAGCGGGGTTATACCGCTGCCTGCGCCTATCAAAACGGCATTTCTACTACCAAAACGTTTGGTTTCTATAGTAAATGTTCCGGCAGGCTGCATGGCCTCTATTGCATCGCCTTGTTTAATAGTATTAAATAAGTAGTTAGACGCTTTACCGTTTATAACCTTTTTTACAGTTACCGCAGGAAATTCATCGGCAGAGGGCGCCGTGCATAAAGAATACGATCGTCTCAGTTTTTCATTTTCTATGGTAAGGATAAGGGTAAGAAACTGCCCCGGCTTGTAGCTTAGCTTGCCTTTTGCAGGATGCTCAAAAACAATGGTTACCGCCTCTTCCGTCTCTTTTATTAGTTCTTTTACTTTTAAATTAAAATATGCGCTCATTGCAATCAATTATTTATTCATACAAATAAAATAAATTATTCGACATGAAAATCAAATTTTAAACGGCAGTTATCGTATAATGTTTTAAAGGCTGTTTTTATAAACCCGATCAAAAAACGTACCTTTAAGTTATGAAGTTTTTATTGTCTTTCATTAGCATAACCTTACTATTAACCAGCTTATTACACGCCCAAGGCTGTGGCTCCTTTGCCACCCCCGCAGACGCCATGCGGCAAAAACAGCGTAGTTATACCAATAAAAATCAAAGAGTTAACGCCAGTTCCACCCCTCTTCATTTTGCCGTTAAATTCCATATCCTAACCGAATCTGATGGCAGCGGTGCGCCGGACTATAGCCTGATTGTAAACGCTTACGAGGCTCTTAATAAAAATTTTGCAAAGATAAACGTGGTGTTCGATACCTGTAGCGGCTCCTCGTACATTGCCGATAGTCAGTTTTATAACTTTGACGCCTCTAGCCAGCAGAACGATATTGCCGCGCTGTACGATAGCGCCAATGTAATAAACGTTTATATAGTTGGTACCCTTTGGTATGGCGCCACAGAGGAATTGTGCGGCATAGTTTCCCAGATATATAGCTATCCATCTACCAACAGGCTGTTTGTTGCGCAGCAATGCTTACCCCCCTACATTACCCTTAGCCATGAAATGGGGCATTATTTTGGGCTGTATCATACCTTTGAAACTGGTATTGGAGGAGTGGAAGATCCTAATGAGTCAAACTGCTCACGTACGGGAGACCTGTTGTGCGATACCCCCAGCGACCCCAACGGATCTATAAATAACCTTTGTCAGTATTTAGGGCCCGATTCTGTTAATTATATGGGAAGCTATCAGCGAGTGCATCCGCTTGTAGATAATATTATGTCCTATTATAAAGTTTATGGGTCAGAATGTAGAACTTCCTTTACCCAAGACCAATACTCCGAAATGACCGGTTGGGCATTAAACTATCAGGGCCAATACCCCTGCCCGCCCCCTCATTTTCCTCCGCCTCCTGTTCTTACTATAAAAATATTTCCCGTTCCCGCCGATAATAGTTTAACTGTAGGGGCTTCAAATGCCAACTTTCCTTTAGCATTCAGGATTGTTGACGTTACAGGTAAAGTGGTGTATCAGAATTCTCTTACCGAATCCATATCTCAGATTGATATTTCCGGGCTTCCTTCGGGCATGTACATTTCCCAGGTTATGGATAGCAATAAAAGCCTGTTTATAAAGAAAATCATTAAAGTGGCTAATCAATAAACGCCATAATGTTATATTTGCCCCTACATTATGGATTTAAACAAGTTAACGGCTATATCTCCTGTAGACGGCAGGTACAGGAACCAGGTAATAAAACTTTCTGAATATTTTTCGGAATATGCTCTTATAAAATACCGTGTTAGGGTAGAAGTGGAATATTTTATAGCCCTCTGCGCTTTGCCGCTGCCACAGCTTAAACCCATAAGCGCTAACAAATATAATTCACTCAGAACCATATACCTCAATTTTACAGAGGCCGACGCCTTAGAAATAAAAGAGATTGAGAAAACCACTAACCACGATGTAAAGGCGGTGGAATATTTTCTGAAATCAAGGTTCGAAAGCCTGGGATTGAAGAAATATACAGAGTTTATCCACTTTGGGTTAACCAGCCAGGACGTAAACAATACGGCTATTCCCCTATCGCTTAAAGAAGCTATGGAGGAAGAACTTATACCCCAATTTGTTGAACTACTTAAGAAGCTGAAAGAGCTAGCCCGGAGGTGGAAAAGCATACCTATGCTGGCGCGTACGCATGGGCAGCCTGCCTCTCCTACCCGGCTGGGCAAAGAACTAATGGTATTTTGCGAACGGATGGAAAACCAGTTGCAGCAACTATACGCTATACCCTACTCTGCTAAGTTTGGGGGCGCAACGGGAAATTTTAACGCACACTTTGTAGCATTCCCTAAAACAGACTGGGTAAAGTTTGCAGATAAGTTTGTAAACAAAACCCTAAAACTGCAACGCAGCCAGTTTACTACCCAGATAGAACATTACGATAACCTTGCATCTCTGTTCGATTGCCTGAAACGCATAAATACTATCCTGACTGATTTTAATCGGGATATGTGGCAGTACATTTCTATGGAGTATTTTAAGCAAAAGATAAAAGAGGGAGAAGTAGGTTCCTCTGCCATGCCGCATAAAGTAAACCCTATAGATTTTGAAAACTCCGAAGGAAACCTGGGCATAGCCAATGCTTTATTTTCTCACCTTTCTGCCAAGCTGCCTGTTTCCAGGCTACAAAGAGACCTTACAGACTCTACGGTACTAAGAGCAGTTGGTCTACCATTTGCCCATACCTTAGTGGCCTTAAAATCATTAAAAAAAGGGTTGGATAAACTGGAGCTTAACAAAGCTGCCTTGGATAACGACCTGAACCAGAACTGGGCAGTAGTAGCGGAAGCCATACAAACCATACTGCGTCGCGAAGCTTTTCCTAAACCTTACGAAGCGTTGAAAGCTCTTACTCGCAAGAATGAGAAAATAACCGAAGCATCCATAAAAGAATTTATTAAAGAACTAAAGGTAAGCGATGAGCTAAAAAAAGAGCTTATGAAAATAAGCCCTTTTAATTATACTGGTATCAATATATAGTAAATTATACTTTATATACTTTATCGCTTACAGCTTCAGGATGTTCTTTTTTCTTTTCGTATTCGTTTACGATTTCGATTTTAACATCGCCGTCTCTATGCAATAAATTTATAGTAACTTCATTAATGTTCTTCCTTACCTGAATTACTACGTTTGATGAATTTACTTTCAGATTAGTAATAGTAATTTCTCTCAGGAAATCTGGCAACGTAGGGTTATAGAAATAAATAGTATTTTCTTTTGCTACTATTTTAAGTCCCAGGCAGGCTTCTAGCAAAAAGTATACAGAGGCTATGGCCCATGCCTGCGGCGAACATGCCACAGGGTATGCGGTAGGCCCTTCGTTTCTTCTTTTAATAAAGCCGCAAAATAACTCTGGCAAACGTTGCGACTGTACATACATAGTAACATCGTACATACCAGATAGTATTTTATTTACTTCGTCCCTGTAGCCATACTTTGCAAGCCCATAGGCGATAAGCGCATTGTCGTGAGGCCATATAGACCCATTGTGGTAAGACATTGGGTTGTATCGCGGCTCGCTGCTGGCTATGGTTCTTATGCCCCAGCCAGAAAACATTTCCTCGCTCAGCAAGGTCTTGGCAAGCTTCTCAGCGTTTTCAGGGCTTACTATGCCGGAGAACAAACAATGCCCGGCATTTGAGCTTATTACGTTGCATTTCTTCTTTTGCCCGTCTAAAGCAATGGCATAAGTTTTTTTATCTTCAGACCAGAATGCTTTTTCAAAACGTTCTTTAAGTTCCTGGGCCTGATTACGCAACTGATCTGCTTTGCTGGTGTGGCCCAGGTCGTAGGCCATTTCAGCAGCCCTCAGTTTAGCGTCGTACACATAGCCCTGCACTTCGCAAAGGGCTATAGAACCTTCTGCCAGTTTGCCGTCTTCGTAAAAGATAGAATCGTGAGAGTCTTTCCAACCCTGATTTATCAATCCTTTAGCAGACTTCTTCTGGTACTCTACAAAGCCGTCATGGTCAGAGTCTCCATAGTTATCAATCCACTCCAGCGCGCGTTCTATATGCGGCCAAAGGGTTTTAATAGTATCAAGATCATTGGTACGTTCGTAGTAGGCTCCCGCTAAGCCTATAAAAAGAGGCGTAGCGTCTATAGTGCCATAATACATTTTAAAAGGCACTTCACCCAGGTTAGCCATTTCGCCATCGCGTTTCTCGTGGAATACTTTACCCGGTTCTGCGTCTTCAAAATCGTTAAGTTCTTTTGCCTGTGTTTTAGCCAAATAGTTCAAAACGCCCTTTGCCAAACTAGGATCTAACCATAAAGATTCCCAGGCGGTAATAATGCCATCGCGCCCAAAAGGAGTGCTGTACCAGGGAACCCCTGCATAAGGATAAAGCCCATGCGGCGTTTCAGAGATCATAGTAGTCATATCTGACTTAGACCGTTGTAGCCACTGGTTAAACTGTTCGTTGGAAGAATAAATCTCGCAAGATTCGTACTTCACCTTATCCATATATTTATTAAGATCGTTTAAGGCAGTGTCGTAATTTAATACCTCATGCTTTGCTTCGTCCAAATCAAAAGCAATAGCAAACGAAAGCGTATGATCCTTATTGGGCAATATGCACAACTGGTATTGTACCTCCTTACCCTTTATAAGCGTAGGGTGCTGCTCAAATTTTATTCTTGTTCTTCTGGTAATCGCGTCAAGCCCTTTGTAACCAAGAATCAGCTCATCAGCGTTAGTAACTGGTTTTAATAGTTTCCCCCATTTTTTACGTTCTATGCCCCGTACCTCAAATATATCTGTATAGTCTGCATCAAATACAAATGATAAGGTAAAGGTTAGCGGCTCGAAGCCAAAGTTTGAGAATTTTATATTTTCATAGCATACATCGTTCCATAAAAACTTTGTGCGGTGTATATGCAGCGTTCCTTTTTCTGTTACTGTTCCTGTCTGAAAATCTAAGTCAGGATTAGTAAGGTCAACAGTAAGCAGTTCGTTCTCCTCTTTTAAGGTAGAACTTAGCATAAGCGGCCTGTGCCCGTCAATAAGGATCTCGGAACGAGATATGAACCGGGTTCCGTTATAGTACAAACCTTGTACCGCCTGCCCTACGGGGATTACATCGCCATACCTGTCAAAAACGGCAAAAGCATCGTTGTGCTTTAGCACCATTGTTCTCTCATCTGCCAGAGAGGAATTGGCAAGTATATAGTATTTATTCTTTCGCTTTATGTAACTGCTCATATCTAAAAATTCATGTATCTAACTTCGTCAATAGGCTTTACGTTGATGAGCTCCTCATAGAGCTCCAGGTAATTGTTTGCCATTACCTCGGCAGTAAATCTATTATCAAAAGCTGCTCTTACTTTTTTTCTATCCAGGTTTACAATTTGTTTAGCTCCTTCAATGGCTTCTTCCATCGATTCTACTAATATTCCTGATACCCCGTCTTCTAATACTTCCGGCACGCTTCCTTTTTTCCAAGCTAATACGGGAGTTCCGCAAGCCATAGCTTCTATCATTACCAGGCCAAAAGGCTCCGGCCAGTCTATTGGAAATAGTAAAGCCAGTGCATTTCCAAGAAATTCGTTTTTATCTTTCTCCCCTATCTCGCCAATGTATTCTACCAGTGGATGGTCGAGCAGAGGTTTAATTTCACGTTCAAAATATTTTCTATCAGCATCCGCTACTTTTGCAGCCAGTTTTATAGGCACTCCTACTGCTTTGGCAATCTCAATAGCGCGGTCTGCTCTTTTCTCTGGAGAAAATCTGCCAATAAAGGCAAAGTATTTTCCGTCGCCTTCTTTATAGTTGTACAAATCTTTTGGCAAACCATGATACACGGTGTCTTTCCAGTTGGCATCAGGCAGCGGCAAACGCTGATTATTGGATATAGACACTAAAGGAATATCGCTATATTCTCTGTACAAAGGCTGAAGGTCAGGGATATCCAGCCTTCCATGCAGGGTAGTTACGTGCGCCACCCTGCTTCTCCTTGTCAATGGAAAATGCATATAGTCAATATGATAATGTACTATATCAAAATTTTCAATGTTTTTATTCAGCATCTCCATCATAACGTAGTGATGCGGCATAGGATCAATACAGTCTTTCTGCAACCTTAAAGAATTGCACCCGGGCGTAATAAGCTTTGCTTTGGTTACAGAATCTGCCGAAGCAAAAAGTGTTACATCGTGCCCCTGTTTAACCAGCTCTTCGGTAAGGTAGGACACTATTCTTTCGGTACCTCCGTACAGTTGTGGGGGTACGCTCTCGTATAAAGGAGATACTTGTGCAATCCTCATAGTTATTTTTTTATATATATAAATTAATAACTACGTGATATACGCTAAAGTTTTTAAGCGGTGGAAAAATGATTAATATTGCCGGTAAATACCCTTTATTAATGTGGTAAATACGCAATGAAACGTTTAATAAGTTTAGTAATACGAAAAATTCCAAGGAAATACCTTCAACTGGTAAGCCCTGTTGCATTAAAAATAATTTCTATTTTTTATATAGGCAATAAGGTAGAGTGCCCGGTATGTACTAGTAAATACAAAAAGTTCTTACCCTACGGACGTATTAATCCCCGGGAAAATGCCTTGTGTCCCTCTTGCCTTGCCTTGGAACGACACAGATTGATGTGGCTTTACCTGAAAGAAAAGACAAACTTCTTTACCGCTAATCTTAAAGTGCTGCATATTGCGCCTGAACATTGCTTCATACACCGGTTTGAGCAAATGAAGAACCTGGACTACATTACCGCCGATATTGAATCTCCATTAGCTAAAGTAAAAATGGACGTGCACCAGATACCTTTTGCCGAGAATACGTTTGACGTAGTATTTTGCAATCACGTAATGGAACATGTTAAGGATGATTATAAGGCAATGGGCGAAATAAAAAGAGTATTAAAGCCTGGCGGATGGGCTATTATACAATCTCCTATCGATTTTAGCCTTGATATAACTTACGAAGACCCTTCCATTACTTCCCCTGCCGATAGAGAAAAAGCCTACGGGCAAGACGACCATGTACGTACCTATGGAAAGGATTACAAACAGAGGCTGGAACGTGGCGGCTTTAAAGTAAAAGCAGAAAACTTTGTATTGGAACTAGATAAAGAAAAAGTACAACGATACGCTCTTCCAATTGAAGAAACGATATACCTGAATAGTAAGTAAAAAGGCTCCGAAGAGCCTTTTTTTATTTTAGCAACACATGCTGCATTGTCTTTAATTTTTTGAGGGACATTCCAGTACCTTTTATTACAGATAGCAGATTGTTGTCCGATACGTGCACTTTAAGCTTAGTTCTTTGTTCCAGACGCTGATCTAATCCTTTTAAGCCGCTACCTCCGCCTGTTAAGTAGATGCCTTTCTTAAAAATATCCCCTGCCAGTTCGGGGGGACAGCTTTCTAAGGTCTTAATTACCGCTTCCTCTATCATAGATAGAGATTTTTCCAGGCAATGACATATTTCAGTATAATTCACCTTTATTTCTTTCGGAAGGCCGGTCATCAGGTCTCTTCCAACCACATCCATATCTGCAGGAGGATTATCTAATTCTTTCATAGCCGATCCCACTTCAATCTTTATTCTCTCAGCAGTTCGTTCGCCTATAAGCAGGTTATGGTTTCTTCTCATGTAGTTAAGAATGTCTTTATTTAAAGCGTCTCCTGCCACTTTAAGAGATTGATTGCAAACAATGCCTGAAAGAGCTATTACG